>ERZ1090864.217-NODE-217-length-31920-cov-17.016444_pt1 | contig 31920 bp, 29 predicted proteins | sample MGYA00478479_ERZ1090864 | MGnify/ENA primary metagenome ERZ1090864 (study PRJEB33644, sample SAMEA5815743) | chicken gut metagenome | biome: Chicken; feature: Gastrointestinal Tract; material: Caecum | place: Ireland | collected 2019-01-01 | study: A study of the...
GGCGATGTGAAACTTTTTCTGTAAATATGTCATCAAAGGTTCTTCTATGATAAAATCTAATTCATAGGAGGGCCTTTTATTATGGCAAAACAAAAGAAACCTGTCCATCGGGTACAAATGACAGAAGGGAAACGTAACATTATCCATCAGCTACTGGAAGAATACGATATTCAGACAGCCGAAGATATTCAGGATGCTCTCAAGGATCTACTTGGCGGAACAATCAAAGAAATGATGGAAGCAGAAATGGAGGATCATCTTGGGTACGAAAAATCTGAGCGTTCAGATAATGATGATTACCGGAATGGTTACAAACGTAAACGTGTAAACAGCAGCTACGGCTCTATGGAGATTGAGGTTCCACAGGACCGCAAATCAACTTTCCAGCCGCAGGTGGTCAAAAAGCGCCAGAAAGATATCTCTGATATCGATCAGAAGATCATATCCATGTATGCCAAAGGAATGACGACCAGACAGATTTCTGAAACCATAGAGGATATTTACGGTTTTGAAACTTCAGAGGGCTTTATCTCTGATGTGACGGATAAGATCCTTCCACAGATAGAGGACTGGCAGAACCGCCCTCTGGATGAAGTATATCCGATCCTCTTTATCGATGCGATCCACTATTCGGTCCGGGATAATGGAGTGATCCGCAAACTGGCGGCATATGTGATCTTAGGGATCAATACGGAAGGAAAGAAGGAGGTTCTTACCATTCAGGTTGGAGATAACGAAAGCTCTAAATACTGGCTGTCCGTTCTGAATGGGCTGAAAAACCGCGGTGTAAAAGATATCCTGATTCTCTGTGCTGATGGTCTGACCGGGATTAAAGAAGCCATTGCAGCCTCCTTTCCGAAAACAGAGTATCAACGCTGTATTGTCCATCAGGTAAGAAACACTCTGAAGTATGTTCCGGATAAAGACAGGAAAGCCTTCGCAGCGGATTTGAAAACAATCTATCAGGCACCAGACGAAAGAAAGCCCTGGCAGCCCTTGACCGGGTAACAGAGAAATGGACGCCAAAATACCCGAATTCCATGAAGCGCTGGAAGGATAACTGGGATGCGATTTCTCCAATTTTCAAGTTTTCAGCGGCTGTCCGGAAGGTCATATATACGACAAATGCGATAGAATCGTTAAACTCCACCTATCGGAGACTGAACCAGCAGAGAAGCGTTTTTCCGAGCGATACGGCGCTGCTGAAAGCCCTATATCTGGCTACCTTCGAAGCTACCAAAAGATGGACTGCTACCATCCGGAACTGGGGCCAGGTATATGGCGAGCTGAGTATCATGTATGAAGGCAGGCTGCCGGACTAAAAATATTCAGGTTAACGCAGGCGGAAAAACCGCCTGTTATTGACATGCCATCAGCCAGATGGTATATATAAAACAAAGGTGAAAAGCTTATTTTTTAAGCCTTTCACCCATTCTTATCATAGAAGAATCTTATTTACAGACTTTTCTTCACAGCCTCGCTGGCAAATTGCTTTTAGCCGTGCTTCCTTCCTTTTAGTTTTTCCCAAATCGTGGAACTGGAACCAGAGCCACATCCCCGCCCGCCGCTAATATGTCCTGAAACAACCTGCGGTTTTCGGACGCTTTATATGCAGGTGGTTCCTGAAACAAATTCAGACTTACGCCTCATCTATGGCTTTTCCGATATCGTGTCTCATATATTTATTCTCGAACTGCACCCATTCTGTCGCGGCATAGGCGTTCTTCCGGGCTTCTTTCAGGTCTTTCCCCTTTGCGGTCACTCCGAGCACACGCCCGCCGTTTGTTACAATCTGCTCTCCGTCAAACTTTGTCCCCGCATGGAAACAGTAGTAACCGTCATGCTTCTTAAATTCATCCAGGCCTCTGACCGGGAAGCCCTTCTCATACTCCACCGGATACCCGTCTGACGCAAGCACCACGCACACAGCGGCATTGTCCTCGAACTGAAGGTCGATCTGATCCAGTGTGCCGTCAATGCACGCCTCGACTACGTTGATGATGTCATTTTTCATTCGCGGGAGCACGACCTGAGCCTCCGGATCTCCGAATCTTGCATTGTACTCCAGCACCTTCGGTCCGTCAGCCGTAAGCATCAGTCCGAAGAAGATCACTCCCTTGAAGGGGCGTCCCTCGGCTGCCATCGCGTCTACGGTAGGCTGATAGATGTATTTATCGCAGAATTCTTTCACTTCTTTTGTGTAGAACGGACTGGGGGAGAAGGTTCCCATACCGCCTGTGTTCAGGCCGGTATCTCCGTCCCCAGCGCGCTTATGATCCTGGGCGCTTGTCATTGTTTTTATCGTCTTGCCATCCACAAAGGAAAGTACGGACACCTCGCGTCCGGTCATAAATTCTTCAATGACCATCTCATTTCCCGCTGTTCCGAACTTTTTGTCCAGCATAATCGTTTTGACGCCTTCCCTCGCCTCTTTCAGATTCTGGCAGATGAGGACGCCTTTTCCAAGAGCCAGCCCATCTGCCTTGAGGACGATCGGGAATTTCGCCGTTCCCAGATAGGCGAGCGCTTTATCCGGATCAGTAAAATTCTCATATGCCGCCGTGGGAATATGGTATTTTTTCATCAGATCCTTGGAAAATGCTTTGGAACCTTCAAGTATCGCGGCATTTTTCCGAGGTCCGAATGTACGGATGCCTGCCTCTTCCAGTACATCCACAAGACCGCCCACCAGCGGATCGTCCATTCCCACGATACACAGATCGATCTCCTTCTCTTTCGCAAAGGCGGCAAGTTCCTCAAACTCCATGGGGCCGATATCCACGCATTCCGCATACTCCGCTATTCCCGCGTTTCCCGGCGCGCAGTAAATCTTATCCGCCCTCGGGCTCTTTGCCACGCTCGCAGCGATCGCATGCTCTCTTCCACCGCTTCCAACGATCAGTACTTTCATAGAAAACCTCCTTTTATTATGGTCCGGTTATCCTCTATCTTCACCCTGCCGTTTGCGATCAGGTCGATCGCGTGGGGCAGGATCTTCCATTCTGCCTGCTCCATGACTCTTTTCTGGAGCTTCTCCGGCGTGTCCCCCTGTTCTACTTCCACGGCTTTCTGCAGGATGATCGGTCCGGTATCCGTTCCTTCATTCACAAAATGAACAGTCGCGCCGGCCACCTTTACCCCGCGCTCCAGCGCCGCCTCATGGACCTTCAGCCCATAGTAGCCTTTCCCGCAGAAAGAAGGGATCAGCGATGGGTGGACATTGATCATACGATTCCGATATTCCGCGATCATGGCCGGTGGGATCACCACGAGAAATCCGGCCAGTACGACCAGATCCGGCTCATACTCTTTCACCGCCTCGAGAAGCTTCTCATTGAATATCTCCCGGGATCCATAGTCTTTCGGAGAGACACATCTCGCCGGAATCCCATTTTCCCCGGCGCGGGTCAGCGCATAAGCGTTTTTATTATTGCTGATCACGCCCGCCAGCTCTACATTCGTGATGCTCCCATCCTTGACGCGGTCAATGATCGCCTGGAGATTCGTACCTCCCCCGGATACCAGCACAACAACACGGCATGGACCCGGGCCTGTCTTTAACATAAGTCTACTCCTTTTTCTCCTGCCACGATGCTGCCGACTACATACGGAGATTCTCCTGCCGAGCGTATCGCTTCCATTGTACGCTCCACATCAGCCTCATCCACCGCGAGCACCATGCCCAGCCCCATATTGAAGGTATTGTACATCATTTGTTCTTCCACATCGCCGTCCACGGAAAGCATATGAAAGACCGGAGGGATCGGATAGCTGTCCTTTCTTATCACCGCCCTTGTTCCGTCTTTGAGCATACGCGGTACATTTTCATAGAAACCGCCGCCTGTAATGTGGCTGCATGCCTTTACGGCCACTCCGGCATCCTTGATGCTCTTCAGCGCTTTCACATAGATTTTTGTCGGCGCAAGGAGCGCTTCCCCAAGTGTACACCCCAGACTGTCGTAGTATGTATCCAGGGCTTCCCTTTTCATATTGAATACTTTTCTCACAAGGGAGAATCCATTGCTGTGGACACCGGAAGACGCCATGCCGATCAGAACGTCGCCGGGCTTTAAGTTTTCTCCTGTGATCATGTCCTTCTTGTCACATACTCCTACCGCAAAACCTGCCAGGTCATATTCATCCTCTGCCATGAGTCCCGGATGCTCCGCCGTCTCGCCCCCGATCAGAGCCGCTCCGGACTGGAGACATCCTTCCGCCACGCCCTTTACGATCTCAGCGATCTTTTCCGGCTCATTCTTCCCACACGCAATATAATCAAGAAAGAAAAGAGGCTCGCCGCCGGCACACGCAATATCGTTCACACACATTGCCACTGCATCGATACCGATTGTGTCATGCCTGTCCAGGATCATCGCCAGCTTGACCTTGGTCCCGCATCCGTCTGTTCCGGAAAGGAGCACCGGCTCATCCATTTCCTTGATCTTCGCAAGGGAGAACGCGCCTGAAAATCCGCCCAGTCCGCCCAGGACCTCCTCGCGCATAGTCTTCTTCACATGCTCCTTCATCAGCTCAACCGATCTGTAGCCAGCCTCAATATCAACTCCTGCGTTTTTATAATCCATAATCTGATCTCCTTATCACGCCCGTCTTCTTGGCAGAGGGCAACTTTTATCAATACTGCCGATCCGGCAGACGGTCATTTCTCAACTCGTCCGTATCTCACAGACAGGGATTGATTCCTAGCTGTTCAGATATGCCTCATAACCGATCGCTTTTAATTTATCAGCTTTTGCCTGCACGGTATCTTTCATCTCTGCTGAATAGTCTTTCAGCTTCTGCAATACTTCAGCGTCAGAGGTTGCAAGAATCTTCGCCGCGAGGATCGCTGCGTTCATCCCTCCGTCGATCGCCACCGTAGCTACCGGGATTCCCGGCGGCATCTGTACAATGGAGTAAAGCGCGTCCATTCCGTCCAGGTTCTTTCCTGACATGGGCACCCCGATGACCGGCATCGGGAAGAGCGCGGCACACATCCCGGGAAGATGAGCCGCCATGCCTGCCCCTGCGATGATCACCTTGATCCCCTTCCCTTCAGCTGCTTTTGCCCACTCAAAAAATGTATCCGGCATACGGTGCGCGGAGATGATGGTCATCTCATATTCGATCCCGAATTTCTCCAGCATAGATGCAGCCTTGCTCATCACCTTCAGATCAGAGTCGCTGCCCATAACGATTCCTACTTTTGGCATTTCATTTCCTCCTTAGAATGTGTTTTTCCAGCTCTTAACGCTCTTTTTAAAGTTCTTTCACTGCTCCAGTTCCCTCAATGGTCCATTCAGGAGCTCTGTTCCCGGAAGTACGAATTTTCCGTCTTTTATTAGTATAATGTGTTTCCCATCTTTTGTCACTACACTTATTTCTTCTAACTCTTCATAAGGCACGGTTATATCTGTATGGCAGTTGAAATATGCTTTTGACACATCTTCCTTTCTCTTCAGGGAGATGGAATTGTCCTTGGCTATGATCTCCTTCCCGCACGGATTATATACTCGTATGTCCTCGCTCCATGAGTAGCATGTGTCACCCACAGCAAAATGGGGGCCGGTCTTTTCCGCGATCAGGATGGGCATCTTATTCTCAATGCCATATTTTTTTGCGGCCACATATGCCATCGTGTTCGTGCCGATGGCGAACTCACCGAGGGGGAGCGTCTCATGATTTTTCAGGACATTGTCGTAAATATACCTGCGTCCCTGCTCTTCATCCCGAAAATTTCCGCACCTGTAATCCGTGATCATTCCGTCCTGAAAGGTCAGTTCCAGATCGTTGTATTCCAATCCGTTCAGATAAACCCTGCTCACATGCAGCACTCCGGCAGTCCCTTCCAGCACAGGTGATGTAAACACTTCGCCCACAGGGATGTTTACATCTGCCACGCAGTTTTCAAACTTTGTCTCCTTCTCCGGGTCTTTCAGCTCATGGAGCTGTATCCGGATGTCCGTACGGTTCTTGCCCCTGCCTGTCACATGGACATATTCGCCCTGGTCAAGAGCGTCGATCATCGTCTGCTGCACCTTCTCATACAACTTTGCGTCAAGCGTATTGATCTTGATCACTTCGTCAAATATTTCCGGATATTTTTCACCGATCTCCGGTATGGGATAAGCCACTATCGTGAAGCTTCGTTCCTCTCCCCTGATATACTCATTGGTCAGCTGCCCGGACCGGCTGTCGTACTGGAGAGACAGTTCCCGCTGCTCATCGGTATAGGACGGCGCTTCGAATACTGCCCTGGGTGAGAAGGGCTTTTCCCCGAACGTCTCCATTACCGCGGGGCCTGCAAACTGTGCCGCGAGCCCCCTGTTCTGCTCATAGACCGTCCTCATGACTTCCAGCCTGCGCTCGATATACCGTTTATCCATAAAGAGCGCCTGATCCTGGCGGTGGTCATACTCATACTGCCAGTTTGCCACTGCTCCGCAGTATCCAATCTTGTGGTGGTCCCTCTTTGTGACCACTCCGGAGGCCGCCCGGTAAATGACCGGCTTTAAGCCCATTTTGCGGAAATTGTCAATGGCAATGCGGATGACCTTTTCAAATCCGAGAGTGTACCGGATGTTCACCACCGATTTTTTTGACAGGTCCTTCCCTGTATTGATGAAACCGATCCGGTAACCCTCCGTGTACACATCCGCCATCTTCCGGATCGTCTCCTCGGGCAGAGTGCGCAGATGCCTGGCGGTCCCCAGCTCATTTTCCGTGATATATTCTCCGAACCGGTACAGATACCGGTCATTTTCCAGATCCGCATGTTCGATGATATCTGCCGCAAATGAATCGTCCGGATCGATCTGTTCCATGACCCGGTCCGCAAGGAACACATCGCAGTAATCGCTGGCATACCAGTAAATGATATCACGGATTTCCTTCACCTGCGGGACGCCGTCTTTTTTATCTTCCCGGCTTCCCTCCCTGCTGCTGTCCGCTATTTTCACATATTCTTCTTCCGCACGTTCAAAACAGTTGTATACCTCGATAAACAGCTCATACAAGATCGTCAGATAATCCATCCTGTCCTCAAAGGCATATGGGATGCCTGACCGCATTTCCGCATAGAGCATACATAAAAGTCTGCCCATGTCCAGCCCCAGGTTTTCAGCCGCGAACGCCGGATTGGCATAACTCTTTTCATAGCGTTCCCCAAGAATATCGCTGTACAGGATCTCATTCAGGCTGTGCATTTCCTTCAGGCTGTACCTCTCCCACTCTCCGGAAGCAACCTTGCGCCTCACATTTTCTACTTCCAGGAGAAAGAGCGCGATATCCTGAAAATACGTTACATATGGGACGGATACCGTCTCTTCGGAAACAATCCCCCGCAGTCGTCCGACCGCAAGCCCATGCCTTTCCTCGTACTGCCGGTTTCTTTCTTTTTGTTTTTCTTTTCTGTCCATTTAGCTCAAGCCTCCTATAAATATCGCAAGAAAAACGATCAGAGCCGCCGCATTTGCCGGAAGACCGATCTTACAGGTCAGATAATCGCGGTCCCGCTCATGGAATCCCTGTATCGCACAGCGGATACCCCAGATAGATAAAAGAAACGAGATAATAACGATCCCGCCTACGATCCCCGCTGCTTCTCCTCTGGCTGCAAACGCATACAAGACGCATCCGATCAGGATCAGAAGCGCCCCCGCTCCGCTTATACAGGATGATGTCCCCTTGCGGGAATGCTTTAATTTGGCTCTGCCATACTTTCTCGCGCCTCTCTGTTTTCTCTCTTTTTCCTTCTGGCGCTGCTCAGCGCTTTTTTCCATTCCGAACATCATGTTTTCTCCTCACCCCATTGCACATCAAAAAGACGATATATCCGATCACTCCCCCGATCGTGTTCAGGAGGATGTCATCCACGTCAAAGCTTCCTACTCTAGTGAAAAGCTGTGTGACCTCCACGCACAGACTCAGTCCCATACTGAAAAATAATGTCTTAAAAAAGCCTCTTGCCCGGCTCGCCATGGAGATAAAAAATCCATATGGCACAAAAATCACTATATTCCCCGCCAGATTCGCAAGGACCGCAAAGGTTCCAAGCTGCTCCCTGTAAGTGATAAAGCGCCTTATCTCCTTGAACAACTCCAGATTGTACCGGTATTCTTCCGAAATCTCTGTCCTGCCATACCACTCGGCAAGGAACAGAAAATAAACTAAAAATATAACATATAACAAAAACAGGACCTTTCCCATTGCCCTGAATATTTTCTTTTTCCTTACGCTCAAAGTATTACCTCTTTATATATCATCAGACGATCCTCCCCAAAGGGAGCAAATCCCTTTGAGTTGCCTGAATATTCAACCAATGAGGGACAGACCTGTCTCTGATCTGTCCCCCATAACAGACTGGCGGATATCCGGCAGTCAAAATGTGATCTCTCTCTTATGTTTCAGCAGGCTCGCACCGCTCACAATGGAAAGCACTCCCACCGTGATCCCCACGACCAGAACGATGATCCCTAAGGCAATACTGCCTGCGCCGCTGTTCTTCATTGTAAGATATGCTTTTTCCATAAAATGCGCCTCCTTATTTTACTCCATATGTTTCATAGTATGTATCGATCGCTGCTTTTAATGTATCATCAATGACAACTTTGCCCTTGTATTCTTTATTGTACAGACACTCCACGACCTCTTCCATGGTGACGATCGCCGCCGTGTCAAATCCGTACAGGTCTTTCACTTCATCAAGCGCGCATTTCTCGCCGCCTTTTCCGACTTCCATGCGGTTTAAGGAAACCATAAGCCCCACGATCTCCACATCCGCAGCTCCTTTTACCTTGGGCACTGTCTCTTCCATGGACTTCCCGGATGTAGTCACATCCTCGATCATGATGACTCTGTCTCTGTCCTTTAACGGGCTTCCGAGAAAGCTGCCCTTGTCAGCACCGTGATCCTTCTCTTCTTTGCGGTCAGAGCAGTAGCGCACCTCTTTTCCGTATAATTCGCTGTACGCGATGGCTGTCACAACTCCCAGAGGTATCCCCTTGTAAGCCGGTCCAAACAAAACGTCAAAGTCATCCCCATATGTATTGTGGATCGCTTTCGCGTAGTACTCTCCAAGCTTTTTTAACTGAGAGCCTGTCACATAGCCCCCCGCGTTCATAAAGAATGGGGATTTACGTCCGCTCTTTAACGTAAACTCTCCGAATCTGAGCACATTGCTGTCCACCATAAATTCGATAAATTCTTTCTTATACTGCTCCATACACAACCTCCTGCCGCTCGATTTTCGTCTCAATTTTACCATAACTCATACATATTTTCAATTGAGTAATCTCCTCGTCGGCAGGACCATTACCTCACGATCCCCACCATATCGGATACCGTCTCAAAGCCCTGCTCTTTCATATATTCCCCTATTCCGTCTACGATCTTCAAGGTCACAGCCGGATCATAGAAATTTGCCGTGCCCACAGACAAAGCGCTTGCCCCGGCAAGGAGCATCTCAATGGCGTCTTCAGCCGAGGCGATGCCTCCCATACCGATAACCGGGACTTTCACCGCGTTCGCCGCTTCATATACCATGCGCACCGCGATCGGGTGGATCGCAGGGCCGGATACGCCCCCGGTCCTATTGGCCAGCAGGAACGATTTCCTGTGGATGTCGATCTTCATCCCTGTGATCGTGTTGATAAGGGAGACCGCGTCCGCTCCTCCTGCCTCCACAGCCTTTGCCATTTCGGCAATACTGGTCACATTAGGACTTAATTTCATGATCACCGGCTGGGCCGCATATTTCCTGACAGCCTTTGTGATCGCCTCCGCCGCCCTCGGGTCCTGGCCAAAAGCGATGCCTCCCTCTTTCACATTGGGACAGGAAATATTGATCTCCAGCATATCCACGTCTTCATCAGCCAGACGTTCAACAACCTCACAATAATCCTCTTCGGATCTTCCGCACACATTTACAATGATCTTTGTATCATACTGTCTGAGAAAAGGAATGTCCCTCTTACAGAATACATCCATCCCCGGATTCTGAAGCCCCACCGCGTTCATCATGCCACCGTAGACTTCCGCCACTCTGGGCGTCGGATTTCCAGTCCAAGGAACATTTGCCACGCCTTTCGTGGTCACCGCCCCAAGGCGGTTCAGATCCACAAAATCCGCGAACTCCGCCCCGGATCCAAAAGTACCCGACGCCACCGTCACCGGATTTTTCCACTCTACCCCTGCGATATTTACTCTCATGTCCATCAGATCTCCACCTCCGTTGACAGAAATACCGGACCGTCCTTGCAGATCCTCTTGTTGTTGACATTGCTGTGGTGATCCTTCTCCTTTGTCTGACAGACGCAGGCAAGACAGGCGCCGATGCCGCATGCCATCCGCTCTTCCAGAGAGAGATAACACTCAATGTGATTCGTCTCTGCATATTCCTTTATCGCCCGGAGCATGGGCGTGGGGCCGCACGCATAGATCACATCGGCAGCAAGTCCGTTCTCCCGGATCGCATCCATGACATTTCCTTTCGTCCCCACACTTCCGTCCTCAGTAGAGATATAGACTTCCCCATTCTGTTCAAATTCATCTTTGAGGAATGTCTCTTCATCTCTGTATCCCACAATGATCTGCTTTTTCTCACAGTTCACCTGCTTTGCCAGCTCCAGCATGGGCGGGATACCGATTCCCCCTCCCATGAGAAACGCGCGCTTCCCTTCTGCTTTCTCATATGGAAATCCGTTTCCAAGCGGTCCGATGACCGGTATGATGTCGCCGGTCTTCATCCGGGAAAACTGCTCCGTTCCCGTGTTCTTCCTTGTCACACGGTATACCACACGGAGGCTTCCCCCGGCCTTATTGATCTCACAGATACTGATCGGGCGCGGAAGGAGCTTACTTTCATCGTTCGTGTACATGGAAATAAACTGACCCGGTCTGGCTTGCCCTGCTGCATCCGTCTTGATCCACATGCTGTAAATATCCTCTGCGATCCTCTCCTGGGAGAGAACGACCGCATTTTCCTTTTTCCTCGCCATATGTGCCCCTCTTACTATTGTCTTATTTTCCTGCAAGCGCGCCGCTGATATCTTCGATCATGGCCTTCGCTGCCGCTCTTGACGCGTCTCCAAAGTTCTCCGCGCCAAATCGCGCATACGCCTCCTGCTTATAAGCCGCGATGATCCCGCGAGAAGAATTCACGATCGCCCCGAGTCCGTCCTCGTTAAAGAAATGTACGAGGTCGTTGCCCTGTCCGCCCTGTGCTCCATATCCCGGTACAAGAATATAGCATTTCGGCATGATCTTCCTGAGTACCTTCCCCATCTCCGGGTATGTCGCGCCGACCACCGCCCCGATATAACTGTATTCATCACCCATGCAGTCCTCACCCCATTCAGCGACTTTCTCGCCTACCAGCTCATAGAGAGGGCGTCCGTCGACAAGGCGGTCCTGGAATTCTCCGCTGGATGGGTTGGATGTCTTTACAAGGATAAACAGGCCCTTTTTCTCCTCTTTGCACACATCGACAAAGGGCTTGACCCCATCTGTTCCAAAATAGGGGTTCACTGTTGCAAAATCCTCGTCAAACGGAACATATTCTTTGCTTCCCACTTTTACCTTGCCAAGATGTCCCACCGCGTACGCCGCTGAAGTGGAGCCGATATCTCCTCGCTTGATATCTCCGATCACAACAAGATCCTTTGACTTACAGTAATCCACGGTCCTTTTGAACGCTTCAAGTCCCGGCACTCCGAACTGCTCGTACATTGCGATCTGCGGTTTCACAGCCGGGATCAGGTCATATGTTTTATCCACGATCTCTTTATTAAACTGCCAGATCGCCTCCGCCGCTCCTTCCAGAGTCTCTCCGTACTCTGCAAAAGCTTTGTCCTGCACATGCTGCGGTATATAGCTGAGCATCGGATCCAGTCCGATAACGATAGGCGCTCCTGTTTTCTTGATCTTCTCCACTAATTTGTTGATCATATCCATTTCCTCCGTTTACTGATAATTCAGACAATTCTGCCTACAGGGTCCTGACCTTTCTCATCATATCATAAGATCCCCACATAGTAAAACAAAATCCGTAATCCACCGTACCTGCATCAGGAAGTCCCCGCACCGCTCCTTTCTGCCAGGGGACAGAAAAGTCCCCGGAGGATATAGTTCCTGCAAGAAGAATCCATATCTCCGGGGAGGTCTTTATTTTCATTCTGTTATACTGCTTTATTCAGCGTATCCTGCATCAGACAGTAACTGATGATGCTGAATCCTACAATTCCTAAGATCAGGTAAAGGATGCCTGAGTTTCCGTTCATGCCTTTGATCCTGTCGCAGCGCTCACCCATCTTGTAAAGCCAGTACAGCCCATAAATCCCACATGTGATAATTGTGAGGAGAAATACGATGCCTCCGGATGTCGCATTGGGTTCACCGGAAAGTACGTTGACTTCATCATTCAGTTTGATCATCCAGTAAATTGCATAAATCCCGCATGTGAAAATAGAAAATATCACACACAGCGGAATACTTCTCGGCGTGATCCCAAACTGGGATGCCGAAGGATTCCCCGGGCGGACGTGATCATATGCGCCTCCATACTGCTGCTGTGTATTGTTATACTGATTCTGCGCATTGTCATACTGCTGCTGCGGAAGCGGAGCCCCGCATTCCGGACAAAAAGAAGTATTGTCATCGCAATGCTTGTTACATTTTGGACATATTTTCATAAACTCAACTCCTCCTTTATAATATCTGCCAAAGTCCTTCCGGCGCCAGCAGCGTGAACGGAAATACCGGGATATTCCTCAGCACCCCATATGCCAACACTACTACCAGCACTACGGTAAGAAACTTCACATTGATCTTTTTATCTATATGATTTCCGCCGGTAATGATCCAGTCCATCGCGCGAGCCGCAATGTACAGCCCGATCAGCGGAAGAAGGACGGTCATAAGCGGGTTATAACAGAAGGCATCCAGAAACCGCCCATGCAGGATGGAATAACAGGCGCGGCCTGTGCCGCATCCCGGACAGTACAACCCTGTCACTGAATTAAAAACGCATACCAGAGGAACGTCCTGGGGCGTAGAAAAGTACAGGTATAAAGCCGCGGCACATGCCGCAGCCGCCGCGCATACGATCACCGCGATCCTTGCCTTTCTGCTCTCACGAAACCGGCAGCCCATATGTCTGTATTGATCTCTCCACATGGCTTAATAATAATAGTAGTAAGCGCTTTCACCGATCGCGCTTGCGACCACCACAGAAATAATTAATGAAACAACAGCCACGGCTACCGTCACTATGAGCCAGATTTTCGCCATCTTTTCTGCTTTTTTCGCTGCTTCTATATCCCCCGCAGCCGCTGCGCTGTTAATCTTTGCAGAATATACGATCGCGACAATAGCAAACGGTATGGCGAACAAACAACAGCATACTGTTGAAATAACCGCCAAAACAATAGACATAACGAGATATGGCGTCCCATTGACCGACGCTCCCTGATTCTGCTGAGAGGACGGATAATTGCCATTCTGATAATTATACTGATAACCGTTCTGGTAATTATTTTGATAGCCATTCTGATAATTATTCTGCTGGGCATCATTCTGATAGCCGCTTCCATAGCCGGATGTCCCCTGGTAACCAGTGTTATAATTCTGCGCATCCTGATGCTGCATGTTTGTCTCCGGCTGGCCATATGCATTGTCCTGTGTCCTGGGCTCCGGCTGCCTGTTTGTTTCCATCTGTGCGGCTGTATCCGTCATGGCGCCTGCCTGAGTGTTTGTATCCGGCTGTACGGCATCTGCCTGCTCGTTCACCTCCGGCTGTACGGTATCCGGCTGCGTGTTCACTTCCGGCTGCACGGTATCCGGCTGCACTGCCGGTTCTGCCTGCGTATCCGGGCCCCCTGTCTCCGGCACTGCTGCCTGCGCGGCGCCACAGTAGGGACAGAACTTTGATCCGTCCGGAATCTCCTGATAACATTTAATACAATTCATCTTTCTTACCTCGCTCTCATGATTGTTATAAAATATTATGCCGTCTCACTAATAATACCATTGAAGAAGGTAAAAAGTCACCAGAAAAATGTTAATTTTTATAACTTTTTAGCGTTTTTTGTATCATTTCGCCGATCATCCGGGCGTATGCGCTGTTTTCGAGCCTGATGAATGTATCATGCCGGTTTTCATCAGCACCGGACGCAGCGCGTTGTACAGCACTCCCACCAGCAGGACAGACACCACCGCATTGACAAACGTGGTGGCTGTGCTCCACTTTGCAAGTACCTCCGCCATCTGCTGGGGCTGCCCGAGAATATACAGCTTGTAGAAATATCCCACCAGCGGATCTGCGATCACATTAAATCCCAGTCCTGCCACTGAAGAGATCACGCTCCAGCGCAAAATATATTTTTTGTCAGAACTCTCGTTGATCCTGGCAATACGGTGGGCAACCAGCCCTACGATCAGCCCGATGCACAGTTTGAGCGCAAACGTCTTTGGCGCTCCGACGATATACACCGGATCAAGGATATCAGCGATCGTCATGCCGACCGCCCCCGCCAGGCCGCCGTACCAGCCTCCCAGAATAAGCGCTCCCAGCACGCAGAACGCATTTCCGATATGAAGAGACGTAGCGTCGCCTCCGGGCATCGGGATCTTGATCTGCAGAAACGTAAACGATACAAAACAGAGCGCCGCCATTAGCGCTGTCTGTGCAAGCTTTCTCACAGTTTCATTTCTTTTTTCCATGTAAATGCCCTCTTTTCCTGTCATTGATACAGGTATATTAGCACTGGACTGGCTATATAAAAATATCCAGTTATGAGTTTTTTGCACATGCCAGTTTATTCATCCCTGCCAAGCCGCACCCTCTCCATTTCTCTTGCGTCATCTTCTTCGAGATGATCGAAAAGATAATGCCGGAGCTGGCCTCCTTTGCCCAGATGGTCTTCCTTCAGCTCTTTTCTGGCGAGTTCCACCTCTTCTTTTAACCCGGCGGCAGACATTCTCCGGGCGCCCTGTCCCAGGATAATGACCTGCTCCAGCGCGTCTGAGGTGGCAACCGTCACTTCATGATGCCGCGAAATCTTTCTCACTGTCTTTTCTATGTACTGGTCCGCTGTCTCTGCCTCTCTTGTATACACGATATGGATATTGTGATATCGCGCCACTTCCCCCGGATTTCCTTCTACCTTATAAGCGTCAAAAACAAGGATCAGCGTACATTTCCGGTATCCCTGGTAATCGCACAGGATGTCAGACAGCTTTCCCCGGGCCGCGGCAAGATCCGCTTCTGAAAGCTCTCTCAGTTCATCCCAGGAAAAAATGATGTTGTATCCGTCTACAAGAAGATATTCTTCGCGGTCTCCTTTCGCCTTTCCGCGCGCGCTCTCGTATCTTTCTCCGTTTTTATCAGCCGCTTTGATCTGCTCTGTTCCGCTGTTCCCGGGCATATCCGCCGACACGGTCACAGGCCGGCTGACTGTCTTCCTCCTCACCGGATCAGGGGTCCGGACATAGATCGCATCCAGTTCCTCCTGCGTCAGCTCGATGGTGTGCCTTACGGGCTTCACGACTGTCACAGGCGCCAGTTCCTGCCCAGAAGCTTCCGCTTTCGCTCCGCTTTCCACATGCATGTGTTCTTCCACTTCATACCACGGCACGATAACACCCGCACCGTGGGAACAGAACACAGAATCCGCTGTATTTTCCACATCTGCATCCGCGTCATACCCGATCCTGCTGATCACTTCCTCACTGTTGTGGCAGATGTCATACCCCTTGAGCGTACAGAACATCTTCCCAAACCCGCCTGTGTACGCGGCAAATTCTTTCTGGTATCCACGCATTTCCGATACCGGAGCGCTTCCGGTCAGCACTGCCTGCCCATCCTCAGCCTCAGGACCTTCAAAACTGCCGCTCATCCTCTGGATATCTGACATTGCCCTTCCCACATTTTCCATCGGGAGCTCCAGGCGAAAGTCATAATATGGTTCCAGCAGGATGCTTTCTGCCTTCCTCAGCCCCTGGCGGACCGCCCGGTAAGTCGCCTGCCGGAAATCTCCGCCTTCTGTATGTTTCTGATGCGCCCTCCCTGTCAAGAGCGTGATACGCATGTCCGTCACCGATGACCCTGTCAGGACTCCCTTGTGCTCTCTCTCCTCCAGGTGAGTCAGGATCAGCCTCTGCCAGTTCCGGTCCAGGACATCCTCGCCGCATTCCGATAAGAACTGCATCCCGGAGCCCCGCTCTCCCGGTTCCAGAAGAAGATGTACCTCCGCATAGTGACGGAGGGGTTCAAAATGTCCGACTCCTTCTACCGGAGCTTTGATCGTTTCCTTGTAAACAATATTTCCCTCTCCAAAACCGATGAGCACGCCAAAACGTTGTTTCACCATCTGCTGAAGGACTTTCGTCTGAACCTCCCCCATGAGCTGGATATGGATCTCAGACGTCTCCTCCGCCCAGACTACATGGAGCTGCGGCTCCTCTTCCTCGATCTGTCGGAGATTCCTGAGCATTGTATGCACATCGCACCCATCCGGAAGCTCAATCCGGTACATGAGCACCGGCTCCAGCACCGGGAGCCCCGACGCATCTTCACATCCGATCCCCTGTCCGGGATGTGTATCTTCCAATCCGGTGACCGCGCACACGGTCCCTGCCTGCGCTGCCTGCACCATGTCGTATCTTTCGCCGGAATAAATACGGATCTGATTGACCTTGCCCGGCACGCCCGGAAGCGTCTCCTTCACCCGCAGGACGCCTCCTGTCACTTTAAGCCAGGTCAGACGGTTCCCCTGAGTGTCGCGGGAGATCTTATATACCTTTGCCCCGAATCCCTCCCCATATTCCGGTCTGGCACTCAATTCTTCCAGCCCATCCAGCAGCTCTGCGATCCCCTCTGCTCTCAGCGCCGAGCCAAACCAGCAGGGAAATACCTTCCTGGCGGTAACCGCCTGCCGCAGAGTATCCTCACTTATCGCGTCTTTCTCCAGATATTCCTCCAGCATCCCATCATCGCAGACAGCAAGGCTCTCCAAATTTTCCTCCGTACCCGCATATACCCTCTCAATATCCGTACAGCCCTCTCCAAACCGTTCCTTCATCTCCTTCACAAGCTGCTCTCTGTCCGCATCCGGCCGGTCCATTTTGTTGACGAATATAAACACCGGAATCTCATATCGTTTCAGAAGCCTCCAGAGCGTCATGGTATGGCTCTGAACGCCGTCCACCGCGCTGATCACGAGCACCGCGCAGTCCAGCACCTGCAGGACACGCTCCATCTCCGCGGAGAAATCTACATGTCCCGGTGTATCAAGGAGGGTAATCTCCATATCCTTCCATTGGAACACCGCCTGATTGGAAAAAATCGTAATGCCACGTTCCCGCTCAAGTTCATATGTATCGAAGAAGGCATCTCCATGGTCTACGCGCCCCATATTGCGTATCCTGCCGCTTAGATACAGCATGCCCTCTGATAACGTGGTCTTTCCGGCGTCCACATGGGCCAACACCCCCGCACTAATATGTTTTGACGGTCTTTTTTTCAATAGTTTATCTTTATTTTCAGACGTATCTTCCATAGAAAATACCCCTTTCTGTCTGTGATTATTCTTTCATAATCATAGCACAGAAAGGGGGATAAATGATATTTATTTTATTCTTTTTTCAGTCCAGCACGGCATAAATCCGAAAATCATCTCCGTAAATTCAGAACCGGAAGTACCTGACTGCATTGTCGTAGCAGATATCCTTTATCAGTTTTCCAAGCACCCTCCGGTCGTGGGGATATTCTCCATTGTCCACGATGGTTCCGATATAATTGCACAATATCCTGCGGAAGTATTCATGCCTGGGGAAGGACAAAAAGCTTCTTGAATCAGTGAGCATCCCGATAAAGGAGGAAATCAGCCCCACGTCAGAGAGCGCCTTCATCTGATTCTCCATCCCGTTTTTGTGGTCGCAGAACCACCATGCACTCCCAAGCTGCACTTTCCCCCGGATTCCCTGGGAGTTGGACTGGAAATCCCCTGCCATGGCAGCAAGCATCTCCGCATCCTTCGGATTCAGATAGTACAGCACTGTCTTTGGCAGCTTATCCTCCCGGTCCATAGCGTCGAGAAGGGCTGACAGCTGAGCCGCATAGTTGAAATCATTCAGGCTGTCCAATCCGCTGTCCGGGCCAAGCTTTCGGAACATCCTCGTGGAATTATTGCGGAGCGCCCCGATATGGAGCTGCATGACCAGGTTTTTCTGTGCGTATTCTTTCCCCAGTTCTGTCAGGATAAAGCCTCTATACTTTGTACATTCTTCCTCCGTGAGTTGTTTTTCCTCAAGCTTCTTCCGGTAGATCTGATCCGCTTCCTCATAAGTGGAGGGCAGGTAAAAGGTGCTTTCCAGACTGTGGTCGCTCACCCGGCATCCGGCTTCTGTGAAATACTCCAGCCGCTGCTTCAGCCCATTGATGAGCTCCTCCAGAGATTCCGGCATCTTCCCGGTCACTCTGCCCAGGTTCTCAATGTAAGCCACAAAATCCTGCTTCTCGATGCCCAGCGCCTTCTCCGGGCGGAAGGTAGGCAGCACCTGGATCTCAAAGCCGTCCTCCTTAAGCTTTTTATGCCAGCACAGGTCATCCGCAGGGTCGTCTGTGGTGCACAGCACCCGGACGTTCTGCATCCGCAGGAGGCTGCGCGCAGAATATCCGGGAGATGCCAGCTTTTCATTGCACCGCTCCCATATTTCCCGGGCAGAATCTGGAGTGAGCACTGTGTTAATACCAAAGTAGCGTTTCAGCTCCAGATGGGTCCAGTGGTAGAGCGGGTTGCCGATGGCATTCTGAACAGTATCCGCCCATGCAATGAATTTTTCGTACGGATCGCCGTCTCCTGTGATGAGATGCTCGGGAATCCCATTTGCGCGCATTGCCCGCCATTTATAATGGTCCGCCCCAAGCCATATGTCCGTGATCGTGCCAAAGGAGGCGTCCTCGCAGATTTCTTGTGGATTCAGGTGATTGTGAAAATCCGCTATGGGCATCTCTTCCGCAAAATCGTGGTACAGTTCCTTTGAGGTCTTCGTTCTCAGCAGAAAATCATCATTCATAAATTCTGTCATATCCCGCACCTCCTATAAATATTTCTCCAGTGTTGCCCTCACTGCTCCAGGTCCGGCGATCATTTCTTTAAAATATCTGCAAACCTTCTCTGCCATTCCCACCTGATAAAGATTTACTCCGAAAATGGATTCATTTTCAAGAATGGGCTTTAATATCTCCTCGGCGTTCACATCCTGTCCAAGCCGGATATGCTCCACCCGCGGGCATACGGTTCCAAGCAGGGGGTCCGGGCTGAGTTCAAAGGGCTTTCCGGCATCATCCACTCCCATCAGGTAGCGAAGCCATCCTGCGAACACAAGGGGGATGAGCTTCAGGCTGTCCACGGACAGTTTGTCAGAAGCGGCATATGCTTTGACCGTCTCCCCAAAACGGATAGCCAGCTTTTGAGAAGTATCTGTGGCTATGCGCTGGGGCGTATCCGGCATGAATGGATTGGGGATGCGGACATTCACCACTGTGTCCAGGAACTTCTCCGGGGCAAGGATTCCCGGGTCGACCACCACAGGAAGCCCTTCTTTATAGCCGATGCCCTCCACCAGCTTCTTTAGCGTCTCGTCTTTCATCTCCTCGGAAATGAGCTCATACCCAAGCACACACCCGAACACTGCCAGCGCCGTGTGAAGGGGGTTAAGACAGGTGCAGACTTTCATCTTCTCCACCTTGTCGACTGTCTCCCGCTCTGTAAACATGAGACCGCCTTTCTCCAGCCTGCTCCTCCCATTTGGAAATGCGTCCTCGATTACCAGATACTCACATTCTTCCGCGTTGACAAAAGGCGCGATATATGTGTTCTTCCCGGTGACTACCGGTTCCGGCGCTTCCACGCCGTCTTGTCTTAGCATCTCCTCCACAGATGGGTCCGGACGGGGCGTGATCTTATCGATCATCGTCCATGGGAACGAGACCTTCTCTCTGTCCTTTACATAGGCTGCAAACCCGGCTTGTGCCAGCCCGCTCTGCTCCCATTTCTCCGCAAATGCGCGGACTGCCTCGTACAGCTTTGTGCCGTTGTGGGAACAGTTGTCCATGCTCACCATAGCAATGGGTTTTTTGCCTGCAAGGTAACGTGTATAGAGAAGGGATGCGACTTTTCCGATATAGCTCTCCGGCTTTTGAGGACCGGACTGCATATCCTTTGAGACAGCCGGAAGGAGCGCCCCGCTCCCATCAGTTAAGCTGTAGCCTTTTTCCGTGATAGTAAAGCTTGCCATCTGGAGGGAATCCGCTGAGAAAATCTCGTTCAGGCGCCCGAAGTCCTTCTGGTCACCGGAATCCAGTGTAAGCGACTCCACAACACTTCCCACCACCGTCTTTTCCACCGTGCCGTCTGCTTTTAAAGTGACAAGGATGCTGTATCCGTCATGGGGATGGTTCATTTTTTCGATGATTTCATAGTCATAGCCTTCCGCAACGATCAGTCCTGTATCAAGTACCCCTTCATTTAACAGGTTCTGCACTACATTTGCCTGAAATGCCCGAAAGATATTGCCCGCGCCGAAATGAATCCATTCCGGCGCATTCTTTGTCCTCTCTGCCACCAGATCCCGGTCATAACGTGGGAGAGAATAGCCCTTGCTCTCCCACTCCTGTCTGTTTTTCAGTCCCTCTTCGTTTAAACGCATCACGATCTGGCTCCTTTCTCAATGGCTTCCCACAGCCCGTTTATATATGTGGCGCCCAGCGCCCGGTCATAGAGGCCGTATCCGGGCATTGCCACCTCGCCCCATATCATTCGCCCATGGTCTGGTCTGATAGGGCCGTTAAATCCAATCTCATACAGCGCTTTGACGATCTCGTACATATCAAAGTTCCCATCCGAGGAAAGGTGCGCCGCCTCCTCAAAATTCGTGGGTGAATGGAATTTCAGGTTGCGGACATGGGCAAAATGGATTCTCCCTTTCAGCGAGCGTATCATGTCCGGCAGGTCATTTTCCAGATTGGTGCCGTATGAACCGGAGCAGAAGGTAACGCCGTTATGGGGGTTGTCCACCATCTTCATCAGGCGCAGGATATTCGTTTTATTAATGATGATCCTGGGCAGCCCGAACACGCTCCATGCAGGGTCATCCGGGTGGATCGCCATATTGATGTCATACTGGTCGCAGACCGGCATGATGCGCTCAAGAAAATATTTCAGGTTGGCAAACAGCTTCTCGCCATCAATGTCTCGGTACATTGCAAAAAGCTCTTTCACACGCTCCATCCTCTCCGGCTCCCACCCGGGCATCACTGTCCCGTTCATGTCTCCGGCAATAGAGTCAAACATCTTTTCCGGATCAAGGGCGTCTACAGCTTCCTGGGTGTAGGCAAGGACTGTGGAGCCATCCGGACGCACCCGCGCCAGCTCTGTCCTCGTCCAGTCAAAGACCGGCATGAAATTGTAACACACAAGATGAATGTCCTCCTCGCCGAGATTTTCCAGTGTCTGAATGTAGTTGTCGATATACTGATCCCTTTCCGGCGCCCCTGTCTTGATGGCGTCATGAACGTTCACGCTCTCGATCCCGGCTACATGGAGCCCGGCTTCTTCTACCTCTGCTTTCATGGCCCGAATCCGCTCTCTGCTCCACACCTCGCCCGGGGCAGTGTCATACAGCGTTGTGATCACGCCTGTCACGCCCGGTATCTGGCGTATCTGCTGGAGCGTCACTGTGTCAAATTTGCTTCCGTACCATCTTAAAGTCATTTCCATATGTCTGTATCTTCTCCTTCACTTCTTATATTCGAAATCCGGTATACTATGCCACCTGTCCCTGAAATAGTGGGCGGCAAGCTTTGGCTTTCTGTCCCTTGTAAAAATCCCCTTTTTGTTGCCCTGGATCCTGAGAAGGCTCTGGCTTGTGGCAAAGTCCGCAAAGTTCCAGACCTGCTCTCCGATCACGAAATCATAGTCATCGAACACTTTGTTGTTCATTTTGTAATAATCCAGCTGATATTCTTCCGTGTACATGACTGGCGTGGTGTCATGCATCCCCATGACAGTGTCCGCGCCGTATTCTGTGAAGATCACAGGTTTTCCGATCTCTCTCCACTGATCCAGCTCCGCGCGCAGCGCCTTCTCCGGACCTTCCAGGTCGGGTCCCCCGAAGTACCAGCCATAGTAACGGTTCAGGCAGATCACGTCACTGAGCTTTGAGGAACAGTCTGTCTGGGGCGTGGTCGCCATCTGCACGCTCACCAGTGTACAGGGGCGCTTCTGGGGATCCAACTCCCTCGCCAGTTCATAAAGGGGGGCAAAATATTCATACGCGCCCTCTCCGGCAGAATCCGGCTCATTGGCAATGCTCCACATAACGACGCAGGCATGGTTCTTATCCCTGGCGATCAGTTCTCTTATGACGTCCTTGTGGTGCTCCTGGGTCTGCACTCCGTGCTCTTTATCATATGTGCCGATCTTCTGGCCGTTAAAGTTCGCCCCTCCACCGAATTTAAGGTTGATGCCTACCGCTGTCGTCTCATCGATGACTACAAAGCCTTCTTCGTCGCAGAGCCGCATCATCTCCTCGCTGTATGGGTAATGGCTTGTGCGGAAGCTGTTTGCCCCCTGCCACTTCATCAGCGACATATCCTTTGTATTCATGGGAAGATTCATGCCCCTTCCATTTGGGAATGTGTCCTCATGCCTGCCGTAGCCTTTGAAATAGAACGGTTTTTCATTGATCAGGAATTTCATTCCCTCTACCCGGACTGTCCTGACACCGTAGGGCAGAGTGTACACGTCACTTCCAAACGTGACCTTTACATCATAGAGATATGCGTTGAGCGGCTGCCACAGGCGTACATCCCTGATTTCCAGCACGCCTTGTTCTCCCTCTGCCTGCGCCGCAAGATTCCCATCTCTGTCAAACACCTCCACTTTGCACGCGCCCTGTCCCACAGTCTCCACCTGATAAGTCAGACGCGCGGTCGTGCCGTTCACTTCCGGCACAAGGGAAATGTCCGCGATATAGTCCTTTGGCGTTGTATAGATCTTTACCGGTCTTGTGACTCCGCAGTAGTTAAAAAAGTCAAAATTCGGATTGTTTTTCGGTTTTCCTGTGTCTGCCCCTGCGCCAAAGCCGGTCATTCCTCCCAGCATATCTGATTTCCCGCCGACCGGAAGCGTAGTGTAGTCGATCACATTGTTGACCGCTATGGTGAGCAGATTGTCCTTTCCATCCTCCAGTTTGTCAGTGATCTCCACTTCAAAAGGAAGGAAGCCTCCTTTATGCTGGCAGATCAGGCTGCCATTCAGATAGATTTTTGCCTCGTGAGTGACCGCAGCGCACCGGAGTACGATCCTCTGACCTTTTACGAATGCGGGCATGGATATGTTCCTCTGGTAGAACACCCATCCGTAATGGTCGCGGAAGTCCACTCCTTCCTTCAGGTCATTGTAGGAGGCCGGGACCGGCATGGTCATGGGCTCTTCAAGAGGGGTTTTATACCACTCCTTTTCAAAACCGCTTCCGTCATCTAGTTTAAAATCCCACACTCCGCTCAAATCACTTAAAAGTCTTGAAGGTGTCAAAATTGGGTATAACATACTGTTCTCCTCTCTTTCTTTGTTTGATCTTACACACTGCCGTATACTTTAATTCTGTGCATTTTCTCTTCTTTTCTGAAGCTCCGCAACATTTTCCCGGACCTTTTTCTTTCCAAGAGGATAGAGTACTGCCAATGCCAAGGCAACTGCTGCAAGCCCTATGGCCGGAACAATACAGGATATGCGGAAAATGTTGAACGTAACATCCGGATCAAAAGCTGTCGCCTGGGTGTAGCCCACCATACTTACCAATCCACCTACAAGACCAGATGAAAGCGCCTGACCGATCTTGCGCGCAAAAGAGTACACAGAATAGATCGTACCGTCCTCACGCACTCCATTCTTTACTTCAGCATCGTCAATAACATCTGTAATCATCGCCCATATCACTGTGTTGAAAAATCCCAGACAGATATAAGCCAGTCCATAGAAAGCTACATATACATACGGATTATCCGGCTTCACAATAAGACAGATAACATAAACTATAGCCCCAGCGAAACAGCCGACAACAGACATTTCCTTTTTCCCAAATTTAGAAGAAAGTCTGGATGCCAGCGGCGCACAGATCAGCAGAGTACCGATACTTCCCACCATCGCCGAAGTTGACTGGGCAGCCGCCGAACCATAAAAATTCGGAAAAACATATGCAGCGAGTCCCTGCATTCCAAGCATCGCGAGAAGCAGCAGGATTGCTGCGGCGATAATACCGATCAGAGACCGGTTCGTCAACAGGCTTTTTATAAGATGGCCCACCTGAAGTTTATTTGTATTGGCAGGCACTGGAACTCTCTCCTTTACTAACTTAAAGCAAAGCACATAACAGATAAATGCACAAATACTGAAAACACCGGCAATGATCGTCATGCGGCTTCCAGACATAACTGTGTTGCCGTCTACCACCACATATGCCACCATCGGTGTCCCGACACCGATAGCAAGTCCTGCAAGCGTCGCGCCAATGGAGCGCCATGTAGAAAGCTGCGCCCTGTGATCCGGATCAGAGGACACCGCTGATGCCATGGATCCATAAGGAATATTGATAGCTGTGTAAAAAATGGAACCCCACAGCAAGTATGTAACAACCATCCACGCCACCTTGAAACCATACGCCATATCAGCAAATCCTGACTGGTAGATCAAAAATGACGCAATTGCTACCGGACCGCACATCCTTTTGATCCACAGTTTAAATTTTCCATCTTTGGTCGGCTTTGAGCGGTCCACAATCTGGCCCATAGTCACATCCGTAACCGCATCCACAAACCGGGATACCATCATCAGGATACCTACTACCGCTCCGTCGATTCCCATAACATCCGTATAAAATTTTAACATAAAACTGGATGACAGGATGAAAGTAAAATCATTCCCGAAATCACCGAACATATACCCGAGCTTATCTGCCCATCCAAAAGGCCTTACCTTTGAATTTTCTTGTCCCATTTACAATACCTCCTTTTTCCTCATCCGTAAACCGTATTTTAAAACCTTGTCTCCCATCTCCCACAGAAGACGTTTTCATTGTATCTGCCCTTGAATTCACTCTTGCCCATCATTTTACGGAGGACTGCTTCAAATGCCTCATGATGATCCATGTACGCATTGATATAGCACCTTGCCATGGGAACGTCGATCAGGTTGTTTGTGTAGCTGAGCGAAACGACAAAGGTGGGAAGTTCTGACATATACCAGGGCTGCTTTGTGGGCTCGTCCCATTTCACCCGCATGGTATTAAACTGGGCAAAGCCCTGAACGTTCAGCACCAGCAGCACGCAGTCATATTTCTTTTTAAATTCCTCCATTTTCCCTTTTTTGTTCTCGGTCTCTGCGTCCACTTCAAAACCTGCCTCCTCAAGCTGGGAAACAATGTCCCTGATGATGTTTTCGTCATTAGACTTGAACTTTGTTCCCGCGATCACAACTGCCTCGGAACCGATGTAGACCAGTTTGATCTTCTTATACTTCTCCGGCGTCATAGGCAGATAATTCAGACGATCTTTTACAAGGGTCACATACCGGTCGGCCATCTCGGCGGCTGCTTTGTGATGATCCTCGCATCCCACAACGCTGAGATTCTCTTTTGGCTGCATCAGCCTCTGCTCTTTTTGGAGCGTGTGAAGATTCAGCGCTGCTTTTACACCCAGTATCCTGTGCAGCGCGTCATTTAAACGTTCTTCCGTGATGATCCCGTTTTTATACCCATCCATCATGTAGCCGAAGTCCTCTTCCCTGTCATTAAAGAAAAGATACATGTCACAGCCTGCCGCGATCGCCCGGGGAACCTGTTCGCATCTTGGGATGGTAGCGCCGAACATCCCGATCATATGGGATGCATCTGTTACGACCAATCCGTTAAACCCAAGCTGTCCTTTTAAAAGATCTGTGATCAGTTCCGGTGCCAGCGTTGCCGGGAGGATGTCCTCATCTTTGATCCCGGATCTTAATTTCCTTGAATACTCGGGAAGCGCGATATGCCCAGCCATGATCGTCATGACTCCATCATCGATCAGCGCTTTATACACTTTACCGAAGGTAGCATCCCATTTCTCACAGTCGTATTCGTTGATTCCCATGATCAGGTGCTGGTCGTTCTCCTCTGTGCCGTCTCCGGGGAAATGTTTCATGCAGGTGGCAATATTCTGTGTCCGCATCCCTTTAAAGAATGCTTTTGAATAACGGATGACATCATCCGGCTCATCATTGAACGCCCGGAGCTGTACGATCGTGTTCCTCCAGTTGTATGTCAGGTCAACAATGGGTGCAAAGTTCCAGTTGCAGCCTACCGCCGCAGCTTCTCTCGCAGATATTTCCGCCATCTTACGGACCATTTCCTCTGAATCCATGGCAGCCATGGCAGCTCCGTTTGCCAGGGCAGTGCCTCCCTGCATCCCGCCGTTTCCTCCTGCCTCGCAGTTGGAGGCGATCAGGAGCGGGACTTTTGATGTTTTCTGCAGACAGTCCGCCATGTCCCACAGTTCTTCTTTGGGCGCGTTGTGGTAGCGGATCGCCCCCGGATGGTATGTATCCAGCACTTTTTTGATGTTTTCCGGTTTTCTCTCCTCTTCGTTGGCTACCATATTTACGAACAGCTGTCCGATCTTTTCCTCGGCCGACATGGAGGCGATAGTGTCCTCCACCCACTGTATCTGCTCGTCATTGAGGTAGTACGGTTTTTCTTTCAGGTTGACCATAGTATTTTCTCCTTTTCTTCTTTCTATGACAGGTTTTCGATAAACCTTGTCTTTAATTTTTGCTGATATTCCCCCTCATACGTCCCACTCTTAAGATGTTCCACCCCTTCCAGGATTCCTTCCCAGCTCTCTTTCTCATGTCTGGCAAGAATGGGATAATACAGCACGTCGTTTCTGTCCGCTGCTTCCATGTCGCCCAGCGCATCCCCGATCATCAGTACCTTGTCCCTGTCGTACCCGGACTCCAGCAGCGCCTTGATGCAGTTTGTCTTTGTCCCTGCGTTTTGAGCCAGGACTGCGTCCGTGTACTCCAGCAGCCCAAACCTGCTCCACTCTTCTGCCACTGCCTCTGGATTTGCGGAGGATACCACTGCAATGTCACAGGTTTCGTGCAGTGTCCTGATGGCTTCTTTTACCCCGGGAAAAGGCCTGATCGCCTCAGGGGGAAGCTCACGGATGCTGCAGTTCACCGCCTCGGACCAGCGCAGGGCTTTCCTGAGACACTCGCTGTCCCTCTCCTCTGCCGCCCGAAAAATGGCAGCATTGGAAAGCTCGTCCGTCTCCTCCACCCAGCTCAGCAGGGAATCCAGATCCCGGACCGGCGCGATCTTCTCGTGAATCTCCTTTAATATCACCGCCAGCCCTTTAAACCGGTTGATTCCCCTTGTCAGGGAATAGAGGTTGATCTCATTCCATCGTTTCAGCAGCTCTGATCTGTATGGCTTAAGATTCCATTCATCGACCATACACGGACCAAAGCATCGGATATGCTTGATATCCATAGAGTCAATGGCGCATCCGTCAGAGTCAATGCAGACCAGATAATCTTTCTTCCTGGCATACCCTTCAAGAGGACTGCTCATAATATCACATCCTTTCTGTCTGGGCTAACGATAAACTGTTTTCTTCTAACTTTCTATAATAATTTGTGTTGAAAATCGCATGATATTATGATATTATTTTTAAACAATAAAATTTGTGCTATTTTGAAGATATATTGTGCTAACTGGATTTGCCGCGTCACTGCACAGAACGCGGGACGCTGCCGTGTACACCGTCAATGGCTGTTTGTGTACCGGCTCTTTGCAGAAAGGATAAAAGAAATGGGATTGAACAGACTGGATATATTCCAAAAGACGCTTACAGCGACAAATGTGAATGTGACTGTCCTGAAAAAGGACGGCTCTAATTTTTCGGAGACGGACAATGGATTCAGAAAACACTTGTTTGAGAATTTTGATTACAGTAAAACCTATGATTTTCTGACGCCTCACTTTGTGCCCGGCACATTGATCCACTATATAGATGAGTTCAGCCTCCACTACATTTTCGTGGATATACCGGAGGAATTTCTCGGCTGTGATGACCTGCGCATCACTGCCATCGGTCCTTTTTCGGATTACCGGATGGAGTATGACAGCATCCATGAGATCATGCGGAAAAACAAGATACCGGACCGCCTTTTTATTGATTTTTCCACCTTTTATAACTCCGTGCCCCTCATCCAGAAGGCAGACAACCTGCTGGGCATTGTACTGAATCTGGCGTCAGGGCTGTTTGAGCAGGAATATTCTATTTCCTTTTTCCCGCTCCAGGACAATCCATTCGGCAGTCTGGACTTTCAGGCAGACCAGCTCATGATCTATCCCCAGGTTGCCTCCTCCAGCATTGAGGAGCGCTATGATATTGAAAGCAAGCTGATGAGCGCGATCTCTGCCGGAAATTATGAACAGGCGCACAATTATCACCAGAAATTCACCAGCTATTATATCCAGCCAAGGACAAAGAACATGATCCGCAACCAGCAGAATTTCACGATCATTTTAAATACCCTGTGCCGGAAGGCAGTGCAGGCGGGCGGGGTCCACCCTCTGTACATCGACAGTCTGTCAACTAAGTTTGCCATCTCCATCAACAACACACTCTCCTTGAAAGAGTTCCCGGCGCTTTGCAGCAAAATGATCCACAAATACTGCCTTTTAGTAAAAAATCATGCGATGAAGGGCTACTCTCCTGTCATTCGGGAGATTGTATCCTATATTGATTTTTGCTATATGGAAGATCTGAGCCTGAATGTGTTCGCAGAGAAATTTAATATGACGAAGACATACCTTTCGGCATTGTTTAAAAAAGAAACCGGCAGCACCCTGACAGATTATATTCATACGGTCAGGATGCGCCGCGCGATCACACTCATCAATTCATCCTCATCACCCATAGCTACCATTGCCGCGGCGTGCGGGTATAATGATATCAACTATTTTATCAGAATGTTCAAGCGGGCGTACGGACTTTCACCTAAGCAGTATCAGAAAAGCGTGCTGTCTGCCCATACACAGGCACAGTTCTGATCGTGTCATACTGAGAAAGAGTGGCTGCTAAAGCTGCCACTCTTTCATTAATTCAGCCTTTATTTTCAAAATATATCCTGCCAGTTCGCGGATTCTCTCCTCGCTCATCCGTCCCGCCGGAGCGGAGATGCTGAAAGCATACCTTCCATCCCCCGCAGGGGTCTCAAACGCTGTGGCAATGCACCGGACGCCGACCTCATTTTCTTCGTTGTCCAGCGCATAGTCTCTCCGGCGTATCTCATGGATTTCCTCCTGAAACCGCTCGTAGTCAGTGATCGTGTGCTCCGTCAGAGCGCGGACGTCACTGTGCTCCCATATCTCTCTGACTTCCTGATCTCCCATCCGGGCAAGCATAGCCTTTCCAACACCTGAACAGTAAAGGGGCAGCCTGCTGCCGATCCTCGATACCATCTGGATGCCGTTGCCGGGAGCTTCTACTTTGTCTATATAAACTGCTTCGCACCCCTCCAGCCTGACGAAATGGACGGTCTCTACAGACATTTCCATCAGCCTGCGCAGATACAGTCTTACGGTCTGGATCACGTCAATCCTTCCCATTATCTTGTTCGCTGTGGCAACGGTCTTTAATGTAGGCTCATACCGCCCATTTTCTTTATTCTGCTTCGCGTACCCCATGTAGATCAGGGAGTTTAAGACTCTGTGGGCGGTGCTCTTGTTAAGCCCCAGCATCTCGCTTACTTCTACCAGCCCCATGTCTCCGTGCTCGGCAAGCAGTTCCAGAGCGCCGAACAGCCGGTCCGCCACCTGTATGGGATTTTTGTTTTCCATGATCCAGCCTCCAGTTTCATATTATGGAATGTATTCTACCACAGCTTCCTTTCCCTTACAAGCGCTCGCTATTTTGAATTTGCCATGAGCAAGACATTTTTTAACGCTTGACATTTTCTGTTTCCATTGTATACTTAAAAGCAGATATTCCATATTACAGAATACAGTTCCATATTACGAAACAAAAGGAGAGGTGAAGATGAACGAAATATTAACGCAGATTGAAAACACCGGCATAGTACAGGTCGTTGTCCTGGATGATCCGAAAGACGCAGAACCGCTGGCGGAAGCGCTGTGCAGCGGAGGACTCCCCTGTGCGGAGGTGACCTTCCGCACCCCTGCCGCCGCCCAGTCCATCCGCATCATGTCGGAGAAATTTCCCCATATGCTCATCGGCGCCGGGACTGTCCTTACCACAGAGCAGGTAGACAGCGCTGTGGACGCCGGGGCGAAATTTATCGTAAGCCCCGGCTTGAATCCCCGCATTGTCAAATACTGCACAGAGCGGAACATCGTCATAACGCCGGGCTGTGCAAACCCAAGCGATGTGGAACAGGCGATCGAGAATGGCCTGGATGTGGTAAAGTTTTTCCCTGCTGAGCAGGCAGGCGGACTTGCCTATATCAAAGCCATCGCAGCGCCCTACGCAGGGATAAAGTTCATGCCCACAGGCGGTATCAATCCCAAAAATGTCCGGGACTACCTTGCATATGACCGTATCCTCGCCTGCGGCGGAAGCTGGATGGTAAAGGGCGATCTGATCAGAGACGGAAAATTTGACGAAATCCGGGAACTTGTAAAAGAAGCAGTAAACATCGTAAAAGAAAGTCGGGGGAAATAAAATGGCAAAAAGAATCGTTACTTTTGGTGAGATTATGTTGAGGCTTGCTCCTGAAGGATACAGCCGCTTTGTCCAGGCGGACACTTTCGGAGCCACATACGGCGGCGGAGAGGCAAATGTTGCGGTCTCTCTTGCCAACTATGGATTTGACGCCAGCTTTGTCACACGCCTCCCGGCTCATGAAATCGGACAGGCGGCTGTAAATTCTCTCAGGAAATATGGCGTTGACACTTCCCGCATCACTCGGGGCGGTGACAGGATCGGTATCTATTTTCTGGAAAAAGGTGCCTCCCAGCGCCCCTCCAAGGTCATTTATGACCGCGCTGGTTCTTCCATTGCAACGGCATCCCAGGATGATTTCAACTGGAAGGAAATCTTTGATGGGGCTGACTGGTTCCATTTCACAGGGATCACTCCTGCTCTTGGCGATAATGTGGCCGCCATCTGTCTGGATGCCTGCAAAGCGGCGCGCGCAGCCGGCGTCACCGTTTCCTGTGACCTGAATTACAGAAACAAACTGTGGTCCAAAGAAAAGGCAGGCAGAATCATGGGCGAACTGTGCAAATATGTGGATGTGTGCATTGCCAATGAGGAGGATGCTTTTGATGTATTCGGGATAAAATCAGCGGGCACTGATGTGACAAAAGGCGAGGTGAACCATCAGGGCTATGTGAACGTTGCCCGACAGCTGACAGAAAGGTTCGGGTTCTCTAAAGTAGCCATCACCCTCAGAGAGTCACTTTCCGCAAATGACAACAATTGGTCCGCCATGCTCTTTGACCGTACGGACGCATTTTTCAGCAAAAAGCATAAGATACATATCGTGGACCGGGTAGGCGGAGGCGACAGCTTTGGCGGAGGTCTGATCTGCGCTCTGCTTAACGGCTATGAACCCCGGAAGGCGATTGAATTTGCAGTTGCCGCGTCCTGTCTGAAACACTCCATCGAAGGGGATTACAATCTTGTGTCAGTTGAAGAAGTGCTGAAGCTTGCCGGGGGTGACGGATCGGGACGAGTGCAGAGATAGGGGATAAAAGACAATACAGAACATTTCAGACTTCGTATAGAGTACAACTAAAATTGTCAATAACTTTTGAAAATGTCACTTTTTAATATTAAGTTTTGCTTGAGAGAAT
>ERZ1090864.218-NODE-218-length-31767-cov-15.058968_pt1 | contig 31767 bp, 34 predicted proteins | sample MGYA00478479_ERZ1090864 | MGnify/ENA primary metagenome ERZ1090864 (study PRJEB33644, sample SAMEA5815743) | chicken gut metagenome | biome: Chicken; feature: Gastrointestinal Tract; material: Caecum | place: Ireland | collected 2019-01-01 | study: A study of the...
ATCAGCGCATCACAGGTGATTTCTACACCATTATTTCCGAAGGTAAATTTACGCTATCAATCCAGATTTAGGGGTTTCTTTTTTTGGATAACTCTGATATAATGATAAAGCTGTGGTTTTCCCTTACAGGGGCAGCCACATTTCATGATTCAGGAGACGTATCGAAGTGGTCATAACGAGGCGCACTCGAAATGCGTTTGCCCTCCGGGGCACGAGGGTTCGAATCCCTCCGTCTCCGCTAGTCAGTACCATCGGCTTAGCCGGTGGCTTACTCTGCCCCTATAGGGGGCTTGCAGGTTTGCTTTGATATGATTTTTCTGTTACACAAAAAACGCCTTCTTTGCTGCCGTTCATGGCATCAGAGAGGGCGTTTTTTGGATGTGAAGTTTTATTGTTAGACAGCTTGATACAGAAACGGTTTATCACATCCTACTCACAATATCCTTATAACTCACCAAAGACACATTCCCTATCTCATTTGCCCGGTCAATACACCCTTTCGTAAATCCGGACTTTGCAAAGAGATAGTAGTGAACATTTTGATAAGTGAACAGTCCGCTACGCTTTACAAGCGTTTCCAAAACGCCCAGATCGACCTTCTCATTCGTCCATTTGCACTCACCGAAAAGGGCGGTGTTTTTATCTTGTTCCGCGAGAATATCGATTTCCGCCTGACTCTTTTCTTTAGGATCGTTGCCCCACCAGCGGCCGAGAGAGGAAAACTCAACCGGACATTCGCCGTCCAGCAACAGCTTCCAGAGATATTGCTTGCAAATCTCCTCAAACACTTTTCCCATATAGCCGGACAGATACGGCTCTATACGCTTATATGCCAGATCGGCAGCTCCACGAGCGATGATCGAATTATTTTCCGGCACAAAGCGATACCAAAAGCGGAACATATTGTCTGCAATCGAATAAATCGCTTTCCGGGACGCTTTTTCACCGTATGGCGTTTCTTTTTCTATAATGCCGAGGGATATAAGGTTTTTCACATAAACAGAACAAGTATTTGTGTTTTCCCCCACCTTGCCGGAGATCTCCGACATCCGGGAAGCGCCGGTCGCAATTGCCGTGATGATCGCATTGTAGAGCGCCGGTTCCCGCACCTCCTGCTTGAGCAGATTTTCCGGCTCCTCAAACAGGGCGGAGTTGGGGGTTAGGAAAGTGCTTTTAATATTATCCTCAATGCTCAGATTGTCACTTATCTGAAGCAGATACTGCGGCGTTCCGCCTACGATTCCGTACACATAGACTTTCTCTTCATCGGTGAAATTTTTGAAATAATGGCAGGTCTCTTCAAAGTCAAAGGGAAGGATTTTCATCTGTGCCGTCCGTCTGCCGTAAAGCGGCGCTTTGTAGGCGAGGACATGGTCTTCCATATAGGACATGGACGAACCGCAAAGAATCAGCATCAGTTTGGAAGCATCTTTATATTGGTCGATCAAAATCTGGATCGTCGACGCGAGGCTTTTCGATGAGCGGGCGACATAGGGGTATTCATCGATTGCAAGAATGATCCGCTCTTTTTCGGACAGCTTGAACACATACTCCAAAGCCGCCTGGAAGGACAGGAAAGAAGTTTCGGTATCCATCCCGGTATGGTAGCTCATAATACTCCTGCTAAAATTTTCGAGATTTTGCTTGGCGTTGCTCTCGACACCCATAAAATAAATGGCGTTTTTGTCGTCAATAAACCGGTTTATCAACGCCGTTTTTCCGACACGCCGGCGGCCATATATCACTACAAATTCAAACTTATCCGATTCGTATAACTTATTCAGAGTTGCGAGTTCACGCTCTCTGCCGATAAACATGACTGGTATCCTCCTATCTCAACGATACGCATTGCTTAGATTAACTGAATACAGTATAGCACAAAATTAAATTTAGTCAAGTATGATTCGGCAAATTAAACTTGACTAATTTATTGTCCATCTTGTTGACGTAGCCATGCAAAAATCAAATCTGAATTTACGGCTTCTATTACCCGACTGCGGATGTTATTCATCTTCTGCACCCACTCTATTGGATTTTCATCCTTAAGCTGTTCAGTAATTCATTCCCTTTCAGCGTGCTCTTTTACCAGCCGAAGAAAGCGTGCCTGCGGATCAACATTTCCGTAGTATAGTTCTTCCAAAAAATTTGCCATTACTCCGCACCTCCTTCGCCGTCTGCCGTGCGCAGGCACGAATTTTTCGCCAGACGGATGTACCACGGTGATTTGCTGGGGATGGTGCGAAAGTCGGTTGAGCACAAAAACTCCACCAAATCGATCTTCCGAATGTTGTTGACATTGTTTTTCCGGAAAAACTTGCCGTCGATGTCGGTTTCTTCGCAGCCGGTGATTTGAGAAACCATTTGGGTGGTCAGCTCATCGGAATAGCCGGATAGCAGCTCGGTATAAATAACCTTTCTAATCGCGTCAAAATCATTTTCTTCTATTTTACTAAAATCTTCTTTAAGCCCAAGTCCTATATTCAATACCTCTTTTAACTTTTCAAATGAATAAATATTTTCTTGGTCAGACTTCAAATTTTCTTCAATACGATCAATTTTGTCTAAAATAAATATTTTCTGAATTTTCTCATCAACACGGCTCATATCAGGGTAGTGTGCAAAATCTTTATGTTGATGCTCCGTCAACCTTATTAAATTCTCTTTACATGCTTTTATGCTATCAAATTCATTTACAGGAAATATATGATGTGAAAGTTCCGCCATAGACTCCCCCGCCTCAAACATAGACTCCGGCTTTCCACCTCTATATTTATCATTATGCTTTTTCAAACGTTTTTTTGCTCTCTTTATAGCCGATTTACTGACTCCCCAATTAAAATTACCAGAAAATTCATTTTCTTTAGTAGTTGTCATTTGGATTTTGCCCTCCTTTGATTTACATATTAGTACTGACTTACTGGTTTGTAAATGAAATTGCATTTCCGCAAAATTATTATAGAACAAGCAAGGCGTAATACAAAGTTTTCAATTCAGCAATAATTTTTAATATGGAACACGTCTGTCTGATTTAAAATCAGATGGGTTTACAGCTACAACCCTGTTGTCAGGAATCCCTCCACCTTCATCATCTCCCCATCCGTCCATACAGTAAGCATCCCATTTTCCTGAGTTGAATATGTCCTGCATCCGACCCCAGCCAGACGTTCCAGTGTCTCTGGATGCGGATGTCCGTACCGGTTATCCACGCCCGCAGATATCAGCGCAACCGACGGCCGGGTCACCTGAAGTAATTCCTCTGTTCCGGAATTGCGTGACCCATGGTGCGCCGCCTTGAGCACGTCATACTGCCCCAGGCTGTCATTTTCACAAAGCATCTGCTCTCCTCTGCCCTCCACGTCTCCGGCTAAGAGCATGTGGAACTCTCCGTATGACAGACCTAACACGAGGGAAGCCTCGTTTCCCGGCTTTAGTCCTTTTCCTTCTTCCGGCCCCAGACATGTCAGGACAAGCGCGTCTTTCCCGGAGCCTTTCCTTTCCGGCGCTGTATCTTCTGCGATCTCATCCCCAGGGCGCATGACCAGCACCTTTGTACCATTCTCCTGCGCCGTGAGCGCCAGCCCTTCCAGCTTCTCATCATGGAATTCCTCCGGCGGCATCACCAGGCGGCGTATGCGGACGCCCAGCTCCTGTCCTTCCAGAAGCTCCTGTATCCCATTGATATGATCCTCGTCCCCATGAGTGGCAAAAACATAATCCAGGGTGTCCACGGCATTTGCCAGAAAATATGGCTCGATCCGGTAAATGCCTGCCGAGGACACATCGCTGCTTCCGCCGTCGATCAGATAATTCCCCTCTCTTCCCCTGATATGGATGGCATCTCCCTGTCCCACGTCCAGCACCGCTGCCTGTATTCCGTCCGCTCTATCATATTCCATACGGCAGATCACCGTCATAAGCACAGCGCACATCACAAGACCGCAGCCGGGAAGCCGGAGCATGACCGTATATCTGTCTCCGTGAGATCCTTCCGCGCCCTCCGCCTCTCTTTTACGGTACAGACAATAAAACAGACCGCACAGACATCCAAGCATCACATAATATACGATCAGCCAGTCCGCCCACGGTTTCCCTGTGACCAGCCTGCTGCCGGGCAGCATCCCGGCTGCTGAACACAGCTGGTCGTAAACCCAGAGGACAGCCCCGCTCAGCTTCAGCACGGCTCCGCCGGCGGCTGCGGAGATAAGCGCCAGTGCGGAACCGATGATGCCTGCTCCCATTGCCACAGGCATGACAGGGATTACCAGAAGATTCAGAAATACGGAATAGGGCGGGATCTCATAATAAAAATACAGAACCGGTCCGAGAAGGAGTATATTCACCGACAGACTGGATGCAAGCCCGCCGGCCAGCCAGCGCCCCGCAGCGGGAAGCTTAGAAGACTCCGTCCCAAACAGCTCCCTAAATATGGGAGTGAGCAGGACCAGCCCAAGGATCGCCCCAAATGAAAGCAGGAATCCGGCGTCTGTGATATACAGGGGCTGACGCCAGCAGAGGACTGCCGCGGCCAGGGCAAGACTGGTCGCCAGATCATAATCCCTCCCTGTCATGTCCGCACCCACTTTCACAAGGAACATAATGAGGGCTCGAAGACTGGACACACCTGCCCCGATCATCATGGTATAGAGGAGCAGGATCACGCTTCCTGCCGCTCCCGCAGAGATGAAACCCAGCCCGCTCCTCCTGAGCAGGCTGTAGACTCCCATGCCGATGAATGACATATGGAGCCCTGATATGGCAAGCAGATGCCCGATGCCGTTCTTCTGATACAGCTTCTTCATCTCCGCGTCCAGCCCGCTCTTATCTCCCAGAAGGACAGCGCTCATGGTCCCCCCATAATACTCACCCAGATGTTCTGTGAGGATCTTCCGCCATCCGGAACGCATTTCATAGAGAAAATGCTGTAACCGGTCCGTTTCGGCAGAAATGACCTCCACAGCTTCCGCCCACACAAGGACGTAGAGCCCCTGTCTGGCATAATATGCCCTCTGGTCAAAATTCCCGGGATTGCGTGCGGTTTCAAAGACAGACGCCTCCCCGGATATTTTTATCCTGTTTCCGATTTTGATTTCCGGCTGATCCGGTCTGATATAGACCATGATTTTTGATTCATTGAATTTGTGACCTGAAACAGACACGGCATTGTCTTTCACGCAGACTGCCGTCACTTTTGCTTTTTCTTCGATTCTGTATACAGTCCCCTGCAGAGTGACGCTTTCTTCCCGGGCACTCCGGCTCTCTTCAGTGTCCGGATTCTCTCCTGTGAGCGCTCCTGCCAGCGCGGAAGTCTCGTCTCCCGCGCCCCATAAGCACACTCTTGCTGCCTGTATCACAAGAAATAAAATACATATCGTACATAGCGGCCGCTTTCTCATCTATTTCTGTTTATTCTTCGGCTGCGACCAGTTCTTCCTTTTCCCCGAGAGGCTGGGATAAGTCCACAGCCTCCATATATTTTTCATCAGTCTCTCCATTGATCGTGATCTGCACCTGCTGCGCCTCTGTTCCCTCAATCAGAGAATTCACGATGGAGTATATGGTTACTTCCGGCAGGACATCGTAAGCTCCTGTCAGAAATGTACTGTCAAAATTCACATAGCAGATCCCATCCTTGATCGTCACGCTCAGCAGGTTTGCGTCCGGATTGATCGTCGGATAAGCCCCGCTTCCGGTAGGTCCCTGCATCAGCTTTTCTACGATCAGCTTTTCTCTGGACACATTGCTGCTGTACCGGACGTCTCTTTTTTGCGTTACGAGACTGTCGCCCTCCCTGTCAGCAAAATACAGGGTCAGCGTATCTGTCTGGTAAGCGCTGGGCGACGAACCTGTGTTTTCCACAAAGTCATCTCCGTTCATCAGCCCGACAGGCACGCCCGCGCTGTCCTTAAGCTGCTCTCCGTCCACTGTGAATGACACGGCATTGATCCCCTCGATCATCACAAGAGACTGGACAACGGCCGCACGCACCAGCTTTTCTTCAAGAGCTCCCATTGCCAGATACGCGCTGTTGAAATCCACATCCAGGATACTCCCTCTCAGCTCACACCCCTGAACTTCCACCTCTTTCGGCAGAGGCGTCGTATACTCGATCTCTTCCGCCGGCTTTTTCAGCTCCGCAAGCACGGCTTCTGCCGTCTCCTTCGCATCCCCTTCCGGAAACTCATAGGCAATCTTTGTGAGTCCCGTCCTGTCCTCATTCAGACAGTAGATGAACGAATCCTCTTTGCCCACATCTGTCCGTTTCCCGCATGCGGCAAGCAGAACAGACAGGCAGAGACACACTGTAAACATCACTGCTCTCCACTTCATCATTTTCAACCTCCTATGCCGCCATGTAGATCAGCGGGATCCGGACTGTAAATGTGGTCCCTTCCCCTTCATTGCTGTACACTTTGATGGATCCGCGGTGTACGAGCACTGCGTTTCTCGCGATGGCAAGACCAAGTCCGGTGCCTCCCATCTCCCGGGAATGGGATTTATCTACGCGGTAGAACCTCTCGAAGATATGCACCTGATCCTCCTCCGGGATCCCGATCCCCGAATCCTCTACCTTCACATAGAAATATTTATGGTCCGCATTCAGGGATACATGCACCCATCCGTTTTCATGGTTATATTTGATGGCGTTTTCCACCAGGTTTGACACGGCCAGCGTAAATTTCGTCTCATCGATCTCTGCAGTGACCGGACGGAAGCTTTCCATGACCATCTCCACATTTTTCTTTTCCGCTATCGGCTTGAGCCGTTTAAGGATCTGTTCCAGAAGCTCATTAATGTTCATAGTCTGGATATTCATGGTCTGTCCGGACCTGTCCATCTTTACAAGAGAGAGCAGGTCTGTGATGATCTGATTCTCCCTGTCGATCTCTTTCGCGATGTCCCGCATAAATTCCTGGTACATTTCCACAGGCACATTTTCCTGCTCCAGCAGAGAATCCGCCAGGACCTTCATAGATGTCATTGGCGTCTTCAGTTCATGGGACACGTTAGAGACAAATTCCTCTCTTGACTCATCCAGGATCTTCAGCCTTCCCAGCATCTTGTTGAACGCCTCGCTGAGCTGCCTTGTCTCTGTAAATGTATCCACATGGAGCACATCGTCGCTGTATCCTTCCGTCACGTTTTCGATCGCCCCTGTGATCTTATGGATCGGGCGTACCATCCGGTCCGCGAAAAACACGCTGAACATGGCAAGCAGGATCAGTATGATCCCCACGATCACACTTCCATGGGTGTAGAGCACCTGCTTGGTCGTCTCGATATTATCTGTGGATACACTGGCGAGCATAACGCCGATCACCTTGCCCCCGCCGGAGTCAACAATGGGAGATGTCACCTCAATATAGTGGTTTGTCCGGTCATAATAGTTTGTCCGTTCTCCATTCATGCAGCGGACTACATTTTCCGACACGTCTGTCTTGCCTTCATCCAGACTGTATGTATCCTTGATCACCTTCAGGTCCTGATCCATGACCATGACACGGCCGTTGTAAATATTGGTAAGCTGTGTCAGACTGGTATTGATCACCTCCGAAGAAGTGTCTGCGAGATACCCATAATTGCTGAGCTGGTTGCTCAATATCGTACACTGGTTCTGGATTTCTGCGGTACGAAGCTCCACCGCGCGCGACTCGTAGAATTTTACGATCCCCAAAAGCGCCGCCATGCACGGAAGGAGTCCTGCCAGCATGGCGAACAGGATAAAGCGGAACCGCATATTTTTAAAGATCTTGTCTCTGAATCCGAATTGACGTTTAACCCTGGAAATAATAACCCACTCCCCACTTTGTATGTACATATTTCGGTTCGCTCGGGTTCATCTCTATCTTCTCCCTGAGACGCCGGATATGTACATCGACTGTCCTTGCATCTCCCGGATAATCATACCCCCACACAAGGTTTAAGAGATTCTCCCGGCTGTACACCTTGTTCGGGTTCATGGCAAGCAATTCCAGGACGTCAAATTCCTTTGCCGTGAGATTGATCTCGCGCTCTCCGATGAACACTCTCCGGCTCTCACAATCGATCTTCATATTTCCTTTTATGAGTACCGGGCTTCCCGCCGGCTCCTTCTTCTTTGAAGTACGCCGCATGATCGCCTTGATCCTCGCCTTTACTTCAAGGATGTTGAACGGCTTGGTGATATAATCATCCGCTCCGTATTCAAGGCCCAGTATTTTATCCATGTCTTCACTTTTCGCTGTGAGCATCACGATGGGCATATCTGAAAACTCCCGGATCTGCTGGCACACCTGGAACCCATCCATCTTTGGGAGCATAACGTCCAGAAGCACCAGGTCGTATTCACAGTTCCTGGCGCACTCCAGCGCTTCCTCGCCGTCATATGCACAATCCACGTCCATGCCTTCCTGCTCCAGACTGAACCGGATCCCCTTCACGATCAGTTTTTCATCGTCTACCACCAATATCTTTTTACTCATACTCCTCTTTCTGACTCCCTGTCCTAAATCGTTATATCCTCTTTGATTTTATTAAATACTCCCTCTTTGATTCCCTCGATCTGCATCAGATCCTCAGCGCTTCTGAACTTCCCATGCTCCGCACGGTAGTCCAGAATGCTCTGAGCCTTCGCCTCACCGATCCCGGTAAGGGTCATGAGTTCCTCTTTTCCGGCTGTATTAATATTTACTTTCCCACTTTCATCCGAATTTCCGGTTACTGTATTTTCCAAAACCCCCGCGCCCTGCGCCTCTGCCTCCTGGACTGTCGGAATATAAATCTGTTCTCCGTCCTCCACGGTCCGGGCCTGATTGACTGCTTCTGCCGCAGCCTCCCCGGTCATGCCGCCTGCCGTCCCGATAGCTTCAAATACGCGCGCGTCTTTCCTTAATTCATATACTCCCGGGGCGTTTACTGCCCCGCATACATACACAAAGACTGTCTCCTCAGGGTCTTCACTGCTCTCCAGAGCAGCCCCGCCTTGTTCTGATCCCTTATCATCGGAAACAGACAGCTCTTCCAGACCCTCTTCTTCCTCTTTCCCGCATCCCGAAAATACAAGAGATGCCGCCAGAAGAGACATCATGATAAAATTCAGCGCAGCCTTTGATCTTTTTAATCTGTCATGCATATTTTTCTCCATAGTCCTCAGACCAGGAGAGATACCCCTTTTATGCCGGACAGTAACATTGTAACGAACTTTTATCAAAATTACAATAGACAATTAATTCTTTGTTACGGTATTTACGTTTTGTTACAGGAATATTACATCGCCTCCTTGCGGCCGCTGCCGGATCATTCCCACTGGAATACAGCGATCCCGATGATCGCTACGACAAGCCCGCCCAGTTTCCGCCACGAAAAGGGCTCCCTGTCCATGCCAAACAGCCCGAAGAGCTGGATGACGTAAGATACCGCCAGCTGCGCGATCACAATGAGAAGAGCAGACTTCGCCGGTCCCAGGGCGGCAATGCTCTTGATGACCGTCCATGTGATCACAGCGCCGATCACACCACCCAGCATCATATACTTGGGCTCCACCTTTGCCAGCGCGGAAACGCTGTCCCTCCCGGTAAAAAACCATGCTGCCAGACAGACCGCAAACGCCGTGAGCTGCACCCATCCGTTGCTGACCCATACCCCTGTCGTCTTCGTAACCTGTGTGTTAAATACTCCCTGTATGCTCATGAGCGCCCCAGAGATCAGGGCAATAAAAAAACCAGCCATTTCCATACCTCCATGCAGTTTATGCCTGCTTTTCCCATAGTATGTCCCATGGCTAGTTTCTTATTCTATGCCAGCACTCGTTTCATTTTATCGATCATTTCGTCAATGTGCTTTTCTTCCACGATCAGAGGCGGCAGAAAACGGATGACGTTTCCCTGTGCCTGGATCACCAGAAGTCCTTCTTCAATGGCTTTCTTGTTCACCTCTGCCAGAGGCTTTGTGACGACGATCCCCTGCATGAGCCCTTTCCCTTTTCGTTCTGCAACGCAGTCTGAATCTGCCGCCAGCTCGTCCAGCCGCTTTGTCAGGTAGGGAGAGACCTTATTGACATGGCCCACGATGTCGTCCCTCTCAAAAATCTTTATCACCGTTTTTACCGCGGTGCAGGCCAGAGGGTTTCCTCCGTAAGTCGCGCCATGATCCCCCGGTTTTAAAGAGGACTCCGCCACACGTTCCGTCATGGCAAACGCGCCCACAGGGATGCCGTTGCCGATAGCTTTTGCCATGGTAAGGATGTCCGGCTTCACTCCAAAGCCCTGCCACGCGAACATGCTTCCGGTCCGTCCCATGCCGCACTGGACTTCATCGCAGATCATAAGGATGTCATCCTCATCGCAGAGCCTGCGTATCCCTTCCATAAATTCCTGTGTGGCAAGATTGATCCCGCCCTCGCCCTGAAGGGGTTCCAGAATGATGGCACAGGTCTTGTCATTCACAAGAGCTTTCACACTGTCCAGGTCATTAAAACGGGCGAACTTCACGCCCGGTAGCAGAGGCTCAAAGGGCTCTCTGTAAGCGTCATGGCCTGTGACCGAAACCGCCCCCACACTCCTGCCGTGGAAGGAGTTCTCCATGGCGATGATCTCATAGCGCCCTGTTCCCTTTGTATATGCATAACGCCTTGCCGCCTTGATGGCGCCCTCGTTCGCCTCGCCGCCGCTGTTGGTGAAAAATACTCTGTCCATTCCGGAGATGCGGTTTAATTCCCGGGCCGCCTCGCCGCAGCTTTCGTGATAGTAAAGGTTCGAGATATGGTACAGCTTATCGATCTGTTCCTTTAACGCCTCATTCAGTTCTTTGTTGTCATATCCGAGCCCGGTCACCGCAAAGCCTGCCGCAAAGTCCAGATACTCTTTCCCTTCTGTGTCATATACATACATCCCCTCGCCGTGGTCCAGGGCGATGGGAAAACGGTTGTACACATGGATCAGATTTTCTTCCGCTGCTTTTATCTTTTCATTCACCATCGTAATACCTGCTTTCCTGACTGTTTAATATTGCCGTGCCGATCCCCTTGTTCGTAAAGATCTCAAGAAGGAGACAGTGCGGGATGCGTCCGTCCAGGATATGGACTCTGGACACTCCGCTTTCGATCGCGTCAATGCAGTTCTGCAGCTTGGGCAGCATGCCCCCGCCGATATAGCCGTCATCCATCAGTTTTTTCGCCTCTGCCACCTCCAGCTCAGAGATCAGGGTGGATGGGTCGTCCGGATCTTTGTACACTCCCTCGATATCCGTGAGGAATGCCAGCTTCTCCGCTTTCATGGCGCGGGCAATCGCGCACGCCGCATCGTCCGCATTGATATTATATGTATTATACTCATCGTCCAGTCCTACAGGACAGACAATGGGGAGGAAATCTTTCTCCAGAAGGTCGTACAGAATCTGAGCGTTCACTTTTTTGATCTCGCCCACATATCCGATGTCCTGTCCTTCAGAATATTTCTTTTCCACCTTCAGGAGCTCTCCGTCCTTGCCGCTGATCCCGATGGCGCGCACGCCCAGGCTCTCTACAAGCTGCACAAGGCTCTTGTTCACTCTGCCGAGGACCATCTCAGCCACTTCCATTGTTTCTTCATCGGTCACGCGCAGGCCGTTGATAAATTTCGGCTCCATACCCACTTTTCCGACCCACTTGCTGATCTCTTTTCCGCCGCCGTGCACGATGATCGGCTTGAAGCCACAGAGCTTTAAAAGGGTCACATCCTCTATGACGCGCTGCTTTAAGCCCTCGTCCACCATGGCGCTCCCGCCGTATTTTACTACGATGATCTTCCTGTTAAAGCGCTGGATATAAGGCAGCGCCTCGATGAGCACCTGCGCCTTATCCAGATATTTCTGCATACTCTCGTTCATAATACCCTCCCGCTGATCAGCTTCTGTAATCTGCGTTGATCTCAATGTATCCGTGTGTCAGGTCGCAGCCCCACGCCGCGGCTTCCTCGTTTCCTTCTTTGATGTCAGCGATGGCTGTCACCTCCGGCTGGGACAGGATCTCCGTTGCCCTCTCCTCGCTGTAATCCGTGGCAGTCCCATTTTCGATGATCTTCAGCTTTCCTGCCGCGCTCTCAAAATACAGGTCCACCTTTTCCGGGTCAAACCCGGCTCCTGAGTAACCCATGGCGCACAGTATCCTTCCCCAGTTGGCGTCATGTCCCGCCACCGCCGCCTTGGTCAGGTTGGAGCAGACAATAGATTTAGCCAGTGTCTTTGCCTGCTTTTTTGTCTTTGCCCCGATGATCCTGGCCTCGAAAAGGGCGGTCGCCCCTTCTCCGTCCCCTGCCATCATCTTTGCCAGAGTCTCATTGACATAGTGGAGCGCTTCTTTAAACGCCGCGTACTCCAAAGTGCCGCAGCGGATCTTCACATTGTCCACCATTCCGTTTGCAAGCAGGAGTACCGTGTCATTGGTAGAAGTATCCCCATCCACAGAGATCATATTATAAGTATCCTCCACATCCTCGCTCAAAGCCTTCTGAAGCGCCTTCTTTGATATCTTTGCGTCTGTGGTGATAAAGGACAGCATGGTACACATATTCGGATGGATCATGCCGGAGCCTTTAGCCATGCCGCCGACGGTCACGGTCTTCTCCCCGATCTCAAATGTCACCGCTGCTTCTTTCTTTCTTGTATCCGTGGTCATGATCGCCTGCGCCGCCGCGGTGCCGCTTGCCGGATCCGCCTGTTTTGTCTCCGCCAGCATGGCGATGCCCGCTTTCACTCTGTCCATGGGAAGCTGCATCCCGATCACTCCGGTGGATCCCACCAGGACACAGTCCTTATCCACGCCCAGCACTTTTGCCGCCTCTTCCGCTGTCTCCCGACAGTAATCCATTCCCTCCTCACCGGTACATGCATTGGCGATACCGGAATTTACGATCACTGCCTGGGGTTTCTTTTTCCCCTCTACCACAGCTCTGTCCCACTTTACAGGCGCTGCTTTTACTACATTAGTGGTGAACGTTCCCGCTGCCTTGCAGGGCTTCTCGCTGTATATCAGCGCCATGTCTGTCCGCCCCTGGTATTTGATGCCTGCCGCCGCTGCCGCCGCCTGAAATCCTTTCGCCGCAGTCACGCCTCCCTCGATCACCTTTATTCCCATATGCTCATCTCCTTTATGTATCTACTGTTCATTGAACGCAGTAATATTTTCCTCGTTCAGAGTGAAATCATAATAATTCAGATCCAGCCGTTCTGTCCAGCCGATGGTGTTCCAGAACGCGTTCCCTATATCATTTTCCGTAAACGCGATCAGGGACACTTTGTTGATCTTCTCCTCTTTCAGCGCCCTCATGGCAAATACGACCATCTCTCTGCCGATGCCGTGTCTCCGGTATGACTCGTCCACGCATACATGATAAAGGCATCCACGCCTTCCGTCATGTCCGCAGAGAATGCTGCCCACGATCTTCCCATCTTTTACCGCCACCACGCTGGTCGTGGGATTGCGCTCTAAAAAGCGTTCCACTCCCTCCCGGGAATCATCGATGCTGCGGATGCCAAATCCCCGGATCTTCTTCCAAAGAGCATACACCCCATCGTAATCATCTATTGTCATCACTCGTATCATCGCATGGGTCCCTTCTATAGCTTTAGCTTTTCCTTGTCGGTGCAGGTCTTCCGCCTGCTGCCCGGCTCTGTTTATGGGAACATGGGCACAAGCTCCAGTCCCTCGCTCTCCTTCAGGCCGAACATCAGGTTCATGTTCTGTACCGCCTGACCTGCCGCGCCTTTTACCAGGTTGTCGATCGCTCCCATCATGATAATGCGGTCCGTCCTTGGATCGATCTGAAATCCGATGTCCACATAATTGCTGCCCTCCACCCATTTTGTCTCCGGGCAGACGCCCTTATCAAGTACGCGGATGAATTTCTCATCTCCATAATATTTGTCATAGGCTGCTTTTACATCCTCCCAGCTTACATCCCTTTTCAGATTTGCATACTCTGTGGCAAGGATGCCGCGGTTCATCGGCGCCAGATGAGGCGTGAAACTGAGGACGACCTGTTCCCCGGCAGCATAGCCGAGCTGTTCCTCGATCTCAGGTGTATGCCGGTGGGAGGCCACGCCGTATGCCTTCATATTCTCGTTAACCTCACAGAACAGGTTCTGGACCTTGGCTCCCCGCCCTGCCCCGGACGTACCCGACTTTGCGTCAATAATGAGGGTGCTCATATCGATCAGCCCTTCCCTTGCAAGGGGATATGCTGTCAGGATGGAACATGTTGTATAGCATCCCGGATTTGCCACCAGCCTTGCCTTCCTTACACTCTCCCGGTTTATCTCGCACAGTCCGTACACTGCCTCATCGAGGAACCGGGGAGCTTTGTGCTCGATCTTGTACCACTCCTCATAGACTTTTACATCCTTCAGGCGGAAATCCGCGCTCAGATCTATGATCTTCGTCTTTGAGAGGATTTCTTCGTTTACAAGAGACGCGCACAGCCCCTGGGGCGTCGCGGTAAAGATCACATCCACCCGGGACGCCAGCTCCTCCATGTTGTCATCCATGCAGACCGCATCCACGATCTGAAACATATTTCTGTATACATCCGCGTATTTCCGGTCGATATAGCTCCGTGAGCCGTACCATATGATCTGTGCATCTTTATGTCCTGATAAAATCCTTACGAGCTCACCGCCTGCATATCCGGTAGCTCCGATGATTCCCACTTTGATCATGCCATTTTTTCCTTTCCTGCAGCACTGTCCTGTATGTGACCTGCATCCTGGGTGTAACCTGCGTATTACAGTTTTCTATGATATACCTCATTTCACGGTAAGTAAAGTATTTCATAAAAATATCCGGCAGTTATACTTGCATAATAATACAACTTTTATGCATATTATGCAAGTATATTTTATATTTATTTATCATTTTCTATAAATAAACAGCGAAAAATTCAGGCGGAGCTGCAGAATTTCTTCTGGCGCTCCGCCTGAGATTTTTCATAATTATTTATCGTATCTGCCCATTCCCAAAAATGATATACTTTGTCGTGGTCAGAGCCTCCAGACCCATCGGCCCCCTTGCGTGAAGCTTCTGGGTGCTGATCCCGATCTCCGCGCCAAAACCAAACTCGAATCCATCCGTAAACCTGGTAGACGCATTCACATACACTGCCGCCGCGTTGATCTCGTCCTGGAACTTCAGGGCATTGTTATAATCATTTGTGACAATGGACTCTGAGTGTCCGGTGTTGTATCTGTTAATGTGCTCAATGGCCTCATCAATGGAATCCACGATCCTGACCGAAATGACGGCGTCCAGATATTCTGTCCCCCAGTCCTCTTCCGTGGCGGGGATGATCTCCTCGCTGATGGCGCGCGCCCTCTCATCGCCCCGGATCTCCACATCATGCGCTCTTAATCTGTCCACGATCTGCGGAAGCGCTTCCGGCGCTATCTCACTGTGGACGACCAGCGACTCGCATGCATTGCACACGCCAAGCCTCTGTGTCTTCGCGTTTTCTACGATATCTGCCGCCATGCGGACATCTGCCGACTCATCTACATAGACGTGACAGTTGCCTGTGCCGGTCTCGATCACCGGAACCGTGCTGTTCTCCACCACATTGGCGATCAGACCGGCTCCCCCTCTCGGAATGAGCACATCGATCCCGCCATGCATCTTCATCATCTCGCCTGCCACTTCCCTGCTCGTATCCTCCACGAGCAGGATCACATCCTGACAGAGCTTTTCTTTGCGCAGTCCGGCCTTGACAGCGCGTACGATCGCCTGATTGGAATGGAGCGCATCACTCCCTCCGCGCAGGATTGCCGCGTTGCCCGTCTTAAAGCAGAGCCCGAATGCGTCCGCCGTTACATTGGGGCGCGACTCATAGATAATACCCACCACGCCTAACGGAACTCTCTTCTGACCGATCCGGAGCCCATTGGGTCTTGTTTTCATGTACAGTACTTCACCCACCGGATCGTCAAGCGCAGCGATCTGCCTGAGTCCTTCCGCCATGTCGGCGATCCGCTTCTCAGAAAGCGCAAGCCGATCGACCAGAGACTGTTTCACTCCTTTTTCCTTTGCAGCCTCCAGATCTTTTGTATTCTCTTCAAGGATCATATCCCGCTGCGCGATAAGTTCATCCGCAACGGCAAGAAGCCCTCTATTCTTATCTGCGGTTCCCAGTCTTGCCGCCTCAACAGCAGCCTTTTTCGCACAATTTGTGAGCATCTGCATATATGATTCCATTTTACTGGTCTCCTTTCTGTCTGCCCTGTGCGGGCGCTTGTTCTGCTCCCTATTGTACCATTGTTCGGAACTTCCCGCCACATATTTTCTTCCGGAAAATCCTTAAGAAATTCTTAGATATTACGGTTTTATCCCGCTCCTACACCTTAATTCGCTCCGCGATTTCATTGCCGAGGGCAAGCCTCACACCGTCCACTCCGATGATGACGCTGTCCCTGCACTGCTGTATGACATGGACAGTGCGCCCCTCCTCCACATGACGGCTGTGCAGGAAATCCAGAACCTCCTGCAGCCCGAACATCCATTTGATCGTACAGCTCTCACCCGGTCTTACATTTGATAACGCCTGCATAGGTATCCCTCCTTTTCTCTATTTTAGGGATCCCATGCAGGGTTAGTCAATCGCAATCTTTGTTGCACGCGTCTCTTCGCCAAAGAATACCTGTCCGCTTTTATGCCAGTATCTCCTCTTTTCTTTCAAGGATATCCTCCACGGCAGCGCATGCCGGACAGTCGCAGTACAAAGCTCCATCCGCTTTGATCTTCTTCGCATGGCCAGCCACACCCGCAGCCGCTTCTGCCCCGCCGAATACTTTTGCCCCTGCCTCTGACTCCGCAAAGCTGATCAGCATGTCAATGGGCATAATGTCGCCTTCCAGGGCAGCGATATATTTCTTCACTGCCTCTGCCTCCTGATCTGTTCCGACAGACGCGAGCCATTCCTCAGCCGATGCCTTTGTCTCGCTGCTGCATGTGGGAGCGTTGATCAGCTCATTCGTCTTTTCTACAACAAAATCCAGTACTTTCTTATCCATAATAATACCTCCTAGTACAAAAATATCTCGCTGCCTGTATTTTATCATTCTGCTACGCCTTTTACAATCTGTATCCTGTGTTATATCGCGTCCTGCGTTTTATACGATCTCCACCTGACACATTTTCATCGCTTCCAGCGCCTGAGCATGGCTCTGGGGCGTCACGCCCGCACAGCAGGAAGCATCCACGCGTACAGGCACTTCCGGCAGGTATGACTTTAAGAGGAGCGCATTGGAGATCACGCAGATATCCGTACACAGCCCGATCAGAGTAATCTCTTCCACAGGCCCTTCTGTATCATCCAGTCTCTTTACATATTCCCCCAGCTCCACACTGCCGAATGAGGGCTTGTCAATGGTCAGGTACCCTGGTTTCCCACGCAGGGCTTCCTCCACCTCCCCGCATATCTCCCAGCCTTCTGTCCCCTTTACGCAGTGAACTACCGGCAGATGCTTTCCTTCCTCGCTTTCCAGATAATGTTCTCCATGGGTATCCCGGGTCGCAATGACTTTCCCATCAAACGCCCGGATCTTTTCAGCAACGCCCGGAACGATCGCCTCCGCCTCTTTTGTCCCGAGAGCGCCGTCGATAAAATCATTCTGCATGTCTACTGCTACAAGCACTTTCATTTTCTCTGCTCCTTCCGCTCAATGTACACCTGAATCCCTGTTCAGATCGTAATAAAATATGTACTGCTGCATCACTCCCGCGCAGCCCTTGTACTTCTCAAAAGGAAATTTTCCTCCGTACCTGGCGTCCAGTACTTTCTGGATATGGGTGTCCACAGGGAAGGCGTCCATCTGATGCAGGGCAAACAGACAGATGCAGTCCGCCACCTTGCCTCCGATCCCCGGAAGCCTCATCAGTTCCGTTCGCGCCTCTGGATACCCCATATTTTGCAGTTCATCAAGCTTTACCTCTCTGTTTGCGATCATCCGGGCCGTACCGCAGATATAGCGGCTCCGGTATCCCAGCTTCAGGGTCCGCAGTTCCTCCTCCGAAGCCTCGGCGAGACGTCCGGGTGTCGGAAAGGCGTCATACAGCGTTCCATCCGACGCCTCCATCTTCTGTCCGTATTTTTCGCTGACCGCCCGGATCAGTCCTTTGATACGCGGGATATTGTTCTGCTGGGACAGGATGAATGTAATGATCATCTCCCACACATCCTGCCTCAGGATGCGGATGCCGCTGCCGAACCGCGCCGCTGTCCTTAAATATCCATCCTCAGGATCGATCCCAGCCAGATAGTCTTCATAACTGGTATCCAGATCAAAATATCTCTTCCAGAAAGACTCATACTCCTCCGGAGAACAATACAGGACCGTCCTTACAGGATCGTCCTTCTTTCCTGCTTTGTCATCCGCTGAGCCGGATGGCCCCTGATTCTCCACCTTTATCCGCAGATACCGGTCAGACGCGATCATCTCATAAGTGTCCTCTGATACCGGGTCAAGCCGGAAACACTGTCCGGATCTGCATATCTGCGGGATGGAAAAATATTTATCCTCTATCGTGACCATAATTCCTCCACTCTTTTTCTGTATTTTCCGGTTACCGCATGCGCAGAAACGCAAAAGGCATGATGCAGTCATTATATCATAAATTATCTACGATTGCCAAAACACTGTCAAAAAGGTATCCAGAACAGACACGATCTGATATACTGAAGGCAATGGAAACAGCAGGCTGTATCCGGTGTGATCCATATGCGCACGAAGAAGAGAGATGGACGCACTCACCATATCCACATCTTCGAAAAGAACAGCCAGGCGGAGATCAAACGTCACCTGGCTGTTCGGGATTACCTGAGATCTCATCCGGACACGGCCCGGGAATATGGAGACCTGAAGAAACAGCTTGCCGCGCGGTATCCCCATGACAATGACGGATACTGTGACGGAAAGGAAGCCTATATGAGGGATCTGGCGCAAAAAGCTCTAAGCTTCCAATGGGATTGTGCCTCGGCCTCTGTTTCGGCCTGGGCCTTAAGCGCCGCCCTCCAGAGTCTGATCAATGATACTCCTCATGATATCCTCTGTCAGCTGGCCGCTCACATAGCCGTACACGTTGCCCTCCCGGTCGATCATAAAAGTGGTGGGGAATGCGGAGATTCCATAGTAGCTGAACATCTCCCCGGTCTCATCCATGAGGACCGGATAAGTATAGCCGTTCTCTTCCATAAACGCAGTGATCTCTTCTTTGGACCCTTCGCCGCCCATCCCCGGACCTGCCACACCGATGATAGCCACCTCCGCGGAATCGCCCTGGGCCGCATACTCCTCATACAGTTTCTGGATCTCCGGCATCTCATTCCGGCACGGACCGCACCAGGTTGCCCAGAAATTCAAGAAAATAACCTTTCCTTTATAGTCCTCCAGTTTGTGGGTGTTTCCAAACTGGTCGGTCAGTTCAAACTCATACGCCCGGGTTGTCTGGTCAGAGTTTTCCTCATCCTGTGCAGAATCCGCATCTTCATTGCCCTCTTCCGGTTCATCGGCATCATCTTCTGTACTGCTGCCGGCATCTGTCCCCACCTGACTCTGTGACACGGAAGACAGATAGCCTGTGATATCGTTCATTTTCCCTGTAAACATGAGAAGCCCCATCAGGATCATGAGCACGCCTCCAACCTTCACAGTATACCTGACTGCTTTCATATGTTTCTTAAACCATGCCAGCAGCCCTGCGGTGAATATTCCCGCCGCAAGGAACGGCAGGATAAAGCCCAGGGTGTACACGCCGATCAGAAGAAATCCCTTTGCCCCGGACTCCGCGCTTCCCGCCATCAAAAGCACACTGGTCAGAGCCGGACCCACGCAGGGAGTCCAGGCGAAACTAAATGCGAACCCCATGATAAACGCTGTCACCGGTGACATCGTCATTTTCCCCAGCTTGAGCGGCAGTCTGTGTTCTGAGCCCAGCATCCTGGAACTGCCGAAAACCCCGAGCTGATACAGTCCGAATAAGATGACGATCACACCGCCGATGCGTGCGAACAGCATCCGGTTTTCATTGAGAAAGCTGCCTGCGGCTGACGCTCCCAGCCCCAAAACAAAGAATGCGCCGCTGACGCCGATGGTGAAGCACAGCACGCGGAAAAACAGGCGCATCCGCTCTTTTCGTCCTGGTTTTTCCCCTCCTGTCCCCATGTTCAGGCCGCCTGCCAGATATCCCAGATACAGCGGCACAAGCGGCAGCACGCAGGGCGAAAAAAAGCTGAGCAGTCCTTGCACAAAAACCGTGATCGCTGATATTCCTGTTTCTATCGTGAATCCCATATATGAAATCTCCCTTTTCTCTTTTAGTTCGTCTCTTTTGCACAGTCTCTGTTACGCCGGCACAGATGCAGTCCGGCGAGACTATCACATATATAGAAATAGAATACCATATTTTCCCGGATCAGAACAGTGATAATGTCACAATACGGAAAAAATGGTGCTGCCCTGCGGAAAACTGAGCGCCAACAGGAAAAGGAGCCGCCCATGCGGCTCCTTTTTCCATCCCCCCGGAACATTTTTACTTCTTATGCCGTTTTCTCCGGATATGTACGGTTTACATCAGCTCTCTCTGATGTGTCGCATACAGATATTCGTCGATCGTATTTGTGATCCTGTCCTCGATCAGAGCCACCGGCTCGTTCTCAAGCAGACCTTCCCTCACCTTTGTATACTGAATCGGCATGAACTGACTTAACAGGTTCAGCGGGATCCCATATGTGCGCAGATTGTCGAGCAGACGCTCTGAAGCAGCTTCCACGGCCGGCGCCGGCATGTAATACCTGCACCTGTCTGAGAAAGAATATTTCATCTTCAGGCGCACCTCCAGCTCTGTTCCCTGATAATGCTTTCTCCAGTTCTTATCGTCCTTTAACATCTCTTCATCCAGCACTTCCGCGAAACGGCTCAGCTCCGTATCCGTACCGTAGAGCAATTCTTTCTCGATATTCTCAAGCGCGAACATTGCCTCACGCATGGCAAAGGTAAGCCCCGGCCCCACCTTCAGGATGCCGACTCCATCTTCAACCAGCTCCCGCAGCTTGATCTTTGTCTGGTAATCTGTCGAGTGTCCTTCAAATACAAGACCCGGGAAAGCTTTGATGGATGCCATCAGGTCTTTTGCCTTCTCGCGGTCATACTCTGTACATCCGCTGTCCTTTTCCTCCACGCCCGGCTGTACGACAACGCCGATGACACGGTCCCACACATCGTTTCCAAGTCCGGCATCCGCAAACGCCTTTTCAAATGTGGCCACGGTGTTCCTGAAATCTTCAACCTTCGTCACCTGGACCCCGTTGCCTTCGCCTCCTACCGCTCCGCCCGGGATCGGAACTTCGCTCCCGATAATATATACCGGCGGGATCGCGTCCGGCTCTCTTGTCAGGAGCTCCCTGTATGTCTCTTCCGCGACCTGTGCCAGCCTTGCACCGCGCCCGGCAATGATCTCGTCGGACAGACGTACATCCGGAGCATCGCTGTTTACCTTCATGCTCGTGTCGATATGGATCTTCGTAAATCCCGCGCCCACATAGCACCGGATCAGCTCTTCTGCATCCGCCATGGCCTCTGCCTCATCCTTGTCCGCAAAAGTCAGCGGTCCCAAGTGATCTCCGCCAAGGAAAAGCCTGTCCTTGTCAAATCCGTTTTTCTCAGCAATATCAAGGACAAATTTCCTAAAGTCAGCCGGCGCCATGCCGGTATATCCTCCGTTCTGGTCACATTGATTCGCCGTGCTCTCGATCAGCACGCAGGAACCATCTGACATCCCTCTCTTTAATGCGGCCTCAATTACATAACCATTTGCACTGCACACAGAGTAAATTCCCACACTTTTGCCCTGCTTCTGCAGTTCTACAATTTTTTTCAGTGGATTCTGACGCATCGTAATTTCTCCTTTTTTGTTTTCATCCTAGCACTTTAAAACATGCCGTACTTTGGATTTATTAAAGAATCGTTTGCATTTTTTGAGAAAGTGCAAAATGGAAAGACAGCGGATGCAGTTCTGTGATATACTGGTAACGTAGCCGCACCGGGGGCTCCGGTGCAAAATAGAAGTTATATAAAATCTATAAAGAAATGAGGTAGGTCTTATGCCATTAGTTACAACCAATGAAATGTTGAAGAAAGCACAGGAAGGACACTATGCTGTCGGCGCTTTCAATGTAGAAAACCTGGAAATGGTCATGGCAGTCATCAAAGCTGCCGAAGAAATGAACTCTCCTGTTATCATGCAGACAACGCCTTCTACTGTAAAATATGCAGGTATGGATTATTTCCTTGCACTGGTCAGGACAGCCGCAGAAAAGTCAAGCGTTCCGGTCGCGATGCACCTTGACCACGGCAGCAGCTTTGAGCTGGCAATGCAGGCGCTCCGCACAGGATATACATCTATCATGATCGATGGATCCCATGAATCCTTTGAAGAAAATATCGCTGTAACGAGCCGCGTCGCGGCAGCATGTGCTCCGTCCGGCATCAGTGTGGAGGCAGAACTCGGAAAAGTCGGCGGAAAAGAAGACGATCTGGATGGCGGCGACGAGAATCCTTATACAGACCCGCAGCAGGCAAAGGAATTTGCAGAGCGCACAGGCGTTACTTCCCTGGCGGTCGCTATCGGAACGGCACACGGCATTTACAAGGGCACCCCGAAACTGGATCTTGACCGCCTGAGCGAGATTCGGGAAGTGGTATCCATTCCTCTCGTGCTCCACGGAGCTTCCGGTGTGCCGGACGAGGCGGTGCGCGAGTCCATCAGGAGAGGGATCTGCAAAGTGAATTTTGCGACAGAGTTGCGCATCGCGTTCAGCAATGGTGTAAAGGAATACCTCAAGGAGAACCCGGATACATTTGACCCGAAAAAATACGGCGCAGTGGGAATGCAGCATGTGACTGAGCTGGTAAAACAGAAGCTCAGCGTGTGCGGGTCTGAAGGACGAGCTTAAAAAACCTTAATTAGGGACATAGTGAAATTGAATTGGGGACGTAGTAAAATCGAATTTTACTACGTCCCCAATTCTACTTCTTATCTTTTCCATTCATTTTGATCAGCGCGATGACATGCAGCACACCAAAGTAGATTCCCACTACAGACAGGCACCCGCTGAACACCCACAGCTTGACTGAGTAGCCCTCTGTATACGCATTCAGCACTACCAGTACCGCGAACAGGAAATACAGGATGATCAGCACGATCACTCTGCTCTTTTCCTTATTTTCAATAATGTACTGAAGCGCAGAAACGCGGCGTTCAAAATCCACATCCGTAACAGGTTCCAGTTTTTTCAAAAAGACTCTCCGGAAAGCGAACTCTGCCAGCACCATCATGACCGCCCACACGATCACTGCCTGGATGACCGACAAAAATGTCGCCCCGAACAGGATCGCGGCAAAAAGGATCACCACAAAGCGGTTTTTAAAAAACACCGCGGAGTTCTCGCTTTTCTTGTCGATCAGATAGCCTTTCTTTGTCAGCATGTCATAGAATATGACTCGCCCTTTTTTATCTGTATAAATATTTCTGCCTGAGAGGCGGATCTTCTCCACCGGTTTTGACCTTTTTTTCTTACTCATCTTACTTTAACCACATCTTTCGTTTAATCTGTTTATTGATCAAGCATTGCCTTGCCCATACAGTAAGTCTGGATCACATTGTAGTCACGGTCGAGCACTACAAGGTCAGCATCCAGACCGACTTTGACAGAGCCTTTTCGGTCCTCAATGTGAAGGCATGCCGCCGGGTTCTTCGTGCATGAATTGATCGCTGTGTCGATGGGGACCAGAGCCTCCTCGATCAGGATGCGGAGTCCCTTATTAAGGTTCAGGGTGGATCCTGCCAGCCCTTTTGAAGAGGTCAGATGGGCGCTTCCATCCTCATAGATCTCGATCTCATTTCCGCCGAAAAGGAATTTCGATCCGGCAGGTGAGCCTTTCGCCATCAGCGCGTCGCTGACCATAATGCCATAGTGGGGACCTTTGGCGTCAAAGAACATGCGCAGGGCAGCCGGTGTCGAATGATTGCCGTCGCAGATAATCTCGCCGTACATGCTCTTTATGCGGAACGCAGCCCCTACAAGGCCGTTTGCCCTGTGATTGAACGGCGTCATACCATTGTATACATGAGTCATGGATCTTGCTCCATGGGCAAACGCCTGAGCCGCCTGTTTGCTTGTAGCCGCGGAATGACCGATGCTGACAACGATGCCATTCTCCGAGCAGTAGCGCGTCAGGGCAAAATCATCATCTGTCTCAGTTGCCAGTGTGATGTATTTGATCAGTCCGTCTGCTGCTTCCTGATATTTCTTGAACTGTTCGACCGTCGGTTTTACGATGTACTGCTCCGGCTGCGCTCCCTTATACTTCATATCGAGATAAGGTCCCTCAAAATGAACACCCAGTATCTCCGCGCCTTCATATCCGTCTTTTACGACCTTTGCCACATTTTTAAGCGCATTGGTAAGGACCTCCTCGCTCTGCGTGATCGTGGTCGAAAGGAAAGCTGTCACACCTTCATTTACAATATTTCTCGCCCAGTAACGCAGGCCGTCCTCTTTGGCGTCATTCGTATCGTATCCATATGCGCCGTGACAGTGGATATCAATAAACCCCGGCAGGATCCAATCGCTTCCGTGATCCTGATCCACAGGTTTTGAGCCGTACTCATAGATATTCGCGATCTTTCCGTCTGCCACTTCAATCTGAGCTTCCACAAACTGATCCGCAAACCAAACCTTTTTACTCTGAATGATCATAATAATACCTCCTGTCTTTTTCGGAACCTGCTGATCCCCGATTTTCCGGAATCTGCCAATTCCTAAATATTGATTTTTAATAAAACTTATAATATAATTTAAAAAGTACAAAACACTTTTGCACATAATGAGGAAAAAAAGATGACAGACAAACAAACAATTGAAAGCACCTTCAACTTTTATGGATCGTTTTATGATGAACCAATCAACATCAAAAAACACTCCTTTACCCGCCAGGAAATCTCTTCGACTTCAAAAAAACTGACTCAGTTATTTGTATTTTCCTCTGATGTATATATCGAATGCCCCATAGGGCTTGCCATAATCCTTGTCGCAAGTTCACCTGATATGACCGATCTGAAGACATTTCCGGTCCGACATTACATAAAACTGAAGAAAGGAATCTTCTTCAACCTGATCCCCCTGGCTACTCCGCTTACATGGACGCTGGCAGCGCCGTGCGAAGAGTTACAGACCGTGCCGCTTCCGTCTCCATATACTTATCAGCCGGTATCCGTGCCTCTCCATGTACGCAGGATACTTGACTGCTGGTTTACGAAACAGGAAAAGCCCTGCCGTCTCACAAAACCGCTGCACAAAGCGTATGAACTCGTCTATGTGTATGAGGGCACGCTTAACATCGAGCTCTCTTCCGGCAGTTATTCACTCCAGCCCCATGATCTGATCCTGTACCGCTCAGACCAGGCTGTTATGGATATCGGCGAGAACTGCTCTTACCTGACCGCGGTCTTTGAGATAAATCAGCGTAAATCGCTGCATATACTTAATAATACTTTCCACTGTACCAGCGAGCTCCAGCAGATCCTCTGGAAGCTCCTCATTGAAAGCAGTGAAAACTCATACTATACGAGGACTCTCATGGTCTGCTATCTTCAGGAAGCGCTCCTGCTGCTAATGCAGTTTTACGAGATGATCAGCCACAAGCCCCTGTTCGCGGATAATAATCCGGCCAGAAATGATCTCCTTTCCGAGATCCTTTCCTATATGAACAAGCGGATTACCGAGCCGATCACCATCGAGGAAATCTGTCATGAGTTTTATATCTCACGTTCCTCTCTGCAGGCGCTGTTTAAAACTCATCTAAATACCTCGCCAAAAAACTATCTGCTCAACATCAAACTCCAGAAGAGCAAAGAACTGATCCGTCAGAATCAGTACACGATCAGCGAGATCGCATATATGCTTGGCTTTAGCTCCATCCACTATTTCTCCCGCCTGTTCAAGAAGTATTTTAACACTACTCCAAGCTCCTATTCAAGAAAAATAGCGGAAAACCAGAGCAAGCAGAATGTAAAATAAACATTGACTCCAAAGCGCAGGATACAGGATCAGCACATGCTGACCCTGTATCCGTTTTTATACATCCTATTCGGATATCACATTCTGAATGCTGTAACGGGAAATCTGGATCACCGTGCTCTTATTGATCTCCACATCGATCACGTCGTTTTTGATCTTTACGATCTTTCCGTAGATGCCGCCGGCAAACATGATCCTCGCCCCTACTTTGATAGCGCCCTGCAGATCTTTCATGGCTTCCCTGTTCTTTTTCATATTCCTTGATGAGATAAAGAGCAGTACGATCGCGCAGATTCCGATCAGGACAGCGACCGTGACACAGGTCCATATAATGACAGTTACATTCATAGCTGTAATTTATCCTCCTTGTGGAAGATGCCGCAAAACGCATTTGAGGCATCCTCTTTTTTCCGTCTGTTCTATTTTCTTGTATACGGATACAGGGTCACACCCTGGACCACTCTGTTGACTTCTCCTGTCGGACACGGATTATCGGGTGTGATATCCAGAGACAGGGATTTGAGTACCGCAAGTGTCTGTGCGAACAGGATATAATCCAATCCCAGCAGTACATTCTCGTTTGCCGCATCCAGTCCGTACACCACTGTATAGTCTACAAGAGCCGCAGCTTCATCGTCCTGGCTGCTCATAACAGCAACAATCTTATTTGCCTTGCGCTGTCCGCTCATTTCTTTGACCAGATCCATCTCATACTGCCTTGTATACGGATCATCGCTGAGATATACAACCGTAAGAGTCGTATCATCTACGATGGACTTCGGTCCATGCCTGAATCCCATCGGTGTGTCGAACATCGTAACAACGCGTCCTGCCGTCAACTCCAGCATCTTAAGCGCCGACTCCTGGGATGTTCCCTTCAGTGTATTGCTCCCAAGGTAAACGATACGTTTGAAATCATACTCGTCAACGATCCTCTGAGCGATACCAAACTGATCATCCAGGAAATTCTGTCCTGCCGCGGCGATCTTGCGCACTTTTTCGATCGTCTCGTCAAGCTCATCCAGATGGAAGCACAGGTATGTCGCGAGATACATGTTAGAGAAACTCGATGTCATGGCAAAACTCTGGTCATGCGTCTCGTCTGTCAGATTGATGGCATAGCAGTTCCCGGTCGCATCCGCGCGTTTGGAGAGAGCCCCATTTTTATTGCATGTCACAAACAGATGATATACGTTGTCACATACCGCCTCAGCCGCATCCACTGCTCCGACTGACTCGGGTGAATTTCCGGAACGTCCGAAGCTGATCAGAAGCGTCGGCTTTGTCCGGGAAAGATAAGCTTCCGGCGTCGCAACAATGTCTGTTGTTCCATAAGATTTTACTTTGTGGTCCAGAAGACATGCCAGATGTGGAAACAGCGCGTTTCCAACGAACTCACTGGTACCGGCCCCTGTGAGGATCACATCAAAATCATCGCGCGTGACCACCTGGTCGATAAACTTTTTGAGTTCATCTTTATGCTCTCTGATCTGACTGCATGTCTTCTCCCATGTTGCGGGCTGCTGATAGATCTCAGTCAGTGTAAATGTTGAGGATGTCTCTTTCATCTTATCCCCTGTGATATTAAAGATCGTACTCATTGTCCTACCCCTTTCCTTAGAACTGCCGTGTATCCCGCGGCATTATAAAATACCATGTAGTTGTTCCATATTTTATGCCGGTCCTTACGCCCGGCTAAAGATCGCTTATTTCATTTATAATATGCAGACAGTCTCAGATCCCATCGTCTGACGTATCCTGTACTACCTGCTTGAATTCGTATTTTGTCACCTGCTCTTTTCCTGTCTCAAGCACAGAGTCTACAAGCTCGTCCAGATCATCCATGAACTTGCGCGACATCACGATCTCTACCAGCATGGGCAGATTTGTTCCCGCAACGATGCGGATATTGTCCTTTCCGTGTCCGAGCTGTGCGGAAACATTAAACGGAGTTCCTCCCATAAGGTCTGTAAATATGATGACCCCCTCACAGTCCTTTAATTCATCGAGCGCCTTTGTCAACTCGCATGTCAGATCTTCCGTACTGTATGTCGGCAGAAAATCTACCGCCTTATATGCCTCCTGTTCCCCTGCGATCAGGTTCACGGAGCTTGTTATGCCAGTCCCAAAATTTGCATGTCCTGTAACTACTAATCCAATCATAATACCTCTCCTGTTCTAAACATGTTTAACGCCTGCATCTGCAAGGCATGTTTTTGTTTTTCTCACGCCTCTGCTTCACTTAAATATTTGTCAACAACAGGCATATAAACTGCCTTTGGATGAAAACAGGCTTTTGCACTCCTCATATATTCAAGTGCATTTCTGTCGTCCCCAAGATAGGAGTACTGTTTTGCAACCATAAACAGAACTACGCCCAGCGCAAATCCGTAATAAAGCTTGGAGTTGATATCCTCCTCCATTTGATCGATCAGGCCGCTTTCCCTGTCCAGCATTACCGCGTAGGATTCTTCACTGTAACGGATAAACTTGGCGTCCCCTGTCTTTCGGATCGCCTCCAGCAGCCAGTCCGCGTATTTTCTGTTTCCTTTTATCAAAAATGTATGGAAATAGATTTCAAGAAAACTCTGCCTGTCGTCTGCCCTGTATTTCTTGCATGCGATCATATGGCGCAGCACCTTTTCAAACTTTTCCTGCTCTCCGGTAATATAGTAAGCCCTCAGCTTGTACAGGTCACAGACATACTCCCCGAGCAGCCTTTGCGCCAGCTTCATGTCCGCTATCTTTTCTACTGTCTCACTGTCCTTATTTTTCAGGCTGATATTCAGATTATGAAGTTGAAAATTTTTCACGCCCTGGAAAACAAGATATAAAACGAGCGCGATCACTACTATAAAAATTGTTATCGGATTCAAACAGCCACCTGATTTCTCTTTAGATTAATATGAGGGGGGGATTAAAATCCCTCCCCTCTCTTTCTTACGACCTGTAAGCCGGTTTTTATTCATTTCAGAAAAATCTGTATACACAGTTTTCCCACCATATGTCCAATAAAAATTTATTCAGGCATACTCACATCAACACCGGCATTCTGCAGCGCATCAACCACTGATTCCAGAGCATCCCAAACCTCCTGGGCAGTCTTTTCAGCCGGAGCGGGAGCAGGATACTCATACCATTCAACAAGCGGTGTATATCCGCCCGGAAGTGTATTTCCGTCAGCGTCCATAGCCTGAGAGTTACCAGACCAGATACCGAACGCGCATCCTACGATACCTACTACAAGGATAAGGATGATACATCTTACCGGTGTCCAGCCCTTCTTGATCAGTGCATAGATGCCAAGCGTGATCAGAAGCGGGATCAGCTTCGGCAGCACGCCGTCAAGCAGGCTCTGGATATTGATCTGTGTATCGCCAACGATCATACGGACTGTTGTGCCGCCGTAGTTCGCGATAAGACCACCAACTACGAAGATACCAAGGATACTAGCTGCGCGTGTAAACTCTTTTGCATTAGATGTAAGAAGAGTAACAGCTTTTGTTCCAAGTCCATAGGACCAGTACATAAGACCAAAACGAACGATGAACTGAACTACATTGAAGATGATCAGGAAGAGGATCGCACCAATGATCTGCCCTTCCATAGCCATATTCGCTGTAAGACCGGCTGTGATCGGAACGAGTGTCAGCCAGAACAGAGCGTCACCGATACCGCCGAGAGGACCTGCCGCAGAAATTCTTACGGAACGGATCGTCTTTGTATCAGCTTTGTTCTGCTCCAGGGAGAGAACAATACCCATTACGAAAGTTACAAGGAACGGGTGCGTGTTCAGGAAGTCCAGGTTGTGAGCCATGGAAGCCTTCAGGTCCTCTTTGTTTGTATGTATTTTCTGAAGACCCGGAAGCATGCCCCAGAGCCATCCACAAGCCTGCATTCTCTCATAGTTAAAGGATGCCTGTAAGAAACAGGACAGCCAAACCATCTTATTTAACGTCTTATTATCCAGCTTCGGTGCCGGAGTCAGATCCTGATATTTATCTGGAATATTATATGCCATCCTGGTCACCTCCTACAAAGCCGGCGCCTGCGCCTGCGTTCTGTTTGATCTTTGTCTGTGTCGTAAAGTCATAGATTGCAATAGCAGCACCTACGAATGCGCACAGGATCAGGGTTGCTCCTGATGTTGTCGCATTTGCGCTGCAGAGCAGTGCCATAACGAAACCTGCCAGAAGGAATCCCCACATCTCGCCGGACATCATAACCTTCATCAGGATAGCGAATCCGACGAACTTCATAGCGCCGCCTGCTGCGTCCAGACCAGCCATTACCCATGAGAAGTCATAGGAGAAGTTCTGGAGTGTCTCGCCAAGTGCGGAACCGCCGTACAGACCGGCAACTGCCAGAATACCGAACAGGCATCCGAGAACTCCCATCTCAAGGAAGTTGATATTACGGATACCCTTTACATCTGCGTTCTCAGCACACTTGTCAGCTTTTGCCATCATACCTGACATAAATGTGAAGGTCAGTGTAACCGCGTACTGTCCGAATACTGCGAACGGAATCGCAAGACCAAGTGCCGCACCAACGCCATCTGCGGTTGCCTCCATATTAAGTGAAACCGCAAAGATCGTTGCCATGATACCGCCGAGGATTGCGTTCGGCGGCTGTGCCCCACCGATCGGCATACTACCGATCTGGATCAGCTGATAAGCACCACCAACTACGATACCAAGCTCAAAGTTACCAAGAATCGCACCGATGATCGGGCAGGTAACGATTGGCTGGTACAGAGACTCTAAGAAGCTGAACTGGTCGATTCCCATGATAAATGCAACTACGAAGACCAGTATTGCCTGGATAATTGAAATCTCCATATTTACTCCTTTCCATTAACCAATAAAACCTTTTGTAACTACTTAAATAATTTGTCAGTACTTTCTGTCGGCGTATCCGGAACTCTCTTGATCTCAAGTTCCACGCCAAGATCCTGCATCTTTTTGAAAGCTGCAACATCATCATCGTCTACCGCAACAGAAGTTGCAACCTGACGCTTGCCCTCAGCCATGTGCATGTTGCCGATGTTTACTTTCTTAATCGGAACCCCGCCCTCAACAAGCTTGAGCACATCCTGTGGTGATTCGCAGATAATCGCAATATGCTGATTCGGAGAAGCTTTGTGGATGATATCGATTGTCTTCTGAATGGTGAAGAACCTTGTCTGCGCATATGCAGGCGCAGCCATGTTCATCAGGCTCTGACGGAACTCATCCGCCGCAACCGCATCATTCGCAACAAGCAGAAGATTAGCGCCAACAACGCCGCACCACTGTGTCGCCACCTGACCGTGAATCAGACGATTGTCGATTCTTGTCAATCTAATATCTGGCATGTTCTCATCCCCCTTTCTTTAGGTATTTAGCATTCATCGGACAGGTCAAAGCCTTTCCCTCATGCTGTTTGAACAAGCACCTCCCGCGTATACCACGGAAAGCAAATCTGCTTACAAGTGATATTATACCAAATTTTGAAACTAATTAGTTTGCACTTTTTATGCATCCCTTTGCATTTTTGGTTATATAATTTTAATAAAAAATATAGGAAAATTTTACTTCTTTCTCACAAAAGTAACAATTCCCGCCGCTCTTTTTGATATTCCAGCAGTTTTGCTCATGAGAGAGGCCTTTACCATTCCGATATCAGCCGATCTTATAATAACATATTATACACG
>ERZ1090864.219-NODE-219-length-31735-cov-10.898611_pt1 | contig 31735 bp, 24 predicted proteins | sample MGYA00478479_ERZ1090864 | MGnify/ENA primary metagenome ERZ1090864 (study PRJEB33644, sample SAMEA5815743) | chicken gut metagenome | biome: Chicken; feature: Gastrointestinal Tract; material: Caecum | place: Ireland | collected 2019-01-01 | study: A study of the...
ACCCACGTATCCAGCTTGGAAGGCTGGTGTTCTACCATTGAACTACACCCGCATATTCGCTGAAACGGTAAAAGTTGTTTACAGCATCGGGGTGACAGGATTCGAACCTGCGGCCTCCTGGTCCCAAACCAGGCGCTCTAGCCAAGCTGAGCCACACCCCGTAAACGGTATGAAATTTTCTTTGCTCGTTTGACGCAAGACATATTATATTATAGGGTTCTGCAAATGTCAACACCTTTTTTTCTGTTTTTCCGCGTTTTTCAGCCTGTTCTGAAAATAAACAAACCGGTCGATGGCGTCCAGTATATCACGGAAGGTATCCCGGGGCGCCGCCTGTATATAGGCGCGGAGAATCTCCTCCTCATCCCTGTGAAAACGTCCGTAAAAAATATCGTAAAGATTATGCCCGCGCACATAGATCCGGATTTCCTCCATATGCGCTTTCACGTCCTCCACAGAACTCAGAGAATGTCCGATCACTTCTGTCAGGTGCCTGCCGCTTCTGAGCCGGTGAAGATAGTCCTGCCATTTTTCAAACAGCGTTTCATAAAACTCCTCTTCTGACTGTACCACCCCGATCTTCGCCATCACTTTCGGATCAAGAAAATAATTTTCAAAAGAATAGTATTTCAGGATCAGGGCGTTCTCAATGTCCATGGAACCTTTTACAACCGGAAGCCGTGAAAAAACAGGATAAAAAATCCCGAAATCCTGTCCTGTCATCCGAAATCGTGATACAATAGAGAAATACAGAGAAAAAATGATATTTTTCGACATATACAGAAACGGAGACTGACTTATATGAAATCTTATCATCAGAAATTTATATCCGAATATCCTCTTGCTGTCTATCCCATGGCGGAGATAGCCGGTTTTCCGGTAAGTCCCGGCATGTTCGACCTCAACGGGGCCACCGCCCTTCAGAACGGCGTAAACTTTACCATCCACACCTCGGGCGGCACTTCCTGCGAACTGCTGCTCTTCCACAACGCCCAGGAGGAGCCTTTCGCGGTGATCCCCTTCCCGGAAGCCTACAAGATCGGGGACGTTTACTCCATGATCGTCTACGGTCTGAACATCGAGGATTTTGAATACGCCTACCGCGTAGACGGCCCCTATAACCCCGAAAAAGGCCTGCTTTTCGACAAGACCAAAGTTCTTCTCGATCCCTACGCCAAAGCGGTCGCCGGACAGCGTATCTGGGGCACCCACTGGGAACACACCTACCACGCCCGCGTGGTGGAGGACACCTTTGACTGGGGCGATATGCCGCAGTCGGACCGGGAACTCTGCGACCTTATCATCTATGAACTTCATATCCGGGGCTACACAAAAGACAAGTCCTCCGGAGTGAAACACAAAGGCACTTTTGCCGGCCTCATGGAAAAAATCCCCTATCTGAAAGAACTGGGGATCAACGCCGTGGAACTGATGCCAATCTTTGAATTTGACGAGACCGTGAATTCCCGTTATGTGAACGGAAAGCGGCTGCTGGAATACTGGGGTTACAATACAGTCTGTTTCTTCTCACCCAACAGCAGCTACACCGCCGCCAATGAATACAACCGGGAAGGAACAGAGCTGAAAACCCTGATCAAAGCGCTCCACGACAACGGGATCGAAGTAATTCTGGACGTAGTGTTCAACCATACGGCGGAAGGTAACGAGCACGGCTCCACTTTCTGCTTCAAGGGACTGGACAACAATATATACTATATGCTCACGCCCAACGGCGATTATTACAATTTCAGCGGCTGCGGAAACACCCTGAACTGTAATCATCCGGTGGTACAGCAGCTTATCTTGGAATGTCTGCGTTACTGGACAGTGAATTACCGCATCGACGGATTCCGCTTCGATCTCGCCAGCATTCTGGGAAGGAACGAGGACGGCTCTCCCATGAACAATCCGCCGCTTCTGCGCACCCTCGCCGCCGATCCCCTCCTCCGCAATGTAAAACTGATCGCGGAAGCCTGGGACGCCGGAGGAATGTATCAGGTGGGAAGCTTTCCCGCCAGCGGACGCTGGGCGGAGTGGAACGGCCGGTACCGGGACGCCCTCCGCGGATTCCTCAAGGGGGATTCCTGGCTGTCGCTTGACGCCGCCTGGAGCATTCTCGGTTCCGGGGACATGTACGGAGACTATCACGACGAGTACGAGAACGGCTATGCAGGCTATAATTCCTGCGTAAACTTCCTTACCTGCCACGACGGCTTTACCCTGTACGACCTTTATTCCTACAATAATAAACATAACGAGGCGAACGGCTGGGACAATACCGACGGCTCCAACGACAACAGGAGCTGGAACTGCGGCGCGGAAGGAGACACCGACGATCCCGCCGTCCTCTCACTCCGCCACCGGATGATCCGAAACGCCTGCGCGGTGCTGATGTGCAGCCGGGGAACGCCCATGTTCCTCTCCGGCGACGAGTTCGGCAACACGAAATTCGGCAACAACAACGCATACTGCCAGGACAACGAAATCTCCTGGCTGGACTGGAGCCTTCTGGAAAAGAACCGGGATCTCTTTGAGTTCTTTAAATTCATGATCGCCTACCGCAAAGAACATAAGGTGATCAGCAGGAAGCTCTCCGACGCCGTCTGCGGCATGGAGCCTCTGCGCACGCACAGCGCGGACGGAAGCGACGGCCAGGTTCCAAGAGACGCCATGACATTCTCCGTAACCTTTGCAGGGTACGATAAGGAAAAAGGGGCCGACGATCTTGTATGTATCGTGATCAACACTTACTGGGAAGATGTTTCTGTCAACCTTCCCAATCACCTCGGGCGGATCGCATGGCGTCTCAGCGTGAACACTTACGGGGATGAAAACGGGAACTACTGCTACCCCGAAGGCAGCGAGGTGCGCATCGAAAGTCAGTTTACCATGCGCCCCAGATCCGTCGCCGTCTTCACCGGGCGGGCGTACTAGAAAATGATTGGATCGCTCAGGTCTGACCGGAATACACAACGGGTATTCCAGCCTTCTCCGCATCTGTAAGCAGATCCCGATTTTTATAATTACCAGGCCCGAATATGTCTGTACAGCAGATCACTTTTTCGCAGGACAACATCGCCAGCTTTGCTTTCTCATAATTTTCACGGCTGACCGGAGAAAAAGGTTCTTCCGGAATTACGGCTGAAGCCAGAACTTTCGCAACTTCATAATCCATATCATTGCGGTGCAATACGCCTGCAGCAAAGGGAATTCCCGCTCTCTGCAGCTTTCTGTAGACAGGAATTCCCTTTCCGTTTCCTCCTATCACGAACACGCGGGGATCCCCTGATGGCCGCTGCATTTCCAGACAGCCGAAAAGCTCATTGTAACTGCCGGTTGTAATTCCATAAAGTTCATGGATATATTCTGAAGAAAAAATTTCTTCCGGCTCTCCATACTTCTCAATCTTATCCCCATGGACGCAGATCACTCTGTCGGATACTTTCTGCGCCAGATCCAACTCATGCAAAGACATCAGAACGGCCGTATTCTTCTGAAGGACCATATTTTTCAGCACTGACAGAAGTTCCAGTTTATGGCGGATATCCAGAAAAGAAGCAGGCTCGTCCAGCACGATTATCTCCGGTTCCTGACAGATTGCTCTTGCCAGAAGAACTCTCTGGCGCTGACCGTCACTGACCGCCGTAAAGTCCCTGTCTTTAAATTCCAGTGTGTGCACAAGCTCCATAGCTTCCCGGACTTTATTCCTGTCTTCTTTTGTAAGTATTCCCAGTGTTCCGGTATAGGGATAACGTCCTGTGGACACAACATCTTCACATGTCATCATTTCCGGACGCAGTCTTTCCGTCATTACAACGGAAAGTTTCCTGGCCACCTCATTACCTGACATACGGCTCATGATATCATTCCCCAGATATACCGTTCCCCCGATTAGTTTTAACTGTCTTGTCATGCTTTTTAATATAGTGGATTTTCCTGCTCCATTGGGACCGATCAAAGTCAGGATCTCACCCGGCTTTAAACTAATCTCAATATTTCTGATCAGGGGTTTTCCGTCATATCCCACTTCCATCTGTTTTGTACGGACAACATATTCACTCATCCCATCAACCTCTTTCTCCGTATCATAATATAAATAACTACGGGAGCGCCAAACACTGCCGTCACGGAACTGATACTCAATTCCGTTGGTGCAAATACCGTCCTGGCAATCAGATCGCATAGAAGACAGAATACCGCCCCTCCCAAAAAACATCCCGGAATCACCAGTATGGGTTTCGCAGTTTTCAGAAGGCTTTTTACCAGATGGGGTACCGCGATTCCTACAAAAGAGATCGGTCCGGCGAAAGCCGTAACACAGGCAGACAGAATACTGGAAAGCAGAATCAGAGAAACACGGAACGCCCTGATATTCACCCCCATATTCTGCGCATAGGCTTCTCCAAGCTGATAGGCACTGATGGGCTTTGACATAAGGAAAGTAAGGATCATGCAGATCAGAACCACCACTGCCGCAAGATATACATTATCCCAGCTTATCCCCGAAAAACTTCCCATAGACCAGTTATGCAGATTCACAATATTGGAATCATCTGCAAAGGTGATCACAAAATCCGTTACCGCAGAACAAATATACCCAATCATGATCCCGCTGATTACCAGCATGGACATATTTCTTACTTTTCTTGCAATAACCAGGACAAAGCCCATGGAGATCATAGAACCGAAGAACGCCGCGATAATCAAATGCCCGGAAGTTGCCACCGCAGCTTTTTCCAGCATATAGATCATAACCAGCGAAACGATAAGCTTTGCTCCTGATGAAATTCCAAGAACAAAAGGTCCTGCAATTGGATTGTTAAAAAATGTCTGCAGCAGGAAACCGGATACAGACAGTGCGCCGCCCAGGATCAATGCCGCCAGAATCCTCGGCAGCCGTATTTCCCAGACGATATTATAAGCGGCGTCCTCTCCCTGCCTCTGAAAAAGTATCTGCAGGATGTCCCGGACTGAAATATGGATACTTCCCGAATTGATATTCCATACTGTAAGTATCAACAGCAATCCTGTCAGAATTCCAAAAGCAGCCGCATACCTTATATATATTCTTCCTGCCCTGACTCCTTTTTTTCCGTCCGGTCTGCTCACGGACTCCGTTTTTCTGTCCATAACATTTTTCTCCTGGTTCTATTTCAGCTTGTGCATATATGTCATATTGTCTGTATCATCTTTGTCTGATGTAAGCATGGTATGTATATCTTCAATCATAGTTCCAAGCCCCATAGGCTCCTGAAACAAATTCTGTTCCGTACACCAGACATTCCCTTCTTTTACAGCCTTAAAATCCTCCAACAGCGAACTCTTCGAAAGAAGCTGATCAACAGTACTCAGTTCTCCATCGATCGTGCTGTTATAAATAATATAATCTGCGTCTTTCGCAGCGGCGTAAAATTCCTCCATCTGCATGTTCATAGTAGAAAGAGCGTTATCTTGTTCTCCAAGATTGTCAAAAATATATTTCCCGCCTGCAAGCTCGATCATTTTCGAGATATAATCATTAGATTTGCGGACGTTTGCGGCTCCCACAGAATTAATATAGAAAAAAGCCACCGTTTTCCCGGTATTCTCATCGTTTTCCACACTTTTCAGTTTATCCGCCTGTTCTTTAAAAAGCCTGTCCGCATCTTCTTCTTTTCCCAGCAGTACAGCATAGAGTTTCAGCCATTCCGTTCTTCCCAGAGGATGATTTTCATAACTGGAATGTTCCACCAGAACCGGAATTCCGAATTGTTCCAGTCTCTCTTTGACTTCCGGCGTGTGATAGATCATAGTGGATTCAATAGCCAGGCCGCAGTTTTGAGAAACAATCTGTTCATAATCCGGAGCGCTGTATTTTCCGGCATAGGTAATGGAACCGTTTTCCAGCGCTTCTTTTGCCTCCTCAATGTACCAGCCGTCTGCGTCCGTCCCGGACAGACCGATACAGTCCAGTCCGTCCAGAGCGCAGAAAAAATCCATAGCGGAAGTGGCTACAAGATATATATTATCCACCGGCTGCCGGATGACCGAGATATTTTCATCCAGTTCTTCCGGTACGTCCTTTCCATCAGGAACAAGCAGAAACTTCCCGTCATCCGCTATGGATATCAGGGCGTAACCTCCTTCATAATAATCTACAGAAAACTGTGTGGCATATTCCAGATCCAGACTGTGATCATAGGCAAGCCCTGCCAGCTCTTCTTTTTTCGAATCAGCAGCCGTACCGTCCGACGCCTGAACGGGAAACGGACAGGAACTGAAAACAACTGTGGCCAGAGTAATACCGGCAACTGTTCTTCGGAGCTTTTTCCATATTTCTTTCATAAATAATTCACCTCCGCTTTGCCATAGAGACAACATGTGTGTTCTCCACGTCCCCGTCCGGGTTTACTCTGCTTCCTGTATTGTTGATGAATCAAACTGAAGCGTATAATCAATTTCATGAGGTGTGCTCATGGCAACTGTATCTGCTGTCACTTCCAGTTTGCTGTCAAATTCCGCAACCGGTATCTCGAATGTGGAATTCCCCTCTGTATTTGTCATTGTATATTTTTTTCCGGCAACAAGCATATAGTCGTAATTCGGACTGCTCCAGACAAGTTTCGCAGTTACGCTTCCATTTTTTACAGTAATACTCACCGGATTTTCAACTGACGCTTTACCGCTTCCTCCTTCAAGCACTGCCTCAACTGTGTATTCTCCATCCTCAAGTTCCAAATCTCCTGCTGTCACGCCTTCCAAAGCTGCAGTTTCGCCTTCTGCCGGAACCGGATTGGAAACGCTCACCTTATGATCGTACCATTTTCCCTTCTTTCCAATCAGAGCAACGTCGAATTCCTTATCCAGAACCGGAACCGGAATATCAAAGCCATATACTTCCTCTGTGTATCCATCACTGTAAGTCACGCTGTCTGTAGTCGGCTCCAGAATCTCCGCGCTCTCTTTCTGCGCGTTCTCAGCTTTTCCGACAAAAAGATTCTGAATAGATTTTGAAACCAGCGACACGTGTATCGTCATCTTTCCGTCTTTTACAGTGAGAGTTCCTTTTCCGTCACAGGATTCATTTACATGAAACATGGTGCTGTCAGTGTCAAAATCAGCGGAATATACACCGTCTTCGAGAACATTTTCTCCTTTTTCCTGATTTTCTTTTTCATCGGCTGTCTCCACGGTACTCTCCGCTTCAGCCTTCGCTTTATTATCCTCAGCCATTACCGGAACATAGCTGCCCCAAAAAACAGTCATGCTTAATACACACATTGCCAAAATCGTCTTACGTTTCATTTTTCTGAACTCCTTTCACAGCAACTGCCCGGATGTTTCAGCAACAGTCCGGGCAGCTTTTTTATATATCGCCTCCTGCATCTTTCCGCGCAGGCGGAATCAGGAAACTTCTTTCGGTTTATTCTGCTGCTTCTGCAGTTTCTTCTGTTTCTGTATCTTCCGCTGCTGTAGCCGGCGCGTCATCTGCCGCATTATCTTCTGTTCCCAGAGAATCAATCGCGTCCTGAGCATGCTCCACATAAAGCTGTTTTACAGCGTCGATTCTTCCCAGTCCGGCAACCTGGCAGTCCACACTTTCAAATCCTCCGTCTGCTTCAAACATACTCTTCCAGGAATCCGGCTCGCTGCCTGCCATATCATTATTGGCATGATCTCCGGCAACTACCATCAGCGGACGCAGAACCACTTTTGTATATCCGGCCTCTTTTACTGCAGCAATAACAGCTTCACACGCAGTTTCTTCCGGTTCTCCTTCCACTGTACCAATAAAAGCATTATCATATCCCAGATCTCTCATCTGTGTCTGCATCTGGCTGTAGCTTACTTTCGCCACATGAGCAGTACCATGTCCAAGGAACACAAAAGCTGTTCCGTCCTCTGACGCCGCATCCATACTTTCATATCCGGCGTCTTTTACCGCAGCGTCAGCCACTGCCTGAGCGACAGCCTCCTTATCCTCATTAATCACAGACGCATCGTCTCCTACTTCTCCAAGCATAGGCTCGGCAACTGCCACTGACTCAAACTGATCCTCATAAGCTTCAAGAACTTCCATCATTTCGTCATATTCCGAACCATGCATCAGATGTGTAGGCTGCACTACAAGATTCTTTACGCCATTCTCCACAGCTCTGTCAAGAGCCTGCTGCATATTGTCAATAGCCTCTCCGTCTCTGGCCTGTACATGATTGATAATAATCTGAGCGGTAAAAGCCCTTCTTACTGACCAATCCGGATACGCCTCCTGCAAAGCGTCCTCAATTCCCTTAATATCTTCTACACGGCTGTCATTATAGGAAGTACCAAAACTTACAACCAGAAGTTCATTTTCCCCGATCTCATCTGCATTGCGTGCGTCGTCCAGTGAAGCATCGCCTGTGTCAAGACCAAAATAATCCGGGCTGGCATTTTCCCCTTCTACAAGTTCCTTCTGTGTGTCTGTCAGGGCGTCCCATGCTTCTTTCGCAGCCGCACAGTCCTCATCTGTTGTCTCAGTTCTTTCCTGCACATAAATCTTATCGATCAGCGCCGCCGCATTATCGGCAGCCTCCTGGTCTGCGTCCGTACCGCTCTCACCGTCATCTGACACAGCTTCTGCTTCTCCTGTTTCAGATTCTGCGGTCTCTTCCACAGCACCCTCTGCTGTTTCTGCCTCCGATGCATAAATACTGGCAGAACCCGACATGGATATTGTCGCTACAGCCATTACCAGGGTTAATGCTTTTACCATTTTGTTTTTCATGTTTCTTATCCTCCTTTTATAAATAGTACGGCACAGAATATTTTCCGCTTCTGTGTCCTGATGTATATAAATAAAATCATCAGCATATTTATAAAATACGGGGACAAAATACATGCCGGAACCGCCGGGCAGACATATCGATATATCGCCTGGCAAATTGCCTGTGAAAATAAAAAACCCTCTTACAAAAAGGTAAAAGGGTATCGTAGACAGTATAAACGGTACAACCAATTACTCGTGATCTGGGACAAATGTCCCCGTACCAATAGCAGGCAGGTTTCCTGGCTTATAAATCAACATATGAAACAGCCTTCCCGGTTTCCCAGTGACTGTGCATCGCACACAGTTTCATACTCCTTAAATACAGTGACGAGATCGTACAGGATTCACACCTGTTTCCCTTTTAACCCAACAATACAAACCATATTGTCAGGCACCCGCTATTTTCAATATTCAATTTTCTAAATTATAGCACCATATAATTCGGATTTCAACATTAATTTTATTGACACATTAATTTTATGTCTCTCTTTTTATCCGCTCAAGTGCACAGGCCGTAGGAGATACTGCCAATATCCGGCATAAACATTGGTCAGATTTTGATGATTTTGCGAGCATAGCAAAGCCCCCAAACCACCTGTTCGAAGTGAAACAAGTTTGTGGTTTGGGGGCTTTAATAGGCGGCGGAGCAAAATCGATAAAATCGACCTGTTTATGCCGGATATGGCATTTATCTCCATCGGCCGTCACTTCACATCCATTTTACCAGATCCCGGACTCCACTGCGGCTCTCTCAATTCCAAGTCCCTTCACATAGCGGTCCATGAATACATTGAATCCTTTTACGCCTTCCTCTTCCGGCTGAAGTGTGCTGCCTTCGTTTCCGGCGAATACCTTCTCATCCAGGAAGTGCTCAAGTGTTTCTCCGTCTTCCTTATTTACCAGATAGGAAGCAAGAAGGGCGATTCCCCACGCGCCACCTTCTCCGGCTGTTTCCATAACGGATACGGGAGCGTTCACAGCGTCTGCAAGGATCTGCTGTCCAACGCCTTTTGTCTTGAACAGACCGCCGTGTCCCAGGAGACGGTCGATCTTCACATGCTCTTTATTCAGAAGGATATCCAGACCAACGCGCATTGCGCCCAGGCAGGTATACAGATTCGTTCTCATAAAATTGGCAAGGTTGAATCTGCTCTCCGGAGAACGCACGAACAGCGGGCGTCCCTCTTCGAATCCTGTCATATGCTCTCCTGAGAAATAGCAGTAGGACAGGAGTCCTCCGCAGTCCACGTCGCCTTCCATGGCTTTGTGGTACAGGGTTCCGAACAGTTTGTTCATATCCACTTCCATACCCATAGCCTCGGCAAACTCTTTAAATACGTTTACCCATGCGTTCAGGTCGGAGGTACAGTTGTTGGAATGGGCCATGGCAACCGGATCGCCCGCCGGCGTCGTTACCATGTCGATCTCTTTATACGGTTTGGAAAGGCCTTTTTCCAGAACGATCATGGCAAATACAGAGGTTCCGGCAGAGACATTTCCTGTGCGCTGCTTCACACTGTTGGTAGCTACCATTCCTGTTCCGGCGTCGCCTTCCGGCGGACACATGGGAATTCCAGCCTGAAGTTTTCCTGATGGATCGAGAAGCTTCGCGCCCTCTTCCGTCAGTGTGCCTGCGTCCTGGCCTGCCACCATAACCTCCGGCAGGATATCACGCAGCTTCCAGGGGAATCCGTAAGGCTCCACCAGTTTGTCAAACTTCTGCACCATTTCCTCATTGTAGTCCTTCGTATTGCTGTCAATGGGGAACATACCGGCAGCGTCGCCGATTCCCAGAACACGTTTTCCGGTAAGCTGCCAGTGAATATACGCCTCCAGTGTTGTGATATAGTCGATATCTTTTACATGCTCCTCTTTGTTCAGGATAGCCTGGTAAAGATGGGCGATACTCCATCTCTGGGGAATATTGTAATGGAAAAGCTCCATCAGCGCCTCAGACGCCTGTCCGGTAATGTTGTTTCTCCATGTACGGAAAGGAACCATCAGCTCCCCGGCCTTATTAAAAGGCATATATCCGTGCATCATGGCGCTGACGCCAAGAGCCCCTACGCTGGTCAGTTCAACGCCATAAAGCTCTTTGACATTGTCAGCCATGGCCTTATAGCTGCCCTGAAGACCTTTGTGGATATCCTCCAGGCTGTAAGTCCATACTCCGTTCTCATAACGGTTTTCCCACTCATAATCTCCCGACGCGATAGGATTATTGGATCCGTCTACCAGGACCGCCTTGATCCTGGTGGAACCGAATTCAATACCCAGCGCTGTTTTGTTGTTCAGAATTGCTGTTTTCGCTTCACTTGCACCCATGGTAAATCCTCCCGATCTCTGTCCGCTTACTTTCTGTAAGCAATCTCATTCCATCTCAGTTCATTTTTGAAATTGCGGATGGTGGTATCCTTGTCAATGTAGACAGCTTCGATTCCCATAGCTGCAGCCCAGTCTCCCATCTGCTCTGCCGTAAGGTCGTAGGAGAACGCTGTATGATGAGCGCCGCCTGCCAGGATCCATGCTTCCGCTCCTGTCGCCAGATCCGGCATCGGAGTCCAGAACGCTGTTCCAACCGGAAGCTTGGGCATGGGTTTCTCAACCTTTTTGCATTCCACATCATTGATGATCAGACGGAAACGATCTCCCAGATCCACCAGAGAGGTGGCTACAGCCGGACCTGTCTTGGATGTAAATACGAGTCTCGCCGGGTCTTCTCTGTCGCCCATGGAAAGCGGGCATACCTTAATGCTGATGGGACCTTCGGACACTGTGGGGCATACCTCAAGCATGTGGGCCTGAAGGATTCCCTCTTTGCCCGGAACAAGATTATATGTATAGTCTTCCATAAAGGAAGTTCCCTTCGCATCCTTGATGCCTGCGGTCATGATCTTCATCAGACGCACCATAGCCGCCGTCTTCCAGTCGCCCTCGGCTCCGAAGCCGTATCCTTTTTCCATCAGTCGCTGCATCGCCAGTCCTGGAAGCTGTTTCAGAGAACCCAGATCACCGAAATGGGTAACCACAGCCTGATAATTATGGTCCTCCAGGAATCTCTCGAATCCGATCTCGATCCCTGCCTGTACTGCTACATGACGTTTGAATTCTTCAGGGTCTCTGCCCTCAAGAAGAATGTCATATTTATTATAATATTCTTCTACCAAAACATCAATATCACTCTGGCTGACACTGTTCACATATTCGCATACTTCGTTTACCGGATAAGCGTCCACTTCCCAGCCGAATTTGATCTGTGCCTCTACCTTGTCGCCCTCGGTAACGGCAACATTTCTCATATTATCCGCCACACGGCATACGCGGATATGGCTGCTCTCCATGATACCCACAGCGGTGCGCATCCAGGAAGCCAGTCTTTCCTGAACTTTTCTGTCCGCCCAGTGTCCGACGATAACCTTTCTCTCGATTCCCATACGGGTTACGATATGTCCGTACTCTCTTCCGCCGTGAGCAGACTGGTTTTCGTTCATGAAGTCCATATCGATGGTGTCATAGGGGATTTCCTGATTAAACTGTGTGTGCAGATGGCACAGCGGTTTTCTGTATTCCTTCAGTCCCAGGATCCAGGATTTTGCAGGTGAAAATGTGTGCATCCAGGTGATCACACCGGCGCAGTCCTCATCCGCGTTCGCCTCATTGAAAGTCTTACGGATCAGTTCATTGGTGATCAGCGTGGGTTTCCATACCAGTTCGAAAGGCAGCACGCCTGATTTATTCAGTTCTTCCACGATGATCCGGGAATGTTCCGCAACTTTTCTCAGGCACTCGTCGCCGTAGAGATCCTGAGATCCTGTGCAGAACCAGAACTTGTAATTTCTTCCTGTTTGCATGAATATATCCTCCTTTTGGGTCGTTTTTTGAAAAAAATATCAGAAGAGCCCTGAGAAGTCCTGTACTCAGAACACTGCCCTGAACTCTCCTGATATCTGGATTGCATATCAACTTTTGGACGCTGCCGCGGCAGCGGTCCGTTTCTCCGGAACGCTCCTGTCCCTGCAGGAGCCCCTCACAATAAGTTTCGGCTGGATCAGTTCCGGGATCCGGCTCTTTTCCTTCGGAATGCCGTTGATCTTTTCCAGAAGGAGTTCCGCCGCCATCTCTCCAAGTTTTTCCTGGGGATGCGCTACCGTGGTGATCCCATCACCCCGCTGGGCGTAAAGAGAATCGTCAAACCCCGTCACCGACACATCTTCCGGCACGCTGTAGCCAAGACGTCCCAGCTCCTCCATCAGCATCGCGGCTATCTGGTCGTTGTAGCATACGATGCCGTCGGGAAGGCGTCCGCCTTTCTCCATCAGCCGGAGCATGATCGCCGGCTTCATTTTGCGGTCCTCCGTGTGATACCACACCACATTCTCCGAATCATAGGGCAGCCCCGCTTCCTGCAGGGCTTTCACATAGCCTTTGTGCCTCTCGATTCCCTGCATATCGTCCGCCTTGAAAAATCCGGCGATCCTTTTATGTCCCAGTTTCAGAAGATAGGACGCGGCCAGATATCCTCCCATGGCGTCGTCCATGAGGATATGGGGCTTGTCCTGCATCTCCGCGTAAAGTCCCTGAATAAACACATAGGGAATCTCATAACGGTCCAGAGCCTGGTAAAGACTGATATGCTTACAGCTCAGCTCGCTTTTGCTGGGTTCTATGATCAGACCGTCGATGTCCTTCTTCAGCAGTTCCTCCAGACAGCGGGCCTCTCTCTGACGGCTGTTCCCTGTGTTTTTCAGGATGATGCTGTAGCCGTTTTCCCCCAGCACTCTGTCCATTCCCTGGATCAGTCTGGGAAAGATATAGTCCGATATGTAGGTTGTCACCACGGCGATGTTCCGGGATATTTTTCTGTGGCGCATCTGTTCTGAACAGTAGGTACCTTTCCCGTGAAAGGCTTCGATATATCCCTGCTGTTCCAGTATTCCCAACGCCTTCCGGACTGTATGTCTGCTCATGGAGTAGCGCTCCGCGTACTGGTTTTCAGAAAGGAGCTTCTGCCCCGGCAGAATCTTTCCGGAAAGTATTTCTCCTTTGATCTGTTCCATTAACAGATAGTATTTTGATACTCCATTTTCTTCCATACATCATACCGGGCCTTCATATAATTCAAGTCAGTTATTATTTTTTCCTCTTTGCGGATGCGGACGCCAGCACAGACTGGATCACGATAAAGAAGCAGAGCAGCAGAGAAAGAACGATTCTCGACCACCAGCTGGAAAGTGTACCCTGTGCTGTGATCAGACTGGAAATCGTACCGTTGATCAGCACACCGAACATGGAACCGATCGGCGTACCAACACCGCCGGAAAGCAGCGTACCACCGATAACGGCTGAGGAAATTGCGTCCATCTCAAGACCTTTGGCCTGCTCCACGAATCCCGCGCAGCTGTTCAGGCAGAAAAGGAAACCGCCCAGACCTGCAAGGAAACCGTCAAGGATATATGCCTTGAACATGGTCTTCTTTACATCAAGTCCCATCATAAGAGCGCTCTGTCTGTTTCCGCCGATAGCGTAAAGCTTACGTCCGAATTTACGGTATTTCAGAAGGATCGCGATCAGTATTACGACAATTACAGCGATCACAACTGTAGGCGGAATGTAAGCGGGAATAAATTTCCCTTTCTTATTGGTGGAACCGAAAGGCATGTAAAAACGGAAGTTCGCCCATTTCAGGAACACTTCATTCTTGATGGAGATCATATCCGTACTTACGATAGCCGTCATACCACGTCCGAAGAACATACCTGCCAGAGTAACGATAAAGGGCTGGATTCCCATATAGGATACCAGGAAGCCCTGAACGATACCGAACAGAAGGCCGATCACAAGGGCGATCAGAACCGCCACATAGGCGCTGACGCCGTGATTTTCCATAAGGTTTGCCATTACCATACATACCAGGGCGGTTACGGAACCTACGGAAATATCGATACCGCCTGTGATCATTACGATGGTAAGACCGCAGGAGATAACCAGAAGACCCGCGTTGGATACAAACAGGTTCAAAAACATCTGAGGTTTCGCAAATCCCTTGTCTGCAAATACGATCATACCTGCGGCATACATTACGAAGAACAGGGCAATTGTAATCACCAGCAGCAGGCCTGTGTTCGTCATTTTCTTTTTCTGAACATTACTTTTTGCTTTCATTATTTCTGCCCTCCTTCTGCCGCCGGAGTTCCGGAAGCTTTTTTACTTTTCAGTCCGGCAATGAACTTCTTGAAGGTCTCGCTCTGAAGAGTTACGATGACGATAACCACGATCGCCTTGTAAACAGGGAGCTGGTCGGCCTTAACGTTCATTGCGTAAAGAGTTGTGGTCAGAGCCTGGATCGTATAGGCGCCGATCACAGAGCCAAGAAGACTGAATTTACCGCCGCCGAGGAAGTTTCCGCCAAGAGCAACCGCAAGGATGGCGTCCATTTCCAGGTTCAGTCCGATGTTGTTGGCGTCTGCGGAGTAGATACGGCTAGAAGCCACGATTCCGGCGATACCTGCCAGCACGCCGCAGATCACATAAGTCAGGAACTTGATCAGTGTGGAATTCAGACCCACAAGGCGGGCTGCTTTTCCATTGATGCCAACGCTCTCGATATAGAGTCCCAGCGCCGTCTTTTTCAGGATCAGAGATACGATGACCACTGTGATGATCGCGAAGAACACCGGCGTGGGGATCGGAATGCTTCCGATATATCCTCCTGCCATCTGGTAGGACTCCACACGGATGTAGGTGATCTGTCCGTTTGTTACAAGCTGGGCGATACCGCGGCCTGCAGTGTAAAGGATCAGGGTTGCAACCATGGGCTGGATTTTAAGTTTCGCTACCAGGAAACCGTTAAACGCGCCGCAGAGAGCTGCTGCCAGAAGAGCCGCGATCACTGCGATAATAATGAAATTCTGGTATTCTGTAACAGAAACCTCGCCGCCGGAAAGGATCTGGCAGCATACGGCGGCAGCTACCGCCATGACAGCTCCCACGCTGATATCCTGTCCGCCGGAAGCCGCTGTTACCAGGGTCATACCTACGGCAAGAATAACAAGTTCTGAAGCACGGTTGATAACGTCGATAATATATCCGTACAGGACTCCGTTCTGAATGGATACGTTAAAAAAGTCCGGTGTTTTGATCACATTGATCAGGAGTACGGCGATCAGACATACGATTGGAAGAAAGAGCCTTGCTCCTGTAATCTTTTTCAGTTTACTCATTCTTATCGTCACCTCCTGCGATGGCTTTCATGATATTGCTCTGGGACAGCTCTTCCTCATTCAGCTCTCCAACTTTTTCTCCGTCTCTTAAGACCGCCATTCTGGAACAGGTACGGAGCATCTCTTCTACTTCGGAGGAAATAAAGGTTACGGCCATTCCCTGGTCCGCAAGGTCAAGGACGATCTTCTGAATCTCTGTCTTGGTACCGATATCAATACCTCTGGTGGGCTCGTCCAGGATCAGATATTCCGGATTGGTCAGAAGCCATCTTCCAAGGATAACCTTCTGCTGGTTACCGCCGGAAAGACTCTTGATGGGAGTCTCACGGCTGGCCGTCTTGATCTGCAGCATCTCGATATATTTGTCCGCTGCTTCTTCCATTTCTTTTCTGCTGAGCGGATGAAGCATGCCTTTTTTCGCCTGAAGGGCGATGATGATATTCTCTCTTACAGAAAGGTCGGCAATGATACCCTCTGCTTTACGGTCTTCCGGAAGATACGCCATACCAAGCTTCATAGCGTCCAGAGGACTGTTGATCTTCACTTCTTTGCCGTTTACTTTCAGCGTACCGCTGTCAGCCTTGTCGGCGCCGTAAATAGCACGCACCAGCTCAGAACGTCCGGAGCCGAGAAGACCTGTAAGACCGATAACCTCGCCCTTGTTGATAGTGATATCGAAGGGTTTGATGGTTCCTCTGTGTCCAAGTCCCCGGGCCTCGATAACCGGAGTCGCCGCCGCGGCTTTCTTTCCTGCGTGAGCGCTCTTGATATCGGCAAGATCGTCGAAATCCTTACCCATCATCTTTGCTACCAGCATGACGCGGGGCAGATCCTTGGTCTCATATTCTCCTACAAGCTCGCCGTTACGGAGGACTGTGATCCTGTCGCATACCGCGTATACCTGCTCCAGGAAATGTGTTACGAAAATAATTCCAACGCCCTCGTCTCTCAGTCTGCGCATCAGGACGAACAATTTCTCAACCTCGTCGTCGTCCAGAGAGGAGGTAGGCTCATCCAGGATCAGTACCCGGCATTTCATATCTACCGCACGGGCAATAGCGATCATCTGCTGAATGGCCACGGAACACTCGTCCAGCATCTGGGTAGGAGGCACGTTAATATCCAGACTCTCCAGAAGCTTTGCGGAACGGGCGTTCATTTCACGCCAGTTTATCATTCCCAGCTTTCTGGGCTCACGTCCGATAAAAAGATTCTCCGCCACCGTCAGGTTCGGACAGAGGTTTACCTCCTGGTACACGGTACTGATGCCGTTCGCCTGCGCTTCCTGCGGAGAATGATTGATCACGTCTCCGCTGCTTCCCTCCATATGGATGCTTCCGCTTTCAAATTCATGCACGCCGGTAAGCACCTTGATCAGCGTTGATTTTCCGGCTCCGTTTTCACCCATCAGCGCGTGGATCTCGCCTTTACGCAGAGTAAAATCCACATGGGAAAGGGCACGGACACCGGTGAAGTTCTTGCTTATGTCCCTCATTTCCAGCACAACGTTGTTTTCCATATTCTTTCCACCTGCTTTCCCTGTTTTTTCGTTATGGACAGTTCCTCTATCTCCCCGGAACCTGTCCGAAATCATAAAGGGAGCGCGGCACAGATCCGGTTTCTCCGAATTATGCACCGCGCTCCGGATTCATTCCTTATCCTTTAATCAGTCAAACTTCACTTAACGTCATGTTTGCGGGATCTGATTAATATGCACGTCCGTCGATGATTTCCTGAGTGATCGGTGTAACTGCGTATTCACCTTCTTCTTCAAGGCTGTTCACTGCTGTTACAGATGCTACTGTGTCATCGAATGCAAAGATTTCTTCGTCTACGTAGTTCAGTTTCTCAACTTCTTCGCCAGCTTCCAGAGCCTGGATCAGAGCTTCTGCACGAGGTCCGTGAAGAGGATTACACTCAACGTCGCAAGCGATCTTGCCTTCAAGAACGTTTGTCAGACCAGCGTTTGTAGTATCGAAGGAGATAACAAGGATCTCGCCTGCCGCGATATCTGTACCTACAGTCTTACCAGCTGCTTCGATAGCGTCGATTGCGCCGAATGCTTCGTTATCGTTCTCGCAGTATACAACGTTGATGTTGTCATACTTCTTCAGCATGGACTCCATAACTTCCTGGCCTTTAGCCTGTGTGAACTCACCGGACTGCTGTTCCAGGAGATCCCATCCGTATTTCTCAACGCCTTCTTCAAGACCCTGTGTACGTCCGATCTGAGCTGTGGAACCGATAGTACCCTGGATGTCTACGATATGTAAATCTTCCGGAGCGATTTCTTTCGCTGTAGCGTAAGCGTTCAGCCATTCAGCTGCTTTACGTCCTTCAAGCAGGGAGTCTGTTCCGATCCATGTGGTGTAAAGGCTGTCGTCGGAAACATCAACCATACGGTCAACGATGATAACCGGGATTCCTGCGTCTTTTGCTTCCTGAAGAACGGTATCCCATCCTGTCTCGGTTACAGGTGCAAGAAGGATGTAGTCAACTTCCTGCTGGATGAAGTTACGAACTGCTGTCAGCTGGTTCTCCTGTTTCTGCTGAGCGTCGCTGAAGATCAGCTCATATCCGTTTTCTTCGGAGAAGGTTGTCTGCATGGACTCTGTGTTGGCTGTACGCCAGTCAGATTCAGCACCTACCTGTGAAAAACCGACGGTGATCACATCTCCGCCTTCCTCCTCTGCTGCTACGTTGATAGCGGACATTCCTGCTACCATTGCTGCTGCCATGAAAGCTGCTAAGATTTTTTTCTTCATGTTTTGTTTCCTCCCTTTTTTTAAGTTGTTACTTGTTTAACATGTCTCTATTATAACCAAACCAGGAGAAAACTCCATGGAATTTTTTAGGAAAAATGTACAGAGTTTTATTCTTTTTTCGTTTTTATTTTAACAGGTTTGTTTTTTTATGATACAGGTTTGCTTTTTTCACCGGACCGTTGTGATTTTCTTCGCAAGGCGTACCTCGATGGTCGTTCCTTTCCCTTCCTCCGAGTCGATCTTTATTCCGTACTCCGGACCGTAATACAGCCGGATACGCTCCGCAACCGCCGCAAGGCCGAAGCCCGCCCGCTCGCCGGTCTGGATGGCCCGCCGGATCTCCCGCAGACGTTTCTCTGTCATGCCCTGACCGTTGTCCGTCACACGGAGGATCAGTCCGTCCCCGTCGTCGGACCCTTCTATCACAATACGTCCGCCTCCGCGCTTATTCTTGATGCCGTGATAGAGGGCGTTCTCCGCCAGCGGCTGAAGAGTCAGCTTCGGCACCATGATCCTATCGAATTCGTCCGGAATACGGATCTCGAATTCCAGGATATCCCGGTATCTTGACTGCTGGATCTCCAGATAACTGAGGGTATGGCGTTTTTCCTCGGAAAGCGGGATAATGTCCTCGCCCTTTGACAGTGATGTCCGGAAAAACACAGAAAGGCTGGAGATCATCTCCACAGCGTCCTCTGTCTGTCCGCCCTCGATCAGCCAGATGATCGTATCCAGAGTATTATAGAGGAAATGGGGATTGACCTGGGCCTGCAGAAGCTGAAGCTGTATCAGATGCTTCATCTCCTCCTCTTTCCTCACATTGGCAAACAGTTCTTCAATCTTCCCGGCCATCATCCGGATACCCGCGTCCAGTTCCTCGATTTCCATATTGTCCGCCTGTACTTCCGCGATCCGGAAGTTACCAAGTCCCACTTCCCTGACGTTATTCAGGATGCCTTTCACCGGTTCGCTGATGTTGTGGGAGAAGCGGAAGGATCTCCGTATCAGGATCACCAGTTCCGCGACGCACAAAAGAGCCACTGTTCCGATCAGGACGTACAGGTGCCGGGTAAGAGCGTTCTCCGCGCTTACAAGATACATGGACTCCGTATAGATATAGTTCTGCATTTCCTGAACGACCAGGCTTGTAAGAACCCGGATGTTGCTGTCCATGCTCTGCATTCTGGCGTCGTATTTCTCTTCCTCCGTGAGTTCCTGCATCCGTTTCCGCAGGTTGGTCAGATAACCCTTCAGACGCTTCAGGCTTTTCCGGCTGTCCGCGTTGTAGGTATTGTCCTCCAGTTTCGCGATGGTGTTTTCCGCCTCGTCAACCAGGGCCATTACCTCCGAAAGATGGGAAGTGTCCTCGGAAAAAATAGCGATATAGTACATTCCCACATCCAGATCGTCCTTAAAGTGAAGGTTGAATTCACTACTGATGGAGAGATTCTGGGCGAGCTGGTTGTAACGGGAGACATACCCGGCGGAAGCCACCAGAAGGAAGGCGATCAGAAGGGCCATGGGAAGCATGGTGGACAGAAGTATTCTTTTTATCTGCTCCTCCATGGTGAATCGTTTCTGTTTCTGCTTCATCTTCTATCATCCTTCCTCTTTTGCTTTCCGGTAGTCGCTGGGCGTCATGCCCTGGGTCTTCTTAAAGAGATAACTGAAATAATGGGAATCTTTGTACCCCACCTCAAGGGCGATCTCGCTGGCCCGCTTTCCGGTACAGCGCAGAAGTTCCTTGGCATGTTCCATCCGGATCCCCGTAAGATATTCGATAAAGGTCTGCCCGATATTCTGGCTGAAAAGAGCGCTGAAATGATTGGCGCTGATATTGGCAACCTGGGCAACCGCATTGAGGGACATGTTCTCATCCATATAATGCGTCTTTATGTACTCAATAGAATGTTCCAGGATATCCCTGTTCTTGTTTCCGGAATTTTCGTCCCGGATCTCAATGGCCTTCTGCAATATTTTCTCCGCGTAAGCCATAGCCGCCTCCATGGACGCTCCGCCCTGTTCCAGCGCGTCCTCCGTATCGCTCTCCTCCAGAGCCGACGCGCAGTATCCCATCCTGTTCAGGAAGGACAGCACGGAAAAACGCACGTTCAGGATCACGTAGCTCCGGAATACCATGGAGGTCATAGGTTCCTTACCGATCGCATGGAAATAATCCCTGACAAAGTTCCCTGTCTCTTCTTTCAGGCCGCTGCCCAGAAATTTCTGGATGATCGCAGGATCCATGGCGTTGATATCCACCTTTTTCAGATATCTGCCGTCGTCCTTTGCCAGTTCCTCCTCCTTCAGATCTCTGTAATACAGGATATGTCCGTCATACAGATATCTTCTGGCGTAGGTCTGGGCCGCCGTGTTATAGCTGTGCTTCATATTACTGAGACGTTCCACTGGCTCCCCCGCGGCGATAAACCAGGGCTGTCCCGCAGGCGCGTCAGACAGTATCTCCCGGATACTTTCCACACAGTCCCGGGTGTTTTTGCCCGGGTTGTCTTTCTGCTCTTTCACAAGAACGCCGTAGCTGAATACATTGTTGCGGAACAGCATGGCGTAACTGTGGTCCGCGAAAAGGCCTTCTATTTTTTCCCGGGCCCGTGCTTCCCATTCAGAATAGGTTTCGCTCTGCCCTGCCGCGGCGTTTTCGGATTCCAGGGTAAAGATCAGGATATTGTACGCCTCCGCCACAATATCCAGCCCCAACTTGTCTGCTCTTTCGTACATCTCGCCCATATCCATGGTTCCGCTGATAAGCCCCTCGAAAAAATCCCTGCTGCTGTTCTGCTCGTATTCCTGCATTTCTCTGTGGAACTGCTCGTAATACTCCCTCTGGCTCTTCTCATGTTCGTATCTGCTCCGTATCTCGCACAGCCGTTCCAGAAAGGCGTTCTTGGTGATCGGCTTCAGGAGATAATCCTCCACGCCGATGCCGATGGCCTCTTTCGCGTAATTAAAATCGTCATAGCCGCTGAGGATTACAATCTTAATATCGGGAAATTCCTTTTTCACAACTTTACATAATGTAAGGCCGTCCATAAAAGGCATCTTGATATCCGTGATCAGAAGATCCGGTTTCAGTTTCTTTATAAGCGGGAGCGCCATCTCCCCGTCCGACGCCTCCCCTACCAGTTCAAACCCGTACTGCTCCCAGGGAACCATCTTTTTGATATTTTCACGGACTACGATTTCGTCCTCCGCCAGAAATGTTTTCAGCATGCCTTTTCCTCCCGCCTGTTATTTTGCTGACACTATTTTATAACTTGTATCACCTATGCACAAGTTGTTTTAATATTTCCGGTAGGGTTCCGCTTCCTCATACTGGTTGGACTGCAGGATGATACCGGCCAGCCTGGCGACGCAGGCTTTCAGATCCTCTTCGTCCAGCGTTCCGGCATTCAGTTCCGCTTTAAGGTTCTCTGTGTCGTTTACCGCTCCCGGCATCACCAGATCGTTGCCCGCCCTCATGCATCCGGCAGCCGTACAGTCTTCTCCCTGCTCCGTCGTGGTCCAGTCCGTCATGACGATCCCCTGGAATCCCCACTCGCATCTGGCAGCTTTCGTGCAGATATCCCCGCAGTTGGCCGCGTGGATCCCGTTGATAAGATTGTAGCTTGTCATGATCGCCATAGGCTGGGATTCTCTTACCGCGATCTCAAATCCCTTCAGATAAATCTCCCGCAGGGTTCTCTCGCTGAGAATGCTGTCGCAGCCCATACGGTTGTCCTCCTGATTATTGCAGGCAAAATGTTTGATCGTCGTACCGCATCCCGGCACCTGCTGTACTCCCCTTGTAATGGCTGCCGCCATTTTTCCGGAAAGCAGGGGATCCTCGGAATAATATTCAAAATTTCGTCCGCAGAGAGGATTTCTGTGTATGTTCATACCCGGAGCCAGCCAGAGAGTCACGCCGAATTCTTCCATCTCTCCTCCGACCATCTCTCCAACCTCTTCCAGAAGATCCACATTCCAGCTCTGCGCCAGAAGGGTTCCCACAGGAATAGCCGTACAGTACTGATAATAGGTTTCACCCGGCTCTTCCGTCTGTCCGTCGCAGAAAAGTCCGCCTTCAAAACTCTGCATAAAAGGTCTGTTTACGATTTTCCCTTCATATACATGATAGCTTTTCAGAAGCCGCAGACCTGCCGGCCCGTCCGCCAGCACGATCCCCGCCAGATTCTGATCCGCCGCGCAGCCGCTTGTTTCTCCCGCGGAGCCCGGCACAGCGGCCCCCGCCGCTCCCAAAGCGCCGCCCTGTCCTTTCGCAGGATCGCCCGCTGCCAGTGCAATCAGTTGTTCCCGGGACAGAGTATCTGTAAAGTCTGCCGCCTCTCTCGGAATCAGTTCTCTATTCTCCTTATAGACAACCGCAGCCGGTTCTACCAGAGCAGCCTTCACTTCCAGAACCGGAAGCTTATGTTCTGCCGCGTATTTCGTAAGGAATTCTGTTTTTTTCTGATTTTTCGCCGGATCCTGCCGCAGTTCTTCCAGAGATTCCTTCAGCGGACATATATTTTCTGTGTTGTGAAGAAGCACTTCTTCATCCAGACGGATCACCGCCGCCGGCCGGGATGATTCCAGACTGTTTCCAGCCCAGACCACATAATCCCCCCGCGACAGAACCCATGCCGCCTTTTCCTCACTGTAAGAAGTCAGCTGATCCAGACTGAATTCCAGCAGCAGTATTTCTTTCTGTCCCGGCTCAAGTTCTTCTGTCTTGGCGAATGCCACCAGTCTTCGATACTCCTTTTCCAGATCTCCATCCGGACAGGAAGCATAAACCTGTACGACCTCTTTTCCGCTGTATCTGTTTCCTGTATTTACAGTCTCTGTCTCCACAACAAATCTGCCATTTTCGTTAAATACCGCCGAGAGTACTTTTGTCTCAAACTCCGTGTAGGAAAGCCCGTACCCGAAACCATAACGCACAGGCACATCAAAAGTGTCAAAATACCGGTACCCCACATAAATGCCTTCCTTATAATATGCTTTATCCACATTGCCATTATTATGGGAAAACTCTCCGCCGAAAGGGTAATCCTCATATCTGTACGCCCATGTATCCGTCAGCTTTCCCGAAGGAGCCGTCTTTCCGCTAAGGATATCCGCAAAAGCATGGCCTCCCTCCATTCCCGGCTGGGAAATCTGAAGAAGGGCTTCTATATTATCGTATTCATCCATAAAAGACAGATCCACAGGTCCTCCCGCATTTACAGCCACCACCACATGGCTGTACAGAGAACATATATCTTTCAACTGCTGTTTTTCCACATCTGTAAGGAGATAGTCTCCCGGTCTGCAGAAACGGTCCGCCCCCTCTCCCGCAATACGGCTGAGAATATAAACCGCCGTTTCCGCATCTGTTTTTTCTACTCTGCCGCCTTCCGGCATTACAAAAGGAGTCTTGGAATAAATGTCAAAGAAATATCTTTCGCCGCCGCTTTTCTCTACTTTTTCCAGGATCCCGTCTCTCCAGTTCTCTCTTGCCTTCGTATAGCAGAGATCATAATCATGGATCCATTCCTCTGTAGTGATCATATATCCCGCATCTTTCATGCCCTGATAGATGCTCACGCTTTCCCGTTCATTCACATCCCCGGATCCGGTTCCCCCTTTTACGGTCATAGAAGCTCCGGCGCCATACAGCGCCACTTTTGTTCCCGGTTCCAGGGGCAGAAAATGTCCTTCATTTTTAAGAAGGACCATGCCTTCCGCTGCAGCTTTCTCCGCAAGCCGTCGGTTCACTGTCTCCCGGAGAGTGACGGACTGATCCCGGGTTCCGGGAAAATCTCTTTTTCTCATAGCCTTCATAGTGGAATTCCTCCTCTCACTAATAATCCTATTTTACTCCCGGGACTGGTTCCGCACAACTCTGATATTGCAGAATCCTTCCGGTCTTTTTTGTGATTGTGCCCCTTGTGCACTGACGCTAACGTTCCCATATGAATGATCAATATATTCCGCGCGCTCTGTTTTTGTATAAAATATACAATTATTTCATATATTATTTGTATGTAGTATACGAATTTCCATCTATTTTGATAAATTCTTGACAATCATTAAATTCTGTGCTACTATCATCTCGACAAGAAAAAGATCTCTGACAACTGACGGATATGTGGATCACCACAGGGGAATCAGAGATCTGTGAAGCCGGCCGTCTGGGCAGTATTTGAGAGAATCTCAGATACTGCCTTTTTTGATACACAGTAAAAACCGGTTTCCGCACAGACTTTTCCATTAATGAAAGGAGTAATACTTATGGGATTCAAAAGTGACATCGAAATCGCACAGGAATGCGAAATGCAGCCGATTACCGAGATTGCCGCAAAAGCAGGTATTGACGACAAATACCTGGAGCAGTACGGAAAATATAAGGCAAAAATCGACTACAATCTTCTGAAAGAGACAGACAAAGAGAACGGCAAGCTGATCCTGGTTACCGCCATCAACCCCACTCCGGCAGGAGAAGGCAAGACCACCACAACCGTAGGTCTGGCAGACGGTATGCAGAAGCTCGGCAAGAACGTTATGGTAGCTCTGCGCGAGCCCTCCCTGGGGCCGGTATTCGGCGTTAAGGGCGGCGCTGCAGGCGGCGGCTACGCACAGGTAGTCCCCATGGAAGACATCAACCTGCATTTCACAGGCGACTTCCACGCGATCGGAGCGGCCAACAACCTTCTGGCAGCCATGGTCGACAACCATATCTTCCAGGGCAACGAGCTGAACATCGACCCCAGGAAGATCACCTGGAGAAGATGTGTGGATATGAACGACCGCCAGCTTAGAAACGTAGTGGACGGCCTCGGCGGAAGAACAAACGGAATGCCCCGTGAGGACGGCTACGACATCACCGTAGCATCCGAGATCATGGCAGTCCTGTGTCTTGCAAGCGATATCAACGACCTGAAGGCAAGACTGGGCCGTATCATCGTAGGATACACCTATGGAAAAGTTTCCGAGCAGAAACCGGTTACCGCACACGACCTCCACGCAGAAGGCGCTATGACCGCTCTTCTGAAAGACGCCCTGAAACCGAACCTGGTGCAGACACTGGAGCATGTACCGGCCATCGTACACGGCGGACCGTTCGCGAACATCGCACACGGCTGCAACTCTGTAACCGCTACCAAGATGTCCCTGAAGCTGGCTGACTACACCATCACAGAGGCAGGCTTCGGCGCAGACCTTGGCGCGGAGAAATTCCTTGACATCAAGTGCCGTATGGCGGGCCTGAAACCGGACGCAGTTGTCATCGTGGCAACCGTACGCGCCCTGAAATACAACGGCGGCGTTGCGAAGGCGGACCTGAACAACGAGAACCTGGAAGCTCTTGAGAAAGGTATGCCGAACCTCCTGAAACACGTAAGCAACATCAAGAACGTATACAAACTTCCCTGCGTGGTTGCCATCAACGCATTCCCCACAGACACCAAGGCAGAGCTTGACCTTGTGGAAGAGAAATGTAAGGAACTCGGCGTAAACGTAGCCCTGTCCGAAGTATGGGCAAAGGGCGGCGAAGGCGGCATCAAACTTGCAGAAGAAGTGATCCGTCTGGTAGAAGAGCCCAACGACTTCACCTTCGCATATGAGCTGGAAGGAAGCATCGAGGACAAACTGAACCAGATCGTACAGAAGATCTACGGCGGCAAGAGAGCAGTCCTGACCGCAAACGCCCAGAAGCAGGCAAAACAGCTTGAGGACCTGGGATTCGGCAACTGCCCGATCTGTGTAGCCAAGACGCAGTACAGCCTGACAGACGACCAGACCAAACTGGGCGCGCCTACAGACTTCGAGGTAACTGTGCGCAATCTGAAGATCTCCGCAGGAGCAGGCTTCATCGTAGCCCTTACCGGCGAGATCATGACCATGCCCGGACTTCCCAAAGTACCGGCTGCTGAGAAGATCGACGTAGACGAGACAGGAAAGATTACGGGACTGTTTTAAGAGGGGTTGAGGGGGAACCCTCTCGCAGTTGCGAAGGAATTGAGGGGGAACCCTCTCGTAGTTGCGAAGGCCGATGGTTCCCCCTCAAACTCCCCCTTCCTCGGCCACGCTGATAGTGGAACAGGAATGTTTGATTGTATGAGGTATAGTGAGAGTTTCGGAGGTTTTTCTGAAATGATCATATTTTGCCACGCTGTGGTATATGGAAAATTTGAATTATCATTATGGATTTTGTCTTTTGCAGGGATGTCCGGCGGCTGCCGGGCATCTTTGTTTTAGTTTTAACATCGTTTTTACAGAAGGGTGATTGTTGGAGAAAAATTAAACAGGTATCATAGTATGCACAAGTGAGGTGTGAATATTATGATCTACAGACTTCAGAAATTGACTATGACGACGGGGGTTCTGGCTCTTGTTTTTATTCTGCCGATGGCGTTTTCCGCTGTTGTCGGCAAAGCCGACGGCAGGAACGGGATTGTGGAAAATTACTGTTCTATTCCTTTCTGGATATGTATTTCTGTTTTTGTCATATGCACTGCCGTTACGCTTCTTTATCTTTCTCTGAAAGAAAAACACGGCGGCTGGCAGCAGAAACTCGCTTTCCCGGTAATCGCGGCCGTTCTGGCGGGACTTTCTGTTTTCGTCCTTTATGTGCAGGTCGTCAATCCGCTGCGGGATATTCCCTATCTGAACAGCCCGCATACCGTATCTCTGGCGGACGTAAACTTCTATTACAGTAATATCAGCGACAGTCCTACCATTGAGATCAGCGGAACCGATACTGACGGCCGCAAAGAAACCTTTGCCATTTCCCGGGAAGAATTCGAAGAAGGAGAAGCACTTCTCCATCAGGCGGCAAAATCCGGCGGCGCGCAGGCAGTAACCGCCGACATTACATATCTTCCCTATTCAGAGACGGTTCTGGATATAGACATGGCAATTACCGGCAGATCGCAGCAATAACGCCGCCCGGCGCTGACACTGTATAATATTCTCTGTATCCGCATATACCGGAGTTTTTAGTCCGGCATTTCCAGCCCTGAAGGGTTGTTTGCATATAAATACCCGTGTACAGGATTTTATCTCCCTTTCTGTACACGGGTATTTTTATCTGCATGAAAACACTCCTGTTACTGCATTCAGAAGACAACATATTCACATCAGCAATAAATCCCATCTCCCGCAAAAAGCTTCACCGCCTGCGCCACTCCGTCTTCCTGATTGCTCCCTGTCACCCGGACAGCCGCGTCCCTGCAGGCTTTCGTTCCGTTCCTTACTGCAACACCGTATCTCACAGCCCGGAGCATACTGACATCGTTATCCCCGTCGCCCACAGCCATAGCTTCTTCCCTGTCGACTCCCAGATAATTCATCAGATATCCCAGCGTATTTCCTTTCCCCGCGTCTTTATGTCCGATCTCCAGAAGATGGGACACCGAAGAAGTCACATAAATATCCGGCACATGGTTCTTAAGATACAGTCGGAATCCTTCTCTCTCCGCCGGATCGGCACAGACAAAAGCCATACTGTCAAGCCTGTCTTTGTTTTCCATGGCAAAACTTTCCAGATCCTCCACAGGGATTCTCGTACGGCGCACATACTCCGCCCCGTATTCTGTCGCCCCGTAAGCCCTCGGTTCATTCACATAGGACGTCTCAGAATAAGGCCGTCCTTCGATAAAGATTTCCACCGCCATATTGTCCGGGCGGGGCGCTTTAAAAGCCGCTTCCACGGACTCCGGTTCCATAAGGCACTGATAGATCCGCTCTCCCGAAGCCGCCGAATAAACAGCGCCGCCATTGGAGGTGATCACATACTCCACTCCCGGAAATTCTTTTATAAAATCCGGCACCGCCGTATAGGACCGGCCCGTTACCGGCACAAGATATATCCCTTTATCCGCCGCCCACCGAAGGGTTTTTACCGTTTCCGGCGAGAGGGTTTTCTGATCTGTAAGCAGCGTGCCGTCCAGATCGCTGGCAATCAGTCTGATACTCATTACTTCCACATCCTTTCCTGCGGTTTTCCCGCTGGCTGCAGCATTTATCTTTTTTCCGCCTATATCCTCCTGGTTCATCCGAAATATTCTCCTGGCTCATCTGAAATATGACCTTGTACCCCGGGAATACTATGTGATATCATAACATCAGCGGGCTGACGGCCAGTTTGTCTGACAGCTTTTTATTCTGATACCATTAAGATTATAACAGAAAATATTTACGACAGAAACGGAGACATTATGAAATTTATTTATCCCGCGGTTTTCCGCAAAACTGAAACAGGAACTTATCAGGGATTTTTCCCGGATCTGGAGTGCTGCTACGCCGAGGGAGATACCCTGGACGAAGCCGTTGAGAAAGCCAACGAGGCGGCTTATGACTGGATCTCACTGGAATTGTCCGAAGACGACGGAGAACTTCCCTCCGTATCCGACAAGGAGGATATGGATCTTCAGGAAGGAGATATTGTGAGGAACATCTCTGTAAACATCCGGTTTTATGAGGGATGGGACGAATAAACCATCTCAGGAAACAGAGGAATTCCCCAGACAGGCGCATACAGAAGAGAGGCATTTTATGAAAAACAGCGAATTATTTCAGATCGGCGAGGTATCCCGGCTGTTTCACATCAGCGTCAGCATCCTGCGCCACTACGACAGGATCGGCCTTCTGAAGCCGGAATATACGGATCCGGACACAGGATACCGCTATTACAGCACCAGGCAGTTTGAATGTCTGAACACCATACGCTACCTCCGCGCTCTGGATATGCCGCTGGAACAGATCTCCACCTTTCTCCGGAACCGGAATCCGGACACGATCCACGATCTTCTGCTGAAACAGAAGGAGGAGGTCCGCCGCAGACGGCAGGAGCTTCTTCTGATCGAGAGAAAAATTGATAACCGTCTTTCCCAGATCGACGACGCCCTTTCCTCCCGGCTGGAGGAAATTACGGTTTCCCGTTATCCGAAACGGCGGATCGCATCTATACGCAAACAGGTCTCGCCGAAGAACTATCTGGATCTGGAACAGTCCATCCGGCAGCTTGAGCAGTCCGAGGAAACCTCTGTAACCTTCCTTGGCAAAGTGGGCGTCGGGATTTTCCGGGAAAATCTGATCAGCCGTCGTTTTCATCCCTATGATCTTGTTTTCATCCTTCTGGACGAGGAAGACCGGTTCCGGGGAGACACTTCTGTTCTTCCGGAAACCGACTGCGCTTCTCTCCGTTTTCAGGGCGGACACGAAAAAGCTGTCCATTATTATGAACAGCTTTTAGCGTACATTGAAACTCACGGTCTCAAAGTCAGCGGATTTTCCAGAGAGATCACCATGATCGATTACGGTCTCACCGACGACACGTCGAAGTTCGTCACGGAGATCCAGATCCCGGTGGAAATCGCCTGATATTTACTGTCAGTCTGCACAGAAAAACATCCCCTCTCCTACAGCACAGAAAAAATCCTCCTGATTCGTGCGGAAAAATATCCTCCTGATTCCTCTCTTGCATTTCCGCCCCTGTTCTTTTATAATAAATATATTCAAAATTGCCGGGAGGAAACGGTTTTGCCCGGCATTATTTAGACTGAATAAGAAATGAGGATTCCCTATGAGCGAAAAAACTGTAGTAATTGCCCTTGGACACAGGGCTCTGGGTACGACTCTGCCGGAACAGAAGCTTGCCACCAGACAGGCCGCCCGTGCAGTCGCAGACCTTGTAGAGGAAGGGGCCAGAGTAGTTATTTCCCACAGCAACGGTCCCCAGGTGGGAATGATCCATACCGCAATGAACGAATTCGGGAAAGCGCATCCTGATTATACTTTTGCGCCGATGTCCGTATGCTCCGCCATGAGCCAGGGATATATCGGCTATGACCTTCAGAACGCCATCCGGGCAGAGCTTCTCTCCCGGGGTATTTACAAGCCTGTGGCTACTGTTCTGACTCAGGTTGTTATCGATCCCTACGACGACGCTTTCGCGGAACCGGAGAAGATCATCGGCCGTGTTCTGAACGCCGAAGAAGCCGAATCAGAAGAAGATAAGGGTAATTTTGTCACTGAGGTAGCTCCCGGACAGTACCGCAGGATCCTGGCCTCTCCGAAGCCACAGAAGATTGTGGAACTGGAGACCGTTCGCGTGCTTACGGAAGCGGGACAGATCGTGATCGCAGCCGGCGGCGGCGGAATCCCTGTTATGGAACAGGGTATCGACCTCCACGGGGCAAGCGCCATTATCGAGAAGGATTTTGCCAGCGGACTTCTGGCGGAAGAACTGAACGCAGACACGCTTCTGATCCTTACCAGTGTAGAGAAGGTAAGTCTGGACAAGGGCACTGACAAAGAGAAGCTCCTTGGAGCTGTTACCCCCGAGGAAGCGAAGCGTTACATCGAAGAGGACCAGTTCGCGAAAGGAACCATGCTTCCCAAGATCGAGGCAGGGCTCTCCTTTATAAGTAAAGGCGAGGGAAGAAGGACGATCATCACCGATATTCCCCACGCCAGAGACGGCTACCGCGAGAAGACCGGTACGATCATTAAATAAAAGATCATTAAACAAAATAAGAAACGTGCGCCTGGCGGCGCACGATCGAACAGGACAAGTCCTCTATTCATGAGGGACTTGTCCTGTTTTGACTTTTCTTCTTTTTCAGGTGGATTTTTTCAGTTGCAAAACAACTTTGTCAGGACTCCTCTTATTTTCGCCCGGTTTTTCAGCTGTAATACGGTTCCAGCTGACACTTTTTCTTTTCAGCCGTGTTTTTTTCACTGTAGGACGGTTCCGGCTGACATTTTCTCTTTTTCAGCCGTATCTTTTTCGCTGTAGGACGGTTCTGGCGGGCATTCTCTCTTTCTAACCGTATCTTTCCCATAACAGTACGGTTCCGGCGGGCTTTTTCTTCTTTCTAACCGTATCTTTCCCATAACAGTACGGTTCCGGCGGGCTTTTTCTTCTTTCTAACCGTATCTTTCCCATAACAGTACGGTTCCGGCGGGCTTTTTCTTCT
>ERZ1090864.220-NODE-220-length-31684-cov-10.316893_pt1 | contig 31684 bp, 35 predicted proteins | sample MGYA00478479_ERZ1090864 | MGnify/ENA primary metagenome ERZ1090864 (study PRJEB33644, sample SAMEA5815743) | chicken gut metagenome | biome: Chicken; feature: Gastrointestinal Tract; material: Caecum | place: Ireland | collected 2019-01-01 | study: A study of the...
ATCCCAAATGGCCCTCGAGCTGCTTTGGCTTACGCCGCAGCCCTTCCGGGCGCACTATACAGCTTGAACATCCTCCCATACACGGTCAGGATCATAATAAAAGACAGCACTGTGATCAGAAGGCTTCCAAGCAGGGTGACGATCCACAGTGGGATGGAATCCAAAAGTCCTACGTTTTCAATACTCTCTATCATCTCCTCCGGTATAGATAATGCCTGAGAGCTTCCGTCCATCCCAGAGGATCCCATGATCGTGGACACCACGCCCTGAATAATGTTGAAAAGCGCCATCATCAGTTCCAAACCATAGCCGATTGCACCTTTGGCAAGGGCAAACCGTACGAACATCTTCACCGCCATCTCCGGGCGCTTCATATCCGCATAGCTGGAACAAGTCTTTACTACTCCCACGGCAAAAAACAACACAAGAAGACCGTAACCGATTCCGATAAGGGCATCGTGAATAGTCAGCATGACATTCCAAATATCTCCGCCCTTAAAAGTCTCCGGACTCTGAGTCAGGAGTTGCCAGATCTCCGACATCTTAGAGTTCCATGTCTCAAGTGCATTATTTAAGTTCTGGACGATCCAGTTATCACTCAATAATGTTCCACCTCCATTCTTTCAGAATGCAGAGAACAGACCAGCGGGCTGTTCCCCGCTGTACCGGTGATATCAGATCATCCTGTGATCAGGTTTAAGATCTCTCTTGCGAAGGTGATCACAACCCCTCCCGCAAGAGTCAGGAATCCGTTTGCCCTCTGGCTTGGATCCTGACTTTTCAGTGAAAGTCCGATCTGCACAATACCGAAGCCTAACAAGATCAGGCCAATGGCCCGGATCAGAGAAAAGACAAAATCGGACAGGTTATTAACTACCGCAAGCGGATCGCTGGAAGCGAACACCGGGATTCCCCCGACCGTCAGCGATAAGGTGACCGCCATATAGACAAGGAAAAAGCGCCGCTGTGCCTGACTCATCGGCAAGGGACGCTTTTCCTGTTTCTTTCTATTTCTGTATGCACTTATTTTCCTGATCAAATGCAATCCACATTCCTCCCATCTAGTTCTCCTGCTCATCCTTTAAGATATCTTCCTGTGTGAGCAGTTCATAATCATCCAGTCTCTGGATATCGATCCTTAAATCATCATGCGCCAGCGGGGCTTTTGCGTAATCGTATGGAGGCGCCCCGCCATCCTCTGTGTATCTGATATTCTTATGTTTCATCATGTCATATTTCCGGTCGATCATCGGCCGCTCTCCCCGGACAAAGAGGATCGCCTTTTTGTTATCCAGAAGACGGATCTCATCCGGTGTCAAAAGTTCCCGGCCTGTCTGCTGAAAATTAGTGGAATAACTGCCATTTCGTCCTTTCGTCTGCCCATAGGTATTGGTGTCCAGAGTCTCCTTTCCCAGCAGTTCCGAGACGTACTTATGGCCCTCTTTCTCGTTGCCTCCCAGATATAAAAATTCATCGCAATTACCAATTAGACTCTCATAAGAGTCCTTGAACAGCGCCTTCATCTGTGCAATGTTCTGGATGATAATGCTACAGGAAATCGCCCGGGAACGCATGGTAGATAGGATCTTGTCAAAATCATCCGGCAGGGCTACGTTTGGCCACTCGTCCATGATACAGTGAACCGGCACAGGCAGCCTGCCATGATACTTTCGGTCTGCCACATAGTACAGCGTCTGGAACAGGTTGCTGTAAATCATTCCTACCAGATAGTTCAAGGATGTATCTGCATCTGGAATACAGCAGAACAGCGCCACCTTTTTCTCTCCAATGCTCCACATATCCAGTTCATCAGTACAGGTCAAGTTGGCAATATCCGGCAGATTAAATGCAGCAAGGCGGACACCCACAGAGATCAGTATGCTCTTCGCCGTCTTTCCTGCCGCCTGTTTATAAATCTGATACTGCTTTACCGCAATACTGTCCGGCTTGCGCATCTCCAGGCGTTCAAACAGGATATCCAGCGGAGACTGGTATTCCTCGTCCTCTTCCTTCACCTGCGCGCTCCCCAGCATTTCCATGATCATGGGGAAGTTCTGTTCCTCATCCGGAGCCTCATGGATCAGGTACAGCATCAATGCCTGCAGAAGCGCTGTCTCCGACTTCTCCCAAAAGGGATCACTGCTCTGTGATCCTTTTGGTGTGGTGTTACGGATCAGGTTATTGATCAGCTTCAGCACATCTTTATCGTCCTGCACATACTGAAATGGATTGTAGCAAAAAGAAGTTCGAGGATTGATCAGATCGAACACCCGCACTTCATATCCCATCCGCTCCAGCAGCCCTCCGGTCTTCCGGAGCAGCTCTCCTTTCGGATCGGTCACCACAATGGAACAGCCCCCGCCTTTGCTCGGCTCAGCCTGAGAGCATTGAAGAATATTGGGAACGGCGTATGTGCGGCTTTTTCCCGCTCCTGAGCCTCCCACCACCAGGACGTTTAAGTTTCTCTGGTGCTTGTAAACTTCCTGGCTCATGCGGAAGTTCTGTGTCAGAAGAAGATTGCGGGTATACTCCTTGTCTGCATATTTCTTACAGATCTGATGGACGTCTCCCCATTTGGCGGAGCCGTGTTCTTCCCCTCTTCTGTAGTTTTTCTGTTGGGAATAATAAATTCCGATACCTATAAAATAGGCAAGTGTGAATATCAGAATACATCTCACCGTATATTCGGTGAATCGAATAGAAAAAGGCTGACGTAACTGTTCCGTCAGTCTCTCAAAGATTTCAAATATATCTGCCTGTGGCCGGATGGCACAGGCTGTGGCGGCTGCAAGCCACCAGATCACCGGCAGGAAAATCAGCCAGACGATCAGGTCGGATTTCTGAAATCCTACCTCTGCGGTTCATGTCCTCCCCGTTTCTTTGTCTGTTCCCCTGTCCTGTGAAATGAATCAATTTCCGGGATCACCGGAAGTGTCCTTCCGTTCTCCCAATTTACATGAATCTGACCTGCGTCATCTACACAGGTTACAATCCCTCTCAGGCCGTCTGGCATTCCCTGCTCTCCCTCCATGTGATCGAGGCAGATAGGGGTTCCTTCCGGATAATGTTTTCTCAGTAGTTCTACCTGCTGTCTGCTCATAAATTTGATAGGCATCCCTCCTTTTTACCAGGGGAAGTGTTTTGTCCGCTTGGGGTTCATGACTTCCATCATACTTTTTTCTACGCCTTCTGTTAATTTTCCTTCTGCGATCCGTTGGTTTCTCAGCTCATTCAGAGCGTTGCGCAAAAGACGCTGTTCCTCATCTGTCACGGGCATTCTTTTCTCAGACAAGTCAAAATCCCTGACTTTAAATGCCAGTTTCTGCACCTCCCGCTTTTCCGGTCCATTCAGCAGATAGACCCGGTTCAATGCATCTATGAACATATTTTGTCTTCTGGTCTCTATTGGTATATACATTTCTGCCATAATTCCCGGCCTCCCTTCGTTATACCAACCATAGCACAACGCCCGACTGAAAGCTATGGTGCAACTGTCACAAATTTTCTAGCGTTCCGGCTGTTCCTTTCCCTTTTTGCTTCTGACCGGCTTTTGCCCTTCTCCCACGGCAAACAGGTTATCTGCAATAAATTCCTGCTCCGGCTCCCGAAGTTCCCGGTTGATATGCCCTCGGATGCTGTAAGCGGCGTTTCGCACATCATTGAGAAATCCTCTCAGCTCCTGGGGATCCTTCTGTCCGTTCTCCTGCATACCGGCCACAGCGCCCAGATTGAACCCGGAGATGTCAATGCCGTAATATTTTCCAACGACATAGGTGGCGCAGTATGCCTGTGCGTTCACCTTCTCCCGCCGGTAGTTCCCGTCATGCTGATCCAGACGGGCGCAAGCCAGTTCCCGGTTCACCGCATGGAAGGTGGTCACCTCTGGCATGCCGTTGCGGATATAGATGGTCCGGTGTTTTGGGATGTACTGCGCCTGTACTCCTTCCGGGATCTGTTCTGGAATCTGCAGACGGACATCCTGATTTTTCAGCACTGCCCCAAGCAGGGTCTGGATGGACTGCTGTGGCCGGTCCTCCAAAGGCTTCCCGCCCGTCTCCGACACATCATAGCCTTTTCCCACGGTATAGCCCTGCCGGGTAACGCCGTCTTTTTCATACTCTGTCTGGATGATATAGGTGTAGCTTTTGGCGTCCGGCTGGGGATACCGGTTTTCTCTGCGCCATTCTTCACGGGATTTCACAAGATGGAGCTCCTGATTCTGGGAATATAAAAGCAGAAGATTCGGAACTCTTGGCATGTTATACTGTCCTGCCATAAAGTCCAGGAACTTCTGCAAGGATTCCCCATCCCGGAACACCTCCTGCGCCTGTGCATCGATCTGCACCCACATGTCTTCCCGCTCCTGTTTTTTCATTGCCGCATATTCCTCTTTGGACATCCGCTGTCCATCTTCCTGCGTTTCCGCAGGATTCTGTATCATTCCTGTTAAATCCATACTGCATTACCTGCCTTTCCCTTTCGCTCTGCGCTTCTTCTTTGTTCTGGTATTCTGACGGTTTCTCTGTGCCGTCCGATTTCTCTTCTTCGCCTGTTCCTGTTTGATCTTCTTTAACTCCTGACGGACAGAAGACCTCTTCTCTTTCTGGTCATTGGCTCCCACGGAAGAAGAGTTTCTGCTGTGCGAGGAAGTTTCGGACGGATTCGTTTTCTCCTGCACCTTCGTAAAATTTCCACTCCCGATCTCTCCGACATCAAAAACATTCTCATTTTCCCCGATTTCAAACTCAACAGATCCTTCGGGAAATTCCACAGTTTGTGTCCTCACCGGATTCTTTCCTTCTTTTAGCGGACTGCCTTTTTCTCCATCCACAGTCTGCTCCTTCTCTGCCTGTTCGTCCGCTGTCTTTGCAGGCTCTCCCTGTTCTTTCTGGGAACGGCTGGGTTCCCCGTCAAATACCGCCTGTGCGGATTCTGCTTTCGCATAATCTATCTGCATGTTATCGAGTACACGGTTGACTTTCGCTGCGTCCTCCGCAAATACCATGATCTCCGAAAGATCCGGATGCTTCTTATCCCGGATAATTACATACAAGAGTCCTTTTGATTTTGCCTCCTGCGCAAACTCCCGCAGCCTGTCTTTCGGAACAGAAAAGAACTTCATCGGCTTCCTTTCCCTGAGCATACGCTCCATCCGTGTCCTTCCACGGGTCTTCTTCTGATCCTTCATCACCGCCGCAATGAAGATTGCCAGATTCTTAGCGACAGCTCCTGAGATCTTAAGCGTATGTTCCACGCCGTCCAGACTGTACCGGACGATCTGGTCAGCTGCATCAGCTCCATAATTCATTCGCCTCACCTCTCTTCCTTCACAACATTCCGTTGCTTTTTATCATGGATCACCTGGCATTCCCTTTCTTCTCCAGATGCTTCTTCTCTGCTTTCGGCTGGATCTCAGACGGGCTTCTTCCATCCAGCGGCTTTACAAACTCTAACCGCTCCACTGCACGGATGGCATTCCAGTTCAGCTGTCTCTGCCATACCCCGGCGCTTGCCGCCCAGTGGAATCCCGCCCTACGCAGAAACCCTCTCTGCTCAAGAGACGGCTTTTCGTCAAAAAACAACTGTAACCGGTTGTATTCTTGATTCGCCACTGCTTTCCCATTGGCAAATTCCCAGCCATGAAATCCAATCTCCCGGTTTCTCTTCAGTTCAGCAATCCGACTCTTCAACCTGCGTATTTCCGCGCTGTTATTGTTCATGGCATATGCAGGATACGGCTTTGGCTGACGCATATTTTCCATAAACTTCATCCGTGATTGGATCTCAACAGGCTTCAGTGCCTCGCAGCCCTCGAGAGTCTGGTGTTTCCTGTAATAGGCATTCGCTGTCCGCATTTTCTCCTGCCTCACTTCCCTGCCTCGCAGCTTCTCTTCCAGCAGCTCCATGGCATTCTCCCGGTCTGCGCTGATCCCGCCCATCCCGGTGCTGCGGATTTTCTCCAGAATCCCCTGAATCTCCTGTCACTTCTGATTTTTTTTCCGGGATGCCTCCATCTGTTTTTCCTTCTTCCCCGCCTGTATCCCAGCGCCGCCTGCAACCAGCAGGGGCGGCACCCTTGCAGAGATCCGGTATCCTTCATTCAGGTTTTCTGCCAGTTTCCTTGCATAAAGGTCCACCAGATGATCAATCCTGTCATAGAAGCAGGAATCGACTTCTCTTTTCTGTGTTTCCCCGATCTGCACCGCCCAGTCTACGCTCTTCCTGTAGCTTTCTGTGGCACTGCCCTCCCGGTAGCTCCTGTGGCTGTTCGCTTCCTTTGCACGCTTCGCCGCCTCCTCATCGATAAAGTAGTACTTTTGTTTCACATCTGCTTCTGCACCCTCCTATCTTTCCTTTTGTTTTCGTTCTTCTGTCTTCACCTTTTCCGCCGTCTTTCCAGTTTCCCGTTCTTCTGCCTTCTTCAGACGCTCTGCCATCTCCTGAGATATCTTCTCAATCCGTACTGCCATCTTCAGGTCCTTCCGAAGAGGTTTCAGTTCTTCTGCAATCTCCCCGATCCGTTCACAGCCGGGATTGCTCCGGTAAAGTCTCCTACGCTCTGTAAGACGCTGAGAAATTTCATTTCCCAGCCGATTCTGAAGCTCTTTTAATTCTCCCAATGTGGTAATTCCATGTTTCTGAAGGAAATCTGCCTGTGCCAGCCGCTGATCCAGACGGCGGATGTCCTCCCTCACTTCATAGGGGATCCTCTTCGGCTTTTCCGGGAAAACTCCCATCTTATATAAATAGGAATAGTAAAGCGCCTGCAGTCCGGTCAGCTTTCTGCGTTTCTTTGCAGTCTTCTGGTTTGGTCCTGTGGGATAGATCTTCTTTGGCTGCAAGATCCTCTGCCGGATTGCTGTTTCACTGTAATTATCTCCCAGAGAACGGAGGCGGATATACCGCTCCATCCCCGGTGCTTTCAAAGCAATGTATTTCCGGTTCAGTTTCCACTGGTATCCCCGCCGCTCCATTTCTCTTACAAACTGGTTCCATGTAAAGCATTGGTTCACCGCTTCCCGGATATCAGAACGGATCGCAGTCCGCCATGTTGGTTTTCCGTTCCTTTCCGCCATCCACTCGCTATAGCTTTTTCCCTTCTCCCATCCGGATTGGATCACAGACAGCCCATACTTTCGGCACAGATCATCTGAAATCTTCCTGACCTCCTTATAATAACTCCGGCTGTTGCTGTGATATTTATGCCCGCCCTCCATACTTACAGAATTCCAGACCAGATGATTATGGTAATGGCTGGTATTCAGATGTGTGGTAATCACTACCTCAAACTCACCTTTCAAAAGCTTCTCTGCCAGCTCCACTCCGATCAGATGTGCCAGTTCCGGTGAAACTTCCCCTTCCGCAAAAGACTGCACCAGATGAAAGCCCTGTACTTTATCTGTTTTATGAAACTGTTTCTTTGTCGCCACCATATCCTCATAGGCATTCTCCAGGGTACAGCCGATGGCATCTTCAAAATAAGCCTGCTCTGTTTTTTCTCTGTTCAAGGCGTAATCGATTGCCTCTTTCAGGGACCCGGCAGACATCTCTTTTGGGCGCGCCGTTTTTTCTTTATCCCGGACATAATCCAGAGAGTTGTCCAGGCGGAAGACGGGGATTACGCTTGTATACGCCACCTCTCATCACCACATTTCCTTTACATCTCTCCAGACCTCTTTAGAGATCCGAAGCATCTCATCCACGCTCTCCTGCCCGGCCTGTCCTGTGGCATTGGCAACATGGGCGAGCTGGTTCGCATTATTGCACAGCCCTGCGATCTTCCGCAGCAGGTCCGCATGATGGGTACAGGGCTTCGCCCGAACCTCCGCTCCCATAATCAGGGTGCGAAGATACTCTTCCCTCGGCAGACCGCTTGCCGCCGCCTGTGTATCCAGATACCGCAGTTCTTTCGCATTGAGCCTCACCGGGATCACATGGTTTCGTTTTCGCATCCATCCACCTGACTTTCCTCCGTATTTTCCTTTGACGGATTTCCCCTCTTTTCTGCCGCTGCCTGTGATGCCCGCTCCATCTCTTCATCTGCCCACTTGCCTGCTGTCACAAGGCAGATCATGGCAACACCCAGCGCTCCGCCTATCACTCCGCCTGTAAGTAATCCTGCTATAAACATCTTCATCCTTATCCTCGCTTCCATTCATGATATTTTCCTGTGTTACGGGGGATTGGGGGTCTCCCCAAGGTGCGTTTGGATATCCAAACGCTATGCTTGCAAAACGAGTCGCACCGAAAGTCAGTCTCCTACAGCTGACAGATGCGACTCGCTTTCCGTTCTCTTGATAAATGCTTCGTGTAATCGACTCCGATCCGTATCATCGTCTGTTCGGGTCGTTCTCCCTGCTCCACGCTCTTCAGATACTTTTCCAGAGACATCACCGGCATTCTTCCATTTCCCTGTAAAGTCATCAGAGCAGTCTTCTGTCCAGCCTGCTCCGTCTCATGGATCAGGACAGGCATCTGTCGGAATCCCATAGGCAGATAATTCCGGACAGAATCCCTTACTCTCTCATAAAAATCTAATCGTTTCATACAATCTTCCTTCCTGCCGGTTATGCGTTATCGTTCAGCCTGATTTCTAATCTTCTTCTGTTTCAAAAGTTCTTTCCTGCAGTCTGCATAGAGAGACTTAAGGACACTCCCTACATCTTCCTGTTTTTCAATCTTTGTTTCATAATCCGTCATCTTTATAAATAAAATTTCCTTGCCTGATTTTTCAAGCGATATTCCCGTCTCTTCTTTTTCGTTCTCTTTTATTAGACGGACGGCAACCCGACAATCTCTATATTCCTTTGGAAGGTGCTTGAGCAGATCGCTTATGATCATATCGTAAACATAAAATAGGGGAAAATTTGTCTCAGGAATATCTATCTTTAATCTTCGTTGCAGCCTACTAAGTCTTTTTAGAATCCTTCTTTCCATTTCATCTAAATGAGTGGTATCCGGACAGCCGATTTGTCTCAATGCCGCACTTTCTCCAGAAAGAGCTGCGGATTTCGCACTAAGCCGATCACACTCCTTCTGCATTTGTCTTCTTATTTCTGGCTCCACCTTATCCACTCTCCTTAATCCGGATCAATCCTTCCAGTGTCGTGCAGATTATATGGAGCCGGTCTGCCATCCCGATTTCTGAATTCATCGTCTCTGTCACCTCAGTTCCGCACACCACAACCATCCGGCAGCGCCGCAAAAGGATCTGTGACATCTTTGACATCCCCTGCATATCCTCTGCACTCCCCTCATCCAGAAACGGCAGGAAGCCGAATCTCGGACAGATCGGCACATATCCCAGATCGTAGATCTTCCTGCAATGCCTCTGCAGTCTTGCCCTGCTGTCTGTCTCCGGACAGCAGACATAAGCCAACGCCTGTTCCAACTACACATCCCTCCCGTCTTACGGTATCCATATGGATGCCCTTGTTCTATGACTTCTTCAAAACAGGCATCCTATTGGATGCCGTCTCTGATCAGCGTATTTCTTTCTCCCGGCTCTTTTCTTTCCCCGGTAGGTGACAGCGTTCCAGCTTTCCTTTCTCTGACCTATATTCAAACAGATGATCCGACAGTACATCTGCCGGGCTGATGCTCTCCCGGTTATCCCTGCGGATGGTCTCCCGGATCTTTGCTGGATCGAGGAATGGATACTTCGGAAGAATCGTCAGTTCATGGACACTTGTAGGCAGAACATAATAGTCCATTCCGATCTGTTCCCGGATCTTCTCCAGCATTCCCGGATACATCACCGCTGTCGCTCCATACGCCCGTTCCTCATTAGAAAGAAGATGCATAGGGGTCTGCGGCTCGTAGGATTCCGGCAGCCGGATTCCCATATATTCCGCCAGTACTGTGTCCAGATTCCGGAAAGTGCTTTTTGCATATTTTTCTGTATTTTTCAGGGCAGTCTCCAGAATCTCTGCCTCACTCCTGTCCCATTTCTGCGCCATCTCGAAACTGACATGATACTCGATCCTTGTATCCCCGTTTTGCCCTGCACAGAAGAACAGCGCCGCTTCCCCCATGGGATGCTTCTGGTAGGGACCTGCCGTAAAAAAATTGAAGTTCGTTTCATGGGAGACCAGCCTGCACCGAAGCCGGTCTTCCATCTGCCTGTAATCAGCGATGACTTCCATAAATCGGTCCGGATCTGTATTCGCCAGCTTCCAGAGCTGTTCGCTTTTTCCTTCTACTTTTTCAGTCTTCATTACGCTTCTCCTGCCTTCTGTTCTGCCTGATTTCTTGCATTCTCAATCACAGCCATACGTTCACAGCCCACCTGGTAGTAAGCCTCCGTCACCTCGATTCCCACTGCCCGGTATCCTTCCAATACACTGGCAAGGACGGTTGTTCCTGCTCCGGCAAAAGGATCCAGGATCAGCCCGCCTGGTTCGCAGATCTTCACCACATCCCGCATCAGCTGCAGGGGCTTCTCAGTCACATGGACCCGGTTCTGAGGATTCCCGTACCGGAACACTCCCGGCAGGCAGGATACCGGCCGGCTCATAGGCATGGGACCGTTGCTCCCCCAGACAATAAACTCGCTTTGCTGGCGGAACCGCCCTTTCTGGGGACGGCTGTTGGTCTTGTCCCACACAGCAGTTCCCCGCCAGATCCATCCTGCCCATTGGAGGGCATCGGTCAGCGCCGGATACTGTCTCCAGTCAATGAACAGACAGATGGGAGCACCGCTCTTGCAGGCTTTCCGTACATCATAGAGCCACTCCGTCATCCAGTGGGTCCAGGATCTCTGGTCTTTCTGGTCGCCGTCAAAATCCGGAAGCGCTTTTTCCCCTGTCATACTACTGTATTTCTGGTTTGTGGTCCGGTTCCGGTCATTCTGCTTTGCACCGCCGGATGCATAGGGCGGATCTGTGATCACGGCATCCAGTGTCCCGGGCAGGAACGCTTTGACCAGTTTCAAGGTATCGCCATTTAAAATAGCCCAGTCTGATCCACTGGAATATACCTCTGGGATCGTTCCGGGCCTCATGATCTCGTTTAGCTTTAATTCATTTTCCATCCACATCACCTCTATCGTTCCTGCTCTCTTGTTCTAGTTTTTCTAATCCTCTGTTCCATTTTCACTGCTTCTTTCTGCATCTGCTCCAAACTGACGGCACCTTTGATTCCGTTTTCTATAAGAAGCTGATCCTCTCCCCTGTTATACAGTTTTTCCTCTGGGAAGACGGTACTGTTGTCAATGACAAATCTTCCGACCACAGAGCCATAAATCTGACTGTTCCCACTGATTACCGGATACCATTTACCATCCTTATGGCTTTCCACGATCGCATTTCCGGTTACTCTTGACTGACCCTCTACAACCGCATCTTCTATATAGGAATTCCCTTCAATCAGAGAATTCCCTTGTATCAGGGAATTTCCTGTCACTAGAGCTTCCTCCTTCAGTTCTGCATGACCGCTGATACGGCTTTTCCCACAGACCTGTGCGTTTCCATGGCATACGGCATTTTCCCCGATCCAGCATCTTCCCGAATGTTTCAGGTTCCACTCTTTCTCAATATAGCCGCCAAGATCCCCTGCACGGACATCCTGATCCACATCCCGGATCGCCTGGATCCGGAAACACTCTTTATACACAGGATGCCGGATGTCTGTTATGCGATATTTAGGCGGAACATTCTCAGGAGAAACCATATCGTCAATCAGAAACAGAGAACTATAGGGATTCCATAACACGACCTGCAGTTCTCCATCTCTGTCCGGGATTTTCAGACTTCCAAGCCGTTCTCCCCATCCTTTGGCAAACTGCTTGTCAACGTAATCTGCCAGCAGCTCCTTTTCTTTCTCATCTAAGGCCGGTTCACTCTGGAACACAAAATATGCATCTACTCCGTTCTTTTCCAGCACAGGGATAATCTTCATGGACTGCACTTTATCTGCGAATGCTGATCTTCCTTTATAATCTGCGATAAAATCTCCCCAGTCCTGGCAATACTGCCACTGGGGATTCTTCTGGAACTGATCGCAGATCATATGGTAAAACGAAGATAATTCTGTTTTTCCGAGTCCTTTTTTATTTCCTGCACTGTCCGTAAAAGTTGCCGTAACAGGAAGTAATAATTTTAGTTCCATCTATACTACCTCTCCTGTTTCCTTGTTTTCTCTGTTTTACATACGGACAGCTTTTTCTCTTCGCCGTTGTATTCACAGATTTTGCTGCTCATCCATTCATTGGGATGTTTCCGGTTTTCCTCACGGAGCGCTTTCCTTAAGGTGTCCGCCGTAATATTTTCATTCTTCCCGATTGCAATGACTTCCCTCTGATTGAGGGGCACCACATAATAATCTGATCCGATCTTCTGCCTGAGTTCCTCCATGACGCCGGGATACATCACCGCTGTGGCACTCATTCCTCTGCGCTGGTCTGTTACGCCATAGCAGACTGTTCCAGTTTTTTCCATATCATATTTAATGATCCGGGGCGGCTTTGCAGTCTGGGTATTTCCCATGGCCTGCTCCATCAGCTCCTTCTGGGTAATCCCATAACTTTCCAGCATATCCGGAGTAATCCTTGCCCGCACTTCACCTTCGCCAAGAGGAACAGACACATACGGAACAAGTGCCCCGAATGCCTGCTTTTCATAGATTCCCTCAGACAGGAATGCCCCATTCTGTTCTGAGCGCTCCAGTTCTACCATAAGGAGGCTTTTTACGGACTCATAACTTTTCATGTCAATGCTTCGGATTTTCTCAGAAACCTCCAGAACCTGCTCTGCTCCCTGCACAGTTTCCTGCACCAATTCTACAACGCTGTGCAGGTCATGCTCCGGAAATTCTGATATCCGGTACAGGCTGCTCATTGGCATGGCTGCCTCCATCTCTTTTCCGGGATGCCTCACTTTCAGGAAATCTTCTCCCTGGCCGTTCTGTTCTGAAACCTCATATCCTTGTTCCTGTGAAAACACACCTTTCAGTTCTTCTAACAATTTCTGTTTAAATTCCTGATATTCCATCCGGTACCTACCTTTCTCTATCCGCTTTTTTCTTTTCACTCTTCAACTGAAGCTGTTTTCGGTAATCCGGCACGATCCGGACATACTCATTGATGATATCCAGCGCACGGTAGTAGCTGTGGCTTCCCCGGATCCTGCGATCCATCTCATCCACTTCTTTCCCTCTCCCGGCTTCGCACAGTGTCCGGATGGCTTTTCCTTCCACAGCATAGATGTTCCCATCCGGTCCCTTCAGGTCGATCTGCATCTTCAGGCTTTTTTGATTCTCTTTTGCAGCCTTCCCAGGGGATTCTGTCTCCCACAGGACTTCATACTGGAAGTTCTTCCAGTTCCAGAAATGCACATACATCTGGATATCTCCCGCCAGGATCGGCGTCTGTTCAAAGCCTTCACCCCAGCCGTCCGCATACTGCCCGGTCAGGTATTCCTTCACCTTCTCCAGTTCCTGGCTGTCGAGTCCCATGGAAACTGTGGCAACTGCGCATCCTTTCAGTTCTCCGTTATGCTCTGTCACAGTTAATTCCAGAGATTTCACCTTTTCTTTGACGGAATCATTCTTACTGTAATAATCCATCAGGTTTGCCCCGGTCCACTGGTTTCTTTCCTGCACAGCCTTCCAAATCTCTTCCTGATAATCCAGCAGATCCCGGCCGCTCCAGACATCATCCGGATCATCGGACTCAGTATTCCGCTCATACATTTCCGCCTCCAGCGGAGACAGAAACAATAGCTTTTTCTCCATTTCAGCGCTCTCCTTTCCCATATGCCTCTCTTTTCTTCTCTGCTATCCGTTTTCTTAGTTCTTTTGCCAGATCCCCGTAATCAGCCCCTTCCTTCTGCGGAAGATTTTTGATGATCTGATAGATTTCTTTGTATTGTTTCTCTATCGCTTCAGCCGCCTTTCTTCCCGGCGGATCGTTATTGGTACAGATCTCGATCTCTGTGATCTCCTGGTGGATCTTCAGGAAGTGCTCCAGCGCCAGCGGTTTCTTGGGATGGTACTCTTTCATTTCATCCTTAGGCGCATAGATCCCGCCAAGAGACAGCCGCCACTTATCTGCCCGGTTTTCTTCCAGTGTCATATGTGCCAGCGTCTCAATGGCAGCTTCATAGACCGCCACCCGGCAGGACTTTCCCACCGGAGGGATACAAAAGCTGTAGGCTTTGTCACTCCCGCCCCGCTCCCTTTTAAACGATTTCCCTCCACTGTCATAGATTCCACGCAGGAATGCATATCTGGGAGTGCCATTCTCATCTTTTCCGACAAAAACAGCGTTGTGATAAGGTGTGCTCTCATACAGGATCCCAAGATCTGTGCAGTACGCAAACACTTCCTGGCTGATCCCCCGGTCTCTTAAATACCGCCAGATTCTCCGGTTATCCTGTGCCCGCTCCGGCAAGGTAAAAGGGAGCTGCTCCGCTTCTTCCGGGACAGCTTTGACTGGAACATAATTAGGGAATTCCCCCTGCAGGATCCCCATGGCTTCCGGGAAAGAATACCCGTCCACAACCTGCAGGAACTTCAAAGCGTATTTCCCGCCGATATCCCTGGATTTCCAGTGCCAGATGCTGCTGTTCTCATTGATCTTGAAGCTGTCATGGTCAACCAGCTCATACTCATACTGAAGGTATTTACATTTTTTCAGTCTTCCGGGTTCGCACCGTCTCAGATAATCGATAGTCAGAATCTGGCCGGCAGCCTTGATCTCTTCCTGTGTGTACCATGCCATCAGATCACCGCAGACCGGAGCAGCTCTGCCTTATCCGTCCGTTCCCACGGAAACTCCTTCCTGCCGAAATGCCCGTACACCGCTGTCTGGGAATAGATCGGACGTTTCAGACGGAACTGCTGGATGATCTGGGAAGGCGTTAATCCGAACACCAGAGGGATTGCTGCGGCAAGACAGTCATCTTCACATACTTTTCCGGTTCCATAAGTATCTACCTGAACCATCACCGGTTCTGCCATGCCAATCCCATAGGCCAGTGTGACCAGGCACCGGTCTGCCAGTCCTGCAGCCACGATATTCTTTGCAATATATCTCGCCATATATGCCCCGGACCGGTCTACCTTACTGGCATCCTTCCCAGAAAAAGCCCCGCCGCCGTGGGGAGCCACGCTTCCATAAGCATCTACCATCAGTTTTCTTCCGGTCAGACCAGTGTCCGCTTCCATTCCTCCCGCAATAAATCTTCCAGACGGGTTGATGATAATCCTTGTCTCAGGATCCGCTGGAAGAGGACGAAGAGCCGGAAGCAGAACTTTCTGCCGGATCTCACGCTCCAAATCTTTCAGATTCTTTTCTTCTGCATGCTGGCAGGACACGATCACTGTATCCAAACGGACAGGCTCGTGATCTTCATATTCTACCGTCACCTGTGCTTTCCCATCCGGCAGGATCTCTCTGATATACTCACTTTTTCTTGCCGCATCCAGTTCCCGGACAATCCGGTTTGCAAGCAGGACCGGCATGGGAAGCATCTGGTGATTCTCTCTGCAGGCGTACCCCGTCATAATCCCCTGGTCTCCGGCGCCCATGCTCCAATCCGCTTCCGCTGCAGGATTCTGCCGCTTTTCCCTCGAAACACGAACACCTTCTGCGATGTCCGGACTCTGCCTGTGGATCAGAGCGTCAAACAAAAAGGCTTTTGGATCATATCCTATCCGTTCTACTACGCCCTCTGCCAGTGCCAGCACATCCGGTTCGCAACTGCTGGAGATTTCTCCGGCCAGAAGAACCGTTCCTTTCGTTGCCAGTACCTCGCATGCTACATGGGCATTTGGATCTCCCTTCAGACACGCATCCAGGATGGTATCTGCGATCTGGTCACATACCTTATCCGGGTGACCTTCTGTTACAGATTCTGCTGTATAAAATTTCTTCATTACATTTTTCCTTTCTTTTAAGCATAGAAAAAGGACGCATCCGCTTTTGGACACGTCCAGTGATTAGTTGCAATATTTTCTGTTATTACTCTTCTGACGTAAACATCTTTTCTGCCAGATATCGATATTCTGGGAGCTGTTCCAGATAGGGCTCCAGCCTCCGCCAGATTTCCGCTTTCTCTAACGGATCCGCTTCCCGGACCGCATGGTCATTCCCTGTCAACATTAACACATCCTGCGCTACTTCATAACAAAGGCGACCGCAAAGCGTCTCCGCACAGTCTAGGGGAATTATAAAATCCACATCTTGGTGTTTCTTATCCACGTTTAGGAAAATGTATCCGATCTTTTCTGACCACACAACCTCTACATAGGGGCTCTCTTTCATATAGTCCCCAAACACTTCCATGACCTTCTCCAGTTTTTCTTTCTGCTCTTTTGTATACATGATATTCCTCCATTCTGCCCGGAATTTTCCCGATGCAGAATGATTCTACCATACAACCGGAACACTGCAACGAAACGTTTCCCGAATCCCTGTTTTTAAACACTTTCTCCGGCCCCCTGTTATCGGGTTGCGATCACGACAGTCCTTGCCCCGTTCCACTCATAGGCACAGGTCACAAGCGTCAACACACTGTTGCATTCTGCCACATTTTCTCCGGTTTCAAACACTTCCTGCGACTTTGCCAGTTCCACATACTCCTGCAGGCTTGCCACATCCGGGAAGTCCGCTTTTGTAAACGGAAACTTCCTGATATCCGTCTTTAATACGGACACTACGGCATACTCTTCCAGCCCTTTTTCCGTCTGGAAGAACACATTCCTGTGGGCTGCCCAGAATGCTGCGTCTTCATACTGACCCAGGTTCCCGAACATCGCACCACTGTTCATATTATGGCCGTAGATGATCCGGTTTGGTCCATCCTCAGCCGAACAGTTCCACTGGAGGAACAGGCTGCCGTTGGCATCCCACTCTCCCTGATAATTCCGCTTCAGATAATATTCCGGATCTTCTTCGCTGCTCTGCAGCACCGGATAATCGACCAATGTGCCGGGGATGGTAAGCCATCCCCGCACATCCGGATACTGTTCCCGCAGCGCCGACAGATCTACCGCCGCTACTTCCGGTTCTTTCCCAGCGGATTCCCCGTCATTTAAAGATTCCTCTGGTTCTTCCGGAAATTCCTCTTTCAATTCTTCCGCCTGTTTCTGGTTCTGATAGGGCATCCATACCATCTCATAGCAGAGTACTCCAAAGCAGGCGATCATGATCAGCAGCAAGACTATCTGTAGCAGACTAATCCTGCTTTTCTTCTGTTTCATCGATTTTTGTCTTCTCTTCAGGCTCTCCGTTTTTCATGGGCTCTGTTGCTTCCTCTGCTTTCGCTTTCTTCTTCCGGTATACCGTAATCCCTGCAAAAGCTGCGGCTGCCGCAATGCAAAGCACAAGTACTGCAAGCGGTCTTCCCAGATTGTCTCCGGTCTTCGGAACAGATACCGTTTCCTCCGGAGTCTTCTCATTGGTCACATTCAGTTCCACAAGGATCTGTCCGTCCTTTTCCCCATCCAGTTTAAAGATCACTTCGTGAGACGTCTCATCCAACTGATAACCCTCCGGTGCTTTCGTCTCCACCACTTCGTAATGGAAGAGTTCCTTCACGCCGGTTTCATCGTAGCTGCCGATCAGTAGGTCTTCGCTCTCTGCCTGGCCGTTCTCATCTGTGACAAGCGTTCCCGCCACTTCTCCTGTGGTCGTATTGCGGATCTCGAACTCTGCTCCGGCAAGGGCGTCTCCCGTCTCAGCGTCTGTCTTCGTAAGGAAGATCCTTCCATAGACAAACTCATTCTGCATCGCCACATGCTGAACCTCGCCGGTATCCTCCAGAGTAAACTTCACATCCTCTGCCATGGTATAGCCGTCAATGGTCTGGATCTCCCTTAAGGTCAGTTCTTCCCCAACAGGAAGATACTCGATCCGGTGTTCCGTGCCGTCAGTTACCCACTCATCCAGCACTTCTTCCTTGCTGTTCAGCACCTGCAGTTTCACGCCTACAAGTTCCGTATCGCCTGTGATATCTGTCTTACTGATATCCACTTTAGAGAAATCGTCCTCCATCTCCACCTTCGTGATGCTGCCGTCTTCCTTCACTGTAAACTCCACATCCTGTGCAGTTACATAGCCATCTGTATTGGGGGCTGTCTCTTCATGCAGGATATAGTTTCCTTCTGGAAGCACATACTCGATATGTTCCTCTGTGGTAGTCACCCACTCCCGGATCACATTTCCCTCTTCATCGAGGATCTGCAGCGTTGCTCCGACTACCGGTTCCCCGGTCACGATATCCGTCTTCGTGAAATGCGTCTCTGTAGGCTGATTTTCCACTTCTTTTTCAAGGATGATCACTGTATCATTCTGATTTTCATATGATGCATCGATCTCCCAGATTTCCTCATTCGGAAGATATCCAGGAAGCCGCTGTTCCTCTTTCACATAATATTTTCCGTGGATCAGATCGCTGTCGAAAGTAACCGTACCGTCTTCCCCTGTGGCTTTCGTCTCGATCAGGGTATCCTTTTCAACCAGAACATTTCCCTTTGCATCTGTAAGGGCCTCTCCGGCATAAAGGCCAAAGATGACTCCCTCCAGAGCTTCTCCGGACACTGCATCTTTCTTTTCTACCGTGATCTGAATTTTCTGACGTTCATTGTGATAGGCCACATCTTCATAAACGACTGCCACCGTGTCATCTTCTGCAGTCAGGGTGAATTCCTTCTGCTCCGGATTCAGGACGAATCCGTTTCCGGCTGTCGTCTCTTTCAGGTAATAACTTCCGAGGGGAAGTCCATCCACGACAGCTTTTCCTTCTTCATCCGTTGTCAAAGTTGCCACAAGATCATCCTTCTCATAGCGGATGATCCGGTTGCCATTCTCGTCAACAGCTCCGTCCGGGGAATAGATCGTCTCTTTTGCATGCAGCTCAAATACCGCGCCTTCCACGCCGGTCTCTTCATACAGGAACTCTTTCCGGATTCCGGTATCTGCTGACTCATCTCCCGTCACCGTATCCACCAACTCTGACAGAAATGTAGCCGCTTTCGCGAGGATAGAATCCCCATTCACCTCTTTCAGTTTCTCACCGGTCTTGGTCAGCGTCAGGCTGCCAGTCTGTTCCTCGTTGTACTGGATCACTTCTACAATATATGCTCCGGTATCCGGATCGATCTGATGCGGCGTATCCGCATTGATCACAAGTTCAATGGGCTCTGTAGGCTCTGTTTCGTATCCCTGTCTTACGAATCCTTCCGGCGCCTGGATCTCTTCGATCCGGTAATGACCGGATTTCAATTCCTCGGGCAGCACCAGATAGCCTTCATCATTCGTGGAAAATTCGGAGATTTTCCCTTTCTCCGGATAATTGACCACCTGCTCCACGTACTCTTCCTTCTCACAATCATATATCTTATAAGTAGCAGAGTTTTTCAACACGTTCTGGTTGGTCTGGGCGTCCTTCTTGATGATCTTCAGCAGGAACTCAAAGGGACGGTCATCGAACACCCGCCACTGCTGAGGCTCCCGGCTGTCCTCGTTCACCGTTACAATAAACGGATTGACTTGCTTTAAGTTCTCCGGAGTCTTTGTCTCAACAACTACATACTGTCCGTAAGGCAGCTCCACGCTTTTGGCATAACCGGATTTATCTGTTACCAGAACCGGCACTTCCACTGCTTCTCCGTCCTCATAAGTAACCGCCGGATCTTCTTCCGTAAAGTCATAAGCGGTAAAATCTTCTGCTGTAAAACCAGAACCATTGGATGGCTTTAATGTGCCGTCCTTTACCTTTGACAGATCACGGATCAGGTAAACGGTAAACTCTGCGCCTGCCACAAGATCCGTCTCCGTCTGCTCTCCATCCTCACTGATCTTGATGATCTGGAAAGCCTGTTTCTTGACCTGTTCTGTCACCGTCTCTGCCGCTACGACAACTTCGGTTTCCTGTCCTTCATAGCTTAAGGTTACATCATACTCCGTCTCATCCAACAGATAACCTTCCGGAGCTGTGATCTCTTTGATGTACATCTCGCCCAGATACAGGTTCTCGAACACGATCTCACCGCTTTCCCCAAAGGTCTGCTGTGCGATCAGGCTGCCTGCCTCATAGAGTACGCCTGTCCCATCCGGATTCTGGATATCCGTTCTTGCATAAAGACCATATACCGCTCCGGCAAGCTGTGCATCACCTTGTGGCAGGAACTCTTCCGTGTCAACATCCTGTTTCTCTACGGTGATCTTTCCCTTTACTCTCGTATCGACAGCATGAATCTCCACGGTCTGTCCGGCAGACACATGAACGGGATAGACTGTCTTATTGATCACATACCCTTCCGGAGCCGTGATCTCTTTTACATAGACCGTCTCCAGACCTGCATCAAAGTAATCACTGTAGCTGATGCCGTCTTCTCCTGTCATGGAAATCTCTGTGACCAGGTCTGTGCATGCGCTGTCTTTATAAACGCCGTAAACCGCTCCATCCAGAGGATTTCCTGTCTCTGCATCTGCTTTTGTGATCTGCACCCTTGCCAGGTTCAGCCATTCGATGCTAAACGCTACCGGAGCAGCGGATTCGGAAACAAATGCGCCAATGGCCTGATTGCCGTCTCCGGTGGAAGACAGCACCAGCGTTCTCCAACTCTCCCGGACAGTTCCATATAAATTTCCACTGGACCAGTTCCCGGTCACGGTCAGAGGCGCCTGCAGATAGAACGTGTCGCCTCCATATACCTGAAGGTTTCCGCCTGTCACGTTGGTACCCTGTGTCTTATTGTATCCGGTCACTCCGGATGGAACCGGAATCGTGATCGAATTCCGATGGTCTCCGCTTAACGTAATGTCCGGAGTCTTCTGTACATCCCCGTCACGGACTGCGGTCACGCTGGTGGATGACAGGGAGATTTCTCCTTTCGGCGGTTCTTCCAGACCGAACAGGTAGTTAATAAAATCAATCACTCCATCGGCCACAAGGGCGCTATAATCACATCCGGTAAATGCTGCGTCCCCTGCATAGGCATAAGATGCAGCGATATGTGTATACACATATTTTTCGTTATCGCTTTTCCCGGAAAGATAACTGCCTGTGAGGTCTCCGGCCCCACCATACCCGTAGTACAACACTTTCTGCAAGTTTGCATTACTGTCAAGGACGTCTGCCACATGATCGCCGGTCGGCGGGGAGTTCTTCTGGGATTCCAGACAGTAAGCCAGCTTCCCGTTCACCGTAAATCTTGATGTAGAATAATGTCCCCAGTGGGATGGATACCAGATCCGCTCTCCCTGTACCAGATGTACGGTTTCTCTGCTCCTTGTGGCAATCCCGTCTGCTGCAGACAGCATCAGGGCATCTCCCTCTTTGATATCCTGCTCCAGCGTATCCAGTTCTTCCTCCGTCACATCCGGTTCTTCACTGGTAATCTCCACTGGAACAGGCTCCTCCGAGTCTTCCTCGGACTGCGTATCGTCCTTCTGTTTCTCTCCGCCGTTATCCTGCGTATGGGCTTCCCCTTCCGTATCTGTCAGGGTAATGGTACGGCTGATGGTATAACACTCGCTGCCATCTTTCGGAGTCACCAGATACTGGGCATAAAAGACGCCTGTCTGCCCTTTCTGATAGCCGTTTCCATCCTCGTCTTCGATACTGGACAGGACAACGCTTTCCTGCTCCGGATCATAGGTGATCCCTTCCAGAGAAGTCTCTGCGTCAAACTTCAGATCAGAAATATCCTTCGTGATATCCTCTGCTGTTGCCTGTGGCCTTGTCTCTGCGAAATCCGCCGTATCCGCAGCTTCACTCTGCGCCTCTATCGCAATCTCCGCTCCCGTTGGCTGTTCCTCTGCCGCATAGGCCGCTGAGGTTGCTGCAGGGCTGATGCCCATACAAAAAGCCATGACCGCAGCCATGACTCTTGCCTTCCATTTTCCTTTCATAAAATCTATTTCTCCTTTATTCATTTTGTTTCCTGCCAGTCTATCTGCAGGAATCATTCCTTGCATCCTTCTGTTTCGGACGCATCTTCACTGGTTTCTGTTCTCCTAATTCTCTCCTGGTTTCTTCTACTGCCTGCATCACATTCTTTTGCGGCAGGTGGTTCTGCCTGCATCCGTCCAGGATCCCTTTCAGGTAAAATTCACTGGGAAGAGCCGGCTGGCTCTGGTACGGTTCGTTCATGATATATACCGCTACTTTCGCCACCTCTCCTTTCCCTGTCTGAACCTTGATCTCTTCTTTCCCATATAAATTTGGATACCCTTCATAAAAATCCAGACTCCGTTCACAACGGGGAGTGATCTTCCAGAGCAGTCCTTGAACTTCTTTTCCCGGATCTGGGACAACACTTGCGACACCGTTCCCGCTTCGATTCCCTCGGAACACAAGACGATAGTCCTTCAGTACCGCTTTTCCCACCACTTCCGCATCCGGACAGCGGTATTCCATCTGATCCAGGTTCATGTTGCTGCCGTAAGCATAATAATACTTTTCTTCCATGTTCCTCACCTCCCTCTGTTATCTGGTTCCGGTCTGCCGGGATTCATAGGTACTCCGGTCATACCGCCACGCTTTGTTGCCTTCCAGATGATCCAGAAGATGTTTCCGAACATTCTTGTATTCCGGGCCGATCAGCCCCAGCCGGAGCAGAAAGGTCCTGAAAGTAAAACACGGATTCTCTGTGATTTCCGTCTTTCTCATATGGGTACACTTCTGATTGATCGCCTGGGCAGAGATGGCAAGTGCGAGCGTGACATACGCCCGCACCTTCCCGGCATGGAGCGTACTGTTAAAGCACCGCCACTCCACCGTTCCCTTATCAAACACTGCATGTAAGTTCAGCGCATAATACCTGGTATCGTCATAATGGCTGTGGCTTACGCCTCTCTGCCGGTCCTGATACCATCTTCGCCGGAATTCATCCATCCGCATTGTCCCGGAAGGCATCTTTCGGATATCCTCCAACACGTCCTCCCGGACTCTCTGACACCATCGGTTCACCCTAGCCGGGTTGGTCTGGAGTGCCTTGAACAGGATATCCTCTTTGGAGTACATGATTGTCAGGGCGTTCTTCAGACTCCGGGGCGTATGGTTGGAGGCGTCCACATGGACATGCATCCCACAGGAGGAATTTACCTTCGCCCCCTTCTTCCGCAGACACCGGACAACCTCCTGCAGCTTTCCCATCTCTTCGTAGGTCAGCTTGGGGCTGACCATCTCCGTTCTGTATTCCGAGGTTGCCGATACCCACTGCCCATTCCGTCGTCTCTCGGCGTTGATACTGCTATCGTATGTGAATTTCCATTCTTTACCCAGAGGATCCTTCACACCCCAAGTCTCATAATAAGTACCGATATAATATGGAATGGATCCGAACAGCGCCCCCACTGCTTTCGCCGCCTGTTCCCGCGTCAAGCCGGTCATCTCAATCTCTGTACCGAAGCATTGCTCCTTTAAGTCGATCTCTGAACACCTTCTTCCTGCAAAAATTCATGTACTTCCCGGATCCGTCTTCCGATTGCCTCGATCACATTGACAGTAACTCCGTTTCCCGCCTGCTTATACGCCTGCGCATCCGAGGTCACTGCCAGGATCTTATCAATCTGTTCATCCCGGTATCCCTGCAGGCGGAAACATTCTCTCGGGGCCAGCCTTCGGATGCGGCCTTTATAGCATACACCGTGGCGGTCAGTCGCTGTCAGGGTAAACATCGGCTCTTCTGGCTCCTTCATCCGCCGCCCATTCTGCCTAGTATGCTTCTTCTCCGGACTTAAAATTGCTCTGGGTCCTGTCTCTTCCAACGCTCCGGAACGCTCTCCTAAATGCCTGCCGCCGATCTCATCCTGACGGGTAGTCAGACACCTGGCTTCCTCTGTCACCCGCAGCCGATGATCCAGATCCACAAAATGAACCGTTCCTTGGGTGCTCTCTGTCGTCAGAGTATGGGCGATCTTATGCCCCACTCTGCCCCGTCTGGTGTTCTGCTCTGCATAAGCAAGGTCAATGCTGTCACCCTCATATGCCATCTTGTATCCTTTCTTCGTATTTTCTTTGATCGGCACTCCAACGTCATAAAGACCGGTCTTGCCTCCCATGCCTCCGGCGCCGGAAGTCAGTGTACAGCTCACTCCTTCGGCGGAGTAGACTCGACTCCCCTGACAGCCCGGAAGGACTTGTATAAGAGACGCTCGGTTTGTTCCTGTGAAAGGTAATATTTTTCCGGCACATCTTTCATCAAGATATCCGACAAGATACACTCTTTTTCTGGACTGAGGGACTCCGAAATCCTTGCTGTTAAGCACCTGCCATTCCACGTGATACCCCAGGTCCGATAACGTACAGAGGATCGTGTGGAACGTCTCGCCTTTGTTATGCGATAGCAGTCCGGGTACATTTTCAAGTAAAAGATATCCAGGTCGTTTCCCTCTAACCACTCGGGCAATCTCAAAGAAGAGAGTTCCTCTCGGGTCTGCGAATCCGGCTCTTTTTCCAGCAACTGAGAAAGCCTGGCAAGGAAATCCTCCGCACAGAAGTTCGAAGTCGGGCATGTCATCTGGCTGCATTTTTCTTGCGTCATCGCAGTACCACTCTCCTTCCGTATCAAACAGCAGACGGTAACTCTGCTCTGCATATTTGTCAATCTCACAGTGTCCGACACAGGAAAAACCGCCTGCTCTGGTCAATCCTTCCCGGAAACCGCCTACACCGCTGAACGCATCAAAAAATCTTATTGTTTTCGCCACCACTCCTTCCCCACAAAAAAAGTACGGGCAGCCCCGTACTCTTTCTGATCTGTATCTGCTTACGCTGTCTGCAGATCCTCTGGATCTTCTCCGTAACCTTCTTCCTCTTCCATGCCAAGTCCTTCCATGATGCTCTCCGATGGCTGTTCATCTTCAGCTTCTACTGCGATTTCGTCTTCATCTTCCGATTCATCTGTCTCGGCTTCCCCAGCAGCTTCCTCTGGTTCCTGTTCTTCATCGTCCGTTTCTCCGGAGATGATATCCAGATCTTCTTCTGCCGGCGTATCCTCTTCCTTTTCTTCCAGTTCTCTCTCATCTGCGGCATCCAGTGCCTGCGTGATGATCTCGATGAGAAAGTCTTTCTTGCTGAATCTTCCCGGTCTCTGCTGTTTTTCTTTCTCATACCTCTCGTTGAATCTTATGAACAGTTCCTCTGATACCTGTACCGCTAATGTCCTTGCTGCCATCTTTTCCACTCCTTTGCTTTCAAAATGTTCTGTGATCACCGCTGTTAAAAACTGTGGGATCGTCATCTCCGTTCCCTCTAATTCCTGCCGTACTTTTTCATGCAGTTCAATGGGGATCTTTCCGCATATGTTCTTGGTTTCCATGCTGTATGTCTCCTTTCTTTTTGTTACATACAACATATCCCAAAGCCCATGTGAAAGCTATTCATCAGATGCAACAAATACATTGATTGCAAATGCAGCACTTTTCATGGCATGGAAATCTTCCTCTTTCAGTAGGCATCACCCCTTTCAAATCATTTGCTACCGCTGATCTTCCCTCTGTTGTTTCCTCATGTGGCGGATATAAAGCCGGACAGATTTCTCTGCCATCTGACCTGCCGTCACTTCTTTTCCCAATCGCTTTGATTCCCGTTTTGCTATCTGATCCAGTTCCCGCAGCATTGTTTCTGGAACATCTACCGTCAGTATCTTTGCCACATCTGCCTCTCATTCTTCCTGCAGCATCGACAGGAACTCCATCATTTCTTCCGGAACATTGTCTGTATCTGTCTGTTCCGATTTTTCTGTGTCTGCCTGTATATACATGCCCTGCATCTCTTCCCGGACAGCTCTGCGGATCACATCTTCCAATGCAGCCGTCTGCTCATACGCCAGGATCGCATGGACCAGGTATGCTGTCTTTTCTCTTTCCGGAACATCCAGCAGCGTCTCCCATGCTTTCCTGTGATCGGGATTCTTCAGGTTCGGGCGAAAAGAAAAGACGGGCCGTTTCATCGCTTCAACATCTGCTCTGCAAGCCGTTCAAACCCGGCAGCGTTCAGATTTACGTCCGGCAGGGTAATAAGCCGACACAGGCGGTCCTGGGGCGTCACATACCGTTTAAAAAGCGCCGCTCCGCCGCCGAGAACCACAGACGGGATTGCCTGCAGATCAAAGCCGCACTCCATGATCGCAGACAAAATCCTCTGAATATAGGTTCTTCCCGCCTGCTGGATCAGCCGTACCGCTTCCTCCGAGACACTGCAGTGCTTTCCAGCAAGGACACGCTCCACCTGGGCATCCGTCACAGACAGCCCGGTATCCCGTCGGACAATCTCCATTGCTTCCTCCTGGCAGCGGATCACACCCAGTTCCAGGCTGCGGCAGGTTGTGGCATTTGGAACACCATTGTCCAGCCGCATGATGTCCAGCGTCCATCCGCCGATATCCGCCAGAAGCACAGAAGGCTCCCCAACGAACACATCCGGCCGGACTGCCATCACAGAATACCCCTGTGGGAACAGTTTTACATCCGAGATGTGAATCTCATAGGAGATCCCTTCGTACCGGAACACCGCCGGATTTTTCTTTCCCAGCAGATATTCCCTGAAATTTCTCTTTTCCCTGCCGAACGTGGTGAGGGGCAGTCCTGCCGACAACACCACGTCCGCTTTTGGCGGAATGCCCCGGAACTGGATCTCCTGTGCGATTGCCGCCAAGGTCAGCAGGTAATAGTTCTGGTTCTCCGTTTTCGTGCGGATCAGCGGCTGCCGTCCGGTTCCGCACACATAGTATTTCCCTTCAAACTGCAGGACTCCCCGGTTCGTATATGGCTCATGTTCATACGCCGATACGCCGGAGGGGAAACAGCAGTGCTTTGTTTTCATGGCAGAATAGCCATGGTCAATCCCTATGATCATCGGTTTCATCACTCCTATCTGACACTCTCATTCCTGTTCTTCTGTTTCTTTATCTCTCTTTTTCCCTGCTCCCATAATTCCTTGATACGTGGGTTATTTAAATTCCAAGACGTTCTCCCACTGTTGTATTCCGGCCATTCTTTTACGTTATGTTTCCTGCATATGAGAGGGAATGCAACTGATGTTTCTTTCAAGTCCATCGGATATTCGATCAGCGGATGATACACAATATCTTTTGTAACTTCCGCTGAATATCTTTTGACCATCTCGTCTGGACAAATATCATAAGGTTTCTTCTTGGTGGCCTGCTCATATGCCCGGTATCCTACAGAATACATTCTCTCAAAAAAACAGTATTCGTCCATTTTTATATGGGAAAGCTGATCCGGATCTTTCAGTACGTCATAATAGTTTTTCTCTCCCCGTGCGATCAGCCATGACCGGAAATCCATAAAGCCATCATCCGAACATTCTCCTGCTACTACGCTTGCTGCACTCCATAGTCCATATTTATCCGCCGCATCATAATAACTCAGAAAAATGCATTGGAACCCTATGATCTGTTCCGATCCCATCGTCTTCAGCCGTTCAACGATCCAATGCTCTTCTTTCGCCATGTCTGTGCCGCAGGCTGCTCTCATCTCATCGATCAGATGCCAGAATTCCTCTTTCGTCATTTTCAATTCTCTGCTCATATATTTTTCTCCTTACATAACGAAAGACCGCTCCAGATGTCGGAACGGTCTCTCATTTCTTCATTTGCTATTGTTTCAATAATGTCAGCATATCTTCTATCCCATATCGATAGGCAAGTTCCCCATAACAGAGCCACTCCGCCTCTACCGCTGATATGTATTCATCAACCGCCTCCCTTGCTTCTTTGGAAAGAGGCATTTCATCCAATCTTTTCCCCAGTTCATCCGCCTGTTGTCTTCGCCGGCGAAACTCCGCATTCTCCAGGAATTCCCGGTCTGCATCGTCCATGCGTCCATCCTTCAAATGCTCCAGAATACGCATCCGGCGATTCCCTGCATCCGGTGCGTTGCTTTCTTCCGACAGGTCAGTCAGCAGCCTGTTAAGATCCCGCATATCCGCCTGTCCGAGAAAGTAAAAGTATTCTCTTTCCAGAGCTTCCACATCTGATTTTAGATTCATGTAATTGCCAAATGCCTTATGTTCTTCCTCTGTCAGGAAGATTTCTGACTCTTCATCCCACAACCTGTCCAGGACTGGATACTCCCTCAAAAGGAGACTTCTCTTGTCTAAGAGTTCCTGATACTCCGGATTACATTTGAGGAGATACCGGACAACCCTCTGGTCAAATACGACTTCAAACATCTCTGCCCATATCTTATCCCGTTTCAGTTTCACTTTGTCACCTCCATTCTGGCAACAACCATACTCCAAGGATGAGCAGAAAGCTATCCACACAATCTTACAAAAGAATCGTCTCTAAATTGGCAGATAGTAACAGCTTTGCTCACTATCTGGGAATATTTTGTACATTTAGGAGAACCTTTCCTCAAGCCGTTAGATTTCCTTCTTATCTATCGCCTTTGCACGACAGTATATATGCTCGATCTTATATCCGTTTTCTTCCAAATCACTCCGTATTCTTTCTATGCCATATCTGGAAAAACTTTCTGCTTCTTTTCTACTGTCATCATGGCATGTAAAAATATATTCCAGACACATTTTATAACCGCAGAAATGGAACGATAAATCGCCTTCTATATAGTAAGACAGCAAGTCATTCCCTTTCATGATATCCGTAATCTTCTCCATCATCTGCTTCTTTGTTTTTTCGAACATCAACAGATTAAATTCGCCTTCCGGAATTCCGGTTGATAATTCTACTCTTGTCTTCACTCTGTAATCTCTCATACATCCTCCTGCTAAAATGCAGATCATCGTCTGCTTTCAGATTTTCTTGTTCTCATTTTCTTTATACCTGTCAAAAATATTTCAGGACGGGATCGAATTTCCCGTCCTGTTTCTCTCTTATGTTCTTGATGTCGCTGCTGTCTTTTTTATTCATGTGCTGTATCTTCCGACTCGCCTCTTTCATCTTCCTTGCATTCTTCTGCCCGGTTTATCTCCTGATACAGCTTTTTCAACAGTTCCTTATAGGAAAGCATCGCAGCCTGAGCATAATAAACACTATATGATTTTTCCAACACCTCCATTTCGGTCTGATTGTCCATGTACTCCCTGAGTGCCTGATGTTCCCTTTTGTTTAATGTAATCTCATCATCGCCGACTTCCAGAGCAATAATCGAGGGATACCTCTCAACTAACTCTTCCTGTCTGCACCTCAATTTTTTATAGTCCGGATGGCGGCTGCTCAGGTAAGAAACTACTTTCCCGTCTATCTGCGGTTCAAGTATCTCCAGCCATAACGCATCTAGCTTTTCCTGCATAGTCTTTCTCTCCCTTCATACGGCAACAGCCTTATTCACTAAGGGACAATACCTGCAACAGGGAAAGAAAGCTATCCACCATACTTGACAAAAAGACTGGCGGAAAACCGGAAGATAGTGACAAAAGCTATCTCGCACCTCGTTCTGTCGGTTTCCTTCGTGTGTTTTCTATATTGCGAAGTTCCCCAAAAAGATACCTTGCATTCTGCTTCATCCATGCAAAACTTGTTTCATCTGGCACATAAATACTGAGGATTGCCGCATCGGAGATTTTTCTGTTTCCGTCCACACGGTAAAACTCTGTAAAACTGCCCCACCAGCCGTCAGCGCCTGTATGTATATCCAGTTCCCGTCCATCCACTTCTATATGGTATCTCGCCGTATCTACCGCAACACCTTTGGACTCGGTCTGCTGCCCTTCATACATCCTGCCTTTCATGTAAATCTTCAGGTCTTGTGATGGTGCGAAATATAAGTCCATATATTTCAGGATAAATCTCTCATCTTGCGGATCCGGCTCCTCTTTCAAGACCAGCCTTGCGTCAAAATATTTTTCCGGTCGATAATCAATCAGTACATTTTTAAAACGTTCCTTGTTCTCCAAGCATAATGGATCTCCGAACAGGATATGCCCGGGACGCCTGATCTGATATATTTCTTCTCTCATCTGTTTTCTTTCCTCCACTCTTCTTTCTTTCATGTTTATCAATTATTATTGCCAATACGCACTAACACCTGCTTCTTTTTCTAGCCTCATAAATGAAAAAAATCAGCTCTCAGGGTATCCTCTCCCTAATGCTGATCATCACTCTCTCAATATTTACTGTATACACAAATTTCCAAACCCTCTGTGTATCATGTTCTTATTTTCCCACTTTTTCAACTGGATACACTCAATACTCCCCCCTTTTCCTTCCTCTACTTTACATCGGTAAACTTTAGTCCTCTTCTCTTCTACATTTCAGACAACTCAATAAAATATTCGAGCTATAATCCTAGAGAATATCTCAAAAAGCGATGGCTACATATAACCACCGCTTTTTATACTTAGTTATTCAATTCTTTTTTTGAGTAAATGCGGATCTTTGGAATGCTTCGCCTGCTTGATATGCTTCTAGAAGCGTTTCAAGCATCTGTGGTGTTACTGTTCTATATCGTAAATAATACTCTAAATTTTTAACAAATTCGAAATACAATAACCGTTCACTTTCTATAATAATAACGTTTGTATCTTCCCCTCTTAAATAGTCTAACAAATACGATGCAACAAATTTCTCGTTTACAAAAGCTCGATCTATATCTTCTAACGAATCTTCAATGATTTGCAAAGGTTTCCTTCTTAAGATCCAGTAAGCAGTATAGGCATGAATCTTGAGATAATTTATAGCCTCGATATGATGAAAATTCTTTAATCTATGTACATCGGCAAAATAATCAACTACTGCCTGATTTAATACACTTTCCGCAATAGCCACTTTACCTACATATTTATGTCGTTTAATAAAAGCATCCAAATACTCATATAAAGTCTCATATCGTTTCTCTATTTTTTCTTTTCCGAAATCAGCTATTATTTCACTATAATCATAGCTTTTATTCTTGATCGCCATTGTATGCCCTCACCTCACATTCTTTAATATCATCATACGCAAAAGATTGCAAAAACCGTTTGTATTTTTGCAAATCTTTTGCTTCTTGACTTATTGTATAATCCGTAGATGTATTTGGTAAAATAACCTTTCTTATTTTTCCTCTTTCTAATAATGTAATAAACTTTTCTGCACTATTTCGATTTTGCATAACTATTTTTCACCTCATTCAAATCAAAGTGTCTATGTTCCCATTAAACTCTCTGTTTGAATTCTCCTCCAATAATTTCATACGAGTTTCCACTTGGTTACTATTACATTTGGGCCTCTTCTCTTGCTCTAAATTTCCGGTCTTATTTTTGGTCTTCTTTTTACTTCCAAAGATCATTCCTTTTTTGTTTACCTTCTCGTAAATAAGATTAGTTATTGTTTCGGCAGCAATAGTTTGCTGAGCCAAACACTGTGACAAATATTGTAATTCTGGCAACTGAGAGTTGTTGACACCTTTATATACAATATCATGCGTACACTCTCCCCATGCTTCATCTAATATTGTGCGTAATTGAATTTCTATATACTTACCATCAACATTTACCAGATAATGCATACTGTTATATCCTTCATCTGATAATCTGAAATCGAAAATATCTTTTCCTATTTGCTCATAAAACATTCGATCCTGTTGATTCCTATAATACACTTTAGGCTTTTCAGCAACAAAGGCTTTGCCTTCATTGGATTTATAGTCTTTCACAAAATCATGTAGATACCACTCATCTCCTTTATAGTATCTATTCCAAAGCCATTCATGTACTTGTTGCCACTGTTCTCTATAACGAATCAAAATACGAATACCACTTATATC
>ERZ1090864.221-NODE-221-length-31657-cov-18.923897_pt1 | contig 31657 bp, 30 predicted proteins | sample MGYA00478479_ERZ1090864 | MGnify/ENA primary metagenome ERZ1090864 (study PRJEB33644, sample SAMEA5815743) | chicken gut metagenome | biome: Chicken; feature: Gastrointestinal Tract; material: Caecum | place: Ireland | collected 2019-01-01 | study: A study of the...
GCTTCGGCACCAACGACCTGACCCAGATGACCTTCGGCTTCAGCCGTGACGACGCTGCCAAGTTCCTGGGCGCTTACTACGATCACAAGATCTACGAGAGCGATCCGTTCCAGCACCTGGATCAGGTGGGCGTTGGCAAGCTGGTCAAGATGGCCGCTACCGACGGCCGCGCCACCCGCCCCGACATCGGCCTGGGCATCTGCGGTGAGCACGGCGGCGATCCTTCCTCCATCGAGTTCTGCCACAACATCGGCCTGGACTACGTGAGCTGCTCGCCCTACCGTGTGCCCATCGCCCGTCTGGCCGCCGCTCAGGCTGCCATCAAGAACCCGAGAGGTTAAAAATATCTTTCCTTCGGCCTTTTGCTGATGCGGGATGACGCCGCTGCTTATTGCAAGCGGATCGGATACGCGTTTTGCAAGGGTGCATGGAAGGATATGACCGTGAGGGCCTGCATAGACCTGAACTGAATCAGTCTTTAGACGGAGGCAGCGAAAGCTGCCTCCGTTTTAGCGTGTCGCAAAAAGAAAGCCGCTCGATGAGTCGAGCGGCTTTCTTGGATGATGCAGCGTGTCGAAAAACGACACGCTCCAGGGGGAACCCATTTCTGCGCGCAGTCGCGCAACAGAAATTCCTTCCCCCTGGTATCCCCCTGGGGACAAAATTTAGCGCTGAACCGCGCACTCGGCCTTACGGCCTCGCACACTCTCAGCGCCAAATTTCCCTGTATGTGTCCCGTCCATCCGCACATGTCGGCTGGACGGGACTTTTTTGACAGTCTGTTGGATGATGGATGCATTGCTTTTCTGGAGCGGCGCCGGCGCGCAAAGGGCGGACGGATCATTCGTGGACTTTCATCCGGTGGAGCATCTGGACAAACTTGGGGTCGCTGTGGTCCACGATCTCGCTGTGGCCGATGTCGAGCTGTGCGATCTCTGCCATATCCTCGTCGCTGAGCTGGAAGTCCCAGATGGCCAGGTTCTGCTCCATGCGCTCCTTGTGGATGGACTTAGGGATGACGGTGACGCCGCGCTGGACGTTCCACCGCAGGGCCACCTGGGCGGCGCTCTTGCCGTATTTCTGGCCGATGGCGGTCAGCACGGGATGGGTGAAGATGCCGTGGCTGCCCTCGGCAAAGGGACCCCATGCTTCGGGATGGACGCCGTACTCCTTCATCAGCGCTGCGGCCGTTTTGCGTTTGTTTGGAACGCCGCGCCGCAAAATGCGTCTGCCCCCTCGCATCTTTGGCCGTAATCTGGTACACTGGGGGTGAGATCTTGTACAAAAGGGATGGGCGTACCCGAAAACAGAGCGCGGCGTCCGTATCCTGCTGATGGAAGGAGGAGACCGAATGTTGTCACAGACCGAACACAGCATCGTGGCCCAGGTCCGGGCAGCCAGGACGGACCCGGCGGCTGCGGATGCCTTGGTGGCGCAGTATATGGGGTTTATACGCAGCGAGACCTATAAATTCACCCACAGCGCCCCCGAGGCGGGCCATGAGGACGAACTGAGCATCGCCATGATGGCTTTTTATGAGGCGGCCCTGGCCTATGACAAGGGCAGAGGCTCTTTTTTGGGCTATGCGGCCCGGGCCATCCGCAACCGCCTGATCGACTACTACCGGGCCGAGAGCCGGCACCGGGGCGCACTGTCTCTCTCGGCCCCGGGGGACGGGGAGGACGGGCGCATGCTGCTGGAGACCCTGCCCGATACTCAGGACCAGCTGGCCCAATATGAGGTGCGGGTGGCCAGCCAGAGCGAGATCACCGAATTTGGACGCCAGCTGGGGGAGCAGTTCGCCATTTCCTTTTCGGATGTGGCCGACAACTGCCCCCGGCAGGAGCGCACCCTGGCGGCCTGCCGCCGGGTCCTGGATCATGCCCGCGCAAACCCCGCGCTGCTGGACCGCCTGGCACAGACCGGGCGACTGCCCATCGGGGAGCTGGCCGCAGGCTCCGGCGTGGATAAAAAGACCATCGAGCGGCACCGGAAATATCTGGTGGCGGTGCTGCTGGCTTTTACCAATGGATATGAGATCATTCGGGGGCATCTGTGCCAGATGGTGGCCCTGAAGGAAGGAGTGCGGGAATGAAATATCTTGTGATGGAGACCCACCCGGCCTATGCGGTGGTGCTGGACGAGAGGGGCCGCTTTCTAAAGACGGCCAACCTGCACTATCAGGTGGGCCAGACGGTGCAGGATGTGGTGGAGCTGCGCCTGCCCCCCGTCCGGCGTCCGGTCTGGCTGCGGGCCGCAGTGGCCGCGGCTGCTTTGGCCGCCTGCCTGTGCCTGGGCTTTTTCGGCTATTACCGGCCCAACTTCACTCCCTATGGCACCCTGCGCCTCCAGATCAACCCGGATGTGGAGATGACGCTCAGCCGGAGCGGACGGGTGCTGGACCTGAAGGGTCTGAACGCGGACGGCGCGGCCCTGGTCTCGGGGTTTGCGTACCAGGGGATGGACCGGGAAGACGCGGCCAGCGAACTGGTGGCCCGGGCCATCGTGATGGGATATTTGACCGACGGGGGGACGGTGTCGGTATCGGTGGCCAGCGAGGATGCGGACTGGCAGGCCCACGAGGCCGAGGAGATCTGGGAAGAACTGGACGAGCACTACGGCAGCACCATCCGGATCCGGATGGGAGAGGCGGCGCCCGACGACGTTCTCCAGCAGGCTGCCCAGAGCACGCCCGCCCAGACGCCTGCGCAGAGCGCCCCGCCTGCCTCGAACACGGCGCCCCCGGTGCAGCTCCCTGACGACTATGACCCCACCGGTTCGGATGCCCCCAGAGATGACGATGACTGGTATGATGACCCCACCGGCTCGGATGCCCCCTATGACAGCGACGACTGGGATGATGACGATGACGACGATGACGATGACGACGATGACGATTGGGACGGCGAGGACCACTGGAACGACGACGATGACGGCGACGACCGCTGGGACGAGTGAGTGACGGAAACCGCCCGGGCATAAGCGATGCGACGCGCTGCATAGGAACCTTTCGGACGAATGGGCCGCCGGCCGCGTGAAAAGTAAAAACGGTTTTGGCATTGGGAGGGCAGCGTCCGGCACGCCGCCGGGCGCTCCGGACCGTAAAGCAAAAACAGGCCGCCGCATCCGGAATGCGACGGCCTGTTTGGACGTTCAGATGCACGGAAACGGAAAATTGGTATTGGCAGACAGGTCTGGATACGATATAATAAATGTTGAAAAGAGGATGGATTTGCCCGCCCGGAGGTGGGGGAAGGAGGAAGCGGAAGATGATCCCCAAAGTCATCCACTATTGCTGGTTTGGGCGGGGGCCTTTGCCTGATCTGGCAAAAACTTGCATCGCCAGTTGGAAGAAATACTGCCCCGACTACGAGATCCGTGAGTGGAATGAGGACAACTTCGATATTGCCTGCTGTGATTTTGCAAAAGAAGCTTATCAGGAAAAAAGATGGGCGTTTGTAAGCGATTATGCCCGCTTGAAAGTGGTTTTTCAATACGGAGGGATCTACCTGGACACGGACGTGGAGCTGGTGAGATCCTTGGATCCGCTGCTGGAACACAAGTGCTATCTAGCGACGGAGAGTTCGGGATTTGTTGCATCCGGACTTGGATTTGGGGCAGAAAAAGGCAGCAGGATCCTACAGGAACTTTTGGAGGAATATGAAAAGCAACATTTCCGACTGCCGGACGGGACCTTGGATGTAGAGCCTTGTCCCCAAAAGAATACATTTCCGCTTTATAAATACGGATATCAGTTTAGCGCAAAAGAAATTTGGAAAACAGACGATGTGACGGTCTATCCGCCGGAATATTTTTGTCCGCTGGATTATGAAACGAGATCTTTTCACAGAACGGAAAATACATATTCGATCCATCATTATTCTGCTCTCTGGATCCCGGAAGATGTGAAAGAACTGGAGAAAAAGATCAAGGAGGTGGACCGGACAAGAAATAAATGTGTTGCGTTTATTATACACAATTGTATGAGGTATAGCTTTTACAAAAAGAAGGGAGAAGAACGTTCTGTATTCGGATATGTGTATAAGAGGCTGAAATTAAAGTATCACAGAATGAAAACAAAAAGAAAACGGCAAACATGATATGAGATCTTTGGCGAAAAATTCTCTCTATAATATTCTCTACCAGACAACCGGGCTGATCTTTCCCTTGATCAGCTCTATTTATGTTTCCCGTATCCTGATGGAGGACGGGATTGGAAAAGTGGCATATGCACAGAATATAGCATCCTATTTTGCTTCGGCAGCCGCTTTGGGATTTCCTGCTTACGGCATCCGAGAGATCGCAAGAATTGGCGCGGAAAAGAATGCGAAGAACAAGGCTTTTTCTGAGATGTTCGCCATCAATGCAATATCTACAACGGTATTCGCGCTGGCATATATATTGCTTTTGGCAACAACGCAGCCTTTTCGTGAAGAATGGGGGCTGTATCTATGTGCCGGGCTTACGATCGCGTTCAATTATGCAAATATCAGCTGGCTGTATCAGGGACAGGAGGACTATGGGTATATCACGGCCAGAAGCGCAGCGGTCAAAGTCCTCTCTTTGGCAGCGTTGTTTCTCTTTGTAAAAGAAAAAGATGATTATATCCGGTATGCTCTTATAAGCAGTTTGGGAACTGCGTGCAACTATTGTTTTGATCTTTTTCATGCAAGAAAATATGTCCAAATCCGGCTGCATGATTTGGATTTGAAACGACATATGCGTCCGTTGCTGATTCTGGCTGCAACAGGATTTTTCGGGAATATTTATAATAAAATAGATGTTACAATGTTAGGTGCCATGACAAACGATGCGGTGGTGGGATACTATTCCAATGCACATAAAGTTGTTGGGATTGTTATTATGTGCTGCAACGCCATTTCGATGGCACTTATGCCGAGATTGAGTTTCTTTTATCAAAATGATAGAAAAGAATTGAGTCGTTTGGTGGATCTTGGTGTCCATACACTTTTACTGCTTGTCATCCCGGCTACGGCAGGTTTTGTCCTTGTGTCCAGAAATGTAGTGCTCCTGCTCTATGGTGAACGCTTTTTGCCGGCAGCTGCAACTCTTGTTGTTTTTGCACCTATGCTGATCGTCCGGACTTTGGGTGATCTTTTATGCTACCAGCTTCTCGTCAGTATGGGGCAAGAAAAGAAGCGGCTGTATGCAAGTATTTGGGCTGCAGTGGTCAATGTGATTTTAAATGCTATTCTGATCCCGGTTTGGAAGCATAATGGTGCGGCAGCTGCATCGGTTATTTCAGAAGTGCTAGTCAACGGTATCCTGATGGTCACTGTTATGAAAATGATAAAGATCCATATTGATGTGCGTGCAGTTCTTAAAATGATTTTTGCAACACTGGGGATGGTCATAATAGTTCTTTTGATCCAGCAGTATGTAGCCTCTGTGCCACTGTCAACGATCCTGTCGGTGACAGTTGGCGGAGTGACTTATTTTGCTATTGGCCTTGCGTTGAGAATCGAGCTTCTGTCGGAGAATATGAATAAAATTTTGGAAAAATTTCTATATGGGAGGATTCGCTTTAGATGATCTGAAAATTTAAAGTGGTGGATCTTATGCCCAACAAGAGAGGGAAAAGTCGAATCGATGACAAAATTCAAAAGTAAGAAAAAATTTATGCTTAGGTAAAAACCTGCATAAAAAACCGCCTTTCGCTATTGAATCCTATGTCAAAATGTGATAAAATGGTGATGAAAGTAAAGATGACGGCGGGGTGAGCGCGGGCGGGCGAATAAATGCCGCTTGACATCCGCTGGCTGTTCCAGTACAATCAATAAAACCTGTACGGGTTTGGGTTTATACAGCAAAAGTGAATCATTTGGCAAACCTGCAGAAATGCAGGGGCGCAAAGCATGAAGCCTTACGTGCGCGGATCGAAAGCGCAGCACAAGGTGGTTCGGCTGCAATTATTCAATGTAAATTGTATAATTGCAGCCTTTTTTGTTTGTCTTGGCAGAGGCGACAGGGGGTGAAACAGAATGAGTGCATCTGAGAAGCGTGCCGTGCAGGAGCCGGATGAATATGGCGAATTTGAGACGGTCAGCGGCTTGAAGGAGATCCCAACTTACTGGTTCGACCGGGACCAGCTGCTGTACCAGGACCGGCATTATTGGACAGGGCGCCGGGCGCAGGATGTCTTTTTCTCCCTGTTGGCGTTACTGGTCCTTTGGCCGGTGATGCTGCTCATTGCGCTGGCCATCTGGATCGACAGCCCCGGTGCTAGTCCGGTTTTTGTGCAGGATCGGGTGGGGCGAGATGAAAAGATATTCAAGCTTTACAAGTTTCGTACGATGGTACCGCATGCAGAGGATAAACTGAATGAATTTATATCGCAAAATGAGATGGACGGTCCGGTCTTTAAAATCAAAGATGATCCGCGGATCACACGCGTGGGGAAGTTCCTCCGCAAAACAGGGCTGGATGAATTGCCGCAGCTGATCAATATTTTGCGTGGTGAAATGAGCATCGTTGGCCCGCGTCCGCCCCTGCCCCGGGAGGTTGCGCAATATACCCCCTACCAGAAGCAGCGGCTTTATGTGACGCCGGGGTTGACCTGTTACTGGCAGGTCCAGCCAAACCGCAATGAAATGAGCTTCGATGAATGGATCGAGCTGGATCTGAAATACATAAATGAGCGCAATTTCTGGCTGGATTGGAAGCTTATTTTTCAAACCATATGGACCATTTTGGGAATGTATGGGGTATGATCTAAGTGGTTGTCCGGTTGTAAATGATTTCTGTGCTTTGGAAATACAGGTTGAAGATATGCAAAATGATACGAATAAAACAGAAAAGGCGCTTGTCACCGTTGTGATCCCGGTCTATAATGTGGAAAAATATCTGGATCGATGCATAAATAGTGTTGTAAATCAAACCTATACAAACCTTGAAATCATTCTGGTGGATGATGGTTCCCCGGACCGCTGCCCAGAAATGTGCGATGCGTGGGCAAAAAGGGATGCCAGGATCAAAGTGGTCCATAAAAAGAACGCTGGGTTAGGAAGTGCCAGAAATACCGGTATAGATCATGCGTCAGGGGAATACATTTGCTTTGTGGATTCGGATGATTATATCAGTGTGGCTTGTGTTGAACTGCTGATAAAGAATCTACTGGATTATGATGCAGATGTGGCAATATGCTCGCTTACCATGAAAGAAGAACTGTTGCAGAAGCATACAGATACCAGGATAGAAGTATGGGATGAAAAACAGGCTCTGATACAATATATAAAGTGCCAGAAGTTCACTGCGAATATGGGAGGAAAGCTGCTTGACAGAAAGAAAATAGGTAATATTAGATTTGATGAAACGGTTCGGATGGCGGAAGACAAACTTTTTACGTTTATGATGTTTGATCGAAGTGAAAGAATTGTTTTTCAGGACGTGGCAGTTTATTACTATTTTCAAAGACAAGGGTCAATGCTACATTCGGCTTTTGATGAAAGGTTTTATGATGTCATAACTGTGACCGAGCTTTCCTATCAAAGCTGGATCAAAAAATACCCGGATTTGAAAGGGCTATTTGATAAGGAAAAGGCAATAACATTGGCCAGATGCATACAGACAGGGTTATTGGATAAGACGAATAATGCGATAATAATTCGTGAACAATTCATAAAAAAATTAAAGGGATACCATTATTTGGAAATACATGAGTATTGCAATTTCAGAGAAAGCTGCTTGTTTATTTTAGAGAAACACTTTTTGCCTTTGGTTTGCGTTTATATGAGAATAAAGCGCTTTTTTAGGCCACTCAGAAAGTAGAATGTGAGGGGAAAAGCACACAATATGATACCGTATATTTTTTGCTTTTCGTTGTCGGTGATTCTATTTAAGCTCAATGAAAAGATTGAGAAGGGCAGACAATTTGTTTTGACATGGGTGGCCATACTGATTCCATGCTTGCTGGCGGGGTTACGCGATGTAACGATTGGAACAGATGTAGGTGGATATTTAAAACTGTTGGCGGATGCAGCTTTCAATGCGAGAAATTTTGCGGATTATATTGACACGAATTGGTATGTAAATGGAAGCTTGAATGGAACATCCGGATATGAAATAGGATTTGTGGCCGTAGTATATATTGTAATAAAAATATTTAAAAGCAGACTTGCTGTCCAGTTTGCTATACAGCTTCTGACCATTCTTCCAATTTATACGGCAATCAAAAAGATGGGATATCCAAAATGGCTGGGGATGCTGGTTTATTATCTTTTTTTGTTTCATTCATCGTTGAATGTGATGCGCCAACTTATGGCAATGGCATTTGTTCTTTTGGCGTGGACGGAAATAGCATCGAATGAATCAAAAAAGATAAATAGAAAATGTGTCATATGGACTGTCGCTGCAATTTCTTTCCATACAAGTGCACTGATTTCCGTTCTGATTTATTGGCTGTATTGGATGGTTACAGCTGATGATTCAGTGGCAGTCATTGGAAGAAAAAAATACGATATGAAAAGTATGAAAATATTTTTTATATCTCTTATAGGCGCTGTGTTCGTGGCTTTTGGCGTTGGAACTTTGGTTGCTTTGCTGTCGGCTTTGAATCTGGACAAATATGTGGGATATATTAACGGTGAAATACAATTTATGCCCAATCAGCTCATTGCAAGATTCCCCATGCTCGTCATTTTGGCGATAAACTGGCGTACACTGTTTGAAAAAGACAAAGCAGGGCGGTTTTATGTGCTGATGGCGGCTCTTGATTTGATCCTTTCTCAATTTACAAGCGCCAGTACTTATGGCGGAAGGATTTCTATGTATTTTTCGCAGTTTCAAATCCTTTCTGTAGGGGCTGTGTATAGAACATGTAAAAATAGAAATTTGATGTTGATCGGAATGATATCTTATTTTATATTTTATTGGTGGTTTTACTTTGTTTATAAAGGATCCGATCAAACGATTCCATACGTTCTTGGAATCTAATCCTTCCCCTCCCTTTCCATCTGTGCTATACTTGAGCCAACCAACAAGCCGGGCATCCGGCGGAGAATGGAAAGGATGAGAGACGATGAGCACAGAAACCAGGCACGCGCCGCTGGGGTTTGGCCTGATGCGGCTGCCCAAGCAGGGAGATCAGATCGACGTGGACCAGACCAGCCGGATGGTGGACGCATTTCTGGAGGCGGGGTTCACCTATTTTGACACGGCCTATGTCTACAACGGCAGCGAGGAGGCGGCCCGCCGGGCGCTGGTGGAGCGGCATCCCCGGGACAGCTATACTCTGGCCACCAAGCTGAACGCACGGGTGGCCCGGAGCGAGCAGGATGCAAAGAGCCAGCTGGAACAGAGCCTGGCCCGCACCGGCGCAGGCTATTTTGACTATTACCTGCTGCACGCTGTGCAGGACTCCAATGCCGGGGACTACGACAAGTGGGATCTGTGGGATTTTGCCCGGGAACAGAAGTCGAAGGGGCTGATCCGGCACTATGGCTTCTCGTTCCATGGCACCCCGGCGCTGCTGGACCGCCTGCTGACGCTGCATCCCGACGTGGATTTCGTCCAGCTGCAGATCAACTATGCCGACTGGGATAACCCCGAGGTGACGGCGGGGGAGAACTACCGCATTGCCCGCCGCCACGGCAAGCAGGTGGTCATCATGGAGCCGGTCAAGGGCGGCGCCCTGGCGGACCCGCCCCGGCCGGTCAAGGACCTGTTCGATGCGGCCCGCCCCGGGGCTTCGTATGCGTCCTGGGCGCTGCGGTTTGCAGCCAGCCTGGACGGCGTGCTGGCGGTGCTGTCCGGTATGTCCGACCTGGCCCAGATGCAGGATAACCTGGCCACCTTCACCCGGTTCGCGCCCATGGGTCCGGAGGAGCGGGCGGTCATCGCCCAGGCCCAGCAGATCCTGGCCCGCTCGGCGGCCATTCCCTGCACCGGCTGCGGCTACTGCGTGGAGGGCTGTCCCCGGCAGATCTTGATCCCCAGGATCTTTGCGGCCGCCAACAAGCAGCTGGCCCAGGAGGACCCCGGTTCGGCAAAAGAGGCCTATGCCCGTGCCATCCAGGACCGCGGCAAGGCTTCCGACTGCATCGCCTGCGGTCAGTGCGAGGCTGCCTGCCCCCAGCACCTGCCGGTGATCCAGTGGCTGCGCAAGTGCGCTGAGATCCTGGAGTGAATTTTATGTGTGTCCCGTCCATCCGCACATGTCGGCTGGACGGGACTTTTTTGATCGGAGGGGAGGGACTTTGTTATAAAAATCGTCACATTTGGATGGTATAATACACCCTAAAACGGCCATTCCGGCGTTGCCTTTGAGAAAAGGGCATGATATACTCATACTGTATCGCTTGGTTTGCAAGGGGGGATAGGGATGAAGCTGCCGAAACGGCTGGCGGCGGCCGTGTGCGCCGCGGCGCTGCTGGCAGGGTGCGCCCTGCCCGGGACCGAACGGGCCGGCGTGGAGGAGCTGCTGCGCGCGCCCCGGCTGGAAGGGGACTACGGCGAGATCCAGTCCGCTTTGAACCAGTGGCTGGAGGAGAGCGCCCAGCTGAAATATCCCATGAACGGGGAGCTGTTGTCCCCCTTTTTGATGAGCGACTTTGACGGGGACGGCCAGCAGGACGCCGCGGTGCTCTATTCCACGGCCGACACCCCCAACATCTGTCTGGCGGTGCTCCAAAAGGACGCCGAGGGCGTATGGCAGGTGCAGGACGCGGTGGAGGGCCTGACCGAGACGGTGGACACCGTCCGCTTTGCCCGCCTGCAGGAGGGGGGCGCCAACCAGATCGTGGTGGGCTACAACGCCTCCCAGGAGGTCAGCTATCTGGCGGTGTACGCCTATACGGAGGGCAGGATCCAGGCCATCCTGGCGGAGCCCTACGACCAGTACCTGATCGAGGACATCACCGGCACCGGGTATGAGGATCTGGTGCTGATGGGCACCGACGAACAGGGGGCCGACCAGATCAAGCTGCTGATCTCGGACCGGGAAGGCGGCTTCCGGCAGGCGTCGGTGATGGGCCTCTCGCCTGACAAATTCACCGGCTGCGCCTCCCTGGCCGCCGGCATGGGGGCCTATGGGGGCCAGTACCTGGTGCTGGACGGCTGGACCGGGGTGTCCGGCTCCAACCTGGCCTCGGTGCTGCTGCGCTACAACGAGCTGACCCAGCAGATGGAGCCCGCCCGCCAGATCGGGGCCGACGCGCTGTATGAGGCGTCGCTGCGCAATGTGCCCGACCTGACCAGCCGCGATTTGGACCGGGACGGGGTGGTGGAGATCCCCACCCAGCCCGAGGGGGCGGGCCTGATCAATATGAGCCAGGGCCGCCGGATGGATTTTATCCTCTGGATGGACTACACCAGCGCCCAGCCCCGCAAGAGCTTCGGCATCCTGGATGAGGAACTGGGCTTTTACCTGGAGCTGCCGATGGAGTGGTACGGCAGCCTGATGCTCACCGACGGGGCCGGCGGCCGGGACGAGGTGGAACTGCGCAGCCAGGACGGCCAGCAGCTGTATCTCACCCTGCGCATCACCAGCCTGTCCGACCGCACCGCCGGCTGGACGAGGCTGGGCGTGGTGTCCAACCACCTGGTGCAGGCCCAGTTCGGCCCCGATACCGCCGTGGCAGACCCGCTGTACCGGCTGTCCCGCTCGTTCTATCTGTTGTGATATGGAGGGTAACACCGATGGTAAAAGTGCTAGTTGTGGAGGACGAGGCCAGCATCCGCGAAATGATCGCCCTGAACCTGCGCCGCGCCGGCATGGAAGTGCTGGAGGCGGGCAGCGCCGAGGAAGCCCTGACCCTGCTGGAGCAGGACCCCGGGTGCAGCACGGCCATCCTGGATGTGATGCTGCCGGGGATGAACGGTTTTTCCCTCTGTGAGACCATCCGCCGCTCCAACCAGAAGATCGGCATCATCATCCTCAGCGCCAAGGGGCAGGAACAGGACAAGATCCGGGGCCTGTCCATCGGGGCGGACGACTATATGACCAAACCCTTCTCGGTCAGCGAACTGCTGGCCCGGGTGGAAGCCCTCTGCCGCCGGGTGGGGCGCAGCGCCGGCGAATCGAACGACGGTCCCACCACCCTGGTCAGCGGCGATTTTATCCTGGACGAGAACCGCCGCCTGCTGCTCAAGGCGGGCCGGCCCATCGAATTGACCCAGGTGGAGTTCCAGATCATGGAGCTGTTTTTCCGCAGCCCCGGCACCGCCCTGAGCCGGGAAAAAATTTTGAAGGGCGTCTGGGGCGAGAACTACTTTGGGGACGTCAAGATCGTGGACGTCAACATCCGCCGCCTGCGGATGAAGATCGAGGACGAGCCCTCCCACCCCGCCCATATCCTGACGGTGTGGGGCTACGGCTACCGCTGGGAAGAGTGACGCCCCATGAAGGAGACGAAACAGCGCAAAGGCCGCAAAAGCCGCTGGCGGGCCGGCCCCGGCGGAGGGCTGCACAGCGGCATCACCCGCCGGTGGGTGCGGGGCAGCCTGCTGGTCATCGTGCTGCTGCTGGCGGTGATCGAGGGGATGTTCCTGTACAGCACCATCCAGGGCTATTACGACGGGGTGCAGCAGAGCATGTACCGGCGTTTTTCCTCCATCAACGGGCAGCTGAAAGTGTACAGCGGCGGCACCGCCCAGCGGACGGCCGCCAGCCGCAGCTTTGCGCTGCGCCGGATGGTGGAGCAGTTCGCCGACAAGGACAAATATGAGTTCATGCTGCTGGACGGCAGCGGCCATGTGATCGCCAGCACCAGCGGCACCAACGCCGAGGGAATCATCGTCCCCGACGATTTCGAGCAGGCCCAGACCGCCCCGGACGGCTATGGCACCGCCATCTACACCACCTCCACCGGCGAGCCGGTCATGGCGGTGTGCTGCCTGGTGCCCTACGCCGCCGAGGAGATCGCGGCCATGCGGCTGGTGACCAGCCTCGCGCTGATCCGGCGGCAGATCTTCAACGCGGTGCTGCTGGGCCTGGCGGCGGGCGCGGTGGCGCTGTGCATCGCGGCGTCCTCGGGGCTGTATTTCGTGCGCAGCATCGTGGTGCCGCTGGGCCAGGTGGAGCGGGCCGCCGCCGACATCGCCCGGGGCGAGCTGGATATCCGCCTGCCCGAGACCGACCCGCCCCGGGACGAGCTGGACCGGCTGCGGGGCAGCATCAACCGGATGGCGCAGGGCCTGGCCGAGACCGAAAAGATGAAAAACGAGTTCATCTCCTCGGTGTCCCATGAGCTGCGCACCCCCCTGACCTCCATCCGGGGCTGGGTGGAGACCCTGGAGGCCCTGGACGACCCCCAGGACGCCAACTACCGCAAGGGGCTGGACATCATCCACAGCGAGACGGGGCGCCTGTACAATATGGTGGAGGAGCTGCTGGATTTCAGCCGGCTGCAAAACGGCGGCATCCACATGGAGTGCCGTCCGCTGGACCTGGTGGCCGAGCTGACCGACGCGCTGCTGTTCTGCGAGCCCCGGATCCAGCAGGAGGGGCTGGAACTCTCCTACGCCGAGCCGGAGGAGATGATCCCGGTCTACGCCGACCCCGACCGGCTGCGGCAGGTGTTCATCAATGTGCTGGACAACGCCATCAAATATTCGGCCCCCGGCGGGCGGATCACCGTCAAGCTGTGGGCCGGGGAGTATAAAGCCTTTGTGGAGATCATCGACCAGGGCCGGGGCATCCCGCCGGAGGATATCGGCAGCGTCAAGTCCAAGTTCGTCAAGGGCAGCAACGCGGTGCGGGGCAGCGGCATCGGGCTGGCGCTGGTGGATTCCATCATGACGGCCCTGGACGGCACCCTGGACCTGCGCAGCACCCTGGGCAGGGGCACGGTGGTGACCCTGGGCCTGCCGCTCTACCGGCAATAAAAAAGAACGCGAACGTAGGAGTAAAAAGACCAATGAACGAGCCCAAAAAAGAATGTTTCAAGACCAGTGTGGGGGGCCAGGCCCTGATGGAAGGCATCATGATGCGGGGCCCCCGGCTGATCTGCTGTGCGGTCCGCCGGCCGGACGGGGAGATCGAGACCAAGACCGACCCGGTGCCGGCGCGCAAACCGTGGATGAAGGTCCCCATTCTGCGGGGGGCCGTGTCCATGATCGAGAGCCTGGTGGTGGGATACCGCTACATGATGTACTCGGCCCAGGTGAGCATGGGGGACGAGTACGACGAGGAAGAGGAGGAGACCGCCTTTGAAAAATGGGTGGGGGAGCATCTGGGCGAAAAGGCCGAAAAGGTGCTGCTCACCGGCGCGGCGGTGGTGGGCGGCCTGGGGGCCGTCCTGCTGTTCACCGTGCTGCCCACCCTGGTGGTGGCGGGCATCGGCCATTTTGTGGAGCTGGGCCGCTGGCCCCGGGTGATCATCGAGGGGGTGCTGAAGGTCTGCATCTTCCTGGGCTATATGTTCCTGATCTCCCGGATGAAGGAGATCGAGCGGGTGTTCCGCTACCACGGGGCGGAGCACAAGACCATCGCCTGCTACGAGGCCGGCGACCCCCTGACGGTGGAGAACGTCCGCAAATACACCCGCTTCCATCCCCGGTGCGGCACCAGCTTTCTGATCCTGGTGGTCATCATCAGCGTGTTCCTTTACAGCGTGCTGCCCTGGAGCAGCACCGGCCTGCGGGTCCTGCTCAAGCTGCTGCTGCTGCCCCTGGTCATGGGGATCAGCTACGAGCTGCTCAAATGGTGCGGCCGGTCGGACGGCCTGCTCAGCCGCATCGTGCGTCAGCCGGGCCTGTGGGTCCAGCGGCTGACCGTCTTTGAGCCGGATGACAGCATGATCGAGGTGGCCATCCGCGCGGTGACGCCGGTGCTGCCCCAGAACCCCGAGGAGGGCAGATGGTGACCGCCGGCCAGCCGCCCCGGGCGGCCCTGGCCGCGGTGGAGCGTTGTCTGGAGGCCGCGGGCTGTCCCGACGCCGCCTGCGACGCCCGGGAACTGTTCCGCCTGGCCACGGGCCGGGACCCCCGGCTGTCCGACCGTCCCCTCAGCCCGGAAGAAGCCGGGCGCCTGGAGGAGGCGGCCCGGCGCCGGGCCGGCCGGGAACCGCTGCAATACATCTGCGGGCGGTGGCCGTTCCTGACCTTTGAACTGGCGGTGGGGCCGGGGGTGCTCTGCCCCCGCCCCGACACCGAGGTGGTGGCCGAAGCCGCCGTCCAGATGCTGGCCGGGGTGGAAAAGCCCCGCGTGCTGGACCTGTGCGCCGGCACTGGCTGTCTGGGCCTGGGGGTGAAAGCCCTGCGGCCCGACGCCCGTGTCACCTGCCTGGAAAAGAGCCCCGAAGCCCTGCCCTACCTGCGCCTGAACGCCCGGTGCGCCCTTTCGGGAGCGCTGGAAGCCGTCCCCGGCGGGATGGAGGACCTGCTGGAACCCGACGCCTTTGACGAGGCGGCCCTCTATGAGAAGCTGGGCCTGTCCCTGTCCGCGCCGCCCGCCGTGGAAGTGGTGGAAGGGGACCTGTTCACCTGCTGGCAGAGCCTGCCGGAAGGGGAGCTGGACCTGATCGTCTCCAACCCTCCGTACCTGACCGCCCAGGAGATGGCGCACCTGCAGCCCGAGACGGCCCGTGAGCCTGCCATGGCCCTGGCGGCCGGCCCCGATGGGCTGGATTTTTACCGCGCCCTGGCCAGCCGGTACAAGGCGGCCCTGCGTCCCGGCGGCGCTCTGGTGCTGGAGATCGGCTGGCAGCAGCGGCAGGCGGTCGCCGCCCTGCTGGAAGCGGCCGGCTGGACGGACATCGCCTGCCGGAAGGACTACGGCGGGAACGACCGCTGCATCACGGCGCGGCGGCCTGCCGGGGAGGAGACGGGGTCAAACTACAACTTCCTGTTGTAATCCTTGGGATTTGTGGTATACTGTAAGGGAAAAGAATCGTTTGGATAAAGGAGCATCAGGGTATGGCAAAAAATCAAAGCAGCAACGCGATGCAGTCCGCCGTCAAAAAGACCGGCGCGGACGAAAAGAAGGAAGCGCTGACCACCGCGCTGGCCCAGATCGAAAAGCAGTTCGGCAAGGGGGCTATCATGAAGCTGGGGGACAGCGCCGCGCTGCAGGTGGAGGCCATTTCCACCGGCAGCCTGGGGCTGGACCTGGCGCTGGGCGTGGGCGGCGTGCCCCGCGGCCGCATCATCGAGATCTACGGCCCTGAGTCCAGCGGCAAGACCACCCTGGCCCTGCACATCCTGGCCGAAGCCCAGAAGAAGGGCGGCGAGGTGGCCTTCATCGACGTGGAGCACGCCCTGGACCCCAACTACGCCGCGGCCCTGGGGGTGGACATCAACAGCCTGCTGGTCAGCCAGCCCGACACCGGCGAGCAGGCTATGGAAATCTGCGAGGCGCTGGTCCGGTCGGGCACCATCGACGCCATCGTCATCGACTCGGTGGCGGCCATGGTGCCCCGCGCCGAGATCGAGGGCGAGATGGGCGACAGCCATGTGGGCCTGCAGGCCCGCCTGATGAGCCAGGCCATGCGCAAGCTGACCTCGGTCATCGGCAAGACCAACACCGTCTGCGTCTTTATCAACCAGCTGCGCGAAAAGGTGGGCGTCATGTACGGCAACCCCGAAGTGACCACCGGCGGCCGGGCGCTGAAATATTACGCCTCGGTGCGGATCGACGTGCGCCGGGTGGAGGGCCTGAAGGATTCCTCCGGGCAGTTCATTGGCAACCACACCCGCGCCAAGGTGGTCAAGAACAAGGTCGCGCCCCCCTTCCGGGAGGCCGAGTTCGACATCATGTTCGGCAAGGGCATTTCCAAGATGAGCGAGCTGGTGGACGTGGGCGTCAAGCTGGGCATTGTCCAGAAGAGCGGCGCCTGGTTCAACTATGGGGACATCCGCCTGGGCCAGGGCCGGGACAACGCCAAGCAGTTCCTGGCCGATAACCCCGAGATCGCCAACGACATCGAGGGCCAGATCCGGGCCAACGCCGACAAGCTCTACTCCACCGGCCGCCGCGGCGCGCTGGCCAAAGGCAGCGCCGCCGTTGCCGCGCAGGACGCCCAGGAGGCCAAAGACAAGGACAGCGCCAAGGCCGCCGGCCCGGTGGTGAAAGCGCCGGCCCCCAGCAGCGAGAGCGAGCTGGACATCATGGTGGAGGATTAACCGATGCCCTGGCAGCAGCGCAGGGCCCGCCGTGACGCCCAGCCGCAGGAGCGCTCCGCCGACCCCGCCGGGGCCCGCGCCCGCGCGCTGGCTTTGCTGACGGGGCGGGACTACCCTTCGGCGGAACTGTACGAAAAACTGTGCGCACGCTTTACCCCCGAGGCCGCCGCGGAGACGGTGGCGGCCCTGGTGGCGGCGGGCCTGGTGGACGACACCCGCTACGCCGAAGCCAAGGCCCGCAGCCTGCAGCGGGCGCGCAAAAGCCGTCTGGCGGCGGCCATGGCCCTGCGGGGCAAGGGCCTGACCGACCAGGAGATCGACGCGGCACTGGAAGCCGCCTACGCCCCCGGCGAAGAAGGGGAGGACCCCGAGCTGGAAGCCGCCCGCGCCCTGGTGGCAGGGCCGTACCGGGCCAAGCTGGCCGCCGGCCGGCGGGACCTGGTGGCGGCGGCGCTGGCCCGGCGGGGCTTCCCCCACCGGGTGATCCGCCAGGCGCTGGACGCCCCCGACGGGGACGAAGCATAAGCAAACCAAACAGAAAGACGAGCGAGACATGAAGATTGCCTGTGTATCTCTGGGCTGTCCCAAAAACCAGGTGGACCTGGACGGGATGGTCTATACCCTGCTGGCCGCCGGACATGAGACGGTGGCCGACATTGCCGACGCCGACATGGTGCTGGTGAACACCTGCGGCTTTATCGAGAGCGCCAAGACTGAGGCCATCGAGAACATTCTGGAGGCGTGCAGCTATAAGCAGCAGAACCCGGATTTGAAGGTGGTGGTCACCGGCTGCCTGGCCGAGCGCTACCGCAGCCAGATCCGCACCGAGATCCCCGAAGTGGACGCGGTGGTGGGCTGCGCCTCCAACGGCATCATCGACCAGATCGCCGCCCGGGTGGCCGGGGGCGAACAGCTGGAGACCTACGGCCCCAAGCGGGACTTTCCCCTGGGGGGCAAGCGGGTCATCGGCACCCCGGCCCACTACGCCTACCTCAAGATCGCGGAGGGCTGCAACAACCGCTGCCACTACTGCGCCATCCCGCTGATCCGGGGACCGCTGCGCAGCCGGGAGATGGATGACTGTGTGGCGGAGGCCCGGTGGCTGGCCAGCGAAGGGGTCAAGGAGCTGGTGGTGGTGGCGCAGGACCCCACCGCCTATGGCGAGGACTGGGGCAGACCCGGCAGCATCTGCGCCTTGCTGGACCGCCTGAACGAGATCGAGGGGATCGAGTGGATCCGCATCCTCTACGCCTACCCCGAGCGGATCACCGACGACTTCATCGCGGCCATGCAGCGCAATCCCAAGGTGCTGCCCTACCTGGATCTGCCCATCCAGCACTGCAACGACGAGATCCTGCACAACATGAACCGCCGTTCCACCCGGCAGGAGCTGCTGGATGTGATCGCCAGGCTGCGTGCGGCCATCCCCGGCATCACCCTGCGCACCACCCTCATCGCGGGTTTCCCCGGGGAGACCGAGGCCCAGTTCGAGGAGCTGTGCGCGTTCGTCAAGGAGGTGCAGTTCGACCGGCTGGGCTGCTTTGCCTATTCGGCGGAGGAGAACACCCGGGCCGCCTCGATGGAAGGCCAGATCGACGAGGAGACCAAAAAGCGCCGCGCCGACCTCATCATGGAGATCCAGACCGGCATCATGTCCCGCAAGCAGGCCGGCAAGGTGGGCCAGACGCTGCGGGTGCTGTGCGACGGCCTGGACGATGAGAGCGGGCTGTACATCTGCCGCACCGCCGCAGACGCCCCCGAGATCGACGGGGCGGTGTGCGTCGCCAGCGAGGAACCCCTTTACCCCGGCCGGTTCTACGACGTCCATATCGAGGAGAGCGACCTGTACGACCTGTACGGCCGGCTGGACGGGGAAAATACAGAAGGGAATGCATGACTGAGCTATTCCGGAACGTAAGCTCCGGCAGGGCAGAAGGCATATACAAAAAGGCGTAAACGCCGCGTATATGCCGGAATGGAACGAATCAGGAGGGATCTGTGATGAACCTGCCCAACAAATTGACAATGGCCCGCATCCTGCTGGTGCCGGTGTTCATGGTGTTTGCGTCCATGACCCGGTACAACACGGAAGGGTATACAGCCGCCTGGTATCTGGCGGCGGGCGTGGTGTTTGCGGTGGCCAGCTTCACCGACTATCTGGACGGACACCTGGCCCGCAAGTGGCATTTGATCACCGACTTTGGCAAGTTTGCCGACCCGCTGGCCGACAAGCTGCTGACCACGGTCGCCTTTTTGTATATGATGCGGGACGGGGTGTGTTCGCCGGTGGTGCTGGCGGTCATCCTGGCCCGGGAGTTTGCGGTGTCGGGCCTGCGGATGGTGGCGGCCGGCGCCAAGGACGGCAAAGTGATCGCGGCCAACATGTGGGGCAAGGTCAAGACGGTGCTGCAAATGCTGAGCATCATCTTCTATTACTTTGCCGCCGCCCTGGCCGGGCCCACCGATACCATGGCGGTCTGCCTGATCTCCAGCGCCCTGTGCTGGCTGGTGGCTGCGGTCACCGCCATTTCGGGCATCAAGTACCTGGTGGACAACCGCCATTTCATCAACACGGCAAAATAAAAGGGGGCGGGCTGTCGGGCCCGCTCTTTCTGCTGGGAGGGAGACCGATTGATGCATACCAGCCGCCTGCAGAAGGCGCTTTCGATCCTGGCCAACCTGGCTGTTTTTGGGATGGAGACCGTTGCCATCCCCCTGAGCTGGAGCGGGGTCCAGGAACAGATGTTTCTTTTTTACACCGAGCTGTCCAACCTCTTTGCGATGGCGGTCTGCCTGGCGGTGGCTCTGTGCCAGCTGCGGGCGCTGTGCACCGGGGGCGAGATGCCGGCCTGGGCCCGCACCCTCAAGTATGTCGTCACCTGCTGCCTGATGCTGACCTTTTTGACGGTGGTGTTTGTGCTGGCCCCCATGTATGGCCCCGACGGCCATTATGTCATGCTGCTGACCAGCTCGATGCTGTACAATCACTTCCTCAATCCGGTGCTTGCCTTCCTGTCCTTTACCCTGCTGGAGCGCGCCCCGGCCCTGCCCCGGCGCACGGTGCGGTATGCCCTGGTGCCTACGCTGCTGTACGGCAGTGTGGTGCTGGCCGCCAACATTGCCAAAGTGTATAAAGGGCCCTATCCGTTCCTGTATGTTTACGAGCAGCCGGTGTGGGTCTCGGCACTGTGGATGGTGACCATCCTGGGGGGCAACGCCCTCATCGCCCTGGCGGTGTGGAAGTTGGGCGGCGGCCGGCGGGCGTCTTGACGGGCCCTGCGGTTTTGGGGTACAATAGAAGAAGAAATTCGCCCCGCACAGCCGGGGTGAGAATACGGAGGTTGCGAGCAATGGCACGAAAAATTGGTATTTTGGGTGCAGGCACCTGGGGCATCGCCCTGGCCCGGATGCTGGCGGTCAACGGCAGCGACGTGCTGGTCTGGTCGGCCATCCCCAAAGAGGTGGAGGACCTGGCCCGCACGCGGGTCCATCCCAACCTGCCCGGTATGGTGCTGCCCGAGTCGCTGCGCTTTACCAAGGAGATCGCCGAAGTATGCAGCGGCCAGGATATCCTGGTGTTTGCGGTGCCTTCGGTGTTTGTCCGCTCCACGGCGGCCAAGGCGCGCCCCTATATCCGCTATGGCCAGCTGATCGTGGATGTGGCCAAGGGCATCGAGCCCGAGACCCTGTTCACCATGACCGAGGTGCTGGCCGACGAGCTGGGCAAGGAGGACGGTCCCCGCGGCATCCGCCTGGTGGCCCTGTCCGGCCCCACCCATGCCGAGGAGGTGGCCCTGGACCTGCCCACCACCATCGTGTCGGCCTCCCCGGACGCCGAGGCCGCAGCCATCATCCAGGAGGCGTTTACCAACCAGTGTATGCGGGTGTACACCAACCCCGACATCAAGGGGGTGGAGCTGAGCGGCGCCCTCAAAAACGTCATCGCCCTGGGGGTGGGCATCTCCACCGGCCTGGGCTATGGCGACAATGCCCGGGCGGCCCTCATCACCCGCGGCATCGCCGAGATCGCCCGGCTGGGTGTGGCCATGGGCTGCAACGTCCATACCTTTGCGGGCCTGGCCGGCATCGGCGACCTGATCGTCACCGCCACCAGCCAGCACAGCCGCAACAACCGGGCCGGCCAGCTGATCGGCAAGGGCCGCACCCCCTCCCAGGCCGTGCAGGAAGTGGGCATGGTGGTGGAAGGGATGAACGCCCTGCCCGCCGCCCTGGAGCTGGCCCGGCGCTACCGGGTGGATATGCCCATCGTCCAGACGGTGAACGCTGTGGTCAACCAGGGGATGAGCGCCGCCGACGCGGTGGACACCCTGATGAACCGCGACCCCAAAGACGAGCTGCCCGGCTGAGGAAGCCGCGGCGATCCATCGACAGACCCAAAGCCCCCGCTCTCCGGCCAGGAAGGCGGGGGCTGCTTTTTGGGTCCGGCCCCGCCCGCCCGGCTTGACAAGCCCTGTAAAATTGTGTATTTTTTATGATAATAAAGGTGCAGGATGCCGGCCCGGCGCGGACCCGGGCGGGCTTTGGGACAGAGGGGAACAGGGTGTATGAAGATCTTGATTTGCGATGACGACCTCCGATATTGCCAGCGGGTGCAGAAGATGGTGCAGCCCTTTTTTGCGGCCCGGCATCTGCCGGCGGAGTGCAGGATCTGCACCAGCGCGGGGGAGATGATGGCCCTGGAAGGGCTGGAGCTGTACCAGCTGGCGTTTCTGGATGTGGACCTGGTCACCGCCAACGGCATCGAGCTGGGGCGCATCCTCAAGCAGAAAAACCCGTCCATCATGCTGGTGTACATATCGGCCTATCTGGAGTTCGCGCCCCAGGGATACACGGTCAGCGCGTTCCGCTACATCCTGAAAGGGGATATCCGCCGGGCGCTGCCGGCCTGCCTGGAGGACCTGTACGCCGAGATGTTCAAAAAACAGAAGGTGCTGCTGGCGGAAGTCAACCGGGAGATGGTGCGGGTGCCCTACGACGACATCTTTTCGCTGGAGAGCGCGGGGCGCAGGATCCAGGTGCTGGGCCGGGTGCCCCGTCAGCCCCTGTGCATCTTTTACGGCAAGCTGTCCGAGCTGCCAAACGCCCTGTTTGAGAGCGGCTTTTTGCGCATAGGGCGCAGCGCGGTGGTCAATATGCGGTATGTCCGGCGGATCATCGGGTACAAGGTGTGGATGGACAACGGCGTGGAGCTGAGCGTCAGCCGGACCAGCTACGCCCAAGTGCGGAGCATCTATCTGGAATGGAAGGGGCGGTTTGGAGATGCCTGATGCGCTGCGATCGCTGGCGCTGCCCTGCCTGGGGGAGTTTTTGGCTGCACTGCAGATCCAGTACGCCCTGCTGGGCAAGGGCCGGCTGCCCCTGTGGGCGTCGGTGGCCGGCTCGCTGGCCCTGTGGGCCGTCACCCAGGCGCTGTGGGGGCATTACACCGCCTTTTCGTTCTGGGCGCTGTTTTTCAACGCGCTGCGGATGCTGATGGCCTCGATGTTCTTTGGGGGCACGCTGACCAAAAAGGCGTTTTCGGTGGTGGCCTGCGGCGGGATCACCCTGTTCTATGGCAACCTGCTGGGGTCGCTGGTGGCCCGGTTCCGCCAGATCCGGCTGGCCCAGGTCTGGCTGACGCCCGAGATCATGGTGCTGTACCTTCTGCTCAACCTGTTCGTGTATCTGGGCATCCGGGTGCTGAAAAAGCAGTCCTGGGTGGAGGAGCCGGTGCAGCGGCGGCTCAGCGGCCTGTACCTGACCGTGCTGACGCTGCTGAGCGTCATCCTGACGGCGTTTGGGCAGATGTCGCTGCAATATGAGTTTTTGTTTTTGATCTGCCTGGGCCTGGTCATCTCGGTGATGATCTACTTTGCGCTGCTGGCCATCTTCAACGCCCGGCTGGCCCAGGCCAACCAGACCGCCCTGCAGATGAAGATGGAGCAGGAGCGGGCCGACGCCCTGATGGAGTCCTACCAGGCCCAGCGCCGCCTGACCCATGAGTTCACCAACCACATGGACGCGGTCAACTTCTACCTGAACAAGGGGGACGCCGCCGGGGCCAGGGAGTACCTGGCCAGCGTGGCCCAGCGCATCTCGGCGGGAACGTCGGTGGTCAACACCCACAACCCCCTGCTGGACGCGCTGCTCAGCCGGGCCTATCACAGCGCCTCGGAAAAAGAGATCATGATGAACTTCGATCTGTGCGACCTCAGGCAGTTCCCCCTCAGCAACACCGACATGGTGACGGTGATCAGCAACCTGCTGGACAACGCCATCCGCGCGGCCGCCCAGGCCGACCCGCCCCAGATCAACGTCCGCATCAAACAGATGGACGGGGAATATGTGGTGTCGGTGCGCAACCGCGTCCGGGAGGACGTGCCCCTTCACGGGGACGAGCTGCCCGCCTCCACCAAGCAGGAGCCGGGCCACGGGGTGGGCCTGGCCAACGTGCGCAGCGTACTGGTCCGCTATGGCGGCGAGTACGCCATCAGCTGCAAGGACCGCTGGTTCTGCTTCACCTTCACGGTGCCCGTCCCGGCGTCCTGAAAAAGGCCCGGCGCCCTCGACCTGGCCGCGGCGGTGTGGTACAATGGTCCAAAAGCGGAACGTGCAGGAGGCAGGTTATGGAGTATACGACGCTGAACAACGGGGTACGGATGCCCCTGCTGGGCTATGGCACCTGGGAGGTGCGGGGCGAGGAGGGCTGCCGCTGCATCCGCCAGGCCCTGGAGGTGGGTTACCGCCTGCTGGACACTGCCCGGATGTACGGCAACGAGGAGATGGTGGGGCGGGCGGTGCGCCAGAGCGGCCTGCCCCGGGAGGAGATCTTCCTCACCACCAAGCTCTACCGCCCCAGCGCCAGCTATGAAAAGGCCCGGCAGGGGGTGGAGGATTCCCTGCGGGCGCTGGGGGTGGATTACATCGACCTGATGCTGATCCATGAGCCCTACCCGGAGGCCCCCGCCATGTACCGCGCCCTGGAGGAGGCCTATGACGCCGGCAGGATACGGGCCATCGGGGTATCCAACTTTGACCAGGCGGCCCTGGAGCGGCTGCTGGCCTGCTGCCGGGTGACGCCGGCGGTGGACCAGATCGAGTCCCACGTCTACCATCCCCGGCTGGAATTGCAGAAGTGGCTGGCGGCGCGCGGCATCCGGATGCAGTCCTGGGCCCCCTTCACCGAGGGGCGGCGGGACATTTTTGCGCAGCCCGAGCTGGTGCAGGCCGGCGCGGCCCACCGCAAGACGGCCGCCCAGGCGGCCCTGCGGTATCTGGTGCAGAACGGGATCGGGGTGATCCCCAAGACGGTGCACCGGCAGCGGATGGAGGAAAACTTTGCCATCTTCGACTTTACCCTCACCGAACAGGAAATGGAACGGATCCGCGCCCTGGATGGCGGGCAGTCCCTGTTTGGCTGGTATTGAGGCAGCGTATTTGCAGAAAGGAACAAGGGTATGAAGCGGTATTTGGCGCTGGATATGGGGGGCACCTTCATCAAGTATGCCCTGATGGAGCCCCAGGGCGAGATCGCAGCCAGCGGGAAGGTCCCCTCCCCCCTGGACAGCATGGAGCATCTGCTGGAGGTGCTGCGCGGCATCGGACAGCAATTCCAGGGGGCGTATGCGGGCGTGGCCGTCTCGATGCCGGGCCGGATCGATACAAAGCGCGGCATCGCCCACACCGGCGGGATGTTCACCTACATCCGGGATACGCCGGTGGGGCAGCTGTTTGCCGCGTGTCTGGGCCAGCCGGTGTGCGCGGCCAACGACGCCAAGTGCGCCGCCAGCGCAGAGCTGTGGAGCGGCGCGCTGCAGGGGGTGTCCAACGGCGCGGTGGTGGTGCTGGGCACCGGCACCGGCGGCGGCGTGGTGCTGGACGGCAAGGTCTGGATGGGCACCACCTTTGCGGCCGGGGAGCTGTCGTTGCTGCCGGTGCGGTTTGCGGGGCTGGCGGGGATGGGCAAGGGCTCCCATGACCTGGACACCGACCTGCTGTGGGCCCACTATGCCTCGGCCACCGGCCTGCTGCACCAATACGCCATCCGCAAGGGGGTGGACCCGGCGGGGCTGGACGGCCTGCAGTTCTTTGCGGCCTACGACGCCGGGGAGAAGGAGGCCGTGGAAGCGCTGGATACCTTTGGCGAGATGACCGCCGCCGGCATCTATGCGGTCCAGTCGGTGCTGGACCTGGAGCGCTACGCCATCGGCGGCGGGATCAGCGCCCGGCCCGAGGTCACCGACATCATCCGGGAAAAGCTCGGACAGCTGTACGACGCCATCTTCTTCACCCCCTTCGGCAAGCCCGAAGTGGTGCGCTGCAAGTACGGCAACGACGCCAATCTCCTGGGCGCCCTCCGGTTTTTCCTGGAACAGGAGAAGATGCGCTGAAACAAGAAAAAGCACCGCCTCCGGCCGGGGGCAGTGCTTTTTTGTTGTATAGGGGACCGGCCTCAGCGGCAGCGGCCGCGCCAGGGACAGCGGCCGGAGCAGCAGCCGCATCCGCCGTGCGTTTTGCGCCGCCACAGACGCCGCAGGGCCCAGAAGGTCCAGGCCGCCAGGGCCGCCAGGATCAGCAGGCCCGCAAAGAGGGTGCTCATGCCCGCGCCTCCTTTCTCACAGCAGCAGCATACCGGTCTGATAGACCGCGAAGGTGACCAGCCAGGCCACCGCCAGCTGGAAGGCGGCGGTAAAGACGGTCCAGCCCCAGCTGCCCGATTCCTTCTGGATGGTGGCCAGGGCGGCGGCACAGGGGATGTACAGCAGGCAGAAGATCATCAGGCAGAGGGCGTTGAAGGGCCCGAAGCCGATCCCCTCGAGGGCGGCGGCAAAGGCGGCCATCCCGGCCTCCGAGCTGGCGTTGACGATGCCGAACAGCACCGCGCAGCTGGAGACCACCACTTCCTTGGCGGAGATGCCCGCGATGAGGGCCACCGCGATCTGCCAGAAGCCCAGGCCGATGGGGGCAAAGAAGGGGGTCAGGGCCTTGCCGATGAGGGCGCCGAAGCTGTCCGACATGGCGGGGGTGTAGCCGGCGGGGCCGAAGTTCAGCACCACCCAGATGAGCAGGGTGGCGATGAAGATGGTGGTGCCGGCCTTTTCCAGGTAATCCTTGACCTTTTCCCAGACGTAGATGGCCACCGTGCGGGCGTCGGGGAGCTTGTATTCGGGCAGCTCGATGAGCAGGTAGTTGACGCTCTTTTTCCGGTCCATCAGATGGAGCAGCGCCGTGACCAGGATGGCCACCAGGATGCCGATCAGGTACATGGAGTAGGCCACCACCATGGCGTTGTCCCCGAAGAACATCTCGGAGAAGAGGATGTAGATGGTCAGCCGGGCGTTGCAGCTCATGAAGGGGGTCACCAGCATCACCTTGAGCCGGTCGTGCTTGTTTTCCAGCGCGCGGGAGGCCATGACGGCCGGCACCGTGCACCCGAAGCCCAGCAGCATGGGGATGAAGGCCTTGCCCGACAGCCCCAGCTTGCTCATGATGCCCTCCATCACATAGGCCACCCGGGCCATGTAGCCGCTGTCCTCCAGCAGAGCCAGGCAGAGGAACAGGATCAGGATGTTGGGCAGGAAGGTGACGATGGTGCCCACGCCCGCGATGATGCCGTCCACGATGAGGGAGGACAGCACGTCCCCGGCATGGATGGCGGCCAGGGCGGCGGCGGCCCCGTCGGACAGCCAGCCGATCAGCAGCTCCAGATAGCCCTTGAGCCAGTCGCCGATGGTGAAGGTCAAGAAGAAGATGGCCGCCATGATGACAAGGAAGATGGGGATGCTCCACACCTTGCTGGTCAGGAGCCGGTCGGCCCGCTCGGTGAGGATATCCTGCCGCTCCTTGTGGATCAGCACCTCGTCCAGGATCTCCCCGATGAAGTCGTATTTCTGGTTGATGATGTCCGACTCATAGCTGCGGTCCAGCACCTGGGGCAGGTCCACCGGGTATTTCTCGCAGATCTCCTTGTCCCCCTCCAGCAGCTTGAGGGCGTGCCAGCGCTCGTTGGTCAGGCCGGGGTAGCGCGCGTGCAGCGCGGGGATGATCTGGTCGATCTTGTCCTCGATCGGGTCCGAATAGACCATGGTGTACTCGGCGTGGTGGTCGTGCCGGTGATGGGAGACGGTCTTGTGCTGGTGCACCAGGGGGTCGGGCCCGGTGCTGTCCTTGTGGTGGGCGGCGGCGTGGAGCAGCGCGTCCAGGCCGCGGCGCTGGCGGGCCGACACCGGGATGACCGGGATGCCCAGCATCTCGGGCAGGCGGTGCAGGTCGATCTCCATGCCGCGCTTTTCCACAATGTCCATCATGTTCAGGGCCATGACCACCGGCTTGCCCAGCTCCAAGAGCTGCAGCGTCAGGTAAAGCCCGCGTTCCAGCGCGGAGGCGTCCACCACGTTGATGATGACGTCCACCTCGTCGCTGAGGATGAACTGGCGGCTGACCGTCTCCTCCATGGTGTAGGAGGTCAGGCTGTAGGTGCCGGGCAGGTCCACCAGGTGGATGTTCAGGCCGTGGTGCTTGACCGCGCCCTCCACCTTTTCCACCGTCACGCCCGGCCAGTTGGCCACTTTCAGGTTTGCGCCGGTGTAGGCGTTGAACAGGGTGGTCTTGCCGCAGTTGGGGTTGCCGATAAACCCGATGGTCATATCATGTTTCTGTTCAGGCATCCGGCTGGCCCTCCTCTACTTCAATGTTTTTGGTGATGTTGCAGCCCAGGGCAAAGCGGGTGCCCCGCAGCTTGATGATGAGAATGCCTTTTCCTTTCCGGTTCAACACCGAGACCGGCGTCTGATTGGTCATGCCCAGCGCTTCCAGCCGTCGTTCCAGCTGGAAGGGCAGGTCGATCTTCTGGACGACGTACGTCCGGCCGATCTGCGCGTCTTTCAAATACATTTTCACACCTCCGTCAGGCGAAAGTTGTTTGCCGCTAACTTCCGCCTTCCTTATATTACAACGAAGACGCGGTTTCGTCAATGGGCAGCTTTCCAGAGGGGAACACGGCCCGCCGGCAGGCAAAAAAGGCCCCCCGAAGGCTTGTGCCTTCGAGGGACCTTGCAGAATGGAGCTGCTATCCAGATTTGAACTGGAGACCTCATCCTTACCAAGGATGCGCTCTACCAACTGAGCTATAGCAGCATATGGCGACCCGGATCGGGCTCGAACCGACGACCCCCAGCGTGACAGGCTGGTGCTCTAACCAACTGAGCTACCGGGCCATACTTGTGATGGCCGCCGGCGGCTGACCGCCGGAACGTGTCTTATTATACCAATCGGGGGGCGGGTTGTCAAGGGTGAATTTGCGATTTTTTCAAACTTCCCGCCATTTTGTCAAAAAAGCGCGCAGAAAAGCAGAAAGCCTCCAATAGGGAGGCTTTCAGACTATGCTTTTTGCCGCTTTTGCAGCCGGCAGATCAGGGCCGGGACCAGGGCCATGACGTAAAAGGCCAGCAGCGCGCAGCTGAGGAACTCGGCCCACAGCGGGCCGATGAGGCCGGCCAGCAGGCCGGGCAGCAGCTTGTAGATCAGCAGCATGGGGACGAGGGCCGCGGCGGCCAGGAGGTACTGCCCCGCCGAGCGCTGCGCGGTGGAAAAGCGGAGCCACCGCCGCTCGATCAGCCAGCCGGGGTAAAACCCAAAGACCATCCCGGCGGCCATGAAGCCGTCCTCCATCATCGCTTCGGGGTCCACCAGCAGCGTGCCGTCCACATAGTCCAGCGGGTAGCTCTTGCAGGAGAACCAGACCACCGCCGCGAGGGCGGCCGCCATGCCCACCGCCGCCACCGTCTTATCAAAGTTGGGCTGGCGTTCCAGCCGGGCCGCGACCTTGCCGTTCAGCCACAGGTAGCCGCCGGTCAGGGCCATGCCGGCCAGGACGTCCTGCGGGGTGTGCACCCCCAGATAGTTGCGGGAAAAGGCGGTGAGCAGGACCATGACCACCATCAGGACGGCCAGCCAGCGGCGCTTGCGGCCGTACCACAGGCCCACGCTGCCATATATGGCGGTGGCGCTCTGGGTGTGCCCCGAAGGGAACGAGTAGCCGGTGGCGGTATCCAGCGCGGTGATGACCGGGTGGACCCGGCTGTCCCGCACCCAGGGGCGGTAGACGCAGGCGGTCAGCTTGGCGATCTGGGTCAGCAGGCTGCTGCCCACATAGTTCAGCATCAAAAAGCCGCCGAAGTGCCGGTCCACAGCCCAGAAGATGAAGGCTGCGGCCCCGATGGTGACGGAACTGGCGGCCAGCTCGCTGACAAGCTCCATCAGCGGGGTCAGCACAGCGCCGGCCGCCTCCCGCAGCCGCTGCAACAGCAGCAGGTATTCGATATCCATAGGCATCCTCCTTCTGGGGCCATCCTATGACAGGACGGCGCGGCGCGTGCAGATAACAAAAAAGCACAGCGCCGGCTGGCACTGTGCTCTTGGCAGGGGTAGTAAGTCTCGAACTCACGGCACGCGGTTTTGGAGACCGCTGCTCTACCAACTGAGCTATACCCCTATACACCCGGCATTCCGTCGAATGCCTGCTTATTATACTTGATTTGGCGGGAAATGTCAAGGTGTTTTTTCGCCCAAAGCCCGATTTTTTGCACAGGCGCAGGCGCCGCCCGGTTTTTCCATCATGCTTTTGGCGATGTCGGCCAGGCTGACGCTCTCGAGATACTGGTTGATCACCTCGTCCAGCCCGGCCCAGAAGGGCAGCGTGGCGCACTGGTCCGAGAGAGGGCACTCGTTGATCTCGCTCTCCAGGCAGGGGATGGGGGCAACGCTGCCCTCCATCACGGCGATGATCTCCCCCGCGGTGATCCGGGCGGGGTCCCGGGCCAGGCGGTATCCGCCCTGGCTGCCCCGCTCGCTCTTGACCAGGCCCGCCTTGGCCAGGGGCGTGACCAGCTGTTCGAGATATTTCAGGCTGAGATGCTGCCGCTCACTGATCTCCTTCAAGGGCATAGCACGCCCGGAAGTGGAACAGGCCAGCTCGGCCATCAGGCGCAGGCCGTACCGGCTCTTGGTAGAAAACCGCATCCTTTTACCTCCTCGTCTGGATATGCAAACAGTATAGCACGGGAACGGGGATTTGAAAAGACTCAGTCCGCCGCAGCGCCATTTTGGCCCTTGTGAAAACAAAAAAGGTCTGCTATCATAAAAGAAACAGGATCACAGGCGCAGCGAACACAAGGGAGGATTCATATGGGATACGATGCCAAGGACTTTGCCGGCAGGCACTGCGGCTGCCGCTATCAGCAGGATTACCGTCCGGTGCTGGGCCGGGACGGCAAAAAGGAATCGGGCACGCTGGAAGTCATGAAGTTCTACTACGACGGGAAGATCCGCTTTGAGCAGCACTGCTACGGCGAGGCGGCCACCTTTGTCTTTGGGGTGTGGTGCGACGGGATGGACCCCGACGGCACCCTGCACTGGTCCCGCCCCAAGAGAGGCTACTACGATGAGCAGTACCTGCCCAAAAAGCTGACCCGGGTGGGGGAGGACGGGAGCCTCTACTTCGACGACGGCATCTTTCCCTGGAAGCTGGCCGACGATTTCACCGACGACCCGCGCTGGGGCTACCCCCGCTGGAAGGTGGCCCTGGGCAAACTGACCGGCAAGGGCCGGAAATAAACGGAGGATCCGGACACAGACCGAAACACGGCGCGGCGCAAAGGCGGCGCCGCGTTTTGCTTTTACGGCAGCGGTTCCAGCCGCAGCCGGTCCAGCACGGGGTTCAGGACGTCCAGCTCGATCTGGCCGGGCGCGCTGGCCTTGCCCGCGCAGGCAAAGGTCATGGCGGAGCCCATCGCCTCGCCGCAGAGCCGGCTGATGCCGCCCAGCGCCCCCATGCTCATGGTGATGACGGGGGTGGCCGGGTGCTGTTCGGCCATCTCGGCGGTGGCGGCCAGCAGGGCAAGGAGGTCCCGGCGGCTCTGGGGCATGACCGCCAGCTTGGGCAGGTCGGCTCCGGCCCGCTGCATGGCGCACAGACGGTCCACCATTTCCCGGCAGGACGGCGTCCCGGAAAAATCGTGGCTGGAGCAGACGACCGCCACCCCCCGGGCATGGGCGGCGGCGATCAGGCCGGGCAGCCTCTCCCCGGCGGGCAGGAACTCGATGTCCAGCAGGTCGGCGCAGCCGCCGGCGCACACCCGGCGGCAGAAATCGTCGTATTCCTTTGGCGCGGCATCCGCCTGGCCGCCCTCCGGCCGGGTGCGCAGGGTGACCAAAAGCAGCTTTTCTCCCACGGCCTGCCGCAGTCCGGTCAGGCACCGGGCCAGGGCGTCCGCATCCCGCCAGCCGCTGAACCAGTCGGCCCGGAATTCCACACAGTCGGCCTCCAGGCCGGCAAAGACCCGTCCGCGGGCAAGGATGTCCGTCCGGTCCTGTTCTACGATGGGCAGGATGACTTTGGGCCGCCCTTCCCCGATCCGGCATCCCCGTACAGTAACGCAGGGCATACGATCCACTTCCTTCCCTTATTATAGGTATCTGTATCATACCGGGAAGGGGGCGGAAATGTCAAGGGCCAAGAAACTTCCAAAAAGTTGAAAAAAGGGGTTGACAAAAGGAGGAAAGAGTAGTACTATACATG
>ERZ1090864.224-NODE-224-length-31443-cov-37.938448_pt1 | contig 31443 bp, 30 predicted proteins | sample MGYA00478479_ERZ1090864 | MGnify/ENA primary metagenome ERZ1090864 (study PRJEB33644, sample SAMEA5815743) | chicken gut metagenome | biome: Chicken; feature: Gastrointestinal Tract; material: Caecum | place: Ireland | collected 2019-01-01 | study: A study of the...
TCGCCCTGATCGGCGGCGGCACCACCATGATCGGCGACCCCTCCGGCCGCACCGACATGCGCAAAATGCTGACCAAAGAGGACATCGCCCACAACGCCGAATGTTTCAAGCGCCAGATGGAGCGGTTCATCGAGTTTGGCGAGGGCAAGGCCATGATGCTGAACAACGCCGACTGGCTGCTGGACCTGAACTATGTGGAGCTGCTGCGCGAGGTGGGCGCCTGCTTCAGCGTCAACAACATGCTGCGCGCCGAATGCTACAAGCAGCGCATGGAAAAGGGCCTGTCCTTTTTGGAATTCAACTACATGATCATGCAGAGCTACGACTTCTACTACATGTTCCAGCACTACGGCTGCAACATGCAGTTCGGCGGCGACGACCAGTGGTGCAACATGCTGGGCGGCACCGAGCTGATCCGCCGCAAGCTGGGCAAGGACGCCTACGCCATGACCATCACCCTGCTGACCGACTCCCAGGGCAAGAAGATGGGCAAGACCGCCGGCAACGCGGTCTGGCTGGACCCCAACAAGACCAGCCCCTTCGAGTTCTACCAGTACTGGCGCAACGTGGACGACGCCGACGTCATGAAGTGCATCCGGATGCTGACCTTCCTGCCGCTGGAGCAAATCGACGAGATGGCCACCTGGAAGGACCAGAAGCTGAACGAGGCCAAGGAGATCCTGGCCTACGAGCTGACCAGCATGGTCCACGGTCAGGAGGAGGCCGCCAAGGCCCAGGATGCGGCCCGCGCCCTGTTCAGCGGCGCTGCCGACACCGAGCATATGCCCACCACCACCCTGACCGAGGCCGACCTGACCGACGGCAGCATCGGCATCCTGACCCTGATGGTCAAGGCCGGGCTGGCCGCCTCCAACGGCGAGGCCCGCCGCCTGGTCACCCAGGGCGGCGTCCTGGTCAACGGCGAAAAGGTGGCCGTCCCCACCGCCAGCTTCACCGCCGGCCAGCTGGCAGACGGCATCGTCATCAAGAAGGGCAAAAAGGTCTACCACAAGGTGACGATGTGACCCCATAACCCAAACAAATGAGCGGCGCTCCCGCACCGGAACCATCCGGCAGGGGAGCGCCGCTTTTTGCTGCGATGGGGGAGAGGATGCGCAAAGGCGGAGCCCCGAAAAGCCCCGCCTTTGCATCCAAGTGCAAGATCCCTACACCACAAGGAACAACTTATTTGACCAGGACCACATCCTGGCCCTGGGTGACTTTGCCGGTGGCGATGGGCTCGACACTGGTAAAGTCGTCGGTATTGGTGACCACCACGGGCGTGGTCAGCTTATAGCCTGCGGCCGAAATGGCGGCCATATCGAACTTGAGCAGCAGCTGGCCCTTCTTGACCTTGTCGCCGACTTTGACTTTGGGGTCGTAGCCCTTGCCCTTCAGCTCCACGGTGTCCATGCCGACGTGGATCAGCACTTCCAGGCCGTTGTCGCCCATGATGCCCACGGCGTGGCTGGTCTCAGCCACCTGCTCGATGGTGCCGTCAAAAGGAGCGACCACTTCGCCCTTGGAAGGCTCGATGGCGCAGCCCTTGCCCAGCGCTTCGCTGGAGAAAACGGGGTCGTCGATCTCGCTCAGGATGCGGATCTCGCCTTCCAGAGGCGCACATACGATCTTATCGCCGGCAGGTGCAGCGGGCTTGGCTGCGGGCGCGGGGGCCGGTTCTTCTTTCTTGTGGAACAGGTTGGAAAAGAATCCCATAGTGTTTTTGTCTCTCCTTATCATGCCATATTTGCCGTTCCTGGCCGCAGGGCAGGCCCCGCGGCGCGTGGCCTGCTTTGGGCAGCGAACAGCTTGATTCTTATGCCATTCTACCACATTTTCCAGTGATTTACAGCAGAAAAACGCACAACATTTATATTTCGTGAATCAGTATAAAATGACACGGCGTTTCTTGTGCAAATTGTCCCTTGATTTTACAGCTCGTAGGCTTTGCGCAGGGCGTCGTAGGCGGCGTCCTCGTTCTCGCTGCGCACCAGCAGGGAAATGTCCAGGTCGCTGGTGGTGATCAGGTGCACCTCGATGCCGGCCGAAGCCAGGGCGCTCAAAGCGCGTGCGGCCACGCCGCAGCTGGCTACCATCTCCTCGCCAAAGAGGTTCAGCTTGGAGTAGCCCACGCTGATGAGAGGGGCGGCCTTGGCGTCGGGGTCCAGCTTGGCGGCCGAGATGGCTTTCATGACCAGGGGCAGGTCGTTGCTGGATGCGGTGAAGCTGAAGTCCAGCCGGGTGCCGTGGGGGGCGCTCTGGCTGATCATATCCACCACGATGCCGGTGTCCGCAAAGATCTGCAGGTAGCGCGCAAGGCTGCCGGCGCTGAACGCCGCGTCCTGCACACTGATCATCATGACGCCAGGCTCGACTGTGATTTTCGATACTCCGTACATAATCATGCTTCCTTTCTGCCTTGCCGCGGCAAGGCCTTTTTGCTCAGGTCAGATCCAGAAACGCCGGGTCGATGTACTGCTGCGCCACGGCGCGGATGTAGTCGTAGCTGAAATCGCTGTCATTGGCCCGCACCCCGTGGGCGGCGGCCAATTCGGGGGTGTAGTCCCGGTAGAGGTAAGTGCGCACGTCCGACTTGCCCGCGCCGTAATGGGTGACGGTGGGGTGGAGCTGCGGGTCCAGCACTTCCAGTTGGACGGCCCCGTCGGGGCTGGTGGTCTTTTGCAGGCGCAGCGTCAGGACCGCGCCGATCAGCTGGTCCTTTTTGCTCTGGGTGCTGAGAAAGTTGCCCAGCGAATACGCCGCGAACACACGGCGCCCGTCCTCCGCCGTCAGCCACCCGGCGTTTTGCAGCACATGGGGGTGGGTGCCGACGATGACGTCCGCGCCCCAGTCGGCCAGCTGCTGGGCCAGGGTGCGCTGGGCGCCGGTGATGGTGTGGCTGTCCTCCACGCCCCAGTGGACGCCCACCACCACAAAGTCGGCCAGCTGGGCCGCCTGCCGGACCTGCTGCTCGATGACGTCGGTCTGGCTGGTGTAGAGGACGTTGGCCTCCATGGCGCTGCTGCGGGGAATGCCGTTGGTGTGTTCGGTGTAGGACAGGTAGGCGATGGTAACGCCGTTGACGGTGTGGAGCGGGATGGTCCCATAGTCCGCCTCGCCCCGCCACAGCCCGGTGGTGACCACGTCCGCGGGCATGGAGGCCCAGAAGCGGAGGGTGGCGGCGATGCCGGAAGCCCTCTTGTCATAGGTGTGGTTGTTGGACAGGCTGAACACCCGGAACCCCGCCCGGTAAAGAGCGCGGGCGCAGTCGCCAGGCGTGGAAAAGCAGGGGTAGGTGGAGGGGGCCAGCTCGTCGGTGCACAGGGTCTCCTGGTTGATCCAGTTCACGTCAAAATCGCTGTAAAAGGGGACCAGGTTGGCATAGCAGTAGTCAAAGCTGTAGGCGGCGTCCCCCACGGCCCGGGCGGCGGCCTGCTGGTAGATCTTGGAGTGGATCAGGTTGTCGCCGGTGGCGGAAAACCGCACCGTTTCAACGACCGGCTGCGGCTCCGGTTCAGGCTCGGGCTCGGCGGGCAGGCTGGAGACAGGGGGCGGCGCTTCCGGTTCGGCTGAGACGGGGGCCTGGCCGGGCCGGAAACCGCCCAGCCCGATGCACAGGGCCAGCGCCGCGGTGAAAGCGGCGGCCACGCACCAGAGGGGCAGACGCCCCGGGCCGCCGGCTGCGGCGTGCCGTCCGGGCGGTTCTGCAACAGGGTGGTTCATCGTCGGTTCCTCCTTTCACAGGAGGCGGGCGGGTCAGCGCTCGGCGATCAGGTCGCTCATGTTGTACAGGCCCGGCTCCTTCTTGGCGAGGTAGAGGGCGGCGTTGATGGCGCCGTTGGCGAACACGCTGCGGGAATAAGCGGTGTGTTTGAGGGTGATCACTTCGTCCGGCCCGCAGAACAGCACCTCGTGGTCGCCCACGATGCTGCCGCCCCGCACCGAGCTGATCCCAATCTCCATGGGGTCGCGCTTTTCCCGCACCGAGGCGCGGTCGTAGACATAGTGGTAAGCGCCGCCGGCCTGCTCGTTGACGGCGTCGGCCAGCATCAGGGCGGTGCCGCTGGGGGCGTCCACCTTGTTGTGGTGGTGCTGCTCTACGATCTCGACGTCGTAGGCTGTGCCCAGAATGGCGGAAGCCCGCTTGCACAGCTCGATCAGCAGGTTGATGCCCAGGGACATATTGGCGCTTTTGAACACGGGGACGCTGCGGGACAGCTGGACGATCTTGAGGTTCAGTTCGTCCGACATACCGGTGGTGCACAGGACGATGGGGGTCTTGTGGGCCTCGCAGTAGGGGAGGATCTTCTCCACCGCCGCAGGGGAGCTGAAGTCGATGATGACGTCGCCCCGGCCGGCCAGGTCGTCAGGGCTGGCATAGACGGGGATCCCGTTCTGTTCGCCGGCGTGCAGGTCGATGCCGGCGATCACCTTGCAGTCGTCCCGCTGGGCGATCATATCGCAGAGCACATGGCCCATCCGGCCGCCGATGCCTTGAATGACAAGTTCCGTCATGGTTTTGCTTCCTTTCGTTTTGTACATGATGAGGCAAATGCCCGGAAAGAACAGTCTCGCCGGGCATTTGCGTTATTGCAGCAGGCCGCAGGCGCGCAGGGCCTGCTCGATCTTGGCTTTCTGGGCGTCGCCCGGCTCCACCAGGGGCAGGCGGCACTTGCCGGCGTCCCAGCCCAGCAGGTTCATGGCGTACTTGACCGGGATGGGGTTGACGTCGCAGAACATGGCGTCGCACAGGGGCAGCATCTCCAGCTGCAGGCGGCGGGCCTCGGCGGCGTCGCCGTCGAACCACGCCTTGCAGCAGTCGTGCACCAGGGTGGGCGCGATGTTGGACACCACGCTGATGACGCCCTTGCCGCCCAGAGACAGCAGGGGCAGGACCTGGTCGTCGTTGCCCGAGTAGATGTTCAGAGCGTCGCCGCAGGCCGCGGCGATCTGGGCTACCTGGGCAATGTTGCCCGAGGCCTCCTTGATGCCGTTGATGAGGGGATGCTCGCTCAGCTTTTTGGCCGTCTCAGGCTTGATGTTGACGCCGGTGCGGGAAGGCACATTGTAGAGAATGACCGGGATGCCGCCCGCCTCGGCCATGGCGGTAAAGTGGGCGATCAGGCCGGCCTGGCTGGTCTTGTTGTAGTAGGGGGTGACCATCAGCAGGGCGTCGGCGCCGCAGTTGGCCGCGCCAGCGGCCAGGGTGCAGCCGTGGGCGGTGTCGTTGGAACCGGCCCCGGCCACCACCGGCACCCGGTGCGCCACGGTGTCCACCGCGAACTTGATGGCGGACAGCTGCTCGGCGTCGGTCATGGTGGAGCACTCGCCTGTGGTGCCGCAGATGACGATGGCGTCGGTGCCGCGGTCGATCTGATCCTCAAGGATCTGCCCCAGCACGTCAAAGTTGATGGTTCCGTTTTCGTGCATGGGGGTGATGACGGCCACGCCCGCACCCGTAAAAACAGGCTTTTTCATCATAACTAGGCTCTCCTTTACTGTGATGTGGTAGGTTCGGGATCAGTCCAGATAGCCCTTGGCGGCCAGCAGCTCGGCCAGCAGGACGCCGCCGCCGGCAGCGCCCCGCAGGGTGTTGTGGCTCATGCAGGCGAACTTGTAGTCGAAGATGGTGTCCTCCCGCAGGCGGCCGATGCAGACGGCCATGCCGTGCTCGGTGTCGCGGTCCAGCTTGGGCTGGGGGCGGTCGTTCTCCTCAAAGTAGTGCAGGAACTGCTTGGGCGCGCTGGGCAGGTCCAGCTCCTGGGCGGGGCCGCGGAAATTCTTCCAGGCCTCGAGGATCTGCTCTTTGGTGGGCTTTTTGGCAAAGCTGACAAAGACGGCGGCGGTGTGTCCGTCGGACACGGGGACCCGGAAACACTGGGCCGTGATGACCGGCCCTTCGGCGTTGACGATCCGATCGCCCTCGATGTGGCCCCACAGCTTGAGGGGCTCCTGCTCGCTCTTTTCCTCCTCACCGCCGATGTAGGGGATCACGTTGTCGATGATCTCGGGCATCCGGTCAAAGGTCTTGCCCGCGCCGGAAATGGCCTGATAGGTGCAGACCAGGGCCTTGGTGACCCCGAACTCCTTCATCAGGGGGTGGAAGGCGGGCACATAGCTCTGCAGGCTGCAGTTCGACTTGACGGCGATGAAGCCCCGCTTGGTGCCCAGGCGGCGGCGCTGGGCCGGGATGATCTCGATGTGGCCGGCGTTGATCTCGGGCACCACCATGGGCACGTCGGGCGTGCCGCGGTTGGCGCTGTTGTTGGAGACCACCGGGCACTCGGCCTTGGCGTAGGCTTCTTCCAGGGCTTTGATCTCGTTTTTGGGCATATTCACAGCGCAGAAAATAAAGTCCACCTGCGCGGCGATCTTCTCCACCTCGGCGGCGTCCTGCACCACCATATCGCGGACACATTCGGGCATGGGGGTGGGCATGGCCCAGCGGCTGCCCACTGCCTCCGCGTAGGTCTTGCCCGCGCTGCGGCTGGAAGCCGCCAGGACGGTCAGCTTGAACCAGGGGTGATGTTCCAGCAGGGTGACGAACCGCTGCCCGACCATGCCGGTGGCGCCGACGACGCCCACCTTATAATACTGCTTTTTCATTTCCAGCACCTTTCCTTTCAGACCCGGGCCCGGTTTTGGCAAAAACTGCCGTCTGCAGGCAAACGACGGCTTGCAAACCGGACTGTCTTGTCCTATAATAAAGACCAGTTGATAAAATTTATAATAACATTGATACGGCACCCGTGTCAACCCACTGGAAAGGCGAATACATCCCATGTTGAAAAAAGATTTTTGGTACGATCTCCCCAAAGAGCTGATTGCACAGGAACCGGCCAGCCCCCGCGACGCGGCCCGGCTGATGGTGCTGCACCGCGACAGCGATACGATAGAACACCGCATCTTTCACGACCTCCCGGAATATCTTATGCCGGGGGACCTGCTGGTGGTGAACAATTCCAAGGTCCTTCCGGCCCGGATCGTGGGCGTCAAGCAGCCCACCGGCGCCGTCTGCGAACTGCTGCTGCTGCGGCAGGTGAAAGGGGACCAGTGGGAGTGCCTGGCCAAGCCCGGCAAGCGGATGCACCCGGGCAACGTCATCACCTTCGGCGATGGCACCCTGACCGCCACCGTGGACGAGACGATGGAGGACGGCAACAAGCTGGTCATGTTCCGCTATGACACCGAGACCCTCTATGAAAAACTGGACGCCTTCGGCAAAATGCCCCTGCCGCCCTACATCACCAAACAGCTGGAGGACCAGAGCCAGTACCAGACGGTGTACGCCAAGGAGCTGGGCAGCGCCGCCGCGCCCACGGCGGGCCTCCACTTCACGCCCGAGCTGATGGACGCCATCCGGGCCAAAGGGGTGGGCATCGCCGAGGTGACGCTCCATGTGGGCCTGGGCACCTTCCGCCCGGTGCAGGAGGACGAGATCACCGACCACAAAATGCACAGCGAGTGGTACTCCATCAGCGAGGAGACCGCCCGTCAGATCCAGGAAGCCAAGGCCAGCGGCCACCGTGTGATCGCCGTGGGCACCACCAGCTGCCGCACCCTGGAAGCCGTGGCCGCCAAATACGGCGAGATCAAAGCCTGCAGCGGCAACACCAGCATCTTTTTGTACCCGGGCGTGCCCTTCCGCTGCATCGACGGGCTCATCACCAACTTCCACCTGCCCGAGAGCACCCTCATCATGCTGGTGTCGGCCTTCTACGGCTACGAAAAGACCATGGAAGCCTACCGCGTCGCGGTGGCCGAGCGGTACCGCTTTTTCTCCTTCGGGGACGCGATGCTGATCGTGTGAGCAGCCCCGAAAAGCTGCCTGCGCTGCTAAAGCCAGTAAGAAAACCTTTCCCTCACCCATTCAAAACCAAATATAGCCGCCCCCGGCGACGCACCTGGCAGGAAACCGAAACGGTTTCCTGCTTTTTTGATGTCTGGACATCTAACGCAAAATAGACGGCTTTTGACTGTTTTTAACGGATTATAACTTATTTTACAGAAAATAGGATTTTCTTTCACAAATACCGTATGATTGTTTTAGTCCTTGCAGGGAAGGCAGGAAATAATGGAAAGGGAAAGAGCATGAGGTTTGAATGTGAGATCTACGAGCTGCTGCGGCCGTTTCGTCTGAAGGGAAAGAACATCGGTTTGTTTGATTTGATCGAGGCGGTGGCGCTCGTAACAGAGGAACCGGGCCGGATCCACGCTGTCCAGAAAGAAGTTTACATGGTCATTGCAGCAGAGCGCCGCTGCTCCTGGATGGCAATCGAAAGCAGCATCCGCAGGGCGCTGGAACAGGCGTGGAAACACAACCGCAGGTACATGGACGAGCTGACCGGCTACGCGCTGGACAGCTGCCCCACGGCCGCAGAGTTCGTTTATATCTGTGCCGCCACGATCATCAAAAAGCACATGGGCACCATGAAATAGGACGTCAAAAGTAAAAAGCCTTGCAAGGACAAAGAACCGCTGCACGCGAAAAACGCTGCAGCGGTTTTTGATGAGGGTTATAGGGGCTTGTGCCCTGGTGCGAGGAGGGCAACCGGCGGGCTTCGCTCGCCCTGGCGCGGTGGCGACCTATTTCTATCCACGCCCCCGTGAGGAGGGCGACCTGCAAACCGGTGAGTTCTCTCATCTGCTGGTATGATTTCTACCAACGAGGAGATGAGAGACGCACGATGGGAACGGACAGCTGCGACGGGATCCGAAATATCTGCGCCAATACAGTCAAACTGATGGACGAAATGCGGGAAGCTGCCGCTTCCACCAATTATTGAGGTGCCCCTGTGAAAGGAGATAAAGCGGACCGCCGGCAATATGTGCGCGAAGGCTCTGCCAGCACGCAGTAAGCTGAAACGCTGCCTGCCCGGCAGGGGCGGTGCAGGAGCAAGAGGATACAAAGGGAAAAGGCCGCGGCTGGCACAAAACCGGCTGCGGCCTTTTTGATTGGTTGTGGCCTGCGGGGCAGATCACGCCTTTTCGTAGGCCGGTTGGAATGCTGCAAAGCCGGCGAGAGCTTCGTCCGTGCGGGTGTAATAGCGGACGCCCTTGTCCAGCTTGGCGATCTCGGCCATTTCCTCATCCGTCAGGCGGAAGTCGAGGATGTTGAGGTTGTCGCGGATGTGGTCGATGTTCTTGCTGCCGGGGATGACGGCAAAGCCCATCTGGGTATGCCAGCGGAGGATGACCTGTGCCGGGCTCTTGCCGTATTTTTCGCCCAGCTTTGCAAAAATGGGCTCCTGGATCAGGGCCTTGTCGCCGTGGCCCAGCGGATACCAGGCCATCAGCTTGATGCCGTACTGGTCCAGCGTCTTGCGAAGCTCTTTCTGGGTGTAGTAAGGGTGGGCTTCCACCTGGATGAACTGGGGAACGATCTCCCATTTGGCGCTGAGCTGCTCGAGATATTGGCCCTCAAAGTTGGAGATGCCAATGGCCTTGGCCTTGCCCTCGCGGTAAGCCTTTTCCAGCTGGCGGTAGCCGGCCATCCAGTTCCCGGCGGGCTGATGGATGTAGAGCAAGTCTACGTAATCGACCCCCAGGCGCTCCAGCGTCTCGTCCACGGCGTTTTCATTTTCGTATTCGCTCGCCCAGAGCTTGGTGGAGAGAAAGACCTTTTCTCGGGGCACGCCGCTTTCTTTGATCCCGCGCCCGACGGCCCGCTCGTTGCAGTAGGCGTTGGCGGTATCTACACACTCATACCCCATTTTGAGCGCTTCGCGCACGCTGATCTCGGCGTCAGCGGGGGAGATCATAAAGGTACCAATGCCGATCACGGGGCATTTGTTTCCGTTGTTCAGGGTGATGTATTCCATTCAGGTATCCTCCTTGTCTGTATGGTTTGCTTGTCTGTACGGCGCGAGCGCCGTTTGAAGGACGATGCTGCACAGAGCGTCCACTTTTTCGGAGCCCTTGACCTGGCCGTCCGTCATGCACCAGGCCACCATCAGCCCGTAGAGCTGGGTGTTGATGAGAAGGGCCAGGTCGTCCAGAGGCGCGTCGCTGCGCAGTTCTCCGCGGGTTACGGCTTCCTGCAGGATGGAGCGCATGGTCTGGTCATCGTACCGGTACTTCGTGATGTACGTCCCTCCGAGAAACATATCGTTGGGGGAGAGGTTGTTCTTGAGCCACTGCCTGCATATTTCGATCCCCGTTTCTTCAATGTCCCCGAGGAATTCGCGGCAATAATACCGCAGCCGGTCCAGAATGTCTTTGTCCTTCATCTCGTTGACGATCTCCGCAAGGCGGTAGAAATCCGTCTGGTTCAGCGCTTCCACTACGTCCTCCTTCTTTTTGAAGTAGGTGTAGAAGGAACCGGTGGAGACCCCCGCCTGTTTGGCGATGTCCTCGATGGACGTATCTGCGAAGCCTTTTGCAGCGATCAGCACCTTGGCGGCCTGGATGATCTTCTTCCGTGTCTCCACGGCGCGGGCCTGCCGGGTGGTGGTTTTCTTCTCCAATTCCTCACCTCCTTTTGGTGTGTCTGCAGTATAGCACAAATCTGAATCAAATTCAATGAATTATATTCGATTTTTACGTGAAGATTTTGTGAAAATCTGGAAGGCGAGTTTTATAGAGTAAGTATGATTGACTTTGAACAAGCTCTATGGTAAACTTTTTCTTACAAGTAAAACTGCTGCTTGGAAGGGGGATAGAGTGAAGATGCAACAGGGAGAGGGAAAATTTATCACATCGGTAAAGGTTGGACCAAAAGGGCAAATCATTGTGCCTAAGGAAGTACGGGACATGTTTCACATTCAGCCGGGAGATATGCTTTTGATGTTGGCTGATATGGAACAGGGAATTGCCATTCAGACATTTGATTCGACAAGTGAGATGTTTGAGAAGCTGTTTCCAGCTAAGAAAGTGATGGATTAAGAATAGCCGCGCTTTGGAAAGAAGTGCGGCTGTTCTTTTGTCGAAAAAGTAAAACTTGTAATACTTATATTGACTTGGCACACTGGAAGTGCTATAATATTGGCAAGAAAAGTGCTACAAGTAAAACTTATGACACTTGCGAAAGGAGGAAAAAGAAGAACAGTACACGGCTTATTTATAAGGAGGTTTTTATGAAATTTCTGGAAGTGAATGGACTGACCAAAAGATATCCGAAATTTACGCTGAAAAATGTCTCTTTCTCTTTGGAGCAGGGAAGGATCATGGGGCTGATTGGCAAAAATGGAGCGGGCAAAAGCACTACCCTGAAGGCAATGCTCAATATGGTCTGCCCTGACAGAGGAACGATTAGGATGTTGGGACATGATTTCCGACAGGAAGAGGAGGTTTGCAAGCAGGATATTGGCGTAGTGCTGGGAAGCATCCAATTCTATCAAACCAAAAAGTTACAGACAATCACGGACGTGACAAAGCATTTTTATCGGAAATGGGATGACATTGCGTATCAAAAATATATGTCTATGTTTGAACTGGACGAGAAAAAGCAGGTGCATCAACTTTCCGAGGGGATGAAAGTCAAGTATCTGATTGCGCTTGCACTTTCCCACAATGCAAAATTGCTTATTTTTGATGAACCGACCAGCGGCCTTGACCCTGTGGCCCGTGAGGACTTGTTGGAACTTTTTCAGCATCTGGTAAAAGACGGGAAAAGAAGCATTTTATTTTCCACGCATATCACCTCGGATTTGGACAAATGTGCCGACGATATAACCTATATCAAAAATGGTGAAATAATCGCCAGTACGGATAAGGCTTCTTTCATCCAAGTTTTTCAATCCCTGAAAGTTCCCGGCGAAGATAGCCTGAATTTGGAGGAAATCATGGTGAGAAATGAAAGGGGGACTTATAATGTCTAAGTTACTCTATAAAGAGTGGCGTCTTGCCGTACATTCCGTTGTTTATTTGTTCTTGTTGATTGGGGCGCTGCTGCTGGTTCCTGCATATCCGTATGGCATGATTTTTTTCTTCGGTTGCCTTGGATTATACTTTACTTCCCAATTTGCCAGAGAAAATTCCGATGCTTTTTACACGGCCACGCTTCCCATCAAAAAGCGCCATGTGGTAAAAAGTAAATGTCTGTTGTTTGTGAGCATTGAGATTGCACAACTTATCATCTGCATACCGTTTTCGATCATCCGCTTGCGGACACTCCCTGACGGTAATCCTGTTGGCATTGAGGCGAATGTGGCATACTTTGGATTTGGCTTGATCGTCTATGCTGTTTTTAACTTTCTGTATCTCACGGTGCTTTTTCAGTCTGCCTATCAGGTAGGCAAGGCGTTTGTTGTTGCGATTATTCCGGCAGCAGTAATCATTGCACTGATGGAATACGCCGTACACCTGCCATCGTGTGCGTGGTTGGACAGTGTGCAGAAGGAGGATTTCATCCGGCAGTTGCCGCTGCTGGCGGTTGGCGCTTTGATTTATGCCGGCAGTAACTTTTTGACTTATCAAGTTGCGGCCAGGTGCTTTGAACGAGTCGATTTATAAAAGCATAAATCAGGGACGCATTTTGCAAAAGCCGCAGTCAAAAAAGGCCCGAAGCAAACGCTTCGGGCCTTTGATTTGACGTTTCGTTGTTTCTATGCGAGCTTACCGGGTAAAGCTGGATCAGGCGCCGACTTTGGACAGGGCGTCGTTCACGGCTGCGATGATGCCCTTGCTGGAGAAGGTAGCGCCGGCGGCCACGTCCACATCGGTGGACTGGGCCTGGATGATGGCGTCGGGGATGGTCTGGAAGGCGGGGTCGGAAACACCGGCGGTCTCGCCGTGGGACAGCACTTCGATCTTGCTGATCTTGTCGCCGTCCATGGTGACTTTGACCTTGATGGTGCCGCCAAAGCCTTCGCCCTCGCCGATGTACTCGTTGTCAGCCAGCGTTTCCTCGGCGGCGGGCTCCTCGGGAGCAGCCTCCATGTAGCCGAAGTGGATGTTCAGCAGCTCGGCGGTCTTTCTGGCCACGTCGCCGCTGACGCCGCCGCAGCGGGCCAGACGTCTCGGGTCGCTCATCTCGGTGATGCCGGCGGCCTGCATAAAGAGGGTGACGCTGTCGGCGCAGTTCACGGTCTTGGCGATGGTGGGGGTCTCCGCCTGGATCTCGGGCTGGTAGATGGGCAGGTTGGTGGAAGTGTACCAGTTGAACAGTTCCTTAGTGATGGCAGAGGAATCGTCCGGGGCGCACATCAGGCCGATGATCGCGGCCGCGCCGCCCAGAGAGCCGCACAGGGAGCTGGCGCCGTAGCCCGTCTTGCCGTTGACGAACATCTCGGCGGGGATGGCGGTGTAGGGGAAGCCCACCTTTTCCTTCAGCTCGGTCAGCAGGGCGTTGCTCACGGCGTAGCAGCAGCCGTTCTCATAAAAGCTCTCGTAGGCGAGCTGCTCCACCCGGTCCAGATCGAACTCACAGGAGGGGTAGGGGTGAGACGGGATCTCGATCTCCGCCTCGGTCTCGGTCACGGCTGCGCTGGCGGCCGGCTGGGACGAGGCTGCCACAGAGGCGCTGGAAGCGGGCTGCGAGCAGCCGGCCAGGCTCAGGAGCGTCAGGCCGCCCAGGGACAGACCGGTCCGTTTCAGGAACGTTCGGCGGGACTGTAATTTCGACATGTAGATAGCCTCCTTCAAGCTGTCAAAACATTCTAACTATATTGTATATTTTTTAACGTGTTTGTCAATAGAAACTTGCATATAATCACAAAAGCGCATGTTCTGCATGGGCGGCAGCCCGGACGGCCCGCCGGGCGCTTGCATCCGGGGCCGTTTTCTGGTAGTATCGGGATCAGAAAACACAAAACGCCGGCAGGCGCATCAAGGAGGACGATCACCATGAAATGGGGCATTCTGGCTACAGGAAACATCGCCCAAAAATTTGCATTCACCCTGAAACAGATGGAGGGGGAAGGGGAGGTCCTGACCGCGGCGGGATCGCGGCGGGCCGAAAGTGCGGCGGCCTTTGGGGCGGCGTACGGCATTCCCCACACCCACGGCTCGTATGAGGCGCTGGCTGCGGACCCGGAGGTGGAAGCGGTCTACATCGCCACCCCCAACAGCCTGCACGCGGCGGATGTGCGGCTGTGCCTGGAACACGGCAAGCACGTGCTGTGTGAGAAGCCTTTCACCCTGACGGCGGACCAGGCCCGGGAGCTCTACGCCATGGCCGCCGAAAAGGGGCTGTTTTTGATGGAGGCGCTGTGGACCCGCTTTTTGCCGCTGTACGCCGAGCTGCGGCGGATGCTGGCCGGCGGCGTCATCGGGGAAGTGCGGCAGGGCTCCTGCCAGTACGGATTTGTGGCCCAGGGCGCCAGGCGGGAGAGGAAGTTCCGTTCGGAGCTGGGCGGCGGCGCGCTGCTGGATATCGGTGTGTACAACCTGGGATTTTTCCAGATGGCGCTGGGCATCCCGGACCAGGTCGAGACGCAGGAGGTCCACTTCACCGAGTATGGCACCGACGACTACAGCAGGCTGTGCCTGCGCTGGCAGAACGGCTGCGAGGCCCAGTCGGTGCAGACCATCGGGCAGGAGCTGGAGCGCCGTGCCGTGCTGGAAGGCACCAAGGGCCGCATCGTCCTGCCCGACTTCCAGCACGCGGAGACGATGCTTTTGCAGAGCGGGGCAGGGGAGAAGGAGCTGCGCTTCCCCTTTGCGGTCAACGGCTTTGAATACCAGATCCGGGAAGCGTCTCGGTGCGTGGCCGAGGGCCGCACGGCCAGCACTTTGTATCCCCCGGAGGACAGCGTCGCCCTGACCGCCCTGATGGAGCAGATCCGCACCGGCTGGGGGATGAAGTTTGCAGGGGAGCCCTGAGCACATACCGGCCCGGCGGAAAAATGAATAAATATGCGCCGGATTTGGCATATATTCCGCGATTGCGGGCCGGACGCTGTATTTTGATGCTTTTTCTCTTTTTTGGATCGGCCTGCAGGATGCGATTTATTTGTAAAAGAGGGAAAGAAAGCTGAAAAACTTTCAATCTGTCAAATATGCACTTGCTTTTTTGGGCAAAAGCTATATAATAATAAAAGACAGACGACGGGGTCTGGTCCTCCGAACGGAGGGCCGGGCCCTGTTTTTTGTGCTGATGTGTCCTTGCTGTGAATACAACTTTGCGGTTTCGGCGGCTGTGTAAGAACATTTTTGCTTGTTTTACTCAGAAATCCGGCGAAATCCGCAGGCGATTCTGTGAAAATTTATGCTTGCTTTTTCTCGCAGAATGTTTATAATAGTGATATCGCTGCAAGAACACTTGTATTTTTAGTGCAGACACGCCGGTCCTGTGCCGGTTTTGTCCCGCACAGAGGGAGGAAGAACTTATGAAAAGCAAACGGTTTGTAGCGCTGGCTGCGGCCGCGGCCATCTGCGTTTCGGCGCTGGGCGGCTGCGGGTCCTCGTCCACGGCATCCGGCACATCCACTTCTTCGGCCGGCAGCACGGCCGCCTCGGGGGACAAGGTCGTCAAGATCGGCGTCTTTGAGCCTTCCACCGGCGACTCCGCATCCGGCGGCAAGAAAGAGATGCTGGGTATGCAGTACGCCAACGCCGAGACCCCCACCGTGGAGATCGGCGGCGAGACCTACCAGGTCGAGCTGGTCTACGCGGACAACGGCTCGTCCACCGACAAGGCCCCCTCGGCCGCTTCCGAGCTGGTGAGCCAGGGCGTGTCCCTGGTGCTGGGCTCCTACGGTTCCGGTGTTTCGATCGCCGGCGGCCCCATCTTTGACGATGCCGGCCTGGCCGCCATCGGCGTCACCTGCACCAACCCCAACGTCACCGCGGGCAACGATTATTACTACCGCATCTGCTTCCTGGACCCCTTCCAGGGCACCGTCCTGGCCAACTTCGCCACGGACAAGTTTGACGCGAAGGTGGCCTACTGCCTGGGCGAGACCGGCAACGAGTACGACCAGGGCCTGATCGCCTACTTTACCCAGGCGTTCGAGGCTGCGGGCGGCACCGTCGTCACGGCGTCCTTCCCCACCAACAACTCCGACTTCAGCACCTACCTGAACCAGGCCAAGAACGAGGGCGCGGACGTCATCTTCACCCCCGTCTCCATCGCCTACTCCACCCAGATCATCCAGCAGGCCGCCGCGCTGGGCATCGAAGCGCCCTTCCTGGGCTCCGATACCCTGGATGACAACATGGTCCTGGCGGCTGCCGAGGGCACCGACGTCCAGCTGTATGTTTCTACCTTTTACCAGGAGGGCGGCTCTCCCGAATTTGACGAGGGGGTCAAGAACTACATCAACAGCAACGCGGACGCCCTGACCAACAACGGCGGCAACGACACCATCGCCGCTGTCACCGCCATGGGCTACGACGCCTACTATGTGGCGCTGGAAGCCCTGAAGGCGGCCGGCTCCACCGATCCCGCCGCGATCAAGGCCGCTCTGGCGGGCGTGACCTACGACGGCGTGTCCGGCCACATCGCCTTTGACGAGCAGGGCGACGCCATCCGCGACACCGCCTACATCAAACACTCCACCAACGACGGCGCTTGGGAGCTTGAGACCCAGCAGACCGTTGCACAGTAAGCAAAAACGACTGGTAAGGTTTGGCGGGGGCCGCTGGCTCCCGCCAAACGCTTTCTAAAACAAACTGCCCCCGGAGGAGAAACCTATGGAATATTTTGTTTCGGTCCTGCTGTCCGGCATCGCGGTGGGCGGCCAGTACGCGCTGATCGCCATCGGCTACACCATGGTGTACGGCATTCTGCGGCTGATCAACTTCGCCCACGGCGATGTGTTCATGGTCGCGGGCCTGATGGGCGTCTATCTGGCCACCTGGATGCCGCTGTACCTGGCGCTGCCCCTTGTGCTGGTGCTGACGGTGGCGCTGGGCTTCCTGATTGAGCGGGTGGCCTATAAGCCCCTGCGGACGGCGCCTCGTATGTCGGTCATGATCTCGGCCATCGGCGTCAGCTACCTGCTGCAGAATACGGCCACCTACGTCACCGGTGGCCAGCCCATGAGCTACCCCGCCATCCCCTTTTTGTCCGACACCATCACCATTGCCGGCACCCCCACCCGCTGGGCCGTCATCCTGACCCCCTTCCTGGTGGTGGCGCTGGTGGTGCTGCTGACCCAGCTCATCGACCACACCAAGGTCGGCATGGCCATGCGGGCCGTGGCCAAGGATTTTGAGACCAGCGAGCTGATGGGCATCAAGATCAACTCGGTCATTTCGGCCACCTTCATCATCGGCTCGGCGCTGGCGGCCATCGGCTCGATGCTCTACTTCACCAACTACCCCTCCATCACCCCGACGGCGGGCGCCATGCCCGGCCTGAAAGCGTTCGTGGCGGCAGTTTTCGGCGGCATCGGCTCCATCCCCGGCGCGGTCATCGGCGCTTTCCTCATCGGCATCTGTGAGAACCTGGTCAAGAGCACCCAGTTCACCGTCTTTTCCGACGCCATCACCTTTGCGCTGCTGATCGTGATCCTGGTCTTTAAGCCCACAGGTCTGTTCGGCGAAAAGGCGACCGACAAAGTGTAAGGAGGCCCCCATGAAAAAGACAAGATCCTTCAGCTGGGGCGCGGCGGCAGGCGTGGTGGTGTTCCTGGCCTTCATCATCCTGCTGGAGAACATCACGGCCCTGGTGCCGGGCGCGCCCCGCGTCCTGCAGCCCACCAGCCAGCTGTTCACGGTGCTGAAAAAGGGCGCCGTCTACTCTCTGGTGGTGGTTTCGATGAACCTGCTCAACGGCTTCACCGGCCTGTTCTCTCTGGGGCAGGCGGGCTTCATGCTGCTGGGCGCTTATACCTACGCCATCCTCACCGTCCCTGTGGACCAGAAAGACACCGTTTACTACCTGTTCGGCGGCTCCGCGGTGAAATTCTCCCTGCAGGACACCTTTGCGCTGCTGTTCGGCTCCACCGGCGTGGGCGGCGGCATCAGCATGGTGCTGGGCGTTCTGGCGGGGCTGATCCTGGCCGGCCTGGTGGCCGCGGGCTTTGCCTACCTCATCGGCCTGCCGGTCCTGCGGCTCAAGAGCGACTACCTTGCCATTGCGACCCTGGGCTTTGCGGAGATCCTCCGCGCCATTTTCCAGTGGCAGCCCCTGGGCCCCATCACCAACGGCGCCAATATGTTGAAAAGTTTCCCAACCTTCTCCGACTTCAATATAGAGGACGCCTCCGGCAAGGTGGTGCTCCGCCTGTCGGCCTTTGTCCCCATGCTGGCGGCGGTGGTGTGCATCGCCATCATCGTGCTGCTGATCAACTCCTCCTATGGCCGCGCCTTTAAGGCCATCCGGGAGGACGAGGTGGCCGCCGAGGCCATGGGCATCAACCTGGCCAAGCACAAGATGCTGTCCTTCTGCATTTCCTCCTTCTTTGCCGGCGTGGGCGGCGGCTTGTTCGCAATGTACGCCGCCAACGCCCAGGCCAAGGTGTTCACCTCTACCATGACCTACGAGCTGCTGCTGATCGTGGTCATCGGCGGCATCGGCTCGGTGTCCGGCTCCATCATCGCCACCTTCCTGTATGTGGCCTGTTCGGAGTGGTGGCTCCGCTTCTTGGATTCGGAGCAGACCTTTGCTTCGCCCACCGACCCGGCCCGCCTGGCTTTCATCGCGGTGTTTGCCGTGGCGGTGGTTGGCGTATCCTATGCGGCCATCCGCGCCGCCCGCAAAAAAGAGGGCCACACCCTGACCCAGGAGCTGCCCATCTGGATCGTGGCATTGCTGCTGCTGGGGTGGCTGGTGTACTTCGTCATTTCCCGCTCGCTGAAACTGCCGCTGCTGCGCAACGGCTTCCGCATGGTGGTGTTCTCCATCATCATCATGATCGTGGTGCTGTTCTTCCGCCGCGGCATCATGGGCGACCAGGAACTGCCGGATGTCCTGCGCGTGCTGAAGAACCGGAAACATAAAAAGGAGGCGTCCAAATGAGTGAGCGCAAAAACGTCCTCCATGTCGAAAACGTGACCATGCAGTTCGGCGGCGTGGTGGCGATGAACAACCTCTCCCTGGACGTCATGGAAGGGGAGATCGTGGCCCTGATCGGCCCCAACGGCGCCGGCAAGACCACCGCATTCAACTGTATCACCGGTGTGTACGAGCCCACCAACGGCAAGATCGATTTCTGCGGCGAGCCTCTGGTGGAAAACTATCCCCAGGGCAAGATGGAAAAGGGCTATCTGGGAGAGAACAAGGGGATGTACACCCACAAGCTGAACCCCACCCCCGACAAGATCACCCACCGGGGCATTGCCCGCACCTTCCAGAACATCCGGCTGTTCGGCGCGCTGACGGTGTTTGAAAACGTCCTGATCGCCAAGCATATGCGGGCCAAACAGAACTTTTTGTCGGCCACCTTCCGGCTGAACGCCAAAGAAGAAGCCCGGATGCGGGCCGAGGCCATGGCGCTGCTGGAGGAGCAGGGCCTGGCGCAGCTCAAGGACGAAGTGGCGTCCAGCCTGCCCTACGGCCTGCAGCGCCGGCTGGAGATCGCCCGCGCCCTGGCCACCAGCCCCAAACTGCTGCTGCTGGACGAGCCGGCCGCCGGCATGAACCCGCAGGAGACCCAGGAGCTGACGGACTTTATCCGCGAGATCCGGGACAAATATCACCTGACCGTCCTGATGATCGAGCACCACATGGATCTGGTCATGCAGATCTCGGACCGCATTTACGTTTTGGATTTTGGCAAGCTGATCGCGGAGGGCACGCCCGCGGAGATCAGCACCAATCAGCGCGTCATCGACGCATATCTGGGGGTGGCCGACGATGCTGAGAATTGATGATCTTTGCGTGAGCTACGGCGGCATCGAGGCCGTCAAAGGCATTTCCCTCCGGGTGGAGGAGGGGCAGATCGTGACCCTGATCGGCGCAAACGGCGCGGGCAAATCCACCACCCTGCGCGCGATCTCGGGCCTGGTCAAGGTCAAGAGCGGCCGGGTCCACTTCCAGGGCGAGGACCTGACGGGCCTGCCGCCAGACCAGATCGTTTCCAAGGGGCTGACGCTGGTCCCCGAAGGGCGGCACGTATTCCCCGACCTGACTGTGCTGGAAAACCTGAAGATCGGCGCTTACCTGCGGAAGGACAGCCTGGAGAGCGACCTGGCCTGGATCTACGAGCTGTTCCCCCGCCTGAAAGAGCGTTCCTGGCAGGCGGCCGGCACCCTGTCCGGCGGCGAGCAGCAAATGCTGGCGGTGGGCCGCGCCCTGATGGCCCGCCCCAAGCTGATCATGATGGACGAGCCCTCTCTGGGCCTGGCCCCCATCGTGGTCAAGGGCATCTTTGAGATCATCAAGGAGATCAACCGCAAGGGCGTCACCGTCCTGCTCATCGAGCAGAACGCCAACATGGCCCTGCAGATCGCCGACGTGGGCTACGTGATGGAGACCGGCCGCATCACCCTGAAAGGCTCCGGCAAGGAGCTTCTGGCCAACGAGGCCGTCCGCAAAGCCTACCTGGGCAGCCACGCAAAATAAAAAGCGCGCTTTCCCGCGCAGATAAACAGCACCCCATTTGCTGGACAGTATCATGTACTGTCTGACAAATGGGGTGCTTTGTTGTGGAATGGCGGAAAGATGTTCTCTATCTTTCCCGATGCTTTGCTTACAGAGTCGTGGGTATCTGGGCCGAAAAGCAAAACAGGCCCTGCTCCTCTTTATAGGCTATGGCAAAAATGGCCTTACAATGATTTAAGATCGCTGCAACATTCTTCAAGCCGTAACCGTGTTCGGCGGAGTGCCTGAAGGGCAGCACGACTTGATTGTCCAAAATTTTTACCGGACACGCAGTCGTATTTTCAATGTAAAGGAAGCTGCTGTCCTCTTCCACTTTCATTACAAGGGTGACTTTTCTGCTTTTGCCATGGTCGATTTTCTCGCACGCCTCAATGGCGTTATCTACCAGGTTGGAAAGGACGACAACGAGATGTTCATCTTTCAGCCCGAAGCAGGTGAGGTCGTCCAGTTGGAGCGAGAACGAAATTTCTTTGGACTGTGCAAGGTGGTACTTTTGACTTAAAAGAACATCTGCGGCGAGCCTGCCGGTCTTGACGATCAGGGGCTGGCTTGCACTGTTTTTCAGAACGGTCTGGACAAAGGCCAGCAGTTCGCTGTTCGGCGCTTCACGTTCTGCCATTCCACAAATGACAGAAAGCTGGTTTTGAAAATCATGCGTCAGCTTGCGCTGGCTCTGGTAGGCGCCGGCCCAGGCCTCAACGGCGTTGTTTTGATATTTGATATTCTGCCGCAAAACAATGTTGTCCTGAAGGAGCTGTTGTTCCCGATCTAAATAATTCAGCATGACAACAGCAAAAATATTGATCGCAAATAGTGTGATGGTACAAAATAATATTTCCTCTCCAGCCGCGGGAAAGACCCAATATAAAGGCCACAAGAAAACTGCAATGACCAAAGATGACGCCGGAAGAACAAAAATTTTGACCCAATGCTGCCAGGTAGCATGGAGAAAATAAAATTTCCGCTTTATAAAGAAACCGGTAATGGCGAATATCATCACCTCACAGATCTTTGCAATGTAGCAGACCAGATAGTACCCGTAGGGGTCTTGATACAATTCCCGCATATTGATGTGGAGCATTGCAGTGATCGCAATAAACAAGAAATTATCGAAAATATTGATAAACGATATAAAAAGAACTGAAATGCCTATACATTTGAAAACCGGCGCACGGTACATTACAATGAGCCAAAGTGAGTTGATACAAGTGAGCAGGATCAATTTGAAAAACACATTTGACTCTGAAACGACTATACAAATCATACTCAAATTCGTCAGCGCGACTGTGGAAAGTACAAACTTGCGCACATGGATCTTTTGCTGAAAGAATGCGCCGGAAAAAACGATCAGAGCAACAACCTCTATAAAAACCACAAAATAGTTTAAGAGGATCGACACTTCATAACTCATACACAGCCGCCTTTCCGCATATAACGCAGGAGCGTTTGCTCCACATCCACGATTATTTTGGAACAGTTGGAAAGGACTTTTTGCGCATAGCCGGTTAACACGAATGCTTCCATAGGCGTTTCCTCCCTTGCCCTCGATAACTTGCAGGATACCATTACCGTACCATCCCGTTTGAGGCGTGTCAATCTACTTGAAATTCGGCTGAAAAAGAGCAAGTGCGTCTGTTAAAAGCGGGGAAGGGGGAAGGCACACAAATAGGCTGACTGGGGGAGCAGTCAGCCTATTTGCGCTGTTGTGCTGTGATTTTGCCGTGAGAAAGTCAGGGCAGGTTCGCATCTGCCAGAGGCAGAACGCAGGGCATGATGCAGCTTTGCCGGCGTGTTTATCGCACTTTCCCGCAGTTTTTGCAGGCACGCTCGGAAGAAGCGTTCAGCGTCCCGCAGTCCGGGCAGTACCATCGGCCGTCCGGCAGCGGATCGACTGATGAGGCGGTCTGCCTTTTCTTTACCTGCGTTCCACTCCCTGGCGCAGTAAACAGCGGCGCAGTGTTTACATCTCTGCGCCCCACACCGGCAATGCCCCGAAAGTCCCATGTTTTGACTTCCTGTGCCAAGGTCCACTTTGGCTTTATGTACTGGCCGCATCGCTGGCAATAGCGAACACCCGGTTTGTTTTCATAACCGCAATGGTTACAGACCATTCTTATACCTCGTCAAATGGATGGAGTGAGAAAAACCGGCTAAAACTTTCCTGCTCATGAAGTCCCCTCCAAACCATGAAGAAGAAAGGCGGCTGCGCCGTTCCGGTGCGCCTTGTTGAGGCTCAGGTACAGCAGCCAAAACGCTTTGCGTTTATTATAGCATGATTTTGGAAAAAATGGTGGGTTTTGCAGTAAGATGTTGGTTCCATGCAGCGAAATGAGGGTAAAAATCTTTGTGTCCGCATTGTGCGTACAAACAGGACGCAAGGCCCAACAAATTCATACTTGACAGCGGGAGGGAGCGTGTGGTAAGAAAAAGAAAAAGGGGGGCTTGGCAAGTGAATTGTGTGATTTGCGACGATGATCCATTGTTTGCAGAGCAGCTCGAAGAGCGCATCAGGGAGCAGTGCGTGCAAAACGACTGGGAGTATCGCTGCCGGCAGGCCGACGCTCAAACTTTGTTGGAGATGGATTTTTCGGCTGTGGATGTTCTGTTCCTCGACATCGAAATGCCGGATGTCAACGGGTTGGAGGCGGCAAAACAGATTCGGCAAAGATATGATGATCTGCTTTTGGTTTTTGTTACAGGATTTATTGATTACGCACCGTCTGGCTATAAAGTCCACGCATTCCGCTATCTGCTGAAAAGCCGGCTTAACGAAGAACTTCCAGAGTGCCTGATGGATATTCAGGAAAAGCTGTATTCAAGTCAGGAATCAATTCAGGTAAAGACAATAAACGGAGAAAAATGCGTCCGCTTGAAATCGATCGTTTATTTGGAAGGAACGTCAAAAAGACACACTTTGCTTCATCTATATGAATTTGGCGAGACAGTATATGTAGAATGCCTGGGCTTGCTGTCGTCCTACGAGAAGCAGCTGCGGGATAAAGGCTTTTTGAAGATCCAGAAAAGCTATCTTGTAAATATGGAATATATTCAGAAGATGGCAAACTATCGCGCGATCCTGAAAACAAAGGAGGAATTAAGAACCTCTATCTCTGATTTTCAAGAAAAACGCCAAACATTTTTATTGTGGAAAGGGGAGCACCTTTGATAGAAAACGATATGGCGATCAAGCTTTTACCGACCCTTTTGGAAGTATTGGCGCTTTTTTATTTTGCAGAACATTTTCTCACAGCAAAAGTAAGTAAAATAAAACGATACATAGCGAATATATGCTTCTATTTGCTGGACTGCGGTGCAATTTATGCCTTTCAAGAAAATTCTGCCATAAAGTATGCAGTTGTTATTCTATTGATTTTTCTGTGGGCTAAGTATGTTTATCGAGTGACTGTAATCAATGGCGTTTTTCTGTCCATCTTTCAGTTCTCCTATTGGATGATCATGGACTCGCTGTTTGTTTCCATTGCGTTATCTTTTGGGGAGAATAAAAACGATCTGCTGAATCAGTTTATTTTGCTGTACATTCTCATAAAAGCGGCGGAATTGATCGTCATTGTGGGGGTCTGCCGCATTGGCAGCCATCATAAAGACGTTTCCTGGCAAAGCAGTTTGCGCATCCTGGCCTTTCCGGTATGTTTGATGTGCGTATCCTTTTACCTGTTCTCGATCATGATAAAAGAACCGCAGTACGCAGCAAGACTGTTGAACTGTATCATGCTTTTGATGGTTATCGATATATTCTCGATTTATTTGCTGGAATATCTGGAAAAGCAGCAATATAACGCGGCTTTATATGCCTCTCTAAAGCAAAATTTACAGGCGATCAATACTAATATTGATTCGTGGAAAGAAGCCTATATGGAACAAAGACGGTATACGCATGAATTTCAAAACAAGCTGGCAGTTTTGCGCGGCCTTGCGGGTAAAGAAGGGACGCCAATAGAACTGCGCGCCTATCTGGATGAACTGCTGCACTATAAAATGCCATTTTCCTATTGTTTGGATACGCACCGTCCCATAGCAGACGTTCTGCTCAGCCAAAAGCAGGCACTGGCAAAGAGCAGCGAAATCGAGGTGAAGATGGAGCTGGATGATCTATCTGCGTTTCCTTTGTCGGACGATGATTTGGTGATCGTTTTTTCAAATCTTTTTGACAATGCGATCGAAGCGTGTCACAAAATCCCTGCGAAGGAACAGCGAAAAATTTTATTTAAGGCAAAGCTCGAGGACGGCATTGGCTATATTTACATGGAAAACACAACGCAAAAACCGGTACAAATCCTGAACAATCGCATCGCAACAACTTCAAAAAATGATTCTGTTCTGCACGGCTTTGGATTAAAGAATGTATTTTATGTGCTTGATAAAAATCAGGCCGTATACAAAATAAGTTATCACAAAGATACGCATTCGTTCTGGTTCTTTGCGCAGATTTAGCCCGCCCAGCTGATCCCCGACGATGCCAAGAATCCTTTTTTATCCACGCCCTCCGCGAGGAGGGCGACCTGTGTGTTTCTTCTCGGCGCATTGATCTGCGAGATTTCTACCCACGCCCTCCGCGAGGAGGGCGACCCAGCCGCCCACGGCTCCCGGCATCAGTGTGGAATTTCTACCCACGCCCTCCGCGAGGAGGGCGACCACTTGCCCACCTCCGGCCGCGGGGTACATGAAAATTTCTACCCACGCCCTCCGCGAGGAGGGCGACCCCAGGACGGGGCGGCCTCCCACTCGCGCCCCTATTTCTACCCACGCCCTCCGCGAGGAGGGCGACGCCGACGTGGCTCCAATGCGCCTGTCTGCTACGTGATTTCTACCCACGCCCTCCGCGAGGAGGGCGACCCCAGAAGGACGGCCAGACCGCCACCCAGACGGTATTTCTACCCACGCCCTCCGCGAGGAGGGCGACACCTCATGGGCCAGAACGATAGCACTTTCTGGGCCATTTCTACCCACGCCCTCCGCGAGGAGGGCGACCCGGAAAGGCAATGATGCGAATTGGAACGGAACGATTTCTACCCACGCCCTCCGTGAGGAGGGCGACATGGCCCGGCACTGGGTCAACCGGTACAAACGAATTTCTACCCACGCCCTCCGTGAGGAGGGCGACGGGAGAACGCATGATCGCACACGCAGACATCGAATTTCTACCCACGCCCTCCGTGAGGAGGGCGACCCGCGGAGTCTCCCCGTAAACATGGACCGGCAGAATTTCTACCCACGCCCTCCGTGAGGAGGGCGACAGCCGCCCGCTGAATGCCCGAGAGCAGGCCATGATATTTCTACCCACGCCCTCCGTGAGGAGGGCGACTGCTGCCCTCCCCCTACTATGTGGAGTACCGGGCAATTTCTACCCACGCCCTCCGTGAGGAGGGCGACTTCTGGCGGCAGATGCATCCATGGCGTCTTGCCTATTTCTACCCACGCCCTCCGTGAGGAGGGCGACGGGAGAACGCATGATCGCACACGCAGACATCGAATTTCTACCCACGCCCTCCGTGAGGAGGGCGACGCAAACTCCCTTCGTTTTTCGCTCAATGCTTTCATATTTCTACCCACGCCCTCCGTGAGGAGGGCGACGCCGTTGACAAGACGGTCGAATGGGAGCGCAGATATATTTCTACCCACGCCCTCCGCGAGGAGGGCGACCTGTTGGAGGAGCCGTATTTCGTGTACGACCTCGAATTTCTACCCACGCCCTCCGCGAGGAGGGCGACAGCCCCCTTGCTCGTTATACCGGATGCAGAACGTATTTCTACCCACGCCCTCCGCGAGGAGGGCGACCTTTTTCTCCCCCAGCAGCACCCGTACCTCATAGGGATTTCTACCCACGCCCTCCGCGAGGAGGGCGACTGTACGACGTCAAAGTTTACTCTCTCAAGGCTGAGGATTTCTACCCACGCCCTCCGCGAGGAGGGCGACGTCCAGGCGCAGGAAGCTGGAATTATCCTGCGGATTTCTACCCACGCCCTCCGCGAGGAGGGCGACTGGCCGTCCCCCGGAACAGGGCGGTGGGGATGCAATTTCTACCCACGCCCTCCGCGAGGAGGGCGACCGTCAATCCCGGCTGGGTCATCATCGAGGGACCCATTTCTACCCACGCCCTCCGCGAGGAGGGCGACCAGCTTATCTGCGTATCGCCAGGAGGCAAAGACGGATTTCTACCCACGCCCTCCGCGAGGAGGGCGACGACCGGAGGAGGCAACACGCCAATGGTGATACATATTTCTACCCACGCCCTCCGCGAGGAGGGCGACCTTTGTGAGCGTGACGACCGGCGACAGCCGGATATTTCTACCCACGCCCTCCGCGAGGAGGGCGACTCATTCAATGTCATTTAGCGTCACGCTCTTTGATATTTCTACCCACGCCCTCCGCGAGGAGGGCGACGGCTCGTCCAGGTAGCGGGCGCTGTGGCCCGCCAGGATTTCTACCCACGCCCTCCGCGAGGAGGGCGACCGGTGGCAAGCGGGTGGACCGGGCACAGCCCAGCGATTTCTACCCACGCCCTCCGCGAGGAGGGCGACGCTCTAGCGGTTGTACGGGCTCTGGGAGTTCGTCCGGATTTCTACCCACGCCCTCCGCGAGGAGGGCGACATTTGCTGGCGGCGATGCCGGTTCCAGCCATGGATTTCTACCCACGCCCTCCGCGAGGAGGGCGACCGGCACGCTGGTCATCTGAAAGGAGGTCTGGCCGTATTTCTACCCACGCCCTCCGCGAGGAGGGCGACCTGCGTCCGACTTGACGGCATCCACAAACTGCTGATTTCTACCCACGCCCTCCGCGAGGAGGGCGACCAGCCGCGTTTTGATGATCATGCGTCCTCACCCACATTTCTACCCACGCCCTCCGCGAGGAGGGCGACGGAAATACGGCACCGGCAAGCCGATGGTCAACTGATTTCTACCCACGCCCTCCGCGAGGAGGGCGACGCTCTCGTCGTAGAGGCCGCCGTAGGTGGAGGGATTTCTACCCACGCCCTCCGCGAGGGGGGCGACCTGTCTGTATCCGTGGTCCGCATTGTGGACAGCGCATTTCTACCCACGCCCTCCGCGAGGAGGGCGACGTCTGCCCGGCGTGAATACCGTCACCGGTGAGCTATTTCTACCCACGCCCTCCGCGAGGAGGGCGACTTGAGGATTCTTGCAAGATTTTGCATAGTTAAACGATTTCTACCCACGCCCTCCGCGAGGAGGGCGACGGAGGCATCTATGCAAGATAACACAACCGACAAAATTTCTACCCACGCCCTCCGCGAGGAGGGCGACAGGACCGCCGCCAAAAAGTCTTTCTGATACTTCGCATTTCTACCCACGCCCTCCGCGAGGAGGGCGACCGGGCTTGGGCAGGGTAACCCGCTCCCGCAGCTCATTTCTACCCACGCCCTCCGCGAGGAGGGCGACTTGTGATGTCTCGCATATCCTGGCCAAAATCCCGATTTCTACCCACGCCCTCCGCGAGGAGGGCGACTCTGGAGGCGGGGCTGGAAAGAACACTGAAAGCAATTTCTACCCACGCCCTCCGCGAGGAGGGCGACGCGGATGTAGCAAAGGGTGCTACCATGCGGGCCATTATTTCTACCCACGCCCTCCGCGAGGAGGGCGACGCTAGTCAGGGCATGAGTTCCTTTCCCGATAGGGATTTCTACCCACGCCCTCCGCGAGGAGGGCGACAAGGTAGTAGGCCGCCAGGGTCTCTATCTCCCACATTTCTACCCACGCCCTCCGCGAGGAGGGCGACCCACAGCTCTACCGCGCCGACGTCCATCGTCTGTGGATTTCTACCCACGCCCTCCGCGAGGAGGGCGACGTTGTAGATGCCCACTTGGCGCTGCATATGGGCGATTTCTACCCACGCCCTCCGCGAGGAGGGCGACGGCGCTGGAATCTTATCTGTTGAGCGTGCGTCAGATTTCTACCCACGCCCTCCGCGAGGAGGGCGACCTTAATCAGCTCAAACGCAATAGCAGCCATTTCAATTTCTACCCACGCCCTCCGCGAGGAGGGCGACATATCCTCCAGACTGCCATCGAACAGACCCTGCTATTTCTACCCACGCCCTCCGCGAGGAGGGCGACCAGCGGGTACTTGCTCATTGGTGGGCCTGCTTATTTCTACCCACGCCCTCCGCGAGGAGGGCGACGCGCTCAGATGGGCATTTTGCTTGCAATTTTTATCATTTCTACCCACGCCCTCCGCGAGGAGGGCGACACCCGCAATCCCGAAAAGGTACGCGCGGCCTATATTTCTACCCACGCCCTCCGCGAGGAGGGCGACCTCAGGGCCAGGGGAATAGTGACGATGCCCCGAGTGATTTCTACCCACGCCCTCCGCGAGGAGGGCGACCTGGGCGATATCGGCAAAGACGTCAAGGGGATCAAATTTCTACCCACGCCCTCCGCGAGGAGGGCGACTGGATGAAGTGGCCCTCATGCCGCGCAGCTTTGTGATTTCTACCCACGCCCTCCGCGAGGAGGGCGACCTATGTGATCGCAAAGCTGCGCGAGATCGTCGAATTTCTACCCACGCCCTCCGCGAGGAGGGCGACGCAGCACCTTGCAGCGGACCAGCGCGTCCTGCACATTTCTACCCACGCCCTCCGCGAGGAGGGCGACCATCGAGATGGCGCAGATCGGCAAGACCAAAGCGATTTCTACCCACGCCCTCCGCGAGGAGGGCGACGCAGCATGGTCTCGCGCACCACATCCAGACAGGCGATTTCTACCCACGCCCTCCGCGAGGAGGGCGACGGACTTCGAAATGGTCGATACCGTCAGATTCACTTATTTCTACCCACGCCCTCCGCGAGGAGGGCGACCGCTATGGTGGCGTTTATCAAGCGGATCGCCGAAATTTCTACCCACGCCCTCCGCGAGGAGGGCGACCTCAACAACAACGACGACGGCCGGATGATGTTCAAATTTCTACCCACGCCCTCCGCGAGGAGGGCGACTTGGGTGACCAGCCTTTTGTGAGCCGGGAGGGAATTTCTACCCACGCCCTCCGCGAGGAGGGCGACCTCAAGGGACAGCTCATCAGCGGCAAGGACCAGGTGATTTCTACCCACGCCCTCCGCGAGGAGGGCGACGCATCGAGCCGGACGTCTACCGCCGGGTAGGCCTGATTTCTACCCACGCCCTCCGCGAGGAGGGCGACGGCCGCGCAAGTGCTCCTGTGCAGGGAACAAGACTATTTCTACCCACGCCCTCCGCGAGGAGGGCGACAAGATGGGCATCAACCAGAAGCCCAAAGAAGAGGAATTTCTACCCACGCCCTCCGCGAGGAGGGCGACCTTACTCGTAGAGTCAGTTATCTGGCTCATCTGCTGCATTTCTACCCACGCCCTCCGCGAGGAGGGCGACTGATTGTTGATTATTTTCTGGTATAATTATAATAATTTCTACCCACGCCCTCCGCGAGGAGGGCGACACATCGAATGACCGTCAAACCTAAGACCGACAAATTTCTACCCACGCCCTCCGCGAGGAGGGCGACCTTGCCAATATGTTGCGCGATACATCGTCAAAAAGCAATTTCTACCCACGCCCTCCGCGAGGAGGGCGACCTGTAGATAGGCATCGGCCGTGTCCAAGTCTGGTCATTTCTACCCACGCCCTCCGCGAGGAGGGCGACCCATCAGGTTAAAGAACCCATGAACGGTAGTAGATTTCTACCCACGCCCTCCGCGAGGAGGGCGACGCTGCGACAGGCTATCGCGATTCAGCACATTCTGATTTCTACCCACGCCCTCCGCGAGGAGGGCGACCGTTCATAGTCGTGATGTTGGCAAAGTCCCGCTTATTTCTACCCACGCCCTCCGCGAGGAGGGCGACGGCTAGAAAAGATGGGCATCCAGGGGCCTGCACCGATTTCTACCCACGCCCTCCGCGAGGAGGGCGACTACGTTCTGGTATCCGCTGCTTCCGCTCGAAAGATTTCTACCCACGCCCTCCGCGAGGAGGGCGACTGCGTTGTTGATGTTCTTCATGGCGTAATCCATATTTCTACCCACGCCCTCCGCGAGGAGGGCGACGCGGTACGCTGTACTCCGTTTTCTCGGCCCAGTAGATTTCTACCCACGCCCTCCGCGAGGAGGGCGACGGTACCGCCCCGCGCGTCAGCCTCAAGGATGTGTTATTTCTACCCACGCCCTCCGCGAGGAGGGCGACGCGTCGAATTTATCACGCTGTGCCGTCATCAGATTATTTCTACCCACGCCCTCCGCGAGGAGGGCGACGGTGATGGTCAGGTTGTCCATATCAACATTGACCAATTTCTACCCACGCCCTCCGCGAGGAGGGCGACGTAAGGAGGATTTACCTATGGCGGCAAATTTAATATTTCTACCCACGCCCTCCGCGAGGAGGGCGACCCAACGGGCATCCCCCCGAGATGCTGACGGCGGAATTTCTACCCACGCCCTCCGCGAGGAGGGCGACGGATACCCAGAGAGGTTTGGCTGGATAGTAGGTTATTTCTACCCACGCCCTCCGCGAGGAGGGCGACACGTTCCCCTACTCCGACGGCGGGGCGGGGGCGATTTCTACCCACGCCCTCCGCGAGGAGGGCGACGGGGGACAGCCCCCTGATCGTACACGCCTGGAGCGAATTTCTACCCACGCCCTCCGCGAGGAGGGCGACTCGTGACTACTAACCTAACAGCCGGACAGCTTAAATTTCTACCCACGCCCTCCGCGAGGAGGGCGACATGCGGTACAACAAAAACGGCCAGTTCAGCGTGATTTCTACCCACGCCCTCCGCGAGGAGGGCGACGCATCATCCAGATGGCCCCGAGCCCACACAGTAGATTTCTACCCACGCCCTCCGCGAGGAGGGCGACGCCATTCGCACCACTGAAAGCCTGCCCAGCGGCAGAATTTCTACCCACGCCCTCCGCGAGGAGGGCGACATCAAGCGCCTGAACGGGCGCTTTTTTCATACCCTATTTCTACCCACGCCCTCCGCGAGGAGGGCGACCCATGCGGTACAACAAAAACGG
>ERZ1090864.226-NODE-226-length-31271-cov-29.664339_pt1 | contig 31271 bp, 26 predicted proteins | sample MGYA00478479_ERZ1090864 | MGnify/ENA primary metagenome ERZ1090864 (study PRJEB33644, sample SAMEA5815743) | chicken gut metagenome | biome: Chicken; feature: Gastrointestinal Tract; material: Caecum | place: Ireland | collected 2019-01-01 | study: A study of the...
TAGAATAGTACATGAACAAAACGGCAGGAGCGTTTCTGTCGTTTTTATTTGTTTTGCGGCGTTAAAATCTTCCCAAGCTTATTCATCATGTCGGCTTTGTGCTCCATGAGGGAGTGCGCATAGCGTTTCAGGGTGACGGTCGGATTTTTATGCCCGAGGAGTTCGGAGAGCGTCTTTACGTCCATGCCGCACTCTAACGCGCGGGTGGCGAACGTGTGCCGCAGGGAATGGAAACCTTTGTGTGGTATCTTCAGCTTTTTCAGGAGCAATTCAAAGCTTCGCTGGTAGGAGCGGACGGAAACAGGCTTTCCGTTTACAGAGACCACGAAAGGGGAATCGCTCCTTTTCTTTATGCTTTTCAGGATAGGCAGCAACTGTTTCGGCAGCGGTATCACGCGGCGGGATGTGATTGTTTTCGGCTCGTCTATGATGAGCCCGTCTTTGCTGTCATGGCAGGACTTGGAAACGGTGAGAATGCCTTTTGCGAAGTCAATATCGCTCCATTGCAGAGCGATAAGTTCGCCGATACGCAGACCGCTGTAAAGACAAAGAATAATGCCGTACAATTTATCTTTCTTGCCGTTCAAAACGGCTTGTTCTATTTGCTTTTGCTCGGCAAGAGAAAAGCATTCCACAGGCTTTTCTTTGAGTTTCGGGCGTTTGAGTTTATCTGCCGTGTATTCTTCCGTCAGCCCCAAAAGGTGCGCCGTTCGCAGAGAATTCTGAATGACGGAAATTACGGCATTGACGCTGTTTGCAGACAGCCCCTTACCCGTTCTGCGATTGCCATTGCGTAATAATCCCGTGATAAACTCCTGCAGAACAAGCGGAGACAGATCGTCCAGCTCTATGCTGCCGATTTTGCCTTTGATATGCTGTTCCATGATGAGCCCGTACCGTTCGTATGTGCGCACCTTGACGGACGGGCGGATATAATTTTCCAGCCATTGAATGAGCCAATTTATGTACTTCATAAGACCTCCAAAACAGATGATTTTTCTAAAATGGCAGTAATACGTGCGCTTGTCTTGATACAAGTCGGCGGCTTCGCTGACGGTGCGGCTGGCGCCGCACCGTCACCCTCGCGCTGCGCGCCCGGGCGCCGAAGACAAGCGCACGCCCAGACAAACAAAGCGGGCAAAACAACAGGGCTCCCAAAAAGTATCGAAGAACTTTTTGGGAAGAGGAGACGTAACGGAGCAAATCGGGCGGGTTGCCGCGGCAAGCCGCCTGCAAAGCGAAGTTTACGGCGACGAGAAAGCGCGGCATCGCCGCTGACCCGCTTGGCGATTGCCGCGCGCAGTTTTCGTCGCTGTTCGTCTTGATTTTTCCCGTTTCAAATCCGTTTGTTTTCTTAGCCGCGTGTCTCAAATGGCACGCTTTTTTTCATACGTTTTCGTAATTTTGCTCCGTTTTGCATTTTCCGTTTGTTCCATATGCTCATTCAGCCGTAACTCCAAAGAGGAAACAAACAGACGATGTTCCTCCTCGGTCATGTGGCCGATATCCGGCTCTCCGACGGCATAGACCCGAATACCCAGCGGATTGTCTTTGACTTCGATCTCCTTCAATCATCCCGCCTCCCGTTCGTTGAGTTTCTTTTGGAAGAACAAAAGCAGCCGCTTATTTTTCTGCCGTATGTACTCCGGACAGTAGTTGAGTTCTTCCGCCGTCGCTTCTTGCGTCAGTCCGTCCACATACAGCTTGCAATAGATCATGTACAGGTCGAGTGGCGCACAACTTATGATGGCGGCGTACTGCTCAGCAAGTTCTTTCACCTTATGCGGGAGGGCTTCAAACGCCTCGTCAAACTTCGCCTTGTGCATATAGTACAGGCGTATCGTCTTTAATTGTTGTCTGATCTCGTTGAGCGTCATAGCGTTCTCCTTCTGTTGTGCGACTATCATATCAGGCAAAGTCGTAAGATTTTTACGACTTATAAAAATTTCTTTGAGGAAATTTTCAAACCCTCTCATCTAACAGAGAAAAAGTGCCATAAAGTTAGCCACTTTTATGCGAAGTTTCATAGAATTTTCACATTCTGGAATTTTCCCTTATCATACCGTTAAAAAGTGCAGATTTTCTTCCACATTTCAAATTTTATCCTGTCAATGCGAAAAATTTTTTTTGAAACAAAAAAAGACCGTGACCGCAGACAAAGAACAGACGATCTCTCGTCCGTCTTGCCTGACAGTCACGGTCACCCGGATATTTCGTCGATTTGCTTCGTCACTTTGGCTTTCGCCCGACTACTTCCGCTGGCACTTTTCCCACTATCAGAAATACATTCTTCCGTGATATGAAGCGTTTCCGCCTGTTTGTGCTTTCATGATACCACATTCGCGAGCCTTCTAAAAGAAAATCTGCCGAAAATGTTCCCCAATAAAACCTCAACAAAACCAAAACAAACCGCGCATTTTGTTGTCCTTGCAGGACATTTTCGTACCTTTCGGCTTGTAGATGATGGGAGAGCGGCATTATCTGTCAAAGGCGCGCAGCAATTTTGAATGAGAAGAAATGAGTCGACTTCCACAAAATTCCTGCGCATCCCTGTGCGGGCAGACCTTTGACAGACTGCGCCTTGCTCTCCCTTTGTTTGGCGCGCCGAAAGGCACGAGAGTGCAGGAATTGTATCTCTTTTGTTGCGGTTTTCCTACGGTCGGTTGGGTAACTGTCGGGAAACACCTGCGCCTCCGTGCCTGTTATTCCCTGCCGTTAAGGTGTACAATGAAGGCAAAAATTTCAGGAGGTTTCAAATGCAAACAGCAGTAATCTACGCGAGATATTCTTGCGACCAGCAGACGGAGCAATCGATCGAAGGTCAGCTCCATGTCTGCAAAGAGTATGCGGAGAAGAACAATATCGTCATCCTCGATACCTACATCGACCGCGCTATGACGGGTACGAATGATAACCGCCCGGACTTTCGGCGCATGATCATGGACAGTGCAAAACGGCTTTGGAATATGATCATCGTCTACAAACTCGACAGGTTTTCCCGCAATAAGTACGAAACGGCGATCCACAAAAAGACGTTGAAGGACAACGGCGTAAAGGTGGTGTCCGCGATGGAAAACATCCCCGATACGCCCGAAGGCATCATTCTTGAAAGTTTGCTTGAAGGGTTTAAGCGTTCAAATGGACACAACAAATCTAAATTACAATCAAAGCAGCCGATTCAATGTAAAACAGATAAATACAGTTCCAATAAGCAGTAAAATTAAATTTAATAGGCATCGCACTTTCAAGCGAGAAGCACTTGTAAAATATTCCTCCGTAAAAACAGTTGACATGCCTATTATTATTTGATATGATAGACAGGCAATTCAATAAAAACTTGTGTGCGCCGTTCGCCGGAACGGACACGCTCGGAGTCAATAAATCAGCCTTAGGCTTTATGGTTGATTTGTTGGCTCCAAATTTGGGCTGTGGGCAATACGCCGCTCTCCTCCGAATGTGAGTTCGGAGAGGCTGAAAACAAACTGCTCACATTGTTTCTTCTGTCGAGCAGCGCGGATATGACGAGCGAAAATGCGGTCGGCAACCCCACGGAGCTTGCCATTGCGCGGCTTGCCAAAGAAAAGTTTTCTGCCGTTCCCGACGAATTGAAAAACTATCGCAAAATTTATGAGATACCGTTCGATTCTACGCGCAAGCTGATGACGGTCGTCTATCAGACGGAAAGCGGCTGGCTGTCCGTAACGAAGGGCGCGATCGACCGTATCCGTATCATACCGGACGACAGATTGCAGGGAAGCATCCTTTCCGTACACGACAACTTTGCTTCACAGGCTCTGCGCGTGATCGGCGTCGCCTATAAAAAGTTTGACGCAACGCCTGCCCTTACGCCCGAAGCATTGGAAAACGAACTCACGTTCGGTGGACTCGTCGGTATCATCGACCCGCCGCGGGAGGAGAGCGCTCACGCCGTGCGCGTTGCGAAAGAGGCGGGCATCAAAACGGTGATGATCACGGGCGACCACCTTGCCACGGCAAAGGCGATTGCTGAACAGATCGGTATCCTCGACAGCAATACAAAAATCATGAACGGCAGCGAATTGCGCTCTATATCGGACGACGAACTTGCAGAGATCATCGAAGATTACCGCGTGTTCGCACGCACCTCTCCCGAAGATAAAATACGCATTGTAAAGGCGTTCCAAAAGGCGGGCGAAGTTGTCGCTATGACGGGCGACGGCGTAAACGACGCACCTGCGCTCAAAGCTGCGGACGTGGGTATTGCGATGGGTTCGGGTACAGACGTTGCCAAAGAAGCCGCGGATATGATCTTGCTCGACGACAATTTCTCGACAATCGTTACCGCCGTGGAAGAAGGGCGCAGAGTCTACTCCAATATCCGCAAGTCGCTCTATTCCATGCTCGGATGCAATTTTTCCGCACTCACCATCGTGCTTTTTGCGCTCATCTTCGGGTGGGGTTCGCCCGTTACGGCGTTGCAGATACTCGTTATTAAAGTTGCATGCGACGGCATCCCTGGCTTTTCGCTGTGCGTGGAAAAAGCGGATCCCGACATTATGAAGCAGCCGCCCGTAAAGAAGGGTTCAAGCATATTTGCTGGCGGGCTGATCTCCAAGATCATACAGATCTCTGTCGTGTTTACGGTCGCAACGCTGATACCCGTCTGGCTCGGCTGGCATTGCTATTTGGGCAGCGGCAAACAGCCGAGCTTTGCCGTTGCGCAGACAATGACTTTTCTCGTCATGGGGCTTACGACTGTCGTTCACGTCTATAACTGCCGCACGCACCTTTCTGTATTCCAGAAGGGGCGCGGCGTGAATAAACTCGTCATAGGAACGACTTTGCTCGGTGCCGCCATCATGATACTTATTGCGGTGATACCGCCCGTCGCGCAGCTTTTCGGGCTCGTTCCGCTCGGAATATGGCATTGGGTGATCGTATTCTCCCTTTCGCTCACCCCGCTCATTTATGTAGAAATACTCAAACTTACAAAACACTTCAAACGCATTTAAGGAGACAATTATGTTCAGAGAAATGAGAAGAAAAAGGCAGGCTCTTTCCAAAGAAGCCTGCGAACAGATACTCAAAGACGGAAAAACGGGTGTGCTTGCTCTGCTCGGCGATGATGATTACCCCTATACCGTACCGCTCAACTACTGCTATGAAAACGGAAAACTCTATTTTCATTGCGCGAAGAGCGGGCATAAAATCGACGCCGTAAAGAAATGTGCCCAAGCGAGTTTTTGCGTCATCGCGCAGGACGACATCGTTCCGCAAAAGTTTACCACCTACTTTTGCAGCGTCATAGCATTCGGACAAGTGCGCATTGTTTCAGACGAAAAGGAAAAACTTGAAACTATAAACAAACTTGCAATAAAGTATTGCCCCGATGAAAGTGCCGAGGCAATGCGCAGAGAGATAGAGCGCGAATTACCGGCTCTGTGCGTTCTCGAATTTACCATAGAGCATTTGTCTGGGAAACAAGCGATTGAACTTTGCGGAAAGACGCGATAAAAAACAAACAAATGTTCTTATTTTGCTTGACAAGCGGGGTTGCGGTATGATATAATGCGAAATGTATCAAGCAAAATGCCCGTATCGGTGAAAGAAACGAGCGGTCAGGTCTGTTCCCATTGCCTTATGCAGTTTGCGGCTGTTCGGCAAAGATGGCTTTAACGGACTTGATCGGCCGGCGGCGGATCGGTCGTAAAGGCGGCATTTTGCAAAACAAAAAACGGTACCCGAGCAAGTTGCGCCCGTTTGGCGCTGCATCACGATTCTCTTGCAGCGGCAATGCAGTTGCGTTGCCGAGGCTTGCGACGACGGGTTACAAAGAATAACTGTTTGCTTGCGCTGTGACCTCGCTTTGCGGGTAGCCGACGGCAGTTATCACTGTTTATAACGGGCGGTCATTGTGACCGCTTGCGGTGGAGTTTACTACCTTCCGCCGTTGCTTTTGTTGCGTTCTTTGACGCAGACAAAGGCAGTTATAAGCATATCGTTTTTTGGACATTTCATAATTATTTCAGTCCATAGGAAGGTAGCTTTCTATGGACTTTTTATTTTATTCCGCGCCACTTCCCCGCCCCTTTCGGTGCGGGAGAAGATAAAGATCACTTCAAGAAGGAGAGAAGTTATGTGCAAGCAAATAACAATCAGACCGCCGTAGAAGGGAAAGCAAACAGAAAGCAACCGCCGCAAATCGGCAAGCAAAACACGGTCGAGCTTTTGAGTTCGACGAAGAAGTATAGAGCCCACTATACTTCGTTCCGAAGTTTAGTGGGCTCTGCGAGGCTTTTTAACAGAAAAAAATCAAAGGAGAACAATCTATAAGTTACTTGGTTTGTCACATGAAAAAGTATCACAAGACGGACATTGCGCCCGTCGAACGGGAGAACGAGCGCGACGAAACCTACCAAGCGAGCAATCCGCAGATAGACTGCACACGCACGAGCGGCAACTACCACATTATCAAGCGGCAGCGCAGCTACACACAGTTCATCAACGATAAGATCGAAGCTCTTGACCTGCCGACCAAAGTGCGAAAGGATGCCGTTCTGATGTGCTCCTTCGTTGTGGGTTCGGACAGGAAATTCTTTGGCGGGCTATCGCCAAGCGAGCAACGGCAATTCTTTGCCGAATGCACCCGCTTCTTCGCGGAGCGGTACGGAGAAGGCAATATCATCTCGGCGGTCGTTCACACGGATGAAACCACGCCGCACCTACATCTGAATTTGATTCCCATTGCGGGCGGCAGGCTGTGCGCGAAGAAGTTGTTTGACAGGAAGGCGCTTACCGCATTGCAGACCGACCTGCACCGAGAAGTCGGCGCTAAATGGAACTTGCAGCGCGGCAAAGAAGGCAGTCAGGCAAAACATCTTGATACGGCAGAGTTTAAGGCGAAGAAGATCGTCGAGCAGGCGCACGGAGAAGCGGACAGCATCATTGCCGAAGCAGATCACAATGCCGAGCGCAAAGTGAAAATTGCGCAAATTCACGCGGACGGAATCGTATCGCAAGCGGAACAGACGGCAGTAAAAGCCAAACAACAAGCGCAGGAGTATCTGGATGGCATCGTGCAGAGCATCGAGGAGGAGCGCAGCAAGCCCACGCCGAAACGAAAACGGCAAGCCGAAGAAGAACTATCCGCTCTCCGCACGGAGAATGCTGCCCTGCGGCAATCGAAGGCTATCGCCGACCGTGACCGCGGCGACCTTTTCGAACAGTTGCAAAAAGCCGAGCGGCGTGCCAAAGGAAAGGAGCAGGCGTTCGGGATGGTGAGCGATATGCTCGCCGCCTATCCCGATGAGTTCGACGCTTTGCTAAACAAATCACGGGCAAAGAAAGCAGTGCCCTATTATAAAGGGAACAGCCACGGCAACGACCGCGGCGGAAAATAACTAAACCGATAAAAAAATTCTGATCGCGGCGCAGGTGTCCCGACAGGAAGATCAGAGAACAGGGATTGAAAGAGTGCCTGCGGCAGAAATATGAAAGAAAGTCCGTATGAAACGGAAACGCGTACAATGGCGCGAGAGGAGAAAAGATCATGAAAAAACCATTGACCTAACTATAAAAACGGAGGAAAATGAATCACGGGAAAAACAATGCAGCAAATGAGTGCGGAGTTCAGCTCCTCGCCCACCTCTATGAGTGAATATGAGATCGGTGGAAGAAAGTACATCGTTGTGAGCCATTACGTCGGAAACAAGGACTTCAAAAAGGTATTCGACGATCTGGCTTTCAGTCAGGTGCTTGCGGATATGAATGATTCCGTAAGATGAATTTAATCCGGTAGCTTGAAATTTTCGGTGTGCCGTGGTATAATCATGGCACATTGAAAATTCAGGCTGCTTTGATTGGAAGGAGTAAAAGAATGCAATCAAAGCAAAACAACAAAGACTACATTGTCGGAATGTATGTAAGGCTCAGCCGCGACGATGAGCGCGTGGGCGAATCGCTGTCTATCGAAAATCAAAAGGCGATCCTTTCGGAGTATATTGAAACGCAGGGCTGGACGCTCCACGATATCTATGTAGACGACGGCATTTCGGGGACGACGTTTGAAAGACCGGGCGTCAAGAGATTGCTCGAAGACGCGCAGCAGGGCGTCATCAATACCATCCTCGTCAAGGATATGAGCCGCTTCGGAAGGAACTATATCATGGTCGGGCAATATCTCGATTACGTCTTTCCTTCGTTCGGCATACGATTTGTGGCACTTTCAGACAACATCGATACGGAGAACAAGGACACTCCCGCGATGGATATGATGCCGATCACCAATGTATTCAACGAATGGTGGGCGGCGACCACGAGTAAGAAGCTGCGCGCCGTCCGTATCAAGAACGCCAAAGAAGGCAAAAACGGGATGTCCCACGCGCCATACGGCTATACGCTCGGAACGGACGAAAAGCGCACGCTGCAAATCGATCCGGAGACTGCGCCCATTGTCAGACGTATCTTTGAAATGCGCGCGACCGGTATGACGCCGAGGAAGATTGCGGATATTCTCAACGTGGAAAAAGTCCTGACGCCAAACGATTACAGGATCGCGACGACGGGCATCAACGGCGTGAGGAATCCTTCGCATCTGTGGCATACGACCGTTTTGAGGACGCTGCTCTCCAACCAAGCATACATCGGCAATTTGGTCCAGCACAAATCGACCACAATTTCATATAAGAACCACAAGTGGCAGCGCCGCCCCGAAGAGGAATGGATCGTCGTCGAAAACGCGCATGAGGCTATCATCCCGAAAGAGCTGTGGGATAAGGTGAAGGAAGTCGAAAAGGCTGTAGGACACGGAAAGCACACCGCAAGAGGCTATATGCACCCGCTTTCGGGGCTGATGTTCTGTGCAGACTGCGGAGCGAAGATGCGGCTCGGTTGGAATACGACGTACATAAAACGGCTCGGCAGAGAAAATACGTATTTCAACTTCAACTGCGGAACGAAGTCGCGCATGGGCTCGTCCGCCTGTTTCAGTCACTTCATCACCGTACCCGTTTTGGAACAGCTTGTAAAGCAGGACGTTGCGGCAAAAGCCAAGATGATCATTGGGCGCGAGGCAGAATTCAAGCAGCGGTATCTTGAAAGACAGACGATGCTCGCGGGCGCAAATCAAACCGAAGTCAGGAAGGAGCTGAAAAGAGCCGAGAAGCGTCTGCGTGAACTCGACAAGCTGATCGAAGCGGCGTTTGAAGAGAAAGTCGTGGGAAAGATTCCCGAAAGCGTGTGCGTGAAGCTGATCGAAAAGTATACCGCGGAGCAGACGGAGTTGCAAGAGAAATCGACTTCTCTGACGCAAGGACTTGAACAGGTGGCGCAAGCAAAAACGGATGTGGACGAATTTATCCGCAGACTGAAACTGTATTTTGACTCGCCTACGCTGACGCGGGAGATGTGCCTATCACTCTTCGACAGGCTCATCATCGGCGGCAAAGAGACGGTCACGGGCAAACCGCAGGAGATCCACATCTACTACAAGATCGACATCGACTCGGTTTTATCTGTCTGACAACCACATACCCTGAAATAAGCTTTATGTCCATTTGGCTTATTAGAAGGCATGAACCAATATTACTCCGCCGAGCTCTCGCAGAAGGTCAGGCGGGGGATGCGGGAAACGCGGCTGAAAGGTTACTATCAGGGCGGAGGCTTGCCATACGGATATCGGGTCGAAGACAGAAAGATCGTCATAGACGAAGAACAGGCGCAGAACGTGTGTTTTATGTACGAGCAGTTCTCCAAAGGCGTGTATGTACGGCAGATCATCGAGGCGCTGACCGCGAAAGGCATCGTCTATCACGGAAAACCGTTTGCCAAGAACACCGTGTATAACATTCTCAAAAACGAAAAATACCGCGGCGTTTACTACCACGGCGAAGAGCGCATCGACAATATGTATCCGCAGATCGTTCCCGATGAGATATTCGACAGGGTACGCCGGATCATTGAATCCAACAAGCATGGGAAACGCAGTGTGGAAGTGACCTATCTTTTGCGGCATAAACTGATATGCGGTTATTGCGGACAGTCCGTTATCGCCGAGAACGGGACAGCGCGCAACGGCGAACGGAGATATTACTATAAGTGCCGCGGAAGAAAGGCGCGCGTGAACGATTGCAAAAAGAAAGCCATTCCCAAAGAGGAACTTGAACAGCTCGTTCTTGATACCATCATCACGCAACTCAAAGAGCCGGAATTGATGGATAAGCTGATAAGCGCCATTCTCGAGGAACAGGAACGGCGCAATCGGGAAAATTCTGCATTGCTCGTGATGCAGCGGGAACAGCGGCAGAACGAAATTGCGCTCGACAACATCATGAAAGCCATCGAGCGCGGCATCATGAACAAAACGACGAATAAGCGCATGAAGGAGCTGGAAGCGCGCCAGGAGGAGCTTGAACGCCTCATCCTCATCGAAAAGAGCAAACAGGTGCGGCAGTTCACCGAAAAGGAAGTGCGTGAATACTACGAGCAGGCGCTTCGCATGGAGCCGCAGTTGCTCATCAACTATCTGGTGCAAAAGATCGTTCTCTTTGACGACCGCATGGAAATTTACTACAACAGTCCCATAACGAACAGCCCTGACGACGGTCAGGGCTGTTGCTTTTATAAGGGGGATATAACATTGCAGGATGCAGAAATATCGCTCGCAATGCTTTTCTGAACAAAGAAAAAAACCCAAACCGTACACACTCCAAAGAGTGGTTCGATTTAGGTTGACAGTGGTGACCTTGCCGGGAATCGAACCCGGGATTGCGCCGTGAGAGGGCGCCGTCTTAACCGCTTGACCACAAGGCCGTGTTTTGTCATGCAACTGCCCCTGCGCGATCTGCCTCGCCGAAAAGCTCATGACAATCATTTCGCAAAAGCTTTGTAATTATAGCATAATTTCTTCTTCTTTGCAACTTTTTTTCATACAATATCGCAACTTTTTTTGCGTTTTCCGAAAAAATATCCGATGCCCGTTTTTGTCCTGCTCCAAGGACCCCGCCAATGCGCGGAAGACGGCGTCACATGCAGCATATCCGGATATAGGAGTAGTCATAAGATCGGTTGCAAAAGGAGAACAGTCTCTCAAATATCGGTTGAAAACTCTGAAAAAAGGGAGAATGGTAAAAAAATCGCCGCAACGGTTGCGGCGATTTGTGTATTTTCGGTTATTTTGTAAGCGCCTCGATCGCGGTCTTGTAGACGTCCAGAAGCAGCTTGACGCGGTCGATGGTGATGTATTCGTCTGCCTGGTGCATGACGGGCTCGTCGCCTTCCACTTCCGGGCCGAACGCAACGCCGTTTTTCAGCGCCCGCGCATAGGTTCCGCCGCCGATCGCGAGCGGCTCTTCGTGCTTGCCCGTCACCTGTTCGTATGCCTTGAGCAGCGTCTGCACGAGCGCGCCGTTTTTGTCCTGAATGAGCGGCGGCTGATGGCGAATGGTCTCATATTTGACGCCGATGCGGTTGATGCGTTCGGTCACGGCGGAATAGGGGATCGTGGCAGGGTAGCGGATATCGCAGATCACCTGAACTTCGCCCTTGCGGTACTTGATGATGTCGGGCGAAAAGGTAAGCTTTCCTGTCTCGTCCTCCAGCTCGGTGAGGTGGAAGCAGTCGTGGAAGAGACAGTTGATGATGCAGCGCACCTTTTCGCTTTTCGGTGCGAAAAATTCAAGGATGGGCAGGATGGCGTTTTTGCCGAGCTCGGGAGTAGAGCCGTGCGCCGATTTTCCGTGCGCGATGATCTTTTTGTTGTGGATTTCAAGCCCGAGTTCGCGTGCGCGGGTGAGTGTAAGCGTGCGCGGGGTTGCCGAGCATTCGTCGCAGACCATATTGGCCGCCGAGCCGCCTTCCAGATAAAAGAAGGGCGGTTTATCGCCCAAGGGGAAGTGCAGGCGAATGTGCAGGATGCCTTTTTCCGCATAGATGACGGGGAAATTGCCGTCGGGGGAGAACCCTTCGTCCGGCATGGAAGCGACTTCGTTGTAGTGGTCGATGCACGCCCAGCCGTTTTCCTCGTTGCATCCGACGATGAACTTGATCTTCCGATGGGGGACGAATCCTTCGTCTTTGAGCGCTTTGAGCGCGTAGAGAACGCACAGGACGGGGCCTTTGTCGTCGATGGCGCCTCTGCCCCAGATCTTGCCGTCCGAGATCTCTCCGCCGAACGGATCTTTTGTCCAGCCGTTTCCTGCGGGAACGACGTCGAGGTGGCCGAGGATTGCAAATTCGGGGCCGTCGCCGAAAATGACTTCCCCGACATAGTTGTCATAGTTATGCGTCTCAAACCCGAACGACTGTGCGAGATTGAGAAAATGAGCCAGGCAGTCGGCGGCACCTTTGCCGAACGGCATGGCAGAATCGGAATCGGACAGAGAGGAATCGAATCGGATGCTCTCGGAGATACTCTTCACGGTTTGGTCAAGAAAATCAGTCATACAGCTTCTCCAATATCTGAAATTCTTCCAATATTATACACTTGCAGCAAGGGCTTGTCAAGTGTTTGCCGCCGTACCCGCCGAACGTTACGGACAATTTTCGACTAAATAATTGTGAAAATTTTGAGAAAAATTCAGAAAATTTGTTCAAAAAATGAAGAAATGAACAAAAGTGCATATTTGCAGGAAAAACGGAAGCGGATAAAAGGATTTACAAAAAGAGAACAAAAAAACTTGTAAATTATGCAAAAGACGTCGTGATTTTGGTGCAAAAATTATGGAAATATGGTACAATAGAAAAAAAGCAACGGGCGAACCGCCGGAAGGGCTCCGAAGGAGAAGGCGTCCTGTCCGTTTCGGATGAGGCAAAACCATGCATGAGGGGCACAGAAAACGTATGCTGCAGCGGTTGGAGCACGGCGAAGGGCTTCAGGATCACGAGCTCCTGGAAGTCCTGTTGTTCAATGCCATTCCGCGCAAGAATACCAATCCCCTGGCGCATGAACTGCTGACGGCGTTTCCTTCGCTCGGCGAGCTTTTCGGCGCGAGCTATGAAGAATTGCTCGACGTGGACGGCGTCGGCCCCGAGACGGCGGCCTATCTGCGCTGTATCGGGATCCTTACGGAGCGTCTCTCCGGGAAGAAGAAAGACCCGCCCGTCCTGTTCAGCGCGGGAAAGTTTTCGGAATACCTGCTCGCGCGCTTTGCGGGGATGAAGGAAGAAGTCATCGATCTGTTTTCCGTTGACGCGCAGCAGCGCATTCGGTCGACGAAGCGGTTTACGCTCGGACTCAGCGACCGCGCGGCGCTGACGCCCGAGGAGGTCAATGCCTTTCTCACCGCGCGCAAGCCGTCGGGGCTCGTGATCGCGCACAATCATCCCGAATCGTTTGCGCGTCCGTCCGCGAAGGACGATGCGTTCACCGCGCAGATGCAGGTGATCTGTTCGATGAACGGCGTGCGTCTGTACGATCACATCATCGTGGGAAAAGACGGCACATACAGCTATTTCCTCGTCGGGCGCATGGAGGAGATCCGCCGCAAGTTCAATCTGTCGACGATCGTCGGGGAGGGACTCTACCGTGGATAAGCGCAGACGCTTTCACCTGGAACCCGACTTCCTCAACCGCTGGGGGAACGTCTTCATCTTCTGTTTGCTGGTCTTTGTCAGCGGCCTGCTCGTGTTCGGAAGCCTGCATTCCGTCTACTTCGACGTCGTGCGCGCGTGGTGGGTGGTGCTGCCCGTCTGCGTGGTGCTTGCCGCCGAAAACGCGGTCAAGATCTGGGGCCTGCACTCCTTCCGTGAAAAGATCGCCTGCTACGTCATCGATATTTTGCTTCTTACGCTTCTCACGGTCTTCACGGACGGCACGCTCATTTCCACGTTGTACATCATCATCTTGTCGGAGTTCTACCTCGGGCAGAACAACATCACCGGGAGCATTGCGATGTGTGTGGCGAGCATCGTGCTCTTTCTCGTGGCGTTTGCCGTTTCGGGCGCGCTCAAGGGGGAGAGCGTCCATGTGACGTCGCTCATCGCGGGGGCGTTCAACGATCTTCTGCTGCTCGTGCTGCATTTTCTCGGGTTTAATCTGGCGGTCCAGCTCTGGCGCAAGAACAGCGAACTTGCCGACACGCTGGAAGAGCTGGAGGAGAGCAACCGCCGCGTGAGCGACGCATACAACGAGCTGGACGAGAGCAACAAAAAACTGCAGGCGGCGTACCGCGAACTGCACGAAGTGACGGCGCTCGAAGAGCGTCAGCGCATAGCCAAGGACATTCACGACACGGCGGGGCATTCGATCACGACGATCATCATGCAGACGGAGGCCGCAAAGCTGGTCATCGACAGCGATCCCGCGGACGCCAAGCGGAAGATCGCGGCGGCCAACCTGCAGGCGCGCAATGCGTTGGAGGAACTGCGCGAGAGCGTGCATCTGCTCTCGGGCGGGAAGGACGATCTGTCGCTGCGGGAAGCGCTTCTTGCGATCGTGCACGAATCGACGGACGGCACGGGAATCGTGATCCGCACCGACCTCGACGACATTTCGCTGTGCGAAGCCAAGCGTCGGTTTTTGTGCAACACGCTCAAGGAGGGGATCTCCAACGGCCTGCGGCACGGCAATGCGACGGCGTTCTATTTTGAATTGAAACGGAAGGGGGAGAAGATCTCCTTCCTTCTCTCCGATAACGGCAAGGGGATGAACCCGCAAAAGCTGCACCAGGGGTTCGGGCTGAAGGGCATGTACGCGCGCGCCGAAGCGCTCGGCGGAAGCGTGCATTGCGAGACGGAGCCGGACGAAGGGTTTGAACTGCGCATCGACCTGCCGGCGGACAATGACAAAGCATAGTGAGGAAACATGATGGAAAGAAAAATTCGCGTACTACTTGCAGACGACCAGTCCATTCTTGCAGACGGCATCAAGAGCGTGCTCTCCTCCTGCCCCGATCTGGAAGTGGTCGGGATCGCGTCCGACGGGTTTGAGGCGCTCACCATGACGGACACCAAGTCGCCCGACGTCGTGCTCATGGACATCCGCATGCCCAACATGAACGGCGTCATTGCCACGCAGGAGATCAAACGCCGCCGCCCCGACGTGAAGGTGCTCATTCTCACCACCTTCGACGACAGCGATTATATCCTCAACGCCATCAACAACGGCGCGAGCGGGTATCTGCTCAAAGACACCTCCTCGGCGGCGCTCATCGACGCCATCAAAAACGCCTATGCGGGGGACACCATCCTGCCTGCCAAGATCGCGAAGCGCATTGCCGATGCCGCGCGCATGGTCTCTTCCGACCGCGAGATCAAGCTCAAGCGCGCATTCGGGTTCTCCGACCGCGAAGTGGAGATCGCCGTCATGATCTATGAGGGATTCACCAACAAGCAGATCGCGTCCGCCCTGAAACTGACGGACGGCACGGCGCGCAATTATATTTCTTCCATCTACGAAAAGATGAGCGTCGCCTCCCGCTCCGAGGCGGCGGAAAAGATGAAAGAGGTCATCAAGCAGTGAAAAAGGTTCGAATCACCGTCCTGCGCAGGACATTGCAGGCCGATCTCGCCGCCGAATACGGCGTCGCGGGGCTGGGCAAATGTCCCATGCTGCGGGAAGGCCAGGTGTTTTACGCCGACTACGCCCGCCCGGACGGGTTCTGCGACGAGGCCTGGAAGGCGATCTACCAATACGTCTTTGCCCTCGCGCACGGCGGAAAAGAGACCTTCTATTTCGGCGACTGGATCAAAGACCCCGGCGTCGCGATCTGTTCGTGCAACGACGGCCTGCGTCCCGTCATCTTCAAGCTCGAAACGACCGACGCGGAGAGCACCATCGACTATACGCCCGTCTCCGATTGAGCGGCAAACCGCTCCCGAATCGGCGGGCAGAAACATATCATTATGCGGGAAAGCACCGCGCAGCGGCAAGACGGCGCATCCGATCGGTTCCGAGGACGCGCTCCCGAATCGGCGGGCCAACGTGTCCGACGCGGAAAACGCCCGTTGTCCGAACGGACAGAAGCGTGCGTCCGGATCGGCGGGGATAAAAATTCAAGGCAAACAAAAGAAGCCGTGCAGATGCACGGCTTCTTTTTGTATCGTATTTCAGATGCGTTTGTCTTCCTTATACTTGGTGTGGAGCACCTCATGTGCCTTGGGGCTGTTGGGGAAGATGAAGTAGTCGTCATAGAGCATGTCGATGACGGGGGAATCGGAGGAGCGGCGCTGTTCGTTGTGGCTGTCGCTCATGTAGAGGGCCTTTGCGCGGGTCTCTTTGAGCTCGGTCGAGTTGCGGATGCTGTCCGAGAGGGTCGGCTGTCCGCCGCCGTTGACACAGCCGCCGGGGCAGGCCATGATCTCGATGAAGTCGTAGTGTTTTTCGCCCGACTTGATCTCGTCGAGGAGGGTGACGGCGTTCGAGAGCCCGGAGGCGACGGCGACGCGCAGGGTATGGCCGGCGACGAGGTAGGTGGCCTCTTTGATGGGGCTGGTGCCGCGGACGGCGAAGAAGTCGAGCACTTCAAAGTTGCCGTCGAGCATATGCGCCGCGGTGCGGAGTGCGGCCTCCATGACGCCGCCCGTCGCGCCGAAGATGGCACCGCCGCCCGTTGCGATGGCGAAGGGGTTGTCGAATTCCTCGTCGGGGAGTTCGGTGAACTTGATGCCTGCCGTCTTGATCATGCGGGCGAGTTCGCGCGTCGTGATGGCGGCGTTGACTTCGCCCTCCATCTCCGTGCGATGGCACTCGTATTTTTTCGCCGTGCAGGGAATGACGGACACGGTAAAGAGATCTTTGGGATCGATGTGGTGTTTTTCGCACCAATAGGTTTTGAGAAGGGCGCCGAACATCTGCTGAGGCGACTTGCACGACGAGAGGTGAGGGATCATCTCGGGATAGCGCTGTTCGACGAACTTGACCCAGGCGGGGCAGCAGCTCGTGAACATGGGCATGGGCTTGCCCGTCTTGATGCGGTTGATGAGCTCGCTTGCCTCTTCCATGATGGTGAGGTCGGCAGTCACGTCCATGTTGAACACTTCGCAGGGGCCGAGGCGGCGGATCGCCGCCACCATCTTGCCTTCGACGTTGGTGCCGATGGGCATGTCGAACGCCTCGCCCAGCGTCGCGCGGATGGAGGGCGCCGTGAAGAACACCACCTTCTTGGTGGGATCGGCGAAGGCCTTCCATACCTCGTCGATGGTGGAGCGCTCCGAGAGGGCGCCGACGGGGCAGGCGACGATGCACTGTCCGCAGCCGACGCACACCGATTCAAACAGGGGCATGTCGAACGCGCTTCCGATGTGGACGTTGAAGCCTCTGCCGATGGGGCCGATCGCGTTGACGTGCTGCTTTCTGCATGCCGCCACGCAGCGCATACAGTTGATGCACTTGTCGTTGTCGCGCACGACGTAGGGTGCGGAGGTGTCGATGGGGAGCACGAAGTCCTCGCCCTTAAAGCGGTCCTCGTCCACGCCGTAGCCGAGGGAGAGTTTCTGAAGTTCGCAGTTATGGTTGCGTTCGCAGGAGAGGCACTTCTTCTTGTGCTTGGAGAGAAGCAGTTCGAGCGTCATCTTGCGGCTTTCGCGGCACTTTTCGGTGTTGGTGCGCACCTCCATGCCCTCCGAGACGGGGTAGACGCACGCGGCGACAAGTCCTCTTGCGCCCGTCGCTTCCACCACGCACATACGGCAGGAGCCGACGCAGGAGACGTCTTTGAGATAGCACAGCGTGGGGATTTCGATGTGCGCCTTGCGCGCCGCCTGCAAGATGGTCGTTCCCTCGGGAACGGTGACGGAAATTCCGTTGATGGTCAATGTAACGTCTTTTGCCATAATGTTCACCTCAGCTTCTCACAACTGCACCGAACTTGCAGTTTTGCATACATACGCCGCACTTGATGCAGATGTCCTTGTCGATGACGTGCGCTTCCCGCACCTTGCCCGTAATGGCGTGCGTTGGACAGTTGCGCGCGCACAGCGTACAGCCGCGGCACTTGGTAGGATCGATGGAATAGGTCAGGAGCGCCTTGCACACGCCCGCTTCGCAGTGTTTCTTTTCGATGTGGTCGACATACTCCTGACGGAAGTAGCGCAGCGTCGAAAGAATGGGGTTGGGCGCGGACTGCCCGAGCGCGCACAGCGAGGACTGCTTCATGTGCGAGGCGAGCTCTTCGATCTTGACGAGGTCTTCGGGTTCGCCCTTGCCCTCGGTGATCTTGGTCAGAAGCTGCAAAAGGCGCTTGGTGCCGATACGGCAGGGCGTGCATTTTCCGCAGCTCTCGTCGGCGGTGAATTCCAGATAGAACTTGGAGATATCCACCATGCAGGTGTCCTCGTCGAGGATGATCATGCCGCCCGAACCCATCATGGAGCCGATGGCGATCAGGCTGTCATAGTCGATGGGGGTGTCGATGCACTGCGCGGGGATGCAGCCGCCCGAGGGGCCGCCCGTCTGAGCCGCCTTGAATTTCTTTCCGCCGGGAATGCCGCCGCCGATCTCTTCGACGATGGTGCGGAGGGTCGTTCCCATGGGAACTTCCACCAGACCGACGTTGGTGATCTTGCCGCCCAGAGCGAACACCTTGGTACCCGTGGACGTCGGCGTGCCGATCTTGGCGAACCATGCCGCGCCGTTGACGATGATGGGGTTGACGTTTGCCCACGTCTCGACGTTGTTGAGGATGGTGGGCTTGCCGAACAGACCCTTGACGGCGGGGAAGGGAGGACGGGGACGGGGTTCGCCGCGGTGGCCCTCGATGGAGGTCATGAGCGCCGTCTCTTCGCCGCAGACGAATGCGCCCGCGCCGAGGCGGATCTCGATGTCGAAGTCAAAGCCGAGGCCGAGGATGTCCTTGCCGAGAAGGCCGTATTCGCGCGCCTGTTTGATGGCGATCTTGAGGCGCTCGACGGCGACGGGGTACTCGGCACGCACATAGATGTAGCCCTGGTGCGCGCCGATGGCATAGCCTGCGATGGTCATGGCTTCCAGCACGCAGTGGGGATCGCCCTCGAGCACGGAGCGGTCCATGAACGCGCCGGGGTCGCCCTCGTCGGCGTTGCAGCAGACGTACTTCACGTCGCCCTGGGACGCCTTTGCAAACGACCACTTTCTGCCCGTGGGGAAGCCTGCGCCGCCGCGGCCGCGGAGGCCGGAGGCGAGCATTTCGTTGATGACGTCGTCGGGCGTCATGGAGGTGAGCACTTTTTCAAGCGCCGCATAGTCGCCCGCGGCGATGGCCTCTTCGATGTCCTCGGGGGCGATGACGCCGCAGTTGCGCAGCGCAATGCGCATCTGTTTTTTGTAGAAGGGCGTCTCCGCAAAGGGGATGATGGAGCCGTCCTCGGCGACCGTGCCCTGATACAGGAGCTCTTTGACGATGGAACCGCCCTTGACGAGGTGCTTTTCGGCGACCGTCTTGGCGTGTTCGGGGGTCATCTGCGCGTAGAACGCGCCCTCGGGGTAGACGATCATGATGGGGCCGAGCGCGCAGAGCCCGAAGCAGCCCGTCTTGACGATGAGGACGTCCTTGATGTTGAGTTCGGCGAGCGACTGTTCCAGTTGCTCGATGACTTTTTTGGAGTGCGACGACGTGCAGCCCGTACCGCCGCAGACGAGCACCTGTTTGCGGTACCCCGTCTTGGCGGCGAGTTTTTCGCCCTGTTCGCGCACGACGCGGCGCACGTCGATGAGGGGCTTTTTCTTCTTGCGGATGGCTTCCAATTCCTGAATGGTCATGCCTGTGCCTCCTTTCTGTACTTGTCAAGGATGCCCTTGACCATTTCGGGGGTGAGCTTGCCGTGCACGTCCTCGTTGATGGTCATGACGGGGGCAAGTCCGCAGGCGCCTACGCAGCGGCAGCTGTCGATGGAGAACATTCCGTCCGCCGTGCATTCGCCGCACTTGATGCCGAGTTCCTTTTCCACTTCCGCAAGGATCTTGTCCGAGCCCTTGACGTAGCAAGCCGTTCCCAGACAGACGCTGATGCGGAACTTTCCCTTGGGCTTCAACGAGAACTGCGAATAGAACGTAACGACTCCGTACACTTCCGCGAGCGAAATATTCAGTCCCTCCGCAATGGTCTTCTGCACAGACAGCGGAAGATACCCGTAAATTCCCTGTGCCTCCTGCAGGATGTGCATCAGACATCCCGGCGTCGTGCGCGATTCTTCGATGACCGCCTTGAGCTTTTCCAGCTGTTCGGGCGTTCCGCACGATGCTTCGCACTCTTTCATAACAACCTCCTATCATATGTTCTTTCCGTTGCCGGATAGGTCTTCCCGCCGGCAGCGGCGCGATGACATTGTGTCTATTATATCATAACCGAGATAATTTATCAATCCTATTTGGGGATTTGTAAAAAATTGTCGAAATTTTTTTTATTGCGAACATTTCGGACGCGCGCGCCCGTCTGCGCGAAAAAACATATTGACATTGCCAGGGCGGTATGCTAAAATATTCCGCGTGTCGGGTGTAACTTCCGGCATAATCTTCATACGATATATTGTATTCCCGCCAAGGGGTCGGTTTGCGGCGGGAAACGGGGAGTGTATCATGCGATTCGATAAGGCGACCTTTCTTGCGGACGTCGAGCGCGTCCTCAATGCCGACTATGCCTGCGATCTGAAGTCGGCGGGAAGAAGAGAACTCTACAATGCGGTTTCCAAGGCGGTCATGGAGCAGACCTATGCCGATTGGAGCAAAGAAAAGAAGTCCAATCGCCGCCGCTGCGGCTATTTTTCTGCCGAATTTCTCATGGGCCGCGCCATTTATTCCAACCTCCTGAACCTCGGCATTCTCGAAGAAGTGGGGGATGCGCTCCGCAGTGTGGGCGAGGACCTCAATCAGTTTGAAGAGGTGGAGGACGCCGCCCTCGGCAACGGCGGCCTCGGGCGGCTTGCGGCGTGCTATCTGGACGCCGCGGCAAGCAAGGACATCGCCCTCGACGGCTACGGCATCCGCTACCGCTACGGGCTCTTCCGTCAGACCTTCGAGGACGGCTTCCAGCACGAGGAAGGGGATGACTGGCTCAAATGGGGCGATCCCTGGAGCGTGCGCGTGGAGCGCGACTCGGTGCTCGTCCGCTTTGCCGATCAGACGGTGCGCGCCGTGCCCTACGATATGCCCATTTTCGGCTATAAGAACGGCGTCGTAAACACGCTGCGCCTCTGGCAGGCCGAGCCCGTGCAGGCATTCGACTTTGCGGCGTTCAACGAGATGCGCGGCGAGGTCAAGGCGAACGAGAACTTCAACGCCACCAAGATCACCGACGTCCTGTATCCCAACGACAACACGATGGTCGGCAAGATCCTGCGTCTCAGGCAGCAGTACTTCATGGTCAGCGCGTCCCTGCAGGACATCGTGCGCAAGTACAAGCAGAGCGGCAAAGATCTGCGCACGCTGCCCGAAAAGCGCTGCTTCCAGCTCAACGACACCCATCCCGTCATCGCCATTCCGGAGCTTCTGCGCCTGCTTCAGCTGGAGGGGCTCTCCTTCGAGGAGGCGTTCGACGTCTGTCACAAGTGCTTCCACTTCACCAACCACACCATCATGGCGGAAGCGCTCGAAAAGTGGGACGTTCTGGCGCTCTCCGACCTTCTTCCCGACGTGTACGAACAGATCATGGCGTGCCAGCGTCGGCTGCAGAGCGAGGGCGTCGATCCCAACGTGTTCTACATCGTGCGCGACAACGTGGTGCATATGGCGAACCTCGCCATTTACGTCTCGGCGCACGTCAACGGCGTCGCGGAGATCCACACCAACATTCTCAAGACGCAGACCTTCAAAAACTGGTACGAGCGCTATCCCGACAAGTTCGTCAACATCACCAACGGCATCACGCCCAGAAGATGGCTGCTGCTCAACAATCCCGAGATGGCACGCCTCATCGACGGGAAGATCGGCACCGTCTGGCATACCCGTCTGCCCGAACTCAAAAAGATCCGCCCGTTCATCGACGAGATGCTCCCCGCCTTCGAGCGTATCAAAAAGGAGAACAAGAAAAAGCTCGCCGCCTATATCGCCGAGCATGAGGGCATCGAGGTCTCTCCCGACTTCATCTTTGACGTCCAGGTCAAGCGCCTGCACGAGTACAAGCGCCAGATACTCAACGCGCTCTCCGTGCTGTGGTACTATTTCGGCATCAAGGACGGCGAGATCACCGACTTCCCGCCCACGGTGTTCCTCTTCGGCGCAAAGGCGGCGCCCGGCTACTACCTTGCCAAGGCGATCATCAAGTTCATCAACGAGATCGCCCGCCTCGTCAACAACGATCCCGCCGTCTCCGATCGGATGAAGGTGGTGTTCGTGCAGAACTACAACGTCTCGTATGCGGAAAAGATCGTCTGCGCGGCGGACATCTCCGAGCAGATCTCGCTCGCCGGGATGGAGGCGTCGGGAACGAGCAACATGAAGTTCATGCTCAACGGCACCGTGACGCTCGGGACGCTGGACGGCGCAAACGTGGAGATCTGCGAAGAGGCAGGCCGCGAGAACAACTACATCTTCGGCGCAACGGTGGAGGAAGTGGCCGCCATCAAGCAGTACTATTGCCCGCGCGAGATCCTCGAACAGAATCCGCGCCTCAAGCGCGCGCTGGAGACGCTCGTGGACGGCACGCTTTCCGACGATTCGGGCATGCTCCGTAAGCTCTACGAGAGCATGACGTCCGGCTATGAACCCGACCGCTATCTCGTTCTCTATGACTTTGCCGACTACATTCGCGTCAAGACCCAGCTTTTGCACGACTTCGGCACCGAGGCGTTCAACCGCAAGTGCCTGATCAATATGTCGGCCGTCGGGAAGTTCTCCGCCGACCGCTCCGTTACCGAGTACGCGAAAAACATCTGGAAACTCTGATCGTCTGCCCTGCTTTCAGGGAAAGACGCTCTGCGGCGGCCCCCATGCGGACATGGGGGCCGCCGTTTTCTGTATTTTCGGACATGGCAGGGGTGCAGGGTGATTTCCGCAGGCGCGCAAGAGATGGCCTGTGCGCGGACATGGCAGGGGGCAGGTTGTTCGCCGCGGCCTTGCAGGGATGCCGTTTGCACGCGGACATGGTATGCGTCTTACGTCGGATTGCAAAACACGGGCATCGGCCGATGCCCGTGTTTTGTACAACAACGGCCCTGCGCGTGTCGCAGGGCCGTAGGTGAAAAAAACAATTTTGCGGACAGGAGTCCGCGCTGGTTCAGGCGAGGGCAATGACCTCCACCTCGGCAAGGGCGCCTTTGGGGAGCGTCTTTACCGCGACGCAGCTCCTTGCGGGCTTTTCGCGGAAGTATTGGCCGTAGACTTCATTGAATGCGGCAAAGTCGTCCATGTCGGCGAGGAAGCACGTCGTCTTGACGACCTGTTCCGCAGAGCTCCCCGCGGCGGCGAGTACGGCCTTCAGGTTTTCGCAGATGCGGACGGTCTGTTCGCGGATTCCGCCGGGGACGAGGGCGCCCGTGGCAGGGTCGAGGGCGATCTGCCCCGACGTGAATACAAATCCGTTTGCCTTTGTGGCCTGTGCGTAGGGGCCGATCGCGGCAGGGGCGAGTTCCGTATGAATGCGTATCATAGAATATCTCCTTTTCGGAAAAATCGGGTTCAGAAAGACAATGGATTCCCCGCATCCGTTGCGTGACAATTCCCGCATCGGCCGAACAAAGGGGGCGGGGGAAGTTTCACATATAAGCAGCGGCAAACGGGCGGGGCAAATTCACGCGCCGAACAAAGGGGCGGGGTAAATCCCGCACGGGAAGCGGCAGGGGCCGCCGTTCAGCAGAGTTTGAAGCCGGATTCGGAGAGGGCGCGTTTGATCTCTTCGATGTGGTCGAAGTTGCGCGTTTCGAGGTCAATGCGCAGGAAGCAGCCGATGACTTCGCTGGCGGCGTGCGCGTGGTCGTGGTGGACGCCGATGACGTTGGCGCCGCACTTGGCGATGATCTGGGAGACGGCGACGAGCTGACCGGGTTTGTCGCGGAGTTCGATGTTGAGCGAGCACTGTCTGCCGCTCATCACGAGGCCGCGGGTGATGACGCGGCTGAGGATCGTGACGTCGATGTTTCCGCCCGAGACGAGACAGCACACCTTTTTGCCGTCCAGTTCGGGAAGTTTTCCCGCCATGATGGCGGCAACGGGAGCGGCGCCCGCGCCCTCGGCGATCATCTTCTGTTTTTCGATGAGGGCGAGGATGGCGGCGCAGATCTCCTCATCCGTGACGGCGACCATGCCGTCCACATATTTTCTGCAGTAGTCGAAGGTCTGTGCGCCTGGTTGTTTGACGGCGATGCCGTCCGCGATCGTGGAGACGGAGGGGAGGCATTCCACCTTTCCGTCGTGGAGCGAGCCGATCATGCTCGCCGCGCCCGCGGCCTGTACGCCGTACACGCGGACGTTGGGGTTCATCTGTTTGACGGCAAAGGCAATGCCCGAGATGAGTCCGCCGCCGCCCACGGGGACGACGATCGCCTCCACGCCCTTCAGCTGGGAGAGGATCTCCATGCCGATGGTGCCCTGCCCCGCGATGACGTCTTCGTCGTCGAAGGGGTGGATAAAGGTCATCTGCCATTCTTTTTGCAGCTGCAGGGCGCGTTCGTAGGCGTCGTCATAGACGCCGGGGACGAGACAGAGTTCCGCGCCGTAGCTTCTGGTCGCCTCCACCTTGGAGATGGGCGCGCCGTCGGGAAGACAGATGAGCGCGGGAATGTTGTTCTTCTGTGCCGCGAGCGCCACGCCCTGGGCATGGTTGCCTGCCGAGCAGGCGATGACGCCCCGTTTTTTCTCCTCTGCAGAGAGGCGCGCGATCTTGTAATAGGCGCCGCGGATCTTGAAGGAACCCGTCTTTTGCAGGTTTTCCGCCTTGAGGTACAAGTTGCAGCGGTCGGTGAGCTTTGCACCGCTTACGACTTCCGTCGGAAAGAGGGCCTCTTCCAGAACGCGCTGCGCGTGGATGATTTTTTCGATGGTAAGCATTTGATTCCTCCTGCCTGTCGTCCTCGTCGGAATACAAGTTTGAAAGGGATTATACGCGCATTTGGCCCATTTGTCAACGATTTGAGCAATCTTCGGAAGGCAGTGCGGGGAGGAATTCCTCAAAAATGATGTTGTCGGCGAACGGACGCAGGCGCTCTGCCTCTTCGGGGGAGCGCACCGTCCACGCAAGTTTTACGCCGCGGTAGGCGCGGAGCTTGTCCGACGGATAATTTCCGCAGTAATAGCTGATGAAGTCGAGCTTTTTTGCCGTCCTGTAACAGATGTCGGGCAGAAGTTTTGCCTTGATGCGCCAGAGGGGAGAATTGTGGAAATCCTCCTTTTTATAGTCCTTGTCGATGCCGAGCATACCGCAGGCGATCGCGGGACAGAGCTTTTTGTAGGCGGTCGGATAGGCGGGCTGGAAGGACTGTACGGCATATTCGAGCGCGGGGAAGCGGTCGATGACGTCGCGCACCGCCGCGGCGATCTTTGCGCCGGAGACGCCGGGCATGTCCTTGATTTCGAGCAGAAGCGGAACGCGCCCCGCGATGAGTTCGAGACATTCCGAAAAGAGCGGAATGCGCTCCGCGGTGCCGCCGAGGCGCAGTTCGCGCAGGACGCTGAGCGGAAAGGCGGAGACCGAACCGGAGGCGTCGGTCATGCGGTCGACGGTATCGTCGTGGAAGGCGACGAGCTGTCCGTCCCGCGTGAAGCGGACGTCGGTTTCGACGGCGTAGCCCTTGCGGGCGGCGGCTTCAAATGCCGCGAGGCTGTTTTCGGGGATCTCCCCGCCGTGCAGGCCGCGGTGAGCGATGGGGGTTTGCGTGAGAAATGCCGGAACTTTCATGCCGCAATTATAGCAAATGCGCGGAAGAAATGCAATAGCGGTTGCAAAATTTCTGCGGATTCGCTATAATAGAGAGACAGAGCGGCGCGACGCGGAAATGTGTCCGCCCCGACCTCGGAGAACGCATGGCAAAGGCAAGCAAATACTTACGGAATTTTTGTATCATCGCGCACATCGACCACGGCAAGAGCACCATCGCCGACCGCATCATGGAGCTGACGGGACAGGTGAGCAAGCGGGACATGGAGGAACAGCTTCTGGACTCCATGGACATCGAACGCGAGCGCGGCATCACGATCAAGCTCACGCCCGTGCGCATGTATTACAGCGCCCTCGACGGGAACGAATACGAGTTCAACCTCATCGATACGCCCGGTCACGTCGACTTCACCTATGAAGTGAGCCGCTCCCTCGCCGCCTGCGAAGGGGCGCTTGTCGTCGTGGACGCGACGCAGGGCGTGGAGGCACAGACGCTCGCAAACGTCTATCTCGCGCTGGAAAACAACCTGGAGCTCGTCCCCGTCATCAACAAGATCGATCTTCCCTCCGCGCGCATCGAGGAGACCAAGGCGGAGATCGAAGAGGTCATCGGACTGGACGCTTCCGAAGCGCCCTGCGTCTCGGCGAAGGAAGGGACGAACATCCGCGACATTCTGGAGGCGGTGGTCAAGCTCATTCCGCCGCCCGAGGGCGACACGGAGGACCCTCTGCGCGCGCTCATCTTTGACAGTTATTACGACAACTACAAGGGGGTCATCCTCTTCGTGCGCGTCCGCGACGGGCAGGTGCGGGTGGGGGACAAGATCAGGACGTTCCTCTCCGAGCGCACCTATGACGTCACCGAAGTGGGGGCGTTTGCCCCGCAGATGCAGCCCAAAAGCGTGCTTTTGGCGGGGGAAGTCGGCTACATCGCCGCGAGCATCAAGTCCATCGAGGACGTCGAAGTGGGCGACACGGTCACCTTTGCCGACCGCCCCGCATCGGCGCCGCTTCCCGGATATAAGAAGGTACAGCCCGTGGTCTTTTGCGGGATCTATCCGCTGGACGGGAGCAAGTTCGGCGATCTCAAAGAGGCAATCCTCAAACTCAAGCTCAACGACGCCGCGCTCACGTTCGAGCCGGACAACTCCGTCGCGCTCGGGTTCGGATTCCGCTGCGGCTTTCTGGGCCTGCTGCATATGGAGATCGTCCAGGAGCGCATCGAGCGCGAATTCAATCTGGACATCATCACGACGGCGCCCTCCGTGTCCTATCTCGTGCATAAGACGAACGGCGACACCTTCTATGTGGACAACCCGTCCCACCTGCCGCCGCCCACGGACATCGAGTACATGGAGGAGCCCATCGTCAAGGCGGAAGTGTACACGCCGCCCGAATACGTCGGTTCCGTTATGGAACTCTGTCAGGACAAGCGCGGCGTCTACAAGAACATGACCTATCTGGACGCCCGCCGCGTACGGCTCGACTACCTGCTTCCGCTCAACGAGATCGTCTATGACTTCTTCGACGAACTCAAGAGCCGCACCAAGGGCTATGCGAGCTTCGACTACGAACTCAACGGCTATCAGCGCAGCAAGCTGGTCAAACTGGACATCCTTCTCAACGGCGAGGCGTGCGATGCGCTCTCTACCATCGTCCACGAGGACCACGCCTATCAGCGGGGCAGAATGCTCGCCGAGAACTTAAAGGACGCCATTCCCCGCCAGCTCTTTGAAATCCCCATTCAGGCGGCGGTGGGCGGCAAGATCATCGCCCGCGAGACGGTCAAAGCCGTCCGCAAGGATGTGCTCGCCAAGTGCTACGGCGGCGACATCACCCGTAAGAAAAAACTGCTCGAAAAACAAAAAGAGGGCAAGAAGCGCATGCGCCAGGTCGGCACGGTCGAAGTGCCGAGCGAGGTGTTCATGGAGATCCTCAAGACCAACAAGGACAGAAAATAACCGCCCGCCCGCCGCTTTCCTGTGCCGTTCCGCACCGACATGGCCCGCCCTGTGCCGCTGTGCGTCGACGGACGAATGCGCGTTCATGGCCCGTCCTGCGCCGTCATGGCGGCGTTCGGCGGGGCGTGCCGGGAACCGCCCATGTCCGAAAGGGCGCCATCCGTGTCCGAAAGGGCGCCATCCGTGTCCGAGGTTGGGCGGAATATGCCGCAAGAGGGGCAAACGAGACAACCATGTACGAAGTACGGCTTGCAAATGCGGGCGATCTGCCTGCCATGTACGCGATCTATCGTCCGTATGCGGACGGGACGACCGTGTCCTTTGAATACGGCGCGCCGCCGGCGGGCGTGTTTGCCGCGCGCATAGCGGCGCTTCTTCCCGACTGGCCCGTGCTGGTGTGTACGGGCGGCGGGGAGATTGTCGGCTATGCCTATGCGGCGCCCGCCTTTGAGCGCAGGGCATACGCATGGTGCGCCGAGCTCTCGGTATATGTGCGGGAGGACATGCGCGGAAGGGGCGTCGGCAGTCTCTTGGAGCGCGGCATCTGCGCCCTGCTCAGGCGGCTTGGCTATCGGCGGGTCTATGCGCTCATCACCGAGGAGAACGCCGCGAGCATTTCCTTTCACGAGCGTGCGGGCTATCGCAAGGTCGCCTTTTTCCCCGAACAGGGCTATAAAATGGGGCGCTGGCTGGGGGTCGTCTGGCTGGAAAAAACGCTGTGCGGCGAGGAATGTTCCGCGCAATTTCCGCGCTCCGTTTCGCAGCTTGCCGACGCAGCGGCGCTCTTGCGGGAGACGTCGGAGGAGCCGTCATGAGTTTTTTCGATCGGGTCTATGAATATGTGGCGCGCGTGCCGCGGGGAAAGGTCGTCACCTACGGACAGGTGGCGGCGGCGATCGGCGCGCCGCGCTGTGCAAGGCAGGTCGGCTGGGCGCTCCACGTCAACCCGCAGCCGGGCATCATTCCCTGTCACCGCGTCGTCAACCGCGAAGGCAGGCTCGCGCCCGCGTTTGCCTTCGGCGGAACGGACGCCCAGGCACGCCTTCTCGAGGCGGAGGGCGTCGAAGTGCGTGACGGCTTCGTCGATCTGGAAAAATACCTTTGGAGAGAGTAATATGGCAGGCATCTATCTTCACATTCCGTTCTGTAAACAGAAATGCCGTTATTGCGATTTTGTATCCTTCTGCAACCGCATGGACGTTGCGGAGGCATATATGGCGTGCCTTCTCAAGGAGATCGAACTGCGCGGCAAGGAGCTTGCGGGAAAGACGTTCGACACCGTCTATTTCGGCGGCGGAACGCCCTCCGTCGTCGATCCCAAGTACATCTATGCCGCCATGCGTCAGATCAAAAAATGCTTTACGCTCTCCGCGCGGCCCGAGATCACCATCGAGATGAATCCCGGCACGGTGAGCGAACAGAAGATCGCCATGTACAAACGCGCGGGGATCAACCGCTTTTCCGTGGGATTGCAGTCCGCCATCGATTCCCAGCTCGAGGACCTCGGCCGTATCCATACCGTGCGCGACTACCTCTATTGCGCCTCGCTGCTGAAGGGGGAGAACTTCTCCGCCGACATCATGCTCGGCATCAAGGGCCAGACGCAGGAGGACGTCAGAAAGACGATCGAGATCGCGGCGGCGAGCGGCGCAAAGCATATCTCCATGTATGCGCTTCAGCCTGAGGACGGGACGCCCATCTACACCGACTATCTGAACGGGGAACTGCCCGACGGCGACGAGGTGGCGGCGCTCTACGACTACGGCCGCGCGCTGCTCGCCGAAAAGGGGTTCCGCCGCTACGAGGTGAGCAATTTCTGCAAAAAGGGCTTTGAGAGCCGCCACAACCTCAACTACTGGAGGCGCGGCGAATATGTCGGCCTCGGCGTCTCGGCAAGCTCCTTCTTCGGCGGGCATCGTCTGCTCAACACCACCGACCTCGACGAGTACATGAAGTGCATTCTCTCGGGGTTCTATCCCGTCATCGACAACGTGGAGGTGACTCCGCAGGACGCTCGCTTCGAGTTCGTCATGCTGGGCCTTCGCACGGTTTACGGCGTGAGCGGCGCGGCGTATAAGGCGCAGTTCGGCACCGACTGGAAGGAGGACTTCGCCGATGCCTATCGCCGCACGCAAAAATACCTCGAGGAAGAGGGGGACATCACCCGCATTCGGGACGAGTACCTCTTCGTCCAGAATCAGATCCTGTCCGAATATGCAGGCTGAATGCGGCAAAGCCCGATCGGCAGGGCTTTCTGAATACGGAAATCACTTTGAAAAAGCGCGGCGCTCCCGAACATCGGGAGCGCCGCGCTTTTTTCCTGTATCTTGGCGGAATGTCGCGGATGGGCTTGGCCGCGAAGGCGCCGCACAACGGCATTGACGGCAAACGACTTCGGCCGCGCAAAAATGCCGCGCAATGATAAATGATATTTTAATGCCGCACAATGCCATTTTACATAGAACGGCAGAATGACGGTCGGATCGAAGGGGACAAATGCCGTTCGGAATGCGGAGGGCGATCACCACAGCGCAACGGGGTCGAAGCCGAAGACCTGTACCACTTCAAACAGATCGCTTTGCGCGATGTCGTGGGTAGAGCAGAGCGGTCCGCCGTCCGAGTCGATGTCGTAGCCGAAGTAATAGAAGGCCTGCCAGACGAGGTGCGAGCAGTGTGTCTCGCGCGGGGTTTCGCCCTGATCTTTGGGAGAGAGGAATCCCACCGTGAGAGAATAGGGGACTTTATAAAGGCGTTCCGCGGCCGTTGCGGCGATCTGGGCGCGTTCTTCGGCGGAGGCGCCTTTGAGCCGCAGGACGAGGAAATTTGTCCCGTAGCGGAACCAGTCGCTGCCGTAAGTGCGCAGTTCGCTCGGAATGCCCAGCGAAACCGATTCGAGGGTGGAGCCGAGCGCGCCGTCCACGACGATGGCGGAATGGCCGTTTCGCCAGCCGAACGTGTGGCAGGTGGAGGTCAGAAGGACGTCCCCGTCCTGCAAGTCCACCATGGGCGCAGTATAATGACTGTCGGCAAAGATGTCGCGCTTTGTGGTGAAGGCGACGATCTCGTGGTCGAGTTCCCCGTCATAGAAGAGGGCGTCCTGAAAAGAGAGAATGCGCTGCGGGTCGTTCTTCATCTCGTCCAGCGCCGTACGCCCCACGCCCGTCTGCCGATAGAGCGCCTCATAGTCTTCGTCCGTCCATTGCTCTTTTTCGAGCAGGGCAGAGATGTCCTCGCGCGGATAGGAAGGGAGCGTCCTCGCCGTAGCGTCCGCGGCGGTATCGGCGATGAGCAGCGCCGCACACAGCAGCGTCACAAACAGGACGATGCCGTAGACAATGGCAAGCACAATGCAACCGATGCGTTTCGCCGTTTTCATGCCCCTTCTCCTTTCTTGATTTCACGGGAAAGTATATCCCTTTTGCGGCAAACTGTCAACCGCAAAAGGGGAAAATTGCGTGAAATCGACAAACGCATGGCGTAAGCCGCCTTCTAAACCAACAGGATAAGGGGGCGGGGGCCCCGGGGAACGCGGCCCCCCCCGAAAAAAAAAAAGGTTGGTGGGGTAGGGGGAGGGGAGGCCGCGGGGCGGGGGGAAGGGGGGGCGGGGTTGTGT
>ERZ1090864.228-NODE-228-length-31178-cov-43.622498_pt1 | contig 31178 bp, 30 predicted proteins | sample MGYA00478479_ERZ1090864 | MGnify/ENA primary metagenome ERZ1090864 (study PRJEB33644, sample SAMEA5815743) | chicken gut metagenome | biome: Chicken; feature: Gastrointestinal Tract; material: Caecum | place: Ireland | collected 2019-01-01 | study: A study of the...
TTCTGCTGTCATTTTCTCCATTTTGCACATATGAGCCGACTTCTCAGATACACCCGCGCTAACGCGAATTCCCCCGCCGTACATCCTGCAAAGGATGCGCAGCGGGGGAATTTTTGCCTGGGGTTACTCAGGGGTCACTTCTTCTCGTAGCTCTGGCAGAAGTGGGGGTTCTCCACCTGCTGGCTGCAGCTGCCGGCTGCGCAGTGCTCCGTCACTTTGATCTGGGGCAGGTTGCACTTGCAGCAGTCCACATTGTAGCGGCACTCGCTGACATCGCAGATGACGCCTTTGTTCTCCATGTTTATCACCTCTCTTTGCAGGCAGTATGCCCACAAAGAAGGCTGCTTATACAGGCGCTCCCTCCTGCCGGCATTTACCAGGCGGCCAGGTCTGCGCCCAGCTTGCGGCAGGCGGCCTGGGCGTCATCGTCGGGGGCGCCGTTGCAGATCAGACCCTCCTCGCTGAACAGGACGGCGCCGTCGCTCCTGGCCCGGTCGCACCAGTCCCGCATCCACTGGCCGTCGCCCCAGCCGTAAGAGCCGAACAGCGCCGCCTTCCTGCCATTCAGCGCGCCCTCCACGGAGGAGAACATGGGCTCGAACTCGCTTTCTTCCAGCTGTTCGGCGCCCATGGCGGGGCAGCCAAAAGCTACCACGTCGTACTCCGCCAGGACGCCGGGGGTGACGTCGGCGCAGGTCAGGACAGTAGCGCTTGCCCCCGCGCCCTCGGCGATGCAGTTGGCCATGGCTTCGGTGTTGCCGGTGGCGCTCCAGTAAACGATTGCAACCTTGTTCATAGGAATCGAACCTCTTTTCTTGATATTTTATAGTTAGTTATAGCTAATTCTCTGCCTCCAAAAAAACGCTGGCGGTCCAGCGCATGGCAGGCAGAGGTTAGTTAAATTTAACCAGCGATAAAAGGATACCATTTCCAGCGGCGGTTGTCAAGCCCTTTTCAATGCAAAAGCGCCATAAGGAGCATCAAAACGCCGTAGATCACCGGCTGATGCAGCAGATAGAGCAGCAGCGAATGCCGGCCCAGCCAGCCCAGCGGCGGGCAGACTGAACGGCGCAGCGGCTCCATCCGTTCCCGGCCGGCCAGCTTTTGCAGGAAGTACCCTGCCCAGAACAGAAACAGCCAGGGGATCAGGGAAAAGTAGTCGGTGGAAAAGAAGCCCGGCGCAGGAAAGCCCAGAAAGGCCGTCAGGAGATTGCGGTACAGCGTGCCGGGCAGCCAGGCGATGACCCATCCCCCAAACCCGAGAAAGCCGCTGTTGGCCTGCCGCGTCACCACGAACAGCAAAACGCTGCCCGCCAGCCCTGCCCAGGCCGGCAGTTTTTCCAGCAGGGGCCGGGCCAGCCCGGTCAGGATCATGGCTGAGCCCAAAAAGGTCAGCACGCCGAACAGCACCAGATCCTGGGGCATGGCGATCAGCGTCACCAGCGTGACCAGCGCCCCGCCCCCGAACACGATCAGCCCCCGGCGGACCGGGTGATGCCCCAGCCCCAGGCAGAACCCGGACAGCAGGATAAAGGTCCAGCTGGTGGCCTGCTGCCACAAAAAGCCCGGCGTACCGCCGTACCACGGCGCATACAGCCCAAACATATACACCAGGTCCCACATGGCGTGGTACCCTATCATGCTGATGAGGGCCAGCCCCCGCAGCTCGTCCAAAAGCGCATAGCGGGAACCAGTTGTCTTTGCAGCATCGTTCACGATCACATTCCTCCCTCTTTGCTTGACCGGTTGTGTAGTGTTCTTCCAATATAAACCTGACGCGCCGTCAGCACAAGAGAAAATTCTGTGAAATCTCCCGCAGGAACGTGCCGGGCCTGAGGTTTTGGTTCTTCTGCAGGGGCCGCCCTCCCCTATAGATTTTGGCTATACCATGCTATAAAAGAGAAGTATTTGCTATTTTCAGTGCACCCTTTTATACTGGAAGCGTCGAAAAAATCCGGGGCGGCACACACGCGCCCCTTGTGCAAAACGGTTCGAGGTGCCAGGATGAAAAACAGAAAATTGTCCGCGATGCTGGCGGGCGCGCTGGCCGCAGCCATGCTGCTGATGGGCTGCGCAGCGGCGTCCAGCCAGGCGGCTGCCAGCAGCAGCGAAACCAAATCTGTGGAGGATACTGCCATGAAAATGAAGATCGAAGTCAACGGTTCCCTTTTTACCGCCACGCTGGCGGACAACGCCGCCGCGGATGCTCTGGCGGACTGGGTGGAAGAAGGGCCGGTCACGCTGGAACTGAGCGACTATGCCGGTTTTGAAAAGGTCGGCCCGCTGGGCCGGAGCCTGCCGGCCTCGGACAGCCAGACCACTACCCACGCGGGAGACATCGTCCTGTACCAGGGCGACCAAATCGTGCTGTTTTACGGCTCCAACAGCTGGAGCTATACCCGGCTGGGCCACATCGACGACCTGACCGGCTGGGAGGATGCCCTGGGCGGCGGCGATGTGACCGTCACCCTGTCTCTGGAAGGATAAATGCAATAAACAGCCGCCTGCTGCGTTTTGATGCGCGGCGGGCGGCTGTTTTGATAGGAGGAGGTATATTAGATGTAAAGGAAGTCAGCTTTCCTGCATCATGATCTTGACGATCTCTTTGTCGGTCTCGCGCATCCCCTCACGGCCCAGCTGGCTGACGTTGCGGATGGTGTTCTCAACGCCCTTGGTGACAATGCCGTCCCCGGCGCGGAACTGCTGGCCGTTCAGGTACATATGGTAGCCCATGATGCCGGCCTCGACGCTGGAAGCGATTTTGGCGGCGCAGCTGGGCTTGGCGCCGTCGCAGATGATGCCCGAGACGATGGCCAGCGAATTGACCAGGGTGTGGGCGATGGCTTCGTAGTCCGCCCCCTGCAGGTAGGCGATGCCGCAGCCGGCGGCGCACCCGGCGCTGACTGCGCCGCAGTAGGCCGACAGGCGTCCAATGCCGCTCTTTTCGTGGATGGCGATGAGGTTGGACACCGCCAGCGCCCGGTACAGCCGTTCCTTGGGTACAGCCAGCGCCTTGGCGTACTCGATGACGGGGACCGACACCGTGATGCCCTGGTTGCCGCTGCCCGAGTTGATGACCACCGGCAGCTCGCAGCCGCTCATCCGGGCGTCGGAACCGGCGGCCGCCTTGGCGATGGCCCGGTTGCGGACGTCGCCGCCGTAGAATTTGAGCATGGTGGAGCCGATGTTGGCCCCGTAGTCGCCCAGCAGGCCCTCCTCGGAAATTTGGGTGTTGTACTGGATCTGGGTGTCCAGCACGGGGCGGATGTCGGCCAGCTCGCAGGTATCGGCAAAGTCCAGAATGTCCGCGATGGTCAGCAGGTCCCGGCCGGCCAGGCCGTCCTCGGTGGGGGCGTTGCCCTCGTGGCCGCAGGCGGCCGCGTTCGCCTCGACGGGGACGTCCAGCAGAATCTGGCCGTCCTTTTCGACGTGGACGATGTTGGTGTGGTACTGGGCGATGCGGACGCTGGCGGTGTGCTCCCCGGCAGCCAGCCGGACGATGATGTCGAAGATCTGGCCGTTGTCCACCGCCTCGACGTGAATGGGGGTGTCCGCCAGAAAGCGGCGCATCTCAGCCTTTTGGGCTTCGGTCACTTCCGAGATGACTTCCAGCGCCTTGCCGGCCTGGCCTGCCACGATGCCGGCGGCGGCCGCGGCCTCGATGCCCTTCATGCCGCCGGTGTTGGGGACGATGACGCTCTTGACGTTCTTGATGATGTTGTTGCTGACCCCCAGCCAGACCGAGCCGGGCAGCTGGCCCAGCACCTCCCGGGCCTTGGCGGCGGCGTAGGCGATGGCGATGGGCTCGGTGCAGCCCATCGCGGGGATCAGTTCCTCCTGCAAAATGCGCACATATGCCTGATAAACCTTGCTGGTACGTTCCATAGGTCAGTCTCCTTTCTGTTTGCTCTCCAAAATGTCGATCATGGTCTTTTCGGTGCCCACCATGCCCGGGGAGGCGATCCGGCCCATGTTCCGCATGGTCTGCTCCGGGGTGGGGCCGTTGATGCCGTGGACCGGCGCGATGGCAGCGCCGTGCAGGGCCATGCCCGCCGAGCGCCAGGCGGCGTCCACCGCCACCACGCCTTTCATGGTGCAGCCCTGGTTGCCGCCGTCGCAGATCATGCCGGTGATGCTGCTGGCCATGTTGCAGATGGTGCGGGTCATGGCGGCGGTGTCGCCGTCCCGCAGCAGGACCAGTCCGCAGGCCGCCCCGGTGCCTGCCGCGATGGCGCAGCCGCAGAAGGCCGACAGCTTGCCCGAATACTCTTTGATGTACATACAGACCAGAATGCTCAGGGCGGTGGCCCGCAGCAGCTTTTCCTCGGGATACCCCTGCACCCTGTAAGCGGCGTAGAGGGGCATGGTGGCGATGATGCCATGTGCCCCCGATCCGGTGACGCTCATAGCGGGCTGTGGCAGGCCCAGAACGCGGGCTTCAATGGCGGCGTTGCAGAGCAGCGAGGCGGTGGCCTGCTCGTTGTGGGAGATGAGCTGGCCGCCGTTTTCAGCCAGCAGGCAGCGGGCAAAGGTGGTTTTGGGGCTGTCGATGCCCGCCTGGCAGAGGGCAAAGTTCAGCGCAAAAGCCTCCAGGAGAAAGGCAAGCTCCTCCGCCGGGACGGTCAGGGCGTAGTCCCGCAGCTGCGCCAGGGTATAGCGGTGGATCAGGGGCGGGGCCTTTGTTTCGCCGCCGGGCAGGCTGTCCGGGGCGGACGGCTTTTCAAAGACGGTGCGGCCGTTCTCGGTGATACGGACGATGTTGGTGTGGGCGTCCCGAATGGTGACGGCAGCCTCCCCTTCCTCCGTGGTCACGGCTGCTTCGATGAAGATGCGGCTGCTGATCCCGGCCATTTCCACCCGGACTTTCCCGGCAGCGACCATCTCTTTGGCCTGGCGGGCCTGTTCCGGCGTGATGCCGTCCAGACACTCGAGCCCCTTGTCCGGGTCGGCCCCCACCGCGCCCAGAGCGTCGGCATGGGCGTTGCCCACCTCGTCGCTGCCGGGAATGCCGCAGGTAAAGGCGTTTTTGAACATACCGCTGTTCAGCCGCAGTGTGATCTGCCGGATCGCTCCATGGGTATGGCGGCGGGCAGTGGCGGCTGCAAAGGCGATGGCTCCCGGCTCGGTGACACCCAGGGCGGGCTTCATGTCCTGCCGGATCAGCTGGGTCAATTCGTGCATGGGCACGCTCCTTTCCCCTCCCCTTTCCACAAGAGAACCCCGGCGCGGCGGGCGCCGGCCGGGGTCAACCAAGGGAAATAAGGAAGGTATATGATGGGTTTAGCAGATAATGTCGTTCAGATCCAGCGTCAGGGTGCCGTCCTCCCGCTCAAAGCAGGGGACGCCCAGCCGCCGGGTGCCGCGGATCTCCGCGTAGAGGGGGCTGCTCTCCCGGATCTGCAGGTAGTCCTGCAGGGCCGCATGGCAGGAAAGGATGTCTTTGAAATCCACTTCCACGCCGGCACCGGCCAGCCGGTTGAGGGCGCAGAGGGTATCCGGGCAGAGGTGGCTGCCGATAACGGTCACTTTCATGGGTCACACCTCCGCGATGGCTTCGATCTCACACAGGACGCCTTTGGGCAGAGCCTTGACGGCGACGCAGCTGCGGGCGGGCTTGCCGGTGAAGTAGCCTGCATAGACCTCGTTGAAGGCGGCAAAGTCGCCCATATCGGCCAGGAAGCAGGTGGTCTTGATGACGCGGGTCAGGTCGGAGTCGGCAGCCTCCAGAATGGCCTTGACGTTCTCACAGCTCTGCCTGGCCTGGGCGGCGATCCCCTCGGGGACGCTGCCGTCGGCGGGGCTGGCGGGGATCTGGCCGCTGGTGTAGACGATGCCGTTCACAACATAGCCCTGCACATAGGGGCCGATGGCGCCGGGGGCGTTCTTGGTGTCGATCAGTTTCATAAAAAAGCTCCTTTTCTGTCTATTTGCAAAAAATGGAAACGGGTTCAGTTGGCCTGCTTGCGGGCGGCGGCCTTGACCAGCCAGTCCTTGCCTTCCACCAGGCGGGTGACCATCATGGAGGCGATGGTGTCGCCGGAGGAGTTCAGGCAGGTGGCGGCGGGATCAAAGATGAAGCCCAGGGTGGCAATGATGGGGAACGCTTCGGACGGGAAATTGAACATGCTGACGATCAGCATCTCGCCCACCAGGCCGCCGCCGGGCGCGCCGGACAGGACGAAGGCCGACAGGATCGCCACCACAATGGCCATGGCATAGGTGCCGGCGCCCGAGAAATCCATCCCGAAGATGCCGTACAGGAACGCGATCTTGACGATGGAGGAGAGGACCGAACCGTCCATGTGCATGGTGCAGCCCATGGGCAGCACCAGGTCGCTGACATCTTTGGGGACGCCGATGGCGTCGCAGGCTTCCTTGTTGACGGGGATGGTAGCGGCCGAGGACTGGGTGGCAAAGGCTGTGATGGCCGGCGGGAAAATGTGCTTGACCATGGTGACGACGCCCTGCTTGCCCGCGGCCAGGAAGGCGTACAGCGGGAAGAAGATGACGGCGTAGAGCAGGCACAGGGGGTAATAAACCAGCATAGACCGGCCGTAATCACCGATGATCTCGGGGCCGTAGGTGGCCACCAGGTTGGCAAAGTAAGCGCCCAGGCCCAGCGGAGCGATGGTCATGATCAGGCCGACGAACTTCATGATGATGTCGTTCAGGTTGATGAGCAGCTTGCCGACGGGGGTCTCGTCGCCGCCGCAGGCAGACACGCAGAACCCGATGAGGATGGCGAAGATGATGAGGGGCAGCATGTTGGACTTGTCCCACAAATCAGAGAAGTCGGACACGGTCAGGGAGCTGACGATCAGCTCAGCAGCGGTCTTGGCCTCGCCCACCTCGCTGGTGGTCATGGCGATGGAGGTGCCGGCCGAGGGGCTGAACAGGTTGACCCAGATCAGCACGCAGGCGGCGGCGATCAGGCCGGTAAAGATAAAGGTGCCGATGGTGCCGGCCAGGATGCGGCCCAGCCGCTTCATGTTGGCCATGCTGCCCACCGCCGAGGCGATGGACACGAACACCAGCGGGACCACGATGGTGAACAGCAGGTTGAGGAAGATGTCGCCGATGGGCTTGATGGCGGTGCCCACGCTGGGAGCAAAGGCGCCGATGAGCGCGCCCACGATGATGCCGCCCAAAATCAGGATCAGGTTGCCGTATTGCTGCCAGAAGGTTTTCTGTTTGATGATATTCGACGATGTCGACATGATGTTGTCCCTCCCTTTTTGGTTACAGGGCATCCACGGCGGCTTTCAGCTGCGCCATGGCTTTTTCCAGGGTGGCACGGGGGCAGGCTGCGTTCAGCCGCATATAGCCGCTCAGGCTGCGGCCAAAGGTATAGCCCTCGTTCAGGCCCAGCTTCGCCTTGTGGATGAAGAAGTCCCGCAGTTCCTCGTTGGTCATGTGCAGGTCCCGGCAGTCCAGCCACATCAGGTAGGTGGCGTCGGGGCAGTTGGGCTTGATCTGGGGGATATTTTTGGCACAGTAGTCGCAGACGTAGTCGAAGTTGTCCGACAGGTACGCCAGCAGCTGCTCCAGCCACTCCTCCCCCTCCCGGTAAGCGGCTTCCATGGCCACCGAGCTGAAGGCGTTGTTGCGGTGGATGTCCATCCCGCCCCAGAACTTGTCAAAAACGGCTTTCATCTCCGCGTTGGGGAAGATGGAGGTGCTGGCCTGCAGGCCGGCCAGGTTGAAGGTCTTGGTGGCCGACACGCAGGTGATGATATGGCTTGCGATCTCGGGCGAGAGCGAAGCGGTGACGGTGTGGTGCTTGCCGTGGAAGATCAGGTCGGAGTGGATCTCGTCCGACACCAGCAGGGTGCCGTTTTCGATGCAGATCTCGGCCATCCGGCGCAGGTCGGCGGGGTCCCAGACGATGCCCAGGGGGTTGTGGGGGTTGCACAGCAGGAAGATGCTGCACTCTTTGGCCTTGGCGGCAAAGTCGTCGAAATCAATGTGCCAATGGCCGTTTTCCTCCACCAGCTGGTTTTCCACCACGGTGCGGTCCCACGCTTCCACCACGTCGTAGAACTCGGAATAGACCGGCGTCTGGATCAGGATCTTGTCCCCGTCCTTGCTGAACAGCTTGACGATGGCCGACAGGGCGGGCACCACGCCCAGGCTCCAGCTCATGAGGGCGGTGTCGGGCTTCCAGCCGTTGCGCTTGACCTCCCATTCCTGCACGGCCTCAAAGTAGCTGGCCGGGCGGGAGGTGTAGCCCCAGATGCCCTCCTCGGCTTTGGCCTTGCAGGCGTCGATGATGGGCTGGGCGGTGCGGAAATCCATGTCCGCCACCCACAGAGGGATGACGTCGGCGGTGCCAAACTTTTTGATCCGCTCGTCGTACTTGGCGGAACGGTTGTGGCTGCGGTCGATGACCTCATCAAAATTGTACTTCATACGAGACTCCTTTGCTTGGTTGACTCTGGACTGACCTTCCCGTCGGCCGCCGGGCGTCCTTGCTGTGGTTCTACTATACCCAAACCGGGGGCCGTTGTCCAATCTGCCAAAATGTAGCCGGAGGAAACATTTTCGCGCGGAAGTTTCCTCAAAGTGGAATATGGCCTTGTTTTTGGGGCGCAAATGCCATATAATGAAAAAAAGCGCTAAAACTTGTTTTTTGTGTATTTGTTGGAAACTGCACAATTTGCACAAACGAAAGGGATTGTTTTTGTGGATATAGCACACAAAACCGGCGAACGCATCCGGTATTACCGCAAAAAGAAACAGATGACCATCGACCAGCTGGCCGCGGCCATCTGCAAGAGCAAGTCCTGCGTGTCCAAATACGAAAACGGGCAGATCGCCGTGGACCTGCCCACCCTCTACGACATTGCCGCCGCACTGGAAGTGCGTGTGACCCAGCTGCTCTACCTGCCGCCCGACCAGGCCCCCGGCGTGCCCAGCGGGGCGGTGCCCGCCTTTTTTGCGGGCCTTGACCGCTTTTACTGCTACTACTACGACGGCCGGAGCAACCACATCGTGCGCAGCGTGGGCGACATCCTGGAGGAGGCCGGGCCCGGTTCTTTCCACGTCCATATGTACATGAACGTGGACGACTTTGAACATTACCACCTGTGCGAAAACCTCTACGACGGCAGCCTGACCCATTTCGACACCCTCAGCCTGCTGGTGCTGCAGAACCAGCACATGGAAATGGACCACTACCAGGTGGGCATCCCCAGCCCTTACATGAACGCCCCGGTCAAGTGGGGGCTGGCCTTCGGCATCTCCAGCCGCCCGCTGATGCCCACCTCCACCAAGATCCTGTTCGCCAAAAGCCCCCAGAAGGAAACGCCCGAGTTTGAAAAGAGCCTGCGCCTGTCCCGTGAGGACATCCGCCTGATGAAGCTGTACAATATGCTGACCATCCTCTAAATAACGCATTTTTTGCGCCGGCGGGTCTGCTGTAGGCTGTAGATTGAAAAAAGGAAACGGGATGGGGAAAGAAGATGTATCTGAAAATCGCGCTCTGTGATGATTCGGAAGCGGACCGGACGTATCTGTCTGCTCTGGTAGAGCGGTGGGCGGCCGGTGCCGGCCACACCGTGCAGCTGTCCGCATTTGAATCTGCCGAGCAATTTTTATTTGTATACGCCGAAAAGAGCGACTACGACATCCTGCTTCTGGATGTGGAGATGGGCGCGATGGACGGCGTGACCATGGCCCGGCGGCTGCGGGCCGAAAACGACCTGATCCAGATCGTTTTTATCACCGGCTACAGCGACTACATCGCCGAGGGGTATGAGGTGGCCGCCCTCAACTACCTGATGAAGCCGGTGCGGGAAGAAAAGCTGTTCGCCGTGCTGGACCGCGCCGCCGAAAAGACGGCCAAAAATGAGAAGGTGCTCTATTTTGAGACCGGCGGCGAGATGGTGCGGGTGCCGGTCTACCAGATCCGCTACGCCGAGGTCATGGGCAACTATGTGACCCTCCACGCCCTGACCGACCTGACCGTGAAAATGACCTTGGCCGAGCTGGAAAAGAACCTGGACGAGCGCTTTTACCGGGTCGGACGTTCTGTGGTGGTCAACCTGACCCAGATCGCCCGGGTGACCAAAACCGAAATACGCCTGCTGGACGGCTCGTCCATCCATCTGCCGCGGGGCGCCTACGAAGGGGTCAACCGCGCCATCATCCACATGAGGTAAAATGCCATGGGACTGTTTTCCAAACTGATCGACAAGCGGCTGGCCTCCTACCAGCAGGAGCTGATCGAGACCCACTACCGGGAAGTGGACAATATGTACCGGCAGATCCGGGGCTGGCGGCACGACTACCGCAACCACATCCAGACCATGAAGGCCTACGCCGCCGCGGGCGACTGGGAGGCCATCAAGCAATATCTCGACCTGCTGGACGAGGACCTGACCACCGTGGACACCGTCATCAAGACCGGCAACGCCATGACCGACGCCATCCTCAACTCCAAAATTTCGCTGGCCAGAGCAAAGGGCATCCAGGTGACGGCGGACGCCCACATCCCGGTCAAGCTCAAAACCAGCGAGATCGACCTGTGCTGCATCATCGGCAACCTGTTCGACAACGCCATCGACGCCAGTATGCAGCTGCCTGAGTCACAGCGGCTGATCCGCGTCTATATGGACATGAAGAACACCCAGCTCTACATCTCTTTCACCAACTTTACCGCCGGCAAAAAGCTGCAGAAGGTGGGCGGGCTTTTCCGCACCACCAAGGGCGAGGGGCACGGTTTCGGTCTGGTGCGGATCGACGCCATCGTCGAGCGGCTGGACGGCTACATCAGCCGCAACAGCGAGGACGGCGCTTTCACCACCGAGATCCTGCTGCCGCAGGTTTGACCTGCAATTCGTCCCCCAAAAACGGCGTTTCGTCCCCAGAATGCTCCGGGGACGATTTTTTGTGCTACAATACTCCCGAAATGAGGTGAACCACATATGAAAACAAAACCAAAGTACAGCGTCTGGCAGAACGTCCGGTTCATGCTGGCGCTGGCCTGGCGCAAGGGCAAGGACGTCTTGGCCCTGTGCGTGCTGTTTGCGGCGCTTTCCCTGGGCATCAACCTGGCCCAGCTGTTCATCGCGCCGGTCGTCCTGGCCCAGGTGGAGGCCCATGCTCCCCTGCCCCGGCTGCTGTGGACCATCGGAGGCTTTGCCCTGGCGCTGATCCTCCTGAACGGCCTACTCGGCTATGTAGACCAGAACACCATGTTCGGCCGGGTGCGGCTGCGAATCTCGATCATCAACGATCTGAACGAAAAAGCCTGTACCACCTCCTACCCCAACACCCGCGACCCGAAGGCCCTCAAACTGTTTGAAAAAGCGCAGGACGCCACCCGGAGCAACTCCCGGCCGGCGGAACACATTTGGACGACTCTGACCGGTCTCCTGCTCAATCTGGCGGGTTTTGCGGTCTACCTGACCCTTTTGTCCGGGCTGGACCTGGGGCTGATCGGCGTGGTGGCCGTCACCACCGCGGCAGGCTTCTTTATCAGTCAGCGGATCAATGCGTGGGGCTACCACCACCGTGAAGAAGAATCCTCTTACCAGAAAAAGATACGCTACATCGCCCAAAATACCGAGTCCATCCAGCTGGCCAAGGATATCCGCATCTTTGGGCTGGGCCCATGGCTCTCGGATATCTACGAGAGTACCCTCCGGCTTTACGACGCCTTCATCAACCGGCGGGAGCGGATCTACACCGGCGCCTGCGCGGTGGATGCTCTGCTCAGTCTGGCCCGCAACGGTATCGCCTACGCCTACTTGATCTGGCTTACCCTGACCGAAGGACTGCCCGCCAGCCAGTTCCTGCTCTATTTTTCGGCCTTCACCGGCTTTTCCACCTGGGTGACGGGCATTCTGCAGGAGTGCTCGACCCTCCACAAGGAGAGCCTTGACCTTTCCACCATCCAGGAATATCTGCATCTGCCCGAGCCATTCCATTTTGCGGACGGCGCTCCCGTTCCCCCGGCGGACCGGTACGAGCTGCGGCTGGACCATGTCACCTTCCGCTATCCCGGCACAAAAAAGCCCATCCTGCAGGACCTGTGCCTGACCATCCGCCCCGGCGAAAAGGTGGCCGTTGTCGGCCTGAACGGCGCGGGCAAGACCACCCTGGTCAAGCTGCTGTGCGGCTTCTACGACCCCGACGAGGGCAGGGTTCTTTTGAATGGGCAGGACATCCGGCAATTCGACCGCCGGGCTTATTACCAGCTGTTCTCCACCGTCTTTCAGGAGAGTTCCGAGCTGGACATCACCGTTGCCCAGACAGTGGCCCAGAGGGTGGACGGCATCGACATGGACAAAGTGAAAGCCTGCGTTGCCAAGGCGGGCCTGGCCGAAAAGATCGCTTCCCTGCCCCAGGGCTATGACACCCACCTGGGCAAGCAGGTCTATCTGGACGGCGTAGAGCTGTCGGGCGGGCAGACCCAGCGGCTGATGCTCGCCCGCGCCCTGTATAAAGACGGCGCGTTCCTGGTGCTGGACGAGCCCACCGCCGCCCTTGACCCCATCGCCGAGAGCGATATCTACCAGAAATACAACGAAATGACCGCGGGCAAATCCTCGGTGTTCATCAGCCACCGGCTGGCCTCCACCCGCTTTTGCGACCGCATCCTTTTTGTTAAGGACGGCGGCATCGCCGAGGAAGGCACCCACGAAGAACTTTTGCAGAAGGGCGGCGCCTACGCCAAACTGTTCAACGTACAGGCCCGCTACTACCAGGAAGGGAGGGATTTGGATGACATCCAAATCGGATAAGATCACCATGCGCGAAACCCTGCAGATCCATTGGCGCGCGTTCAAAGATATCCGCCGCTATTGTCCCGGGGCCTTCGGCGTCAGCGTCCTGTATGGGACAGCTGCCGCCCTCAGCCCTTATGTGACGGTCTACCTGTCGGCCCGGATCATCAATGAACTGGCCGGGGCACGCCGCCTCGATGTGCTGGGACCACTGGCCATACTGGCCGTTGCCAGCGGCGCTCTGCTGACCTTTGTGACCGGCGCGCTGCTGCGCTGGAAAACAGCCAAGGAGGCCGAGTTTCTGGAGCGGAAGAACCGGCTCTTTGCCGACAAAATGCTGTCGATGGACTTTGCCGATATCGACAAGGTCGAGACACATGACCTGCGCTCTCAAATTGCCCAGAGCGAGACCTGGGCCGGGTTTGGTTTTTACCGCTTCTGGGATCAGTTTGAAAAGGTGGCGCAAGGTCTGGCCGGTATTTTGGGTGCGGCTGTTTTGACCATCAGCCTCTTTACCCTGCCGGTGCCCGCCTCTGCCGGGACGTTCACCGTCCTGAACCGGCCCGCCTTCATTGCCCTGCTGGTGCTGGCCCTGGCATTTACCGCTGCCCTTGGCCCTTTGTGTGATAACCGCGCTATGGATCATCTGGCCCGCTGTGCGGAAAACTCCCGCTTTGGCAACCGGGTGTTTCATGGGTTTGGCTTTCTGGCTGACGACAAAGGACGGGGCATGGATATCCGTATGTACGGCCAGCAGAAGATCGCCCGTTATTACATGGAAAAGGAGAGCGTCAACGGTTCCTCCGCACTGGCCCGCGCCTGCCGCGGTCCCATCGGCATCTGGGCGGCGCTGGGTTCCTGCGCCAGCGCCATCCTTACCGGCCTGATCTATCTCTTTGTCTGCGTTAAGGCGTGGGCCGGGGCCTTCGGCGTCGGCTCGGTCACCCAGTACGTCGGTGCGGTCAGTGCCTTGGCCAAGAATATGGGCGTATTGATCGAGGCCATGGGCGTGCTCAGAAGCAACGTCCCCTTCACGCGGGACATCTACCAGTTCCTGGACATCCCCAACCAGATGTACCAGGGCAGCCTGACCACCGAGAAGCGCTCCGACCGGCAGTACGAGGTGGAATTTCAGGATGTTTCCTTCAAGTACCCCGGCAGCAATACCTGGGCGCTGCGGCACGTGAACATCAAGTTCCGCATCGGCCGCCGGATGGCCGTGGTGGGCGAAAACGGCAGCGGCAAGACAACCTTCATCAAGCTGCTCTGCCGCCTGTACGACCCCCAGGAAGGCCACATCCTCTTAAACGGCATCGACATCCGCAAGTACAACTACCGCGACTACATGGCTTTGTTCTCGGTGGTGTTCCAGGATTTCCAGCTGCTGGCCCAGCCTCTGGGCGCGAACGTGGCCGGCGCGCAGGACTACGACCGCACCCGCGCCGAAAAAGCGTTGATCGACGCCGGTTTTGGGGAGCGGCTCGCCGCCATGCCCGCGGGCCTTGACACCATGCTGTACAAGGAGTTTGCCGAGGACGGCGTGGACGTCTCGGGCGGCGAAGCGCAGAAGATCGCCATTGCCCGCGCCCTGTATAAGGATGCGCCCTTCATCGTCCTGGACGAGCCGACCGCCGCTCTCGACCCCATCGCCGAGGCTGAGATCTACGCCAAATTCAACGACATCGCCGGCGACAAGACCGCCATCTACATCAGCCACCGGCTGTCCTCCTGCAAGTTTTGCGACGAGATCGCTGTCTTTGACCACGGTCAGGTGGTCCAGCGCGGCACCCACGAGCAGCTGCTGGCCGACGAAACCGGCAAGTACGCCCAGCTCTGGCACGCCCAGGCCCAGTACTACACCGAAGCGCCATCCCCTGCCAAAGCATAATTGGGCGTAAAAAGAATTGCATTTGCACAGCGTGTCCCGCCGATGCGAGCGGCGAAAGCATCCGTACATTGAAGGAGGCAATCAAGGAAAATGACTTATGAACTGAATGGCGTCGAGTACATCCCCGACGCGAGTGGCATTCCTGAAAAGGTCAAGTGTCCGATGATCGACGACTGGATTGATTCAGGGGACTGCATAAGTAATCAGGGTCCTGTAGAATCCTGTATTCCTGCCCGCTTTAAGGTGAAGCCGGACTGGAAGGCTATCTGCAACGCCTGCCCCTTCCGGGACTACTAACACAAAGCACGATGCAAAACTGCCGCCGTGAAAACAGGACGGCAGCCAGACAAGGGCTGCGTCCCCTGCCCCGCCCAGCGCATACGTTTACAAAGAAAAGGAGAATAACCCATGGAGATCAACGAACTTGACGTTGTGCGTCTGACAGACGGCCGCGAGGCCACGGTACTGGAAGTCCTGGAACCCGGCAAAGCTTACTTGCTTGAGGTAAGTGACAAAACGGGCGAGGCTCTGGACATCTTCGAAGCCTCACCCGATGCAATCGAGGCTGTTATTTGGCATAATTCCTGAACAAAGGCACGGTGCAGTTTTGCATCGTGCCCTTGTTTTGTGTACTTTTGCAGCGCATCGAATCACAGCTTATCTGTTTGTGCGCCCCTGTTTGCTGTGCTATAATAGCTGTAAATAGTTTTTGTCGAGGAGGTACGCATTTGCGTGTGAACTGATTTTTATCTGTTTTGGCAGACGCGATACCATATTCTCAAACTTACAAAACGGGGGTTCACCATGCCTTACAAAATCCTCATTGTTGAAGACGACCCCACCATTCGCGCCCAGCTGCAGATTTTGCTGTCCGGCGCGGGGTACGAGGCCGAGGCCGTCACCGACTTCGAGCGGGCGGCCGAGCAGTTCCGGACCTATGGACCTCACCTCGTGCTTCTGGACATCAAGCTGCCCGGGGCCGGCGGCTTTGCACTGTGCAGCCAGATACGGGCTGTTTCTAAGGTGCCCATCGTGTTTGTCACCAGCAGCAACAGCGACATGGACGAGTTGAACAGCATCATGCTGGGCGGTGACGCCTTTATCACCAAGCCCTACAATCCGGCTATCCTGCTGGCCAAGATCGCCGCGCTGCTGCGGCGGGCGTACCCCACAGCGGACGGGGGCGAGGTGCTGCGCTGGAACGGCGCTTCTCTCCATTTGGGAAGCAGCCAGATCGAGTATCAGGGACACCGGGCCGATCTGACCAAAAACGAGCTGAAAATTTTGTACTACCTGTTCAAGCACGCCGGGACGATCTGCCCCCGGGCCGACATCGTCGACTTTCTGTGGGACAACCAGCTCTACATCGACGACAACGCCCTCAGCGTCCATGTGGCCCGCATCCGGGAAAAGCTGGCTGGCATCGGACTGGAAGGCTTCATCAAAACCAAGCACCGGCAGGGGTACACTCTATGAGGACCGGGGCGTTCTGGCGGGACCAACTTCCCGCCGTCCTTCTCAACCTGTGCGGCGGGGTGGCCCTGGCCCTCTTTCTGCTGGCGGGCGGCGTTGCCGCTGGGACGGTCGCCTTCATTACAGGGGTCTGGGCCGTAGTGCTAGCTCTCTGGTTGGGGTGCCGGTTTATCCTGCAAAAGCGGCGGCTGGACGCCCTGCTGGCCCTGGCCGAACAGCTGGACGAACGCTATCTTTTGCCCGAGGTCCTGCCGCCGCCCGCCACCGCCGAAGAAGAAGTCTATCGCCAGCTGATGCGGATGGCCGAAAAGTCGATGCTGGAAAAGATCGGTGCAGTCCAGCGGGAACGGGTGGAATACAAAGAGTACATCGAGCAGTGGGTCCATGAGATCAAGACCCCCATCACGGCGGGCAAGCTGCTGTGCGAAAACCACCGCAGCGAATGGACCCGGCAGCTTTTGGCCGAGCTGGAAAGTATCACCCGCTACACCGAACAGGCCCTCTATTATGCCCGGAGCGAGCACACCGAAAAGGACTACCTTGTCCGGGAGATCGATCTGGCGGAAGTGGTCCACGCCGCCGTGGCCGACAACAAGTACCTGCTGCGCCGGCATCAGGTGGCCGTCTCGGTGGAGTGTGAGACCTGTGTGGTCTGCACCGACGACAAGTGGGTCCGCTTTATCCTGGACCAGCTTATTGGCAACGCCGTCAAGTATGGCGGCCCGGCGCCCGCCCTCCGCTTTTCGTGCCGGCGCGAGGAAGGGACCGCCGTCCTTCTGCTGGAGGATAACGGCACCGGCATTCCGCCGCAAGACCTGCCCCGCATCTTCGACAAAGGATTCACCGGCGCAAACGGCCGGGCCGTCCCCGGCTCCACCGGCCTCGGGCTCTACCTCTGCAAGCGGCTGTGCGATAAGCTGGGCATTGGCATCCGCGTTCAGTCCCGGCCGGGGGAGGGCACCGGCGTCAGCCTCCTTTTTGCCGACAACGACTACGTCACCGGGGTGCGGGGCTGAAAAGCCCTGCACTTCTTTCATTTTTGTAAGAACTTCGCAAACAAAACCGATACACTCCCGCTCCCCGTTCCGGTAGAATAGGGCCAGAGGTGATGAAGATGAAAGAAATACTCAAACTCGACCACATCCAAAAATATTACGGCAGCGAGGGCGGCATCACCAGAGCCATCCGGGACATCAGCTTCACGGTGGAGGAAGGGGAGTTTTTGGGGATCATGGGGGCTTCCGGCTCGGGCAAGACCACCCTGCTCAACTGCATCTCCACCATCGACACCGTCAGCGCCGGCCACATTTATCTGGACGGCGAGGACGTGACCGAGATACGCCCCAAGGCGCTGGCCCGGTTCCGCCGGGAAAAGCTGGGCTTCGTCTTTCAGGACTTCAACCTGCTGGACACCCTGACCATCGGGGAAAATATCGCCTTGGTCCTCGCCATCAACCACGCGCCGCCCGCCGAGGTGGAGCCCCGCGTGGAAGAAATGGCCCGCAGGCTGAACATCCAGGACATCCTGCACAAGTATCCTTACCAGGTGTCGGGCGGACAGCGGCAGCGCTGTGCCTGCGCGCGGGCCCTCATCCACGCTCCGCGGCTCCTGCTGGCCGACGAACCCACCGGCGCACTGGACAGCCACTCGGCCCAGATGCTGCTCAACACCTTCGAGGGCATCCACGCCGGGCTCGGGGCCACCATCCTGATGGTCACCCACGACGCCTTCACCGCCAGCTACGCCGGACGGATCCTCTTTTTGCGGGACGGCGAGATCTTCACCGAGCTGCGCCGGGGCGGCGACACCCGCGGCGCCTTTTTTGAAAAGATCCTTCACGTCCTGACCATGATGGGAGGGGGCAGCCATGATGTACGCTAAACTCATCCTCCGCAGCGCCCGTCGGTCGGCCCGGGACTACCTCGTCTACATCGTCACACTGACCATCTGCACCACTTTGTTCTACGCCTTTTTGTCGGTGTCCAGCCGATTTTACAAGCCTGACATCGGGGTGGAGTATAACTTCACCGTCCTGAGCGACGGGATGAAGGTGGCCATTTGCGCCGTCACATTGCTGCTGGTGTTCCTGATCCGCTTTGTCAACCGCTATATGCTCCGCAGCCGCCAGCAGGAATTTGCCCTTGAGGCCATGATGGGGATGGAACAGCGAACCATCGGCCGGCTGTTCTTTGCCGAGGCCCTCATCATGGGCGGGGCGGCAGTGATTTTAGGCATTGGTCTGGGGGCGGTCTGCTCCCAGTTCATCACGGCCCTGCTGCTGACCAGCTACGGCCGGCCCTACCAGCCCGCCTGGACCCTCTTTCCCGATACGGCGCTTTGGACGGCGGCGGTTTTTCTGCTCATCTTTCTGGTGGTGGGGCTGTCCAACACCCGGGCCATCCGCCGGACCAAGATCATTGATATGCTCTCTGCCGGCCGCCGCAACGAGGCCCCTCTCCAGAAAAGCCGCTGGATGCAGGGGGTGGCGGGCCTCTATCTGCTTTTGTCCGTCCTGATGGCGGTCAACGGCGGGCGGATGCTCTACTACTACGGGGACAGCCGTCTGCCGCTGCCGGTTCAGCTGATGTTCTGGGCCAACATTCTGGTGCCGGCCTGTCTGCCAGTCTGGGCCGTTGTCTGGTTCCTCCGCCGTCGGAAGGGCGGGCTGCCTGCTCTGGTCCTGGGCCTGACCACCGGTGCGCTTTTCTGCGCGTTGGCGGCGGCATCCGTCCCGGTGATGCAGCGGCGGTACGCCCTGGCTTTTGGGGGCGGCGGGGTCAATCAAGCTCTGACTTTCCTGTTGGCTGACCTGCTGTTTCTGCTCTGCGGAGTGGTCTGGCTGGCCAGCAGCCTGCTGGCTGAGTGGAAAGAGCGCTCCCCCGCCCACCGCTACCAGGGCGAAGCCCTGTTCTTTTTCGGGCAGATGATCTCCAAGCTGCGCACCACCAGCAAGACCATGACCCTGACCAGTATCACCCTGGTGCTCGCCATCTTTTTATTTGCGGCCGCGCCGGTGCTGGTGGGCTGGGCCGAAGGCTACTTGGACGTCCGTTCCGTCTACGACGTGCAGATCTATTCGCGTTACAACGACGTCTACGATGAAGCCGACCTCCCTTCCGGGGACTACGATGCCGTCAGCCGGTTCCTGACGGAAAACGGTATCGAGACCACCCATGACTGTCTGTTCAGCCTCTATCTGCCCCGGCGGGCCGATTTCTCCAACCGCTACAAATACGACTTCCCGGTCGCGGCCATCTCCCTGAGTGACTACAACGCCGTCCGCGCCACCCAGGGCCTTGCGCCCATTACACTGGGCGAAGGCGAGTTCACCACCCAGTGGCAGGCCATCGCCACCGACGAGGAGCGGGACGGCTTTTTACAGACCCACCCCACCCTTGCCACCGATGCGGGCGTCTTGACCCTTGCCGCTGAAAGTTATTATGAAGCCAACCTCGGCGAGACTCTCTACAACACCTATACCGATGTAGTCTACATCCTGCCGGATGAGGCCTGCGCCCAGCTTCTGCCTGTGATACGGAACCGCTACATCATGACGGCCCAGCCCCTTTCCTATGAGACGGCCCGCGCCCTCGAAAATATCTTCACCGCCAACTGCCCCGAGCAGACGGCGGAGGGCGTCAGCTACGGCATCCGGCTGCGGACGTTGCAGGTCAACAGTGCGCGGGCCAACAACTTTGTACTGCAGGCCGCTATGCTCTACGGCGGCGTGGTCTTGATGGTCATTTGCCTGACCATTCTCTCCTTACAGCAGCTTCTGGACGCCGGGCAGTACCGCTACCGCTTTTCGGTACTGTGCCGCCTCGGCGTCGAGGAAAGCCACATCCGCCGTCTCGTGCTGCAGCAGCTTGGCTTCTGGTTCGGCCTGCCGGTAGGAGCTGCCATCCTGGTGGGCGCCGGGGCGGCTGGCTGCTTCATCGCCGCTCTCCGCGCCGAGATCGAGGCATACATCGGCTTTGGCGCGCTGGCTGTGCAGCTGGGCGTTACCGCAACTATTTTAGCGGTGCTGCTGGGGTGCTATTTTGTCAGTACCTGGGTGCTGTTTAGGAGAGTCATAGAGACGTAAATGTTGGCTCTCAGTCTGTTCCGAGAGATTTCGCAGCGGTCAATCCCGACGCTTGCATGGCTGTTTGCCTTTTTGCCTCACATCGTTTATACTGATTCTGTCAATGAGAGGAAAGGGGCAAGCTATGGATACTATCTTTTTACTGGAAGACGACCAGACCCTGGGCCGCGGCATCGTGATGGCGCTGGAAGCGCCCGGGCGCACTGTCACCCTGGCAGGTACCCTGCAGGAAGGCCGGGCCGTGCTGGCCCGGGAACGTTTCGATCTTCTGATTTTAGACATCAACCTGCCGGATGGTAGCGGTTTAGAACTGCTGCGGCAGCTGCGGGCCGCGGGCAACAGCACGCCGGTCATCCTGCTGACAGCCAACGACCTCGAATTGGACGAGGTCACCGGACTGGAAGCCGGAGCTGACGACTATATCACCAAGCCCTTTTCCCTGGCGGTGCTGCGGGCACGGGTGGCCGCCCAGCTGCGCCGCCGGGCGCAGCCTGCCGGTGCGGTGACGATGGGGCCCTTTGTCTTTGATTTCGACCGAATGGACTTTCGCCGGGCAGGTGTGCCGGTGGAGCTTTCCAAAACAGAGCAGCGGCTGCTGCGTGTACTGGTGGAAAATCAAGGGCATACTGTACCGCGCGTTCTGCTGATGGAAAAGCTCTGGCCAGATGGGACCGAATATGTAGAAGAAAACGCTCTCTCGGTAACGGTGCGGCGGCTGCGCGGCAAGCTGGAAGCCGACCCCGCCAACCCCAAATATCTCAAAACGGTGTATGGTCTGGGCTACACCTGGGTGGTGCAGCCATGACCGGCTGGCTTGTAGCGGGGGTGGCGTTGGCGGCCGCTCTTGGCGTAGTGCTCTACAGCCGATGGCGTACCGCCCGCCTGCTGGCCCGACTGGACGAGATGCTCACCGCCGCCATAGATGGCTCTTTTGCGGAGCGGCATTTCGATGAAAGCCGCCTCTCTGCTCTGGAGAGCCGGCTGGCCCAGTATCTGGCGGCCAGCGTGCTCTCGGCCCACAGCCTCCGGACGCAGAAAGATCAAATCAGCGCCCTGATCTCGGATATTTCCCATCAGACCCGCACCCCGGTGGCCAATTTGCAGCTGTATGCCCAACTGCTGGCGGAGCAGCCCCTTACCCCTCAGGGACAGCGCTGTGCACAGGCCATCGCCGCACAGTCCGAAAAGCTGCAGACCCTCATGGAAGCTCTGGTGAAAACCTCCCGGCTGGAAACGGGTATCCTGGCCCTTCACCCGGAGCCGGGGCCGCTGTCCCCTACGGTGGAGCGAGCCGTAGCTCAGTATCTTTCCAAAGCACAGGCCAAGCAAATCCGGCTGTCAGTGGGGCAAATGCGGGGCAGCGCCCTTTTTGACCCCAAATGGACCGAGGAAGCGCTCTGCAATCTGCTGGACAATGCCGTCAAGTACACCCCCGCCGGGGGCAGAGTATCGGTGGAGATTCGTCCCTATGAGATGTTCACAGCGGTCTGTGTGCAGGATACCGGCCCCGGCATTCCAGAGGCAGAGCAGGCCAAAATTTTCGGCCGGTTTTATCGCGCTCCTTCCGCCTACCAGACCGAAGGGGTGGGCATTGGGCTGTATTTGACCCGGCAGATCGCCGCCGGACAGGGCGGTTACATCAAAGTGGAAAGTTCCCCCGGCGCGGGTAGCATCTTCTCCCTCTATCTGCCGCGGGAAAGCTGAATCTGTCAAAACTGTCACTTTCCCGAAAGGGCCTTGAAAGACTGCTGTGCTATAGTCTGTGATGGAACCCCAAACCATCACAGACTATTTTATTGGGAGGTTTACTGTATGAGCATCCTGCAAACAGAAGGTTTGAAAAAATACTATGGCACAGGCGACACCGAAGTCCGCGCTCTGGACGGCATCGACCTCACGGTCGAGCGGGGAGAATTTGTAGCCATCGTGGGCACGTCGGGTTCGGGCAAGAGCACCCTGCTGCATATGCTGGGCGGACTCGACCGCCCCACCGCCGGCAAAGTAACCGTGGACGGCAAGGATATCTTTGCGCTCAAGGATGAGGAGCTGACCATTTTCCGGCGGCGGAAGATCGGCTTTGTATTCCAGTCCTACAATCTGGTGCCGGTGCTCAGCGTATGGGAGAACATCGTCCTGCCCATCCAGCTGGATGGGCGGGCAGTGGACGAAACCTTTGTCCGGGAAGTGGTGGCGACGCTTGGCCTGGAAAAGAAGCTGCAAAACCTGCCCAGCCAACTGTCGGGCGGGCAGCAGCAGCGGGTCGCCATTGCCCGGGCGCTCGCCACCAAACCCGCCATCCTGCTGGCCGACGAGCCAACCGGCAATCTCGACTCCAAAACCAGCCAGGACGTTCTGGGCCTGATGAAGGTCACCAGCCAGAAATTCGGGCAGACCATGGTGATGATCACCCACAACGAGGAGATCGCTCAGCTAGCCGACCGCATCGTCCGCATCGAGGACGGGCGGATCGTGATTCGCTGAAAGGAGACCGCTGTTATGCTGAACGTCGCCAACCGCAGCTGCATCCGCCGCCTCAGCCTCCGCGCCATGCGGGCCAACCGTACCCGCAACCTGGTGGCGGTGCTTGCCATTGCTATGACCGCCCTTCTTTTCACCTCTCTGTTCACCATTGCCCTCTCCATCAACGAGGGGATGCAGCAGGCCAACTTCCGCCAGGGCGGCGGTTTTTACCATGGTGGATTCAAGTACCTGACCGAGGCCCAATTCAATGAATTGAAAGAAGACCCCGGCATCCAAACCTGGAGCCTGCGGCGCTATCTGGGGATGCCCACCGAGGTACCCTTCAACAAATCTCATGTGGAGATCGGCTATTCGGACGAGAATGAAGCTCACTGGACCTTCTGCGACCCCATTGAGGGCCGTCTGCCCGCAGAAGGGACCGACGAGGCCGCCACCGATACCCGTGTGCTGGAGCTGCTGGGCATCGAGCCGCAGCTCGGGGCAAAGTTCACCGTCACCTTTGCGGTGGACGGCCGCGAGACCACCCAGACCTTCACCCTTTGCGGCTGGTGGGAGTACGACGAAGCCGTCATCGCCAACCATATCCTGATCCCCGAGAGCCGGGTGGACGCCGTTCTGGCGGAGTGCGGCGTGGACCCGGACGCGCCAGAGGACGGGATGACCGGCAGGTGGAACCTCGACATCATGCTGCCCAGCGCCATGCACATCGCGTCCGACCTTGACGCCATTCTGGCCCGCCACGGCTACCAATCCACCGACCCGGCTGCATCGAATTACATCAGCACCGGCGTCAACTGGGGTTATACCGGCGCACAGCTGGCCGAAAACCTTGACCCCACCACCGTAGCCATCCTGCTGACAGTGCTGCTCTTGATTTTGCTGACAGGCTACCTCATCATCTACAATGTGTTCCAAATCTCAGTCGCTGGGGACATCCGCTTTTATGGCCTGCTCAAGACCATCGGTGTCACGCCCCGGCAGCTGCGGCGGATCATCCGCATCCAGGCCCTGGCCCTTTCGGCGGTGGGCATCCCGCTCGGCCTTGTGCTGGGCTGGCTTGTGGGCAGCCGGTTGACGCCGCTGGTGATACGGCGTCTCGACTATGTGGAAACGGTTGTATCCGTCAGCCCCCTGCTCTTTGCGGGGGCGGCCTTCTTCGCTCTCATTACAGTTCTGCTCTCCTGTGCGCGGCCGGGCCGGATGGCCGCCCGCGTCTCCCCAGTCGAGGCGCTGCGCTACACCGAGGGCGGCGGCAAACGGCGCAGCCGGGGACGCAAAGCCCGCACGGTCAGCCCCTATCGCATGGCCTGGGCCAATCTTGGCCGCAGCCGCGGCAAGACGGCGGTGACCATCCTCTCGCTGGGGCTGGCTGTGACGCTGTTGTCCCTGGTCGCCACACTGACCGCCGGCTTTGACATGGACAAATACGTCTCCCACTTCACCGCCAGCGACTTTATTCTGGCAGACGCCGGTAAATTTCAAGTAACCGCCGGCTTCAACGAAGATATGGCTGTGCCGGAAGAAGCGATCTCTGCCATCCAGGCCCAGGGCGGCGTCACCGAAGGCGGCCGGGTCTACGGCCAGGTATCCGCGATGGAGGGATTCATCCCGGAAGCGCGCTTTCTCCAGAACAACAGCCATCGTTACTCGGCAAGTTCTCTGAACTGGCTGCTGGAACACACCCAGCGCAATGAAGCGGGCCTGCTGGCCGATCATGTCCAGCTTTGTGGGATGGAGGGCTTTGCCCTGGACCAGCTGACGTTGCTGGAAGGCGACCTGAACAAGTTAAAGGAGCCCGGCCGGAATTTCATTGCCGCCGTCTATCGGGAGGACGACTATGGCGACCCGATGATGGACAGCAACTGGGCCCAAATAGGAGATACGGTGACCATATGGTATATCGATGAATTTGAATACTACGACAATGCCACTGGCCAGCCGATCCCCATCGACCAGGTGGACGAGGCCTATGCCGAAGGCCGCAGCATCGCCCGCTACGCCAAAACCTACCGGGAGGCAAACTACACGGTGGCTGCCCTGGTCACGGTGCCCAGAGCGCTGAGCTACCGCTATTATGGAGACGACGCGTTTATTCTAAACGACCAGACTTTTATCCGGGACAGCGGCACAAACAGCATCATGTACTACGCCTTTGACACCGACGACTCGGCCAGCGCCACGATGGAAACCTTCCTGACAGACTACACCAAAAATGTAGACCCCGCGCTGGACTATGAGAGCAAGGGCACCTATACCGGAGAATTTGAGAGTATGCGGTCCATGTTCCTGCTGCTGGGCGGGACGCTGAGCTTTATTGTGGGCCTGGTGGGGGTGCTGAACTTTGCCAACGCCATCCTGACCGGCATCGCCGCCCGCCGCCGGGAGCTGGCCGTTCTGCAATCCATCGGGATGACCTCCCGTCAGATGTGCGCCATGCTGATGACGGAGGGCCTGCTCTATACCCTCGGCGCAGCGGCACTGGCACTCGCCTTTGTCCTGCTTACTGCGCCGGCCCTGGCCACAGGACTTGAAGACCTGTTCTGGTTCTTCACCTACCGGCTGACCCTCTGGCCCATTGCGGCAGTCCTGCCCTTCTTTGCGCTGCTGGGCGCGACTGTCCCTGCCGCCAGCTGTCATGCTGCCCAAAAGCATCCGGTGGTGGAACGGCTGCGAATGGAATAAAAGCAAATCACACATGCAAAAGCCCGGCAGTCTCTTTTTGAGGGATTTCCGGGTTTTGCATTATTTCTGGTTCGACACTCCGAAGAAAACAAAAAATCCGAACCCTTCTCCAATCGGAAACAGGTTCGGATTTTTCTTGTTTGGTGGACCTGGAGGGATTCGAACCCTTGACCTCTCGGATGCGAACCGAACGCTCTCCCAACTGAGCTACAGGCCCATATGTAAAGCAGGCCGGCCAGTCTTCTCTATGACAAACGTCCTGCGACCTCCATACTATACCGCTTTTTGGCGCGATTGTCAAGCGGATTTTTCAGGTTTTTTGCAGATGTTTTGCGCTCGCCTTCCCCTCCCCGCCTTTGGGCGCGCGCAAAGCCGCCGCGTCAGCGTATGCTGGCACGGCGGCTTCGCTCTTTTATGCGTATCGGAGAAGATCAGGGGGGATCGCTTGCTGGGGGAATTTCGCTTTTACTGCTCGACCATGCGGATCAGGGCCGTGCCGCCGTCGAGATAGACGTTGAGATAGGCCCAGTCGGTGCCGTAGGGCTCGAGCTTGGTTTCGGTGCCATCGGCGTTGACCAGGTACAGGTCATAGCCCTCGACGGCGCTCCAGGGCAGCATGACATTGGCGGTCACGCCGCTCATGGCGCTTGCGCCGCTGCTCAGGCAGGACACCGTCATCACCCGCTCGCCGTTGTCCAGCTTGCCCTGATAGACATACAGCTTGCTGAAATTGGCCACGGCGTTATTCACTTCCTGCAGGCCGCTCTCGCCGTTGACGTCGCCGCACTCGCCGCAGATGACGTAGTCCTGGACGTCGCCATAGGGGCTGCTGAACCGGACAGTGAGCTCCGCCTTTTCGGTGCCCTCGCAGGCGTCGGTCTGGTGGCTCAGGATGGCCGCGGTATAGTGAGAGGATGCGCCGGCGGCAAAGCTGGAGACAGCGCCGCCCGCCAGCATACAGGCAGACAGGGTGAACATAGCGATGCGTTTCATCATGGTTTTCATAAAGATCCACCTTTCTCCCCTTTTCGGGGCTGTTCTATTGAGTGAAATTGTAAGCAATGCAGTCCAAAGAGTTTTTACTTCCTTGTTTGCATCACCGCCTTTCCGTTTCTCTATCGCTATCATAACACGCTCTGCTTGAGACAGCCTTGAGCCTGCTATGAGTTTGCCTTGAGCTTCGCCTTTCAGTCCTTCTTGACGGCCACCAGCACCCGGATCTTGCTGCCGGCGGCGCAGCCCATGTTGTCCCGCCAGCCGATCAGGTAGTAGTCCTCGGGATCGACCTGGGCCAGCGTCGTGGCGAAATACTGTCCTTTATACCACAGATAGACCTGCATATCGTCGGCGGTCTCGTAGCGGGCGCCGCCGCTGGAAGCCCAGGCTGCGCCCAGCCCGTCGATGAGCACCGGCATCAGCTGGCGCATGGAGGTCACTTCGCCCGAAGCGTTTTGGCCCACCGCGATGCCGCCGGCCACCACCGGGTACTTGACCGATGGTCAGGTCCATATCCGTCAGGAGCAACGGCAGCACCTGGTTCGCCGCGGCCGAGACCAGATAGCCCAGCACGATGCCGATGACGCCGCCCAGCGCCGAGGTCATGGACGCCTCGATGACAAACAGGGCCAGGATGTACCGCTCTTTGGCGCCCAGCGCCTTGCGGATGCCGATCTCCCGGGTGCGCTCGGTGACCGAGACCATCATGATGTTCATGATGCCGATGCCGCCCACCAGCAGGGAGATGGTGTAATCGTCGAGGGTGTTCTCGGCGTCCGCCATCGAGAGCTCGGCGCTGCGCAGGCTGTCGGCGGCCTGCTCGGCCTGACGGGTCAGGTTATCGCTGGTCAGCTGGACGATGGCGCTGCCTGCGCCGACGCTGCTCCCCTCCTGCACGCAGAGGGCGGCCACGGTGCCGTCCGCCGGGGCGGTCAGGGTCTGGCCGTTCTGGTAGCTCAGCCGGGCCGAGCCCAGGGCGCTGCCCCCGTTCACCGAGGCGGTGGCCGCCTGGGAAGCGGTGAGTCCGCCGCTGTTGGGCACCGTGATGGTGACCGAGCGGACCAGCATATTGCCGCTGCTCAGGGTGTCCGCGCCCGAGACCGAGCGCACCGTGCCGGCCAGCTTTTCATAGGTGCCGTCCAGGGTGACTTCAGCGGCCTGACCGGCGGCAAACTGGGCGGCGTCCGCCGCGGGAAAATCCAGCGTCAGCAGCATGGCGGATTCGTCCCGGATGGTGGCGATCTCCTGCCCGGCCGTGACCACATCCCCCGGCGCTGCCGCGATGGAGACCACCGTGCCCCCGATGCCGGTGCGGACATATTGGGCGTCTACCGCGTCCTCATAATCCCGCTGGGCCTGGCTGAGGGTGAGCTGGGCCCGCTCGACGCTGTTGACCGCGTCGGCGCTGTCGATGGTGTAGAGGACGTCCCCCTCCTGCACCATGTCGCCTTCCTCAAAGTCGGCGGTGAGGACGTCGCCCCGCACCAGGCTCTTGACCTGGTAGGACTCGGCGGCCTCGACGGTGCCGTCCTCGCTGTAGATATTGGTGATGCTGCGGCGGGTGGGTTTCGTCTCGATGTAGGCAGCCTCCGCCGGGGCCTGGGTGGCGCGCACCTGCGTCATCCACACCGCGCCGCCCACTATGGCGGCGCCCGCAATGACGAGCAGCGGCCACCTGCGCCGGAGGAAGCCGGCTTTCCCGCCCGGCGCGGCGGCCTGCGGGCTGCCGCTTCCCTCCGGTGGCTTTTTCTTGAACATAGCTGTGCCTCCTTGTCGGTTGTTCCAGGGGACCGTGCAGCCCTCCTGCTGGATTTTAGTATAGCAGGCATTTCTTAGCATTCGCCCCGGAAAAACCTTAAGACTGCTTTAGACCGGGTGAACTTTTTATGAAAGCCCCGCGGAGAAGCGCAAAAAAACGCGGCGGACAGGAGGCAAACTCCCATCCGCCGCGCCGTGCGTGCGGTCTATTCGCTTTTGACCGGGAATAGTAGGGTGATGCAGTACCGCTGCGCCGACTGGCTGACCCGGGACTCGGCCTGCATCTTTTCCATCATGGTCTGCACGCTGATGAGGCCCACCTTGGTGCTCTCGGCCCCGCCGGTATCGGGCGGCAGAGGGACGTTGGCAAAGGCGAGGCCCGCCTTTTCCCCTTCCCGCACAAAACTGACCAGGACGGGGTGGGCCGGGTCGGCGTATTTGAAGATGTTGGAGGCGATGTTGTCAAAAATGCGCCGGATGTACGGCCGGTAGACCTGCAGGCGGACGTCCTCCTCTCCCAGGTCCAGCAGGCAGCCAAAGCCCCGCTGGGCCAGCTGGTCGGCAAATTCGGCCAGCGGCTCTTCAAAGATCTGGGAAAAGGGCGCAGGCCCATCCAGCGCCACCACCGTATCCCGGGTGACGAGGGCGTATTCAAAGAGGTTATCCGACAGCTGCTTGATCTGGCTGGCCTTTGTGTCGATCTTGCCCAGGTATTCCTCCAGCTGGGCCTGGCTGTGGTACTTGCCTCCGGCCACGATCTCGGTGTAAAGCAGCAGGGTGGTCAGCGGGGTGCGCAGGTCGTGGGACATCTGAGTGATCAGGTCCTTGACCCGGGCAGAGGTCTCCGCCTCCTGCCGGCGCTGCTGCGCCAGCGTCACCCGCATCGAGTCCAGGCAGGAGGCCAGGGCGGCCAGCTCATCGCTGCCCTGCACCGTGACCGGGCGGCTGAAATCGCCGTTTTCCATCACCTGCACCTCCTGGCTGAGCAGGCAGATGTACCGCACGATCCGCCGGCACCCCAGCAGGAACACTGCCAGGAACAGGCCAACACAGAGGACGATCAGCCCCGCCGTACCCCAGCGCACCCAGGCCAGCACGGGGTCGTAGTAGAGCAGGACCTGCAGTTCGCCGTCGGCAAAAAAGACGCTGGCCCGTGGCATCCAATCGTAAAAGGGCGTGGGCTTGCCCTCGTGGCCGATGTCGTTGCGGTCGGGCACGAAGGAACTGTAGACCATCACCTGGTCCCGGTACAGCTCCATCAGGGTGAAATCCTGCTGCCTGACCCAGGCGGAGATCTGCTCCACATCGGTGCTGGACAATTCTTCTTCCTGCACGAACGCCTGGAACTCGCCTATGCGGCGGGCCGTCTCGCGCTGGCGGAAATCGCTGTGCCGGGCATAGAAGTCCACCCCAAACCCCAGCGCCGTCCGCAGGACCAGGAACAGCAGGACACATCCCAGCCCGGCCCCCACCAGCAGCCGGATGAACTGGGCGGTCAGACTCCCCCGCTTGCTCATGGCCGGTCATCCCCTTCTTTTACAAAGCGGTAGCCCTTGCCCCACACGGTGCAGACCCTGCGGGGGTTCTGGGGGTCTGCCTCGATCTTTGTGCGCAGGTTGCGGATATGTACCATCACGGTGCCGTTGGAGGTGTAATAGTAGGGCTCGTGCCACACCGCCTCGTACACCGCCTGCGCGGGAAAGATGCGCTCGGGGTCCTGCATCAAAAGGCGCAGGATGCCGTATTCCGTCTCGGTGAGGTTGACTTCCTGCCCATCCACCCAGACCCGGTTGCAGTCCAGGCTCAGCTTGACCCTGTGGGCGCAGAGCATCCGGCGCTCCGGCGCGGCGCCCGCCTCCCCTTTGCCCCGGTAGACAGTGTACCGGCGCAGAAAAGCGCGCACCCGGGCGCTCAGCTCGGCGAAGGAAAAAGGCTTGCCCAAATAGTCGTCCCCGCCGGCGGTCAGACCCACCAGCTTGTCCGATTCCTGCGCTTTGGCGGTCAGGAACAGGATGGGCACCGTGGACTTTTTGCGCAGCTCCTCGCAGACGCGCAGGCCGCTCATCCCGGGCATCATCACATCCAAAATCACCAGGTCCACCTCCGGGCTGAACACCTGGAGCGCCTTTGCGCCGCTTTCCGCCTCCAGGATGCGGTAGCCCTCCCCCGCCAGCAAAATGCGCACCCCGTCCCGGATGTCGGGGTCGTCCTCCACGATGAGGATGGTCTATTCCGGCATATGCGTTCCCTCCTTGTTCCAGTATGATTTTAGTATAACAGGAAAGACGCGCCTGTTCCATCCAATTTTTCTTAGGAAATCTTAATTTCCTGTTCCCCTGCCCGGCGCTGGGCCGCCGGGAGCTCCCGTTTTCCGCCTCAGCGAAGCCGTGCAACCCTCGTTTGACAAACTGCAACGACTGGTTGACAGCCTGCAAACCATTTTGGGTGGCGGGCAACCGGCTGTTGTGGTATCATGTTCCCAGGAGGTGATCCCAGTGGATCTGGCACAAAGACTTCAGGAGCTGCGCAGAAAGGCGGGCTATTCACAGGAACAGCTCGCCGGCCTGCTGGGCCTTTCCCGACAGGCCGTCTCCAAGTGGGAGGCAAGTCAGGGCAAGGCCGATATCGACAACATCATCAAATTGACAGAATTAACAAACTCAAAAATCTCAAAGGCAAGGAACGGTGGGAAATCGCAATGATTGCCAAGCATAGAAAAACGCTTGTGGTGTGCAGGGATTGCCACCGCAGTATTATCCACAAAAAGTGAGTTTTGTCTGAACGAGCAGTAACAGAGCCGTATACTCTGAGAGGGGTACGTACGGTTCCCGGAGAGGGTGGCGCAAACCTACCACAGCAATGTGACAAGGCGGTGCTTCCCTACTCCACCATTCATATTCACACTCCCATACCACGTTTTGAAAATCTGTATCGGCTTTTGAATCCGGACTTTCAAAACTTATGGAAAAAGCAGAAAGCAAGTATCGACCCGTGGCCACAATTTCACAAATTGAAATTGCGTCTCACGCTCCGGTCGTACTTGTTGGGGAGTGCCTTCCCCAAACCCTGCTCTACACGCTCCGCGTG
>ERZ1090864.234-NODE-234-length-30949-cov-59.480967_pt1 | contig 30949 bp, 58 predicted proteins | sample MGYA00478479_ERZ1090864 | MGnify/ENA primary metagenome ERZ1090864 (study PRJEB33644, sample SAMEA5815743) | chicken gut metagenome | biome: Chicken; feature: Gastrointestinal Tract; material: Caecum | place: Ireland | collected 2019-01-01 | study: A study of the...
TGGATGGAAGCATTAAAAAATGTGTCCAAGATACAAATTTTAGTCCAATAGAATACCCACAGGCATGGGAAGATTTACGTGAAATCTTACACAACGGAAACAGCAGAATTTAAAAAGCAGTGGATTCCGGGAGAATCTACAGATTACCAAAAAAATAACAGTAGGGTAACCAAAAGGAAATAAGCGAATGAAAGAACTCCTGACAGAAGAATTTCTTGACAAAGCAACAGAAAATTTAATAGAAATTGCCAACAACATGTCAAATGAGGTGGTCGGCATTATTGTTGACCGCCTTAAAGAATGCAAAACGCTTACGGCATCCGATGTAAACCGCCTTAAAAACGCCATTAGGATTGCGGATTTTAAAAAGATAAAACAGGTTATATCCGAACAATCAGGACTTGCGGTGAAAGAAATAGAACGTATATTCGATAATGTTGCAAAAGAAAATGAAGCAATGGCAAAGACGCTGTATGAATACAGGGATATAGAGCAAAAGACGTATACAAAGAATAAAACAATGGGGAAAATCGTAGAATCCGCATTAAAAAACGCAAAAGAAGATTTTCTTGCGCTGTCTAACACTACAGCTATGGAGCTTATCTTGAATGGCAAAGCTACAAACATGCAAAAGGCATACAATAAAGCGATTGACAACGCTGTATTTGCCTTAAATCAGGGCGTTGTAGACTATACGCAGGCAATTCGCCGAACGGTTGCTGAATTGTCCAAGAATGGGCTTGTGGTGCGTTATGAAAGCGGATACAGAAGGCGTTTAGATAGTGCTGTAAGAATGAACATACTAGACGGATGCCGACAGATGTCGTTATCTATGCGAGAACAGCAGGCAAAAGAATACGGCGCTGATGGATGGGAAATATCTGCCCATGCATTGTGCAGACCAGAGCACCAACCGTATCAGGGCAGAACATTAAGCTTTAAAGATTTTGATAGAATCAATGCCACGATTAGAACACCTATTGCGACAGGTGAAATGAACTGTAAGCATATTAAGATAGGCGTTATCATGGAAATCAATGAGCCAGCGTATTCTGACAAGGAATTGAAAGATTTTAACAACAAATCAAATGAGAAAGTAAAATTTACTGGATTGTCCGGGAAAGAAATGCAAAAAACCAGGTATGACTGTAGCCAATATATGCGAGCGGTTGAAACATCTATCAGACAAATGAAGAATCAGAAAAAAGCGTATGATAGGTTTGGAGATAAGGTTGCGTCAAGAAAAATCAGCGGAGAAATAACACAAAGAGTGAAAGAATATAAAAGAATATGCAAAGAAATGGGAATAAGTGAAAGATTAAATAGAATCATTTGAAAATAAATAAAATTATGTTATAATGATATTGCACCATGAGTGCTTTTCATTTTTATTCCTTTACTATTTCAATATTTGTTTTAATCCTTTCTTGTTTATTTACACTTAGCGTTGCGGTAACCGGGGTTCGATTCCCCGGAACGCTTTTGCCGGAGGGCGTAAAACTTAAAACTCTATGTCACGAAAAGACGTAAAAATCGTAGGAGGTAAAAACATGAAAAGAGCAGATTTAGAAGCACTTAATCTTGAAAAAGAAGTTATTGATAAAATTATGGATATGAACGGTGCTGATATTGAAGCAAAAAAAGCGGAAATCAACACATTAAAAACACAGCTGAAAGAATCAAAAGAATCTGTTTCTGAACTGAACGAAAAGCTGAAAGACGTTGATTCCAAAGACGAAGCCATTGAAAATCTGAAAAAGCAGATTGATGATATGGTGCAAGCTGAAAAAGACAGAGAAGAAAATGAGAGAAAGAAAAAAGCAGATGACGAATTGACAGAAAGAATTGTATCTGCGTTTCCAGAAGGTGTAGAGTTTACATCTGATTATGCTAAAAATGGCGTGATTGCTGACATTAAATCAGCGTTGAAAGAAGATGCTACGCTTGGCGTAAAGGAAATCTTTGAATCTCTCACAAAAGACAAAGAAGGAATTTTCAAGAACAAACAGCACGAAAAACTCAAAATCCCCGGAATTGATTCAAAAACCGGGGAAGATGATGAAAAACCAAAATTTAAATCATTTTTCTAGGAGGTAACAAATGGCAAGAATAGACTCCCTTAGTATTCTAAATGAGTCAGAAGGAAAAGAAAAGCTTGCCGAAGCATACGGTAAAGTTATTGACAATATTGAGAAAACTACAATTTCATCCATTTTAAAAAACGTAGATTTGTCTGGTGACCCAACAACAGGAACTGTAGAAGCGAAAAGATTCCAGAATACAGAATCACAGAACTACGGAACAGCAAGAACGGGTCACAAGGGAACCAAAATCAAAGCTGACCCGGTTGTAATCGCAATCAATACAGACAAAGAATTGATTAACGAGGTTGAAGAAAAAGACGTTAGGCTTTACGGAGTCAGCGGATTAATTGAAAGAAAATCAGCGCTTGACCAGCGTTCTATGGCTCGCGAACTGGAAAGGGCGTTTTTCCAGAAAGCGGCAGATAAAGCCACAGATGCGGCGCTTGCAAAAACAGCAATCAATGAAAAACTCGAAGAGTTAATTCAGAAAATTGAAACAGTCAAAAATGATTACGTTGACGGTGTTCCACGTGACATGATTAGCGTAATTTGCAACACATCTGTGTACGGAGAAATGAGAGATTATCTTGATACAGCGCCAAACTCTAACGTAGACACATACGCCGGAGAATTTGGAGGATTCCACGGAGTTAACGTGTACTCTTCTGTTTATCTTCCGTCTGGAATTGATATGATTGCAATGGTAGAAGGAGCAGTTGCGCAGCCTGTTCTTACATGGCTTGACGACCCGGGAAAAATTCAGCTTTCTAACGCTTGGCATTTCGGAATGTTCTATTCTTATGGAACAGAAGCTGTTATGGCAGACCTTATTTTTAAAGTAGCGACGGCTAGTAGTACGCCGGGAACTGGAGCTACTATGTCATCCAAAAGGACTGCAAAATAATGACATATTTAACGTTTGAAGAATATCAGACATATGGAGGGAAGGCAGAACAAAGTGCCTTCCCTCGACTAGAAAGAAAAGCCAGAAAGAAACTAGATTCTTTTACGCAGGATAGACTTGTAAATGCAACGGTCATTCCTGACACAGTAAAAGAATGTATGACAGAATTTGTTGACTTAATGACAGATATGGAAGGCGAAAAGGTATCATCCTTTTCCAATGGAAGTGTTAGCGTGTCTTTTCAGCAAGACGAGAAATCGGATGATGAAAAGATGTGGAACATAGCCGTAGAATATTTGCCAATTGAATTGATTAGCATGGTGGTAGAAAATGAGACTGAATAACCGAATATCTTTTAAAGAAGGACAGTTATTACCAACGTTTGATTACACAGTAACCGTTTTAAACCGTCTAAAAGGCGCAGACAGCGCACTAAAACAGGATGTTTGGTACGCAACAGTGATAGACAACTGTGACTTTACGCAGAGTGTTGTGCGAAATGTAAACGGAAACGTTGTAAGTGTAGGTGGTGCTTATAGATGCCTTGTTCCAAAGCAGGACAATTATATGCCATATAACAAGTGGAAAAAGTCTCCAGACGGAAACCTGACATTTTCGGAAGGTGATTACATCATAAAAGGAACGCTTTCAGAAGATGAAATTCCAACGCCTAACACAATCCAAAAGATATTCCAGGCACACCGCCCAGAAGCTTTTCAAATTAAGACATTTTCTGACAACACAGGAACAATAGAGCTGGCAGAACATTACCAGTTAGAAGGTGTATAACATGGGTGTGACAATTAGGACTGAAGGATTTAACGCACAAAAAACGACTGATAGAATCATAAATGATAGCGTTGGAACATTTATGGCAGAAACCACAGCAAAACATATGCGAAAATATGTGCCAGAAGATGCAGGAATCCTTGCGACATCCTATATTACACGACCATTTGAAATTGAATACACTCAGCCATACGCTCACTACATGTTTGAAGGAGAAGTTTACGGCCCGAACTACCCGATTATATCAGACGGCGTTGTGATGGGGTGGTACTCTCCTTCCAAAAAGTTTCCAACCGGAAAAAAGATTAAATATACAAAACCGTTAGCACAATCCCACTGGGATGTGCCGACACAAAAAAACCAATCCAGAAAAATAGCAAGCGAAGTAACAGGATATTTAAAAAGATTATGATGAAAGCAGAAGCAATCAGCGATTATATTAAAATGTACCCACGATTATATACATGGCTTTATTTTAACGTTGTAATGGAAGCACCGAATGAAGCCGCGCTTCTCACTGATTCAGACAACGTTTTGAATGAATATATTGACGGCTCCAAAGACAGGGAATACTTGTTTTCCGTTGCGCTCATGAAATCATACGACACAGGAACGTCTGATATTAACATGCAAGCTATGAAAGAAGTAAATAACTTTATTGACTGGGTGAAAACCAACAACGATACTGGAATTTATCCAGATTTTGGCGAAAATTGCGACGTTGAATCTGTGGAAGTTTTAACGGATGTTCCTGAACTTGCTACGGATTCTGAGCAAAATATAGCGCGATATTTGATATATATGAGAATACCTTACACAGAAAGGAGAATATAAGTGGCAACATTAACGACACTGACTAAGGATAAATATATTCCTTTTTTGGATACAGCACAGAGCATGGACTATTCTGAATGTGAATGGGCGGCGATTGACTTGTCAACCGTCTTTGAACTGGCTATGAATGAAGAAACAGAAGAATATGATTATATCTGTTATGCGGCTCCTGTGACAGAAGTAGAGTCTAACAAACCGTCTATGGATCAGGAAATTAGGACAGTAGAAGGAAACAAAGTACACGATTTTATCGCAAAACAGTTTTATGATATGCCTATCGGAGACCAGTGCAAAACACCGTTTTTACTTTGCTTTGGCGGAGAGGGAAAAAAAGCGTGGCGCGGAACGTGTACACTGACAAACAAGACGCTGAACACTGTAGACAAAAAATACACGTTTACAATGGAAATGGGCGGAGACATTGAAAAAGGAACATACGCAATCGCATCAGGCGTTCCTACATTTACGCCAGCCAAAACCGCCGGCCAAAGCATAAAGGAGTATTAAATGGAATATACAATCATTGAAGATGGAAAATCCTATGATTTACCAAAACATAGCGTAAAAATCAGCAACGAAATGGAATCTATCGAAAAATTTAAAGCCAATGCAAAATCTGTTAAAGACCAGCTAAAAAAAATGTACGATTTTTGCTGTGAAATGTTAGGCGATGAAAACGCAGGCGAACTTCTCGGAGATTTTGAGGATTCAGACCCGAACATGATTAACATCGTGTATCTGGACATCGTCGAAGCATACAGAAAGCCAATCGAAGATTACGAAAGGGAGAAGCAGTCTGAAACGCTAAGCAGATACGACCTTAAAAAATACATCGAAATATTTAATGCTTTTAGCAAGGCTGCACCTTTGCTGGACAAAAAATGATAGATTTAAGTAAAAAAGGTTTGCCGGACGTTATTTATTGCAACGGCAGACCTTATTCTATATATACGGATTTTAGATATTGGTTAAAATTTTATAAGTTAATTCAAAAAAAAGATTTAAAATTAAGCGAACTGTATTTTCTTTTCAAAAACAAAACTCCACATGATGATTTATTTCTTCTTGATGTTTCGGAAGAAACAGCAGATTTTTCGCCGCAATTATTGGAGTTTTTTTATAATCCGAACGCAACGCCAAAAGGTGAGTCAAAAAGCACAACAAAAACGTTTGATTATATTCTTGACGGCGAATATATTTACGCTTCTTTTTTGCAAGTTTACGGCATCGACTTGACAGAATGTGACATGCATTGGCATAAATTCAAGGCGTTGTTTGCATCTTTACCAGAAAATTGTAAAATGAGGGAAATAATGTCATTTAGAAGCTGGAAAGAAGATAACAGGAAATATAAAACAATAGCAAACGAGCTGAAAAACGATTGGTCTTTCCCGCTGGAAAAGATAGACAAAGAGATAGAAGAAGGACTTAAACAGGACTTTTATAACGCGTACTAGGAGGTGAAACAATGGCAGATGGAAAAGTAGTAATTGAATCTAAAATTGATACTTCCGGCGCAAAAAAAGACATGCAGACGCTTGAGAAAGACATAAAATCATCTTTTGATAGTGCTTCTAAAAGCGCAGAGTCCTCTGTAAACAAGATTAGTAGCAGTACCAGTAAAATATCTGAGTCATCCGGTAAATCCTCACAGCAGGCGCAGAAAAGCATCTCAGACAACTTTGACAAGGCGTCAGAAAGCGTTGGGAAGTCAACTGACCAGATTAAAAAAAATACGCAAAAAATACCAGACGGAATTGAGCCGTCTAACAAAAAAATAAAGGAGTCTTTTTCTAAAACTTTCTCCGATGTAGCAAAAGAAAGCGGCAAAAGTGTAGACGAAATTAAGAAAAAGGTAGAGCAGGAAGCTAAAGTCTACATGAAGCACGGCGATTCTATCGAAACTGCATATAAAAAGGCTTTTAAAAACGCTGGAGTTACTGCCGAAACAGAATTAAGCAAAATGACACAAGAGGCAGAAAAAAGCAGTGGCAGACTATCTAAGGCTTTTTCTGGTTTCAAATCTGTAGCTATTACTGGTGCTGTGGCGGCAATTACAACAGGGCTTACCGCATCTGTAAGAGTTGGCTCTGAATTTGAAGCGCAGATGTCTAGAGTAAAGGCTATTTCTGGAGCAACAAATGAAGAATTTAAGAAATTAAATGATTTGGCGATACAATTAGGCGCTGAAACTTCTTTTTCTGCCACAGAGGCCGCACAAGGTATGGAAAATTTGGCGGCGGCCGGATTTACAACAACAGAAATTATGGACGCAATGCCAGGGCTTTTGGATTTGGCGGCAGCATCCGGGGAAGATTTAGCGACTAGTTCCGATATTGCGGCAGCGACTTTGCGAGGATTTGGATTAGAAGCGTCAGAAGCCGGGCATGTTGCAGACGTATTGGCAGAAGCGGCCAACAGAACGAACACATCTGTAAGCGAAACGGGAGAAGCGATGAAATATATTGCTCCTGTTGCCAACGCTATGGGATTAAGCTTGGAAGAAGTAGCGGCGGCTATCGGTATTATGGCTAATGCTGGAATACAAGGCTCTCAGGCAGGTACAACGCTTAGAGGAGCGCTTACAAGGCTTTCCAACCCTACGGATGAAATGAAGCAGGCTATGTCAGAATTGGGTGTTTCTTTTTACGATTCACAAGGGAAAATGAAACCTCTGGCACAGCAGATAGAATTGTTAAAAAATGCAACTAAAGGCATGACAGACGAACAGAAAAACCAGTATTTGGCTACTCTGTACGGCACAGAATCATTGTCTGGAATGTTGGCATTAATTAATGCAGGCCCGGGAGAATTAAACTCACTTACACAGGCTTTTCAGCAATCTAGCGGTGCGGCAAAACAGACTGCCGACACCATGAAGGACAACTTGCAAGGTTCTTTCGAGGGTCTTACAGGCTCTTTGGAAACATTGGGTATTCGAGTGTTTGAAAAGCTGTCTGCACCATTGCAGGGAGCTACTGAGATTGCTACAAATGCAGTCAACGCCATTACAAGTGCATTCGAAAGCGGTGGATTGTCTGGGGCTATACTAAAAATAGGAGACTTGGCACTGCAAGGTCTGGAAAGTTTTGCTAATAATTTTCAGGCGGCGGCTCCTACTTTGATTAGCAAAGGGTTTGAGCTACTTAATAATTTAGCGAACGGAATCATTCAGGCACTTCCAACTCTGATTGAAAAAGTACCGCAGATTGTTACAACGATTGCAAATACAATCAGTACATCTATGCCAATTATCTTACTAAAAGGTGCAGAGCTAATTTTAAAATTAATTGCAGGGATTATACAGGCAATCCCTACGCTGGTTGCCAATATCCCGGCTATTATTAATGCAATTGTATCTGTATTTTTAGCTTACAATTGGCTAAGTCTCGGAAGTAGCATAATTAAATCGCTTGGTAGCGGAATAAAAGCAATGGTAGGCTTTGTAAAATCTTCTGGAACATCTATTTTTAACGCTGTCAAGAACGCAATTATTAATTTGCCATCCACTCTTTTGAATCTTGGGAAAAATGCAGTCAACTTTTTTGGAAATGCAATTAGAAGCGGTAGCGGGCTTGCCAAAACTGCCGCAAAAGCAATTTTTAACGCAGTAAAAGGCGCAATCACGAGTCTTCCTTCTGTACTGAAATCATTAGGTTCTAAAGCTATTAGCTTTTTGGGAAGCGCAATCAGAGGCGGAATATCAGCGGCTAAAAGTGCTGCTAAGTCAGTTATAAATGGTCTTAAGAGTATATTCAAACCTAATGCATTAACCAGCGTAGGCAAAAACCTTATCAAGGGTCTTTGGGCTGGTATTTCTAGCGTAAAAGATTGGGTACTTAGTAAAATAAAAGGATTTGGAAAAGGAATCTTAGATGGTCTTAAGAGTTTCTTTAAAATTAAATCACCTTCCAGACTTATGAGAGACGAGGTCGGTCAGTGGCTCGCTAAAGGTATTGCGGTTGGATTTGATAAATACAATCCAATGATGCAGATTACAAAGACTTTAAGCGTAGGTATGCGTGGAATGGAACAAAGTCTTTTTGCTGGCGCAGGAAATACGCATAATCAGACAAATAATTTCTATGGAGTGCAGACGCCTGACCAGATAGCAAGAGCGTTAAGGATGCAACAAATTTACGGATTGGCAGGAGCAAGATAATGAAAAAAGTAGAAGTAAGAATCATAAGAGATGATAAGAAAGAGTTTATTATAGACAACACTGTGTGGGCGATACCGTCTGACGGATTAGAAGGATTTGACAGCATAGAAAACGATGTGTCGGAAGAAAACTATTATTCTGGAGCAGGAACCAGAGTAACAGCAAACAGAATAAAATCAAAAGAACGAACTATTACAGCAAGGCTCATGAATCCATCTATCAACGAGATTCAGAGGGCTGTGGTTGTATCGTTTTTTAATCCAGAGCATAAGTTCTCTGTCTATGTTACATATCAAGGCAGAACACGCTGGTGTGAAGGCTACCAGATTGGATTTTCTTGCCCCACAGGAAATGTTTACAAGTCTATAGAAATAACATGGACACTCCTGTCCAATATGCCTTATATGCTTTCTACAGACAATTTTGGACAGAACATTGGGGAGTTAATCCCCATGTTTTGTTTTCCGTTCCGCTCTATCGTAAATTATGGCGGTGGCGTAGGTGTATTTAAGTTTGCAAAAGAAGTATTGATAGAAAATGGCGGCGACACAAAAACGTTTTTTAAATGTATGATTTACGCAACAGGAGAGGTAGAAAATCCTAAGTTAATCAAAGGTGACAAATATGTCAGAATCATGGACACAATGCAGGAAAATGATGCTTATGTCTTAGACTTTGAATCAACGCCGCCGACCGTAAAGAAAAATGGAGTTAATGCAATTGGAAAACTAGACAGAACATCATCTTTGATTAATATGGCGATTGATGTAGGCGGCGATATATTTGGGTTTGATGCAGATTCAGGCTCTAATAACATGCGTGTAGAAATCTACAGATACGAGAGGTACAACGGAATATGATTGATATTTATGCACTTGACGCAAATTATGATATATGCGCTATTATTTCCAGCAATAACGTGCAGTGGAACCGAAAATACTACGAATGCGGAGATTTTTCAATCCAGATATCTGCGGGAGACTATTCTTCTGACATGAAATACATTTACATAAACGGACGAAAAGAATTAGGAATGATTCAAAAGCCACTGTACACACAAGATATAAACGGAGATTATATCCAACTTATTGGATTCTTTCTCGAAAATGAATTGAACGATAAGATTGTATATCCTACATTTTATGCAAAAGGTAAAACAGATGTAGAAATATACAGGCTAATCAATACATACAAGGAAGATATTCCGAACTTGGAAGTTTCAGATTCTATGATTCCTGACGCACAAAACATAGAATTTCAGGAAACATATGGTAATTTAGCGGATGTTTGCTATGAAAAGCTGGAAACTCAGGAATTGTCGCAACGAGTTGTTTATGATTTTGTAACAAAAAAGAAAATGTATGAAATCTATCGGGGCAAAGACCGCACACAATCACAAAACGAAAACAATTTTGTAGTTTTTTCAACAGAATTTGGAAATGTCAATAGCGCAACTGTGGAAGAAGATAGTTCCAATTACAAAAACTGGGCTTTGATTGGCGGAAGCGGCGAAGAGCCTAACAGAATATTTGTAGAATTGGATTTATCTAATGGTGGATACAAGAAAAAAATATTCATTGACGCAAAAAGTGAAAGCTACGATTCTAAAAAACAAACATTGTCAGAATACAAGGCGGCATTAAAGCAGTACGGTATTGAAAAAATGCTGGATTACCAAGTGATTCAAAACGTAGATTTTAAGTCCACAGAAAGCGGGTATGAATATCTTGTAGACTACGACTTAGGAGATAAGTGCGATGTAGTCATAGAACCGTTGCAATTATCATTAGAAGCACGTATAATAGCAATATACGAGGTATTTAAAGACAATAATCATACGATAGAATTGGAGTTTGGAAATAAACGATTATCCAGCTACCAGAAAGCGAGGTTAGATAGATGATTTCTTTTCCTTTTGACAGCCAGATTACGGGCGCACAAGAATTGGATGTTCCCGGCGGCGAGCAAAAAGCGGTTATTCCATTACTAGATAGAGGATACACCGCAGAAGATTTACAGAACATATACAAACAACTTTACACAGACGGAATATCTTCCAGCATTACGGATTGCTTAAAGGTTTCACCGGGTACCGGGATGCAGGTTATTGTGTCGCCTGGTTTTTGCATGGCTGGCGGGGCATTTGGATGCTTGGAAGAAGCGAAAACGCTAGAAATTGCAACAGCACATTCTACGGCCGACAGAATAGACCTTGTAGTTGCCAGAAGAGACAATAACAATGCTTATAGGAACATTGACGTTTATGTTGTTCGGGGTACGCCGTCATCTAATCCTTCTGCGCCAGCGCCAACAAGAAATGAATCCGTCTATGAAATTGTGCTTGCGCAGGTGTTTGTGACAAAAGGCGCTACATCTATTGCGATAAACAAAATCACAGACACGAGACTTAATTCTAATGTATGTGGGCTCATGACTCCAAACCCCGGAGTTGATGCAACTGGAATCTTTGACCAGTATCAGGACGCATTAGACCAGTTTTTAGAGCTTGTAGCTGGGGCGTTAGATGAAACGTTAGCCGGAAATTTACAGTCACAGATTAACGACATTTCAGAGGATTTAAACGCAATAAAAACAGATGATACCGGATGGATAAAACCAACATTAGGAAGCGAATTTAAGTCATATACTGAAAATTGGTACCCAGAATACAGAAAAAAGAATGGAATGGTTGAAGTTCACGGAGCTGTTAGCCCTAAAAACACAATCAATGGAAGTGTGGACGGGCATGTTATTTTTACATTACCAGAAGGATTTAGGCCTAAAATGGCTGTTAATTTATTATGCCAAGGCAGCTATAGGGATGTGTGGCTTTTTACAGTAAGTGATACAAGTGGAGAAGTAACTTTTTCCAGGTACAGAGTAGGAGACACTTATAAAAAAGCTACAAATTCTACATGGCTTCCTTTTCATGTTACTTTTTACGCAGAAAAATAAGGCGGTGATTGATTGGAAACAGCATTGACGATTATAGGCATAGTATCCGGCATAGTGTCTTTGTACTTTTTGATATACAACCCTATGAATAAAAATTCGATTGCACTAAAGGAAAGCGCAATGATGACAGAAGAGAACACTAATGCCCTGAATTCTTTTCGCAAAGAAGTCAAAGAAGAATTACAAGAGATAAAGGCAAGTCAGAAAGAAAGCATTGCGGAAATAAATAAAAAAAAGCACGAATCGCACGAAAAATTATGGAAACATAACGAAATGCAAGATGAAAAAATAGAAGACCATTCTGTTAGGATTAAGATTATTGAGCGTGAGGTGGGAATAAATGGAAAACAAAATTGATGTTACGGTGGAACTTGAACAGACAAAAGCAATGAACCAGATTTTACGGGACACATTAAAAGCAAAGGATAATACAATCAGGCATTTTAAGCATGTTATTATTGCTTTAATTATTTGCTTTTTTGGAACTGTGTGTGTAGGATACGGTGGGTTTATCTGGTACGAATCACAATTTGAATATACGGCAGATTCTTACGAGGAAACAATGACGACTGACGGTGAAAATGCTTATATCAATAACGTAGAAGGCAGCCAATATAATGATAGAGCTACGCATAATGAGGGCAATAAATAATGGCAAAAGCTAGCGTTAAAAAGAAGGTTGTTAAGAAAAGAAAAACGCCAAAAAACAAAGTAAAAACTAAGTGGGTAAAACGATGTAAAAATTGTGGGAAGTTTGTGAAAAAATGACGGAACATTGCAAAATTAAAAGAAAATTAAAGAATGATATAAAGACCTATGCCGATATACTTAATTCTCCTTACATTTCCGACAAAGAAAAAGAACTTATGGATATGATTTACATACAAAAGTATGATTACATGTTTATTGGAGATTATCTTGGCGTGTCGGAAAGCACAGTAAAGAAGCGACATAAAGACTTGATTAAAAAGATAGGAAAAATATTAAAAGCAGGACTATAAAAGCCCTGCTTTTTTATTACGCATAATATTCTGATACATTGTATTCATACTCTTCAACTTCTTCCGGCTCACATCCATTTTCAATTAACCATTGTTTGTACAATTCAACAGCTTCTTCTTCTGTTTCTGCTTCAATATAATCCCCGCAGTAATTATCAAAAATTTCTGTGTAATCTTTTCTGCTTTCTACGTTAAATTTTTTCATCTTAATTCCTCCTTGTTTATTCCCTTTCTGTGATTATATAATAGCACATAGGTCACCAATAGTCAAGACTTTTTAAGACTTTTTAAGACTTTTTAAGACTTTTTAAGACTTTTTATGCTACTTTATTAGACTAACCGCTAAAGCTAAAAGAAATACAATAAAGATAACAGGAGGTGTTATAGATGTTCCAGAATCAAATGAATCAGACAAACCCATATATGGTTGGTATGTCTAATTTTTCGCTAGGTATAAACTGGGTTAATTCTATACAAGAGGTAGAACGATTTGAGCTTCCTCCGGGAGGAATGGCAGTATTTTTTGACAAAGTTACAGACGGCATGATGTACATTAGGACTCGAGATACATACAACATTTATAACACCAAGATTTTTTCGTATACAGAAATACAGCCAAAACAGCCAGAAAGTCCTTACGTTACACGGTCAGAACTGGAAGAAATGTTCCAGAGATTCTTAGGAGGTGCAAACAATGTCACTGTACAGTCAACTAACAGGTCAGAATCCACAGCAAACACAGCAAGTCAATCCGCAGGCACTAGCGAGCGTAAAACGGATGATAAAAACGCTACAGGGCGTAAATAATCCAGAACAGGCAATACAAAACCTTGCGCAGCAGAATCCGCAAATTTCTGGAATTATGCAGATGGCAAACGGCGCAGGAAGTTTAAAAAATCTTTTTTATCAAACCGCAAAACAAAAGGGAATAGACCCCAATACTATCATTTCGCAGTTAAAATGATATATAAGGCTAACACCTTTTATATAAATAATATTATTTAAAAAGGAGGTATTCTATGATGGAAGGAACAGGATTATCCGCTTCTGATGTAGCACTCATCAATCGCGACAACGGCATGGGATGGGGCGACAATTCTTTCGTGTGGATTTTTGCACTTCTTCTGTTAGGCAGCGGAAACTTTGGTTTTGGTGGAAATGGAAGAGCAGTAACAGAGTCTGACTTATGCAACGCCAACAGTTTTTCCGAACTGAAAGGTTCTGTAAGAGACGTTTCTGACCAGATTTCCAGCATGAACGTAGGTCTGACAAAAGGGCTGTGCGATATGGGATATACAACCCTTGCTCAGTTTAATCAAATTGAACAACAGTTGTCAGAATGTTGCTGCCAGAATCTTAGAGCCATTGATAGCGTAAAATTTGATATGGCCAACTATGCAACTGCATCTAACGCTCATGTAACAGAGCAGACACAGAAAATTCTGGACGCTATTTCCGGAAACAGAATGGCAGATATGCAGAATCAGATTAACCAGCTACAGTTACAGTCTGCATTGTGTAATGTAGTAAGATATCCTAACGCTACTACTTACGCAACTACTTGCAATCCGTTTTTCGGAGGTTATTCTTGCGGATGCGGAACTTGCACAAGTATTTAGGCTTCTTTCAGCCGGGCATTTTAGAGGGGCTGATACCCCTCTTTTTTATTATATTGAAAAGGAGATATGAAAAATGAGCGCAGGATTTTTATATTCCGCTAATACAACTGCACAGACACTTGCTATTGGCGGCACAATTAATATGGGTAATGTTATCAGGCGTTTTGGATGCGTAAAGAGAACGTCTACACCATTTGCAACAGTAAACGGCACAAACACAATTCTTTCATCTTGTGGTAAATGCCCAAAGTATTTTGATGTAAATGCTTCTATTACGGCAATCCCTACAGACGCCGGAACAGTAACTGTTACAGCGTTTCAGGATGGCGTAGCAATTCCGGGAGCAACAGCATCTGCAACAGTAGCCGCAGCAGCTACAAGCGTAACGCTTCCAATTACATTTGGTGTTCGCCTTAATTCTGGAGTCACATCATCTAACATTACTTACGTTTTAACAGGTGCGGCTTCCAGCGTGACAAACGTTGCACAGACAGTAGAAGTAGAGTAATGGGCAAAGAAATTGATGCTTTAGGACTGTTTTCTATTCTTTTAGGATACGAGAACCTAATCGAGAATAGAACTCAGTCCACTCAAAACGATGTACAGTCCGCAAACGATAAGCAAGCACAATATTTGCTTTCAGAAATCGACCGCAAATTTAATAAGCAGAACGAAATGCTGAAAAAGATTATAAAAGAATTGGAGGAATCCAAAAATGAGAGAAATCAAAGAAATGACATGCCAGATTAAAGACGAGTTAGAAGGCGCAAAAAATTACGCCAAAATGGCAACGCATTACAAAGAAATGGGTGACACACAGACTGGTAAAATGTACTATGACATGGCAAACGATGAATTAAAACACGCCATGAATATACATGGAATCGTTGTTAAATTGATTGAAGAAAAAAGAAAAACCGTAACGCCCCCACAATACATGCTAGACATGTGGAAAGAAGAGCATGACGAATACCTTGAAGAAACCGCTAAGACTAAATATATGCTTGCAGAGTTCGCAAAATGACGATACATGAGCAATACCACCAGTTAGCAGAAAACTCTCTTAAAAAAGGCAGAGTGGACGCTGAAGCCTATTTGGTAAAAGTGTTGTCTGAAATGGTGATGGAAAAAGAAGCGGATAAAGTACCAGAATCGCAAATAGACGAAAAAATAGATACCATGCAGGATATGTTTGTTTTGTACATGCAAGATAAATCATTTTCCCACCTTTTAGATTTTTTGGAGCAATCAAAACAAATATTGTCCGAAGTGTACCATGACTGCGAAACCAAAGAAAAAAGGGGCGCTTGCAAAAAAATATTTGACGAAATATCTAAAATATGCTAGTATATCTATAGGATGTATTTTATCTGTGTTATTAATAGGCACTGCACTTGATGTGTGGTGTCTTTTTTGCTACAATAAAAACAGGAGGTAAAAACATGAAAATTAGTGATAAGACATATGACACATTAAAATGGGTTGCGCTACTGCTTTTGCCAGCGCTTGGAACTCTTTATTTTGCGTTAGCCGGCATTTGGGGGCTTCCGTATGGAGAGCAGATTGTTGGAACAATCACCGCTGTAGACACTTTTTTGGGCGCAATTTTAAAAATCAGCACGAACACTTATAAGAAAGGAGAATAGCATGTGCGAATTTAAAGAAGGTTATGAGCATGACGCAGGCGTTGAGCCTACACCTGAGGATATCAAAGGAGCAGAAGAGTCTGTAAAAGGAGAAGAATAGCATGGCAAAATATAATGTACATGGAGGACATAACAGAAAAGTTCCCGGAGCATCTGGTTATCTGGATGAAGTGACCGAAGACCGGAAAGTGAAAGACGCAGTGATTAAATATCTCAGGGCTGCTGGTCACACGGTTTATGACTGCACGGACGATGCCGGGACCACGCAGAGCAAAAATCTGGCCAATATCGTAGCAAAATGCAATGCACACACGGTAGATTTGGATATTTCCATCCATTTAAATGCAGGCGGAGGAACGGGATGTGAGGTATACTACACGTCCAGCAAAGGAAAAACATATGCAAGAAAAGTAAGTGCGGCAGTAGCAAGTGCATTAGGAATCAAGGATCGCGGCGCAAAAGAGTCCGATACATTATATGTATTAAATCATACAACAGCGCCGGCTATTTTGGTAGAATGCTGTTTTGTGGACAATAAGACAGATCAAAAGGCTTGGGATATAGATGAATGTGCGAAAGCAATCGTAGAGGCAGTAACTGGCAAGTCTGTACCAGCTACATCTGGAAGTGCAAGTTCTGGCAGTGGGAACAAAACCACAGCCAACACGCCATCTTATAAAGCAGGCAATACCTACACCCTGCAGAGCAACATGGTAGTCCGTACCGGCGCAGGAACCAATTATCGCGCAAAAAAACACAGCGAACTTACGGCAGATGGACAGAAGCACGACAAAGACAGCAACGGATGTTTAGACAAAGGCACTCGTATTACTTGCCAGCAGGTAAAAAAATCCGGAAGCAACATCTGGATTAAATGCCCATCTGGATGGATTGCCGCATATTACAAAGGGAAACAGTATGTAAAATAAACCAATTTGCGTTTTTGCAAATTGCAATTAACTTGAATACAACAAAAAAGACAGAGAAATTAATCTCTGTCTTTTTCTATATAATACAATACGGGAGGAGGAATGTTTCAACATCTAAGACTAATCTAAGACTAATCTAAGACTATTATAACATATTTTTAAAAAATTGCAAAAACTACTTGACTATTGGTGACCGATATGTTATATTATAATCACAGAAAGGGAACGGAGGTAATGAAAATGAAAAAATATAATTTATCAAACATCATGAAAAGAGCATGGGAGCTTGTTAAAAACTTTGACATGAATCGCTCTGAAGCATTAAAAGAAGCATGGTTTGAAGAAAAAATAAAAGTTGAGCTTGTTGGAAGTCCTAAACAAATTGCTTGGGCGTCAGATATTATCAATGATGCAATTGTTACAATTAACCTTAACATGAAAAAAGCAAGCGAAACTGACGATATGAAAAAGTTATTAGGTTTTGACAGTTGGTTAGAAATAAAAGAGCAGGTAATGTCTTTAATTTTTTCAACAAAAGAAGCTAAAACTTTCATTGAGCACAGAAACGTTATCGACCCTGAAAGAATCATAAAGATTCACGACGAAATAGAAATGAAAAAACGCATGTAATTTTTATTGACTATTGGTGACCGATATGTTATAATATATCTATAGAAAGGAGGTAATAAAAATTAAAATTAAAAGAAAGATTTCCACTTGCAAAACAGGTGGAAACGCAAGCAAAAACTCCATAAATTACCGTATATCATTGCCTAAGCCAGTGATAGAAGCAATTGGCGGTGATTATGTAATTATGGAAGTAAAAAAAAATGAAGTTATTTTAAGAAGGAGTGAAACAAATGCACAAAGTTGAAAATTCAATTTTGATTTTATTAGGATTATGGCTTACAAGCTCCGGATTTCCGTTATGGCTTGGAATTTGCGTAGCATTACCAGCAATTTTGTTGAGAGAAGAAAAGGAGGAATAAGATGATAAGTAGCCAAATCGAATACTTGTTTAGCCTTTGCATGAAGTTGCAAGAAAAAAAAGACGGCTATTGTGAAAAAAGGCAAAATGAATATGTAAAAAAACCAACTGTTTTTTTTAATTTTTACGGTCATATTGCAAGGGCAGAAATAGACGTTTACAAAGAAGGCTGGACTCCTGAATTTGACAGAGATGAGCCTTTTAAAAATTTTTCGTTTGAATTAAGCAAGGAAATTGATAAGAATGAATTTGAAAAATGTAAAAATTACTTGCTCGAGTTAATTAAAGAACAGGAGGTCAAAAAATGAAAGCGTATTGGTTTGAGGATGAAAGGCGCTGGGTCAAAGAAGAGGAAGCGCTTGGCGAGGTAGAAAAATATTGCAATGACGCAAGCACAAAAGAAAGCGTTTTTGGTTTTCTTTGGGATATTGTAACAGAAGATTACTGCCTAAAAAAAGAACTTCTTGACGCTTTTTTTGGTAGAGAGCCGGAAGAAGTATCAAAAGAAATTTACGACAGGTGCAATTAAACAAAAGGAGGAATAAAAATGTCTGTATTTGATGAACTTTATTCGGTTGACGTAAACGAACACACAGAAAAAAAGAATAATCTTACTTATCTTTCTTGGTCTTGGGCTTGGGCAGAGGTTATGAGGCTTTATCCATCCGCAAAGTATAAAATCCATATGTTTGACGGAAAACCGTACTTAGACGACAAAAATTTAGGATACATGGTTATGACAACTATGGAAATTGACGGAATTGAGCATACTATGTGGCTGCCTGTTATGGATGGAGCAAATAAAGCCATGAAGTCAGAACCGTATACATACAAAGTAAAAGAGTATGCAAGAGGAAAATGGACAGGCGGATATATTGAAAAAACCGTAGAAACAGCAACGATGTTTGACATCAACACTGCAATTATGCGTTGCCTAGTTAAAAACATCGCAATGTTTGGGCTTGGACTTTATATATACGCCGGAGAGGATTTGCCGCCAGAAAAGCCGAAAACATTAACAAAATTCCATATAAAAACGCTTGAAGAATGCGTTCCAAAACATGGCCAAACAATCGAAAAGGTTTGCGAAGTGTTCAAGATAAAAGATTTGTCTCAGCTTACTATTGACCAGTTTGACGTGCTTATGAGAAATATGGGTGAGCAATAATGAAGTTTACAGGAAAATTGTTACCACCAGTGATAGATTATTCAACGGGGCGTATGACAATATTATTCGCCCCGAAAGAAGATTTTTCACGGGCATACGAGGAATTAAAAGATAAAGACAAGTTAAGCCTTGAAATAAAGCCATACAAAGCGTATAGAAGCCTTGATGCTAACGCTTACTACTGGGTTCTTGTTTCAAAACTTGCAAAACGCCTCGAAACATCTAACGCTGAATTGCACAACATCATGCTACGTCGTTATGGCACGATAGAAATCATAAATAATCAAATTGTTCGGTTGCTTTTAGAAGAATCAGAAGAAACAGACAAAAAAGTAAACCAGTCTGAATACTACCATTTCAAACCGACTGCGCAGGTAAAACAAATGGCAGACGGCAAAATGTACCGCACATACGTGTTAATACGTGGCAGTAGCACGTACAACACGGAAGAAATGGCGAGATTGATAAATGGCCTAATAAGTGAGTGTAAAGACGCAGGCATGTCGGATGCTGAAATTGCAACGCCGAATGAGAAAAGGCTTCTGAAAGAAAAGTACAATGTAAATTTATAGGAGGAATAAATGAGAGAGATATTGTTCAAGGCAAAAAGAACCGACAACGGAGAATGGGTGGAAGGATTGTACTTTAAAGTTCCAAAAGATGAATTTGGAGCCAGAGTCATTTATGAAAACGGAATTCTTCCTAATTATTTGAAACCGCATGATTATTACAGATATTATATAATCCAAAACAATACGGAAGATAATTCAAAGCTTTACGGAACGATAGCAAGTGATTCACACGAGATTGATTTGGAAACTCTTTGTCAGTATGCAGGAATAAAAGACAAAGACGGAAATCGAATATTTGAAAACGATATAGTGCAATACAATCATAGAAAATATCCAGAATTAGAATATCCGCATTCAGAACCAGTCTCTATCAAGCCAACAAAATACAAAAGGAATTATAAAGTAGAGTATGTAAATACAAAATTTACATACGGTCTTAGACTAAGAAATAAATCAATACATTTTCCTATAACCAGAAGTTCGATTGATAATCACGGCGTAAAAATAATTGGAAACACATTTGATAACCCAGAACTTTTGGAGGAATTATGAAAAAACTAACTAGCGTATTTACTGACGATTTGCATCACTGCTATTTTACAGGTTCTCCAAACTGCCACACGCACCATATCTTCCCGGGAAGTAGAAGGAAGTTATCAGAAAAACGAGGTTTTGTGATACCGTTAGCCTACTGCCTCCATGAATTTGGAAAATACAGCGTTCACGAGAATCCAAACAAAGGCCTTGATTTAAAATTAAAGCGGATGGCGCAAAGATATTACGAGAACCATTACGGCAGCAGAGAAGATTTTATAAAAGAGTTTGGCAAAAATTATTTGTAAAGGAGAAATAAAAATGGAAAAGTTAAAATGCGGAAAATATATTGAGTTTGATTTTCATTACGGAACGTTTGTTCTAACAAAAGAAGCAAATGAAATTATGAACAAAGAGAAAAAATGCATACGCTCATATTCTGGCGCAGATGAATGGTGTAACCACATTTTTTGCCAGCTAATAGACCTTTATTCTGGATTAAGCCCATTTAACATGGAGCCCGGAGCATGCGAGCACGAATCTCAAATAAAATATTTTTGGATAAAAAACAGATATGGCGTTGAACATTGGATAAAAAAATATAAAGATAGCGAATGGTTTAAAATAGCGTGCGAAACATTTGAAACTATTTTTGAAAATATTCCGGAGATGTAACCATGATTACAGATTACATACCAACAGGAAGAAAAAATGCGATAACTCGCAAAGAATTATGCCGTATTACTGGATTGTCAGACAGACAGGCACGAGAGCATATCGCTCAGGCGCGCAGAAACACGCCTATAATCAATTTGCAGGACGGTGATGGGTATTTTATACCCAACCCGTCCGACAACGCCGATATGAACCTTTTAAAGCGTTATGTAAGACAAGAAGAAGCAAGGCTAAAAAGTATCGGCTGGAGTTTGAAAGCGGCAAGGAAGACATTGAAAGGAATTGATTTTTTTGAAGTACCACAACAGGAAAGTAACGATTGACGGCATTACTTTCGACAGCAAGAAAGAAGCTAGTCGTTACTGTGAGTTAAAACTGCTACAGCAAGCTGGGGAAATCTCCGACTTGCGCCTACAGGTAAAATACATCTTGATTCCAGCACAGCGTGAACCTGACACAATCGGAAAGCGCGGAGGAATTAAGAAAGGAAAGCTGATAGAGCGTGAGTGTTCCTATATCGCAGATTTTGTGTATCAGGAAAACGGTAAAACGGTTGTAGAAGATACTAAAGGAATGAGAACGAAAGAATATATCATAAAGCGTAAATTAATGCTTTGGGTGCACGGGATTAGAATTAAGGAGGTTTAAAAATGGAAAATAAAAAAAGCATTATAGTGCAAACAAAAGATAATTATTATTTTTGCTATGATTACGGCAGATGTAGCATCGAAAACGACAACAGAGTTGTAAATGTTTTTGATACAATCAACAGAACAATTCATTTGACAGTGCCTTTTGAAAATATTAGCTATATAAAATTCGAATAAAAAAGAAGGGGCTGTAAAAGCCTCTTTTTTTATAAAAAGTATTGATGTTATATATATAATATGTTATAATAATATACAGAAAGGAGATGATATTGTGAATCAAATGCTTTACCTTGACAAAGATTTTGTTGAAAAAGCAAAGAAAAAAGCTAAAGAAAAAGGACTTAGCTTAAGTTCTTATATTAGGATGATTGCTCTTGAAAGATGGAGCAAAGAAGAGAAGGGAGAATAAATGTCCGTAATAAGAGTCCAAAAAACGAAAGATTACACGGTTTTAAGCAATCATCATCTTAAAAACAAAAATCTTTCGTTAAAGTCCAAAGGTCTTTTAAGTGTTATGTTGTCTCTTCCTGATAACTGGGATTATTCAATTAACGGACTTGTTGCTATAAGCAAAGAAGGAAAAACCTCTATCAGGGCAACAATTCAGGAGTTGGAAGAGAATGGATATATTCAGAGAAACCGAACCCATGATGAAAAGGGAAGAATCTCTTATGAGTATATCGTGTACGAAAAACCGTGTACGGAAAACCTGTATACGGATAATCTGTATACGGAAAACCCGCCACAATTAAATACTAAACAATCAAATACTAATAAATTAAATACTAATATAATAATTAATATAGTCGAGTATTTGAACGATCAGGCAGGAACGAGATACAAGCCAACAACAAAAAAAACTCAAACACTGATTAAAGCAAGGCTTAGGGAAGGGTTTACGGTTGATGATTTCAAAACCGTGATAAACAACAAAGTGAAAGAATGGAAGGGAAGTGAGTGGGAAAAGTTTCTAAGACCAGAAACGTTGTTCGGAACAAAATTTGAGAGTTATCTCAATCAAAAAGTAGTTCCAAAGCGTGTTAATAAGAATTATAACATGGAACATCAAAGAGATTATGATTTTGATGACATTGAGAAAAGGCTTATGGAGAAACAGTTGGGATATTAGGAGGATGAATGGAAAGATATTATGTAGGAAAAGGAAATTACGGATATGTAATTAGAGATTCTGAAAAACTTCTTCCGCTTCCGTTTTCTTATATTAGCATACATAATGCTAATCGTGATTGCGAAAAATTTAATAAATTTGGAACTGATGCCATAATGGAAGAATATTACATACATAAAATAGCAGGGAAAGGAAGCGGAATTACTTACAAAAAGTGGAAAGAAGAAAATAAACATCTTTTTGAATAAGGAGGAATAAAAATGAGAAAATGCGAAGGAAAATATTTTGAAAATGAATCAAGTTGATGAATTACGAGATTTTAGCGGCGATTTTAAAGAATACGTTAAAAAGGTCGAGAAAGTAAATAAAACGGCTGTAAAAGCCATCTGTGAAGTTCTGGAGGGACAAAAATGACGAACGGTGAAAAATACGAGGAAGAAATTGTTGAAATTTTAAATTCTGACAAAAAGTCTATGTGTGATGATTTTGTGAAGAAAAAAGTTTTAGCATCATACGGAATGATATGCAATCATGAATGTTCTGGATGCGTCATACTTACAAACATTTGGCTAAGCAAAGAATACAAAGAGCCAGAAGTGGACTGGAGCAAAGTCAAGGTAGATACTCCGATTTTGGTGAAATCAAGCGCAGGAGATGTTTGGTTCGAAAGACATTTTGCAAAATTTGAAGATGAAACAGTTTACGCATGGGATGGCGGACGCACAAGTTTCACGACAGAAGAATGTTCTGGATGGGAAATAGCAAAATTAGCATATGATGAAGATAAGGAGAAATAAATGAAACAATGCATAGAAGTAATTAAGCACATTCGAAGATGGAATTACTGGCGTAAAAACAATTCGAATGGACGGTTTTACAAGATATTAGTTCTTCTGGGGATGGTAAAGTCTCCGACGATGGTAACTGTTTTATTGCCGGAAGAAAGAAACTGAGATTAAAACGGAATCCGTTAAGAAAAGTTAAGGAGGGATAATATGCAGGAATTAGAGAAAGCCCTTGAAATACTTAATAAGCTATCATTCTTCGGCGGTCAGAGAGCTGGAAGAGAACTGTGGAATGAAAAGCCGAGAGAAGTGCAGGATGAGGATATCGCGAGTTTCGACAGGGACATTGAATATCTACGGGACTTTATCCGAAAGTACATGAATGACGGCTGGATATCGGCGAAGAAGAAACCAGCAGAAGATGGATTTTATGTGGCTACTATGAGCGGAATACTTGTGGATCAGAAAGAACCGTTCGTAGGGCTCGCAGAATTTGAGGATGGAGAATGGGTTGACGGAAATGATGTTATCGTGTGGCGTCCTCTTCCAGAGCCGTACCGACCGGAAAAGGAGTGAAGAATGAGTGAGATTGAATTAAAACCGTGTCCATTTTGTGGTGGAGAAGCCTTTTGCTATGTGTCTGGAAGAATAGAACCAGAAATGCCTGATATGTTCTGGGTACGGTGTAAAAAATGTGATGTAGTAACAAAGTCATACACTACAAGGGAAAAAGCAATAAAGAAATGGAACAGAAGGGTAGGCGAACCAAATGAATAATCTAAAAGCAAAAATACATGATGAGTGCTTGGAACATGAAAGCGACATATGGGATTATGTAGAGATGCTGGGCGATCAAAGGGTTAAGAATTATGAGACCGGGGAAATTGAAGATTTAAATTTGATTATTCCGATTTTGAACGGCATTTCTGACGAAGTGGAGAGATATAAGGAGTACATACTAGAGACGTATAACAGGTATATGATACTGAATGGGAAACAGATTGTGTGAAGGGAAAAGAAAGAATGGAATTGACACATTTATCACTTTTCAGCGGAATTGGAGGACTTGATTTAGCTGCTGAATGGGCAGGGATTGAGACAATAGGACAATGTGAATGGGCAGAATATCCGACAAAAGTGTTGGAAAAACACTGGCCAGATACACCACGTTGGAAAGATATAAGGACATTAACAGGAGATGATTTTTATGAGCGAACAGGTAGAAGGACAGTTGACATTATTTCCGGAGGATTCCCGTGCCAACCGCACAGTGTTATCGGAAAAAGGCTTGCTGAAAATGACGAGAGACACTTATGGCCAGAGTTTCTTAGAGTTATCAGAGAAATTAAGCCGAAGTATGTTATTGGAGAAAATGTTAATGGGATATTATCAACAATACATGAGTCCGTATGCGCCGACTTGGAAAAAGAAAACTACGAAGTACGGACGTACAGTATACCGGCTTGCAGTGTCGGAGCGCACCATGAAAGATACAGGGTTTGTATTCTTGGCATCTCCAAGAGCGAGCCAAGATTTCAAGCCAATACGAAAACAAACCCCAAAAGAACACAATGGAAAGTACGGACAAGCATTATGCAGCAGTATTGGAATTATTTGCCCGGAACGTATTGGTCAGTACATAAACCCCCAGTTTGCGGAATGGATGATGGGATTCCCGATTGGATGGGGGGATATACGCAATACAAGCAAAGAATGATGTGCTATGGAAATGCAGTTGTTCCACAGCAGTTTTATCCCGTATTTAAAGCGATTGCTGAAGTTGAAAATGTGTATTTGATATAAATAACAATAAAATATGGGTACAACGACACCACCCCACAGAAGCGGTAATCAGTGCTGGAAAAGGTGTATGCGTTATATGCAGAGAGTGTGGGTGCCGCACAATAAGTCTTGTAGATGGAGCTTCTCAAGGAAAACCATGTGGCGGTGCAATATACAGAGTAATAGAAAAATGGAACAGGAGGGCAGGTGAGCAGGATGAGGTTAAACGGAAGTGATAGAGATGTGCAGGTAATCCAATTTGTACATAACGGGAAAGATTTAAAGTATAGGATTCTCATTCCCGCAAAATACGAAGACACTTCAGATCATAAACCAGGTTGTGAGATTATGAGAATTGATTTTGACGATTTAGAAGAAGTGATGACGTTAATTCATTGTCTTGGTCAATTCGCGCATGAAGTGAGAAATAGAATGGGAGAATGGAGGAGAGAAAGATGAGTGATGATTTAATCAGCAGGAAAGCGGTACTTGATTATTTGAAAGAACAGAATAATAACCTGCTCAAGGAAAAGCAGAAAAATGGATTTGTTGTATCTACAGAAGCATGTAGGGGAATGGAAAGTGCCCTTATCGCATTTAGAAGTTTTATTCTGGCTCAGCCGATGGCCTTCGACAAAGAAAAGGTGATTGAAGAATTAAAAGAACAGATAGAATTGGTATCATACAATCCGATGACGGCTGGAAGATATATTAAAAAAGATCGAGTGATCAAGATTGTTGAGAAAGGCGGTGTGAAGTAATGGCAGGATTTTACTTTATAAACTCTACATGGTGCATTTTAGGACTGTTTGCGCCGATATTTATCGATAGGAGCGGAGAAAATGAAGAAGATAACGTTAGCAAAGCGGAAACAAGCGATAAAAGACTTAGAAGCGGGGATGAAAACAAAGGAAGTTGCTAAAAAGTACGGTGTTACCCCAGAGACGATTCGGAACTGGAAAAAGAAAATACCAGAAAGAGAAATGTTTGTCGAAGAGTCGGAAAGACTAAAAGGCGTAGTCGAGTACATGAATGGAGCAACATTTGAACAAGTAGCTAAAAACCACGGCGTCACAGAAAGCGCTGTTAGATACTGGGTAAAAAAATATGCTCCAAAAGTATACGCACAAAACATGCAAAAGAAAAAACCTTGCATACAGCAAGAAGAAGTTAAGGAGAAAAGAAAAACAAAATTAATTTTTATTAAATGTACCAGTAATAGTGGATATTTTAAACGAAAAATGGTATAATATAGTTGTAACCATTAATAATACTGTTTAGCGTAAGCGTGATACCTAATGTAGTTTATACCACGACAATTAACAATACCTCTCTGTATGGGAGGTATTGTTGGTATATGGAGAAAATATGATTGACATAGAAGGACTTAAAAAAGCAGGAATGACATCAAAAGAAGCCGGATATAGAGCGGCAAAATTTGAAAAAGCACTTAAGGAGGCAAATATGAATTATTGCGAAGAACAACAGCTTGATGCTTTAAGAAAAAAATGAAGAATTAAGATGCGAAATTGAAAAAAGAGAAAAAGATAGAATTACTCTTGAAGATGAAAATAAAAAATTAAAAGAAGAAGTAGATAAAATGAAAGAATATAAAATAAAATGCATTGCATACGAAAAAGTGATAGATACAATAAAAAGAATCTGATTCGATAATAAAATAAATTAAAAGGCGGTGAGAAAGTGAACCAGAATCTTATTCCATTAAATCAAAGGTCGGAAGAAGAAGTAAAAAAGATAACAACAATCGGAGGGAAGGCATCAGGAGAAGCCAGAAGAAAAAAGAAGAACATCAGACAGCTTACCGCCTTGTTAATGGAAAAAGGGATTGATGACATGCAGACAATGAAAGCAGACCCTGAAATAAAGCCGCTGGTTGAAATGATAGGAGACGAGGAAAAGACTCTTTCAGCATTGATGGTAGCGGGGCAGATACGGTCTGCTGTTAGTGGAAACACAAAAGCGTTTGTTGCGTTGTCAGAAATGGAAGAAAAAGGGAGAAAAGAAGAAGATAGAGACCCGTGGACGGTTCCGATTACGGATATAACTGTTGATTTTGTCGAAGTATACAGAACGGTACATGAAGCATTTGAAACCGGGAATGTAAGAGAAATTATATCTAAAGGCGGCCGTGGTTCGATTAAGTCTAATTTCTGGGCGGCGGTTGCGGAAGAAACAATATACAACGACCCGCAGGCTCACGTGGTGTACACAAGACGATATAAAACTGATTTAAGAGGGTCTGTCTATAACCAGTTTATGAAAACGGTTATCAGGCACGGAAAGATAGACGAATGGGAGTTCACAACTTCTCCAATGATGGCAAAATATAAAAAGACAGGGCAGTGCGTAATATTTGTAGGGTGCGACAAACCTATATCACTTAAATCCTACAACCTGTCTTTTGGCTATGTAAAGCTATTGATCCATGAAGAGTGTGACGAAATGGCAGGAGTTGAGCAAATGGACAACGTAGAGGATACATTCTTGCGCTCAGATGTTAACTCTATTGATGTAAAAGTGTTTAACCCGCCAAAGTCTGCTAATAACTTTATGAATGAGTATACTTTGGAGTGTGCCAACAAAGATGGAACAAAGATTTTTCATAGCTATTATTTTAATGTGCCTGTGAAATGGCTAGGACAACGATTCTTTGACCGTGCTGAATGGTTTAAAGAGCATAAACCACGTTACTATGCTAACAACTACATGGGAGAAGTAACAGGAACAGGCGGGGCAATTTTTGAAAATCTTGAAATCAGGACAATTACAGATGATGAAATAAACAGCTTTGGGGAATCAAACTATGGATTGGATTTTGGATTTGAACATCCGCAAGTGTTTACAGAAAGCTATTATGACAGAGAAACCGACATTGTGTATATCATTTGGGAAAAATGGGCGAAAAGGATGCGGCAGTCCAGATTCGCAAGAGAGATAGAAAAATACAAGAATGTCGAGATTATAGCCGATTCGGCACGCCCTGACAACATTAATGATTTTAATGATTGGGGATTCGATGTGATAGGAGCTACAAAACGATGGAAAGGCGGTGGGCGTGACTATGCGTGGGAATGGATGCAGATGCGCAGAAAGATTGTGATTGACCCAGAGAGAACGCCACATTGCGCAAAAGAATTTCAAAAGGCAGAACATGAGCAATTAAGAGATGGTAGTTTCTCCAGCAGATATCCGGATTTAGAAGAAGATTGCATAATGTCCTGCATATATTCTTTGAACCGTGCTATAATGGATGAAAAGACCATGTATGACTATGATGACGATATGGAGGACTACGAAGAGTATGATTAAAAAAATAAGCGTATTAGGGCAAATATATGAGGTTAACACAGCTTGCGATGAATTGAATAAAACTGCAAAAGACGGATTGTGCTATGAATATGACAAAAGGATAGAAGTAAGACCGTCAGAATTTATGCTTAACGACGCCGACTCAAAGGAATTAAAAGAAAAACGATATGAAGAAGTGGTAAGGCATGAATTAGTGCATGCTTTCTTTTCGGAAAGCGGACTTGACAATTATTCTATGGATGAAACACTGGTTAATTGGATTGCTATGCAAATACCAAAGATTAATAAGGCTGTGGATGAAGTAATAAAAGCACACAAAAATGAAGAAATATTAAAGAAATCTCCAGAACAGTATAAAAATAACAAAGAAAAACATAATAATCCCATCTTCTTCGGAGAGCCTCTTGTGATGGATAGAGCTAAAAAAGAAGGAATGAGCGTAGAAATAAAATACGACCCACCACTCCCTACAAGAAACAGCGGAACAAAAAATGGAGACAAGAAAAAGAAGAAAAGAAGATTGATTCCCAAAAACCCAAGTGAAGTTTTTAAAGAAGAAGCTGAAAAGTGGCTAAAAAATAAATTTGGAGTTTAAAAGATGAACAGCATAATAAAAAACATATTTTTGTATGTAGCTAAAAAGCTAGGTCTTGAGCTAGCTGACAAGACATATCAACCGAATGATTTCTTTGACGTTAACCATATCAGCGTCACAGCTACGCTTGCAGAAAGGCTTGCGAACATAACGCTTACAGGAAGCAAGCTGAACGTAGAGGGAACAAACAAACGTGCAGAACTGATAGAAGAAGTAGCTAATCAGATTTATCAAGAGCATCTTAAGAACGCTTGCACGTTTGCTTTAGGTACTGGTTCTGCATTGATTAAGCCAAACACGGATGGCGAGCGTTTCGGGTTTGACATTGTGCAGGAAAATGACTACGCAATCACTGGGAGTATAGGAAACTATATATATGCGGTTTTAATTAAATCCAGTGAGTACGAAACTATGTACAGCAAGTACACGTTGATAGAATCACAGGAAATCAAAGAATCAAACGGTACAAAGTATGTAGAGATTAAATACTCTGCTTTCAAGGACAACAAAGAGTGTCCTATCGCAGAAACCAGATGGAAAGACTATAAAACACAAATTATCCCAAACGTGGATAGATTGCTATTCGGAAGAATCAAATGCCCTACCACAAATAGAAAAGACATCAACAGCCCTAACGGCGTTCCAATAACCTTTGGGCTTGGAGAGGTAGTCAATAACTCAAAAGACAGCTACAGACAGTACAATCAGGAGCGTAAAGACAAAGAGTCATATATCTTTGCCAATAAATCCATATTTAAGAAAGACAGGCAGGGAAAACCTGTACTTCCAACAGGAAAAGAAAGACTATTTATGTCAACGCCTTCTCGTGGCGTGGATGACAGCAATATGATTAACATTTATTCCCCTGAAATCAGGGACACTTCCCTTGACAACGCCATTGAGCGAAACTTCCGTGTTCTTGAATTGATGGCAGGACTTGGAGAAGGGCTTCTGTCTAAGTCTACGCTAACATATACCAATATGGACGAGGTTAGAGCCATGAAGCAGGCTACATATTCATTTATGGATACGTTTAGAGAGTCCATAGACGCTTGTATAGAGGACGTTTTATATGCAGTCGATGTAATTGCCAATTACAACAATATGACGCCACAGGGAGAATATAAAGCATATATAGACTGGTCTGACGAATACATGTCAAGCGTAAGCGAACGATTTAACCAGTATATGCAAGCAGAGAACGCTGGATGGATTGAAGCAGCAGAAGGAAGAGCAATGTTGATGAACGAGGACATTGACGAGGCCAGAGAAGCGATTGAGAAGATTAAAGGCGAGGAAGATAAGACGATGGATGAAACCTTTAATAAAATGAATCCAGAACAGGGAGAAGACAATCCAGAAGAAGAGAAGGAGGAAGAAGAAAATGCGGTTTCTTGATTTTAAAGTAAACGGTCAAGTACTACAAAAAACAGGAGATTTCAGCAACTTAGTAGCAGGGACAAGCGGCTATCTTTTCGCGCGGTTTTCTTTCTCTTCCGAATGGAACGGAACAGTCAAGGTTGCGGAGTTCAAGGGAATCCCGGTGTTATTAAACAATAACGTGTGTCAGATTCCAGAAGAAGCACTAAAATACAGTAATATTGATGTAAACGTAGAAGGGCGCAGAGGAATGTGCAAAATCACAACGAACGGCGTAGAGATTACGCAGGCGGGAGGCATAAATGGATAAAGAAGAATTGTTTGCGATGGCACAGGCAGATGTATACGCAGAGGAAACGGAAGTCTGTACGATCGACAACGACCTGCGAACTATCACGATTCCTTCCGGTCTCCAGACTGTCGGAGTGGAATCGGACG
>ERZ1090864.235-NODE-235-length-30941-cov-7.453506_pt1 | contig 30941 bp, 29 predicted proteins | sample MGYA00478479_ERZ1090864 | MGnify/ENA primary metagenome ERZ1090864 (study PRJEB33644, sample SAMEA5815743) | chicken gut metagenome | biome: Chicken; feature: Gastrointestinal Tract; material: Caecum | place: Ireland | collected 2019-01-01 | study: A study of the...
TCATTGTATAATCTCCAATCTTTTGTACTAAAATTTATATGAGTTCTTTCTTATTAAATGCATTCACGCATTCTGCAACAAACTACATTATACGACACGGATTTTGAAAAAACAATTGTTATTATTATGCGCGTTTTGAAAATAATTCCTGTTATTATGGATATTTTATATAAAGATGAGGTTAAACCTCTGAAAAGGAAAAACATCTATTTGACAAACAAAAAGCCGGACGTTACAATTGTATCGATTGTTATCATTTTGAATTCCATATGTAAGGAGAAGGATCGATTTGAACTGGCTGGACAAATTAGAGAGGAAACTGGGACGTTTTGCAATACCGAACCTGACAGTCTATCTTCTGGCAGGCTATGTCATAGGATTCGGCGTGATGTATCTGATGCCTGAACTGCTGGGCTGGATCACCCTGGAACCGATGCTGATCGTAAGAGGGCAGGTGTGGAGACTCATTTCGTGGGTGCTCGTCCCGCCGACAACGAGACCGATATCGCTCCTGTTCCTTGTGCTCCTGTATTATTCGCTGGGAACAGCACTTGAGCGCACCTGGGGGACATTCCGATATAATGTATATATTTTTTCCGGGCTGCTCTTTACCGTGCTTGGCGTGTTTATCCTCTATGCGGTATACTTTTTCGGCTTTCATATAGAGCTGCCGCTTTCTATGGCGGGAATGGTCAGCACGAATTATATCACCATGTCCATTTTCCTGGCGTTTGCTGCGATCTACCCGGAGATGGAAGTATATCTGTATTTTATCCTGCCCATCAAGATGAAGTGGATGGCGCTCGTATATGCAGCGATGGCGCTGTACTACTTTATCCGCGGTGGAGTCGTTACCCGTGTGGCGATCGCTGCCTCGCTTTTGAACTTTGTGATCTTCTTCCTGTCCTCGCGGAATATGAGGAGATTTTCTCCGAAGGAGAGGGCGCGCAAGGCAAAATTCAAACGGCAGTCAGCCCCTCATATGCACTATTCCAACGGGGCGAAACACCGCTGCGCAGTGTGCGGGAGGACTGAGCTTGACGATCCGTGCCTGGAGTTCCGTTTCTGCTCGAAATGCAACGGGAATTACGAATACTGCCAGGATCATCTGTTCACGCACGAGCATGTGAAATAACCGGATGGACAGACGGAAAATCTGCATAGTTGATAAAGCAGACGCAATACGCATCTGCTTTTATATATTTATTATTTTGAAAAGGAGAGTATCAGGATTAATGAAAAAGACAAAAGTTGTTTGCACCATGGGACCTAACACGAATGACAGAGAGCTTATGAGGAAGCTGATCGAGAACGGCATGGACGTGGCACGTTTTAATTTTTCGCACGGCGACCACGAAGAGCAGAAAGGCAGGATGGACCTGCTCAAAGAGCTGAGGGCTGAGCTTCATACGAATACTGCGATCCTTCTTGACACAAAAGGACCGGAGATCCGCACCGGCGTGCTCAAAGACGGAAAGAAGATCACCCTGGAAACAGGAGCTCAGTTTACACTGACTGTGGACGAGATCGTGGGAGACCAGGACAGGGTGTCCATCACTTATGACGGGCTCGTGCAGGATGTGGATCCGGGCAAGCTGATCCTGATCGACGATGGTCTGATCGGTCTGAAAGTCATCTCCAAGACAGAGAGAGACATTGTCTGTGAAGTCGTCAACGGCGGTGAGCTGGGAGAGAAGAAGGGCGTGAATGTGCCGAACGTGGCAGTGCGCCTTCCTGCGATCACAGAGAAGGACAAGGATGATATCCGTTTCGGCGTGGAGCAGGGGATCGACTTTATCGCTGCATCTTTTGTGAGAAATGCGGAATGCGTACTTGAGATCAAGGCGTATTTGAAAGAACTGGGCGCTCCGTTCATCCCGATCATCGCGAAGATCGAGAATGCGGAAGGGATCAAAAATATCGATGAGATCATCCGCGCGGCGGACGGCATCATGGTTGCCCGCGGCGACCTGGGCGTGGAGATCCCGGCTGAGGAAGTGCCTTACCTGCAGAAAATGCTGATCCAGAAGTGCAACAGCAACTTTAAGACCGTTATCACTGCTACACAGATGCTGGATTCCATGATGCGCAACCCGCGCCCGACGAGAGCGGAAGTGACGGACGTTGCCAATGCGGTGTATGACGGCACAGATGCGGTGATGCTCTCCGGAGAGACAGCACAGGGAAAATATCCGCTGGAAGCGCTCCAGATGATGGTGCATATCATCGAGAGTACGGAGCAGCATCTGGATTATGAAACAATGCTGGACAAGACAGGCGGTCATCTGAAGAGAGGGCTGGACAGTGCGGTCGGTTATTCTTCCGTGCTGGCTGCTTCGAACCTGAATGCGAAATGCATCATCACACCGTCTGTCTCAGGAGCTACTACGAGAGTAGTATCCAACCTGAGGCCGAGACAGCTCATCCTCGGGGTTACTCCGAATGAGAGGACATTAAGAAGAATGTCCATCTACTGGGGCGTAGTACCGATCAAGTCCAGAGAGTTCAATACCACAGACGATATCTGTGACGGAGCGATCGAGCTGGCAAAAGTGAAACAGTATGTGGAGACAGGAGATGTCGTGGTGCTCACAGCGGGCATCCCGTCCCCGAATGTGAAGCAGGAGCGCAGCGCGGCCAGCAATATGATGAGGATCGCGACAGTAGAGTAAGTCAGGAAGATGATCAGGATACGAGAAGGAGAAGAGAAAAATGAACAAAAGACCGTTTGTGACAAAGGAACAGATCGAGGAGATCGTAAAAACATATCCCACACCGTTCCATCTTTATGATGAGAAGGGGATCAGAGAGAATGTAAAAGCATTAAAGGAAGCATTTGCATGGAATGAGGGGTATAAGGAGTATTTCGCGGTCAAGGCAACGCCCAATCCGTTCCTGATCCAGATCCTGAAGGAGTATGGCTGCGGCTGCGACTGTTCTTCCTATACGGAACTTATGCTTTCTGACGCTATGGATATCAGGGGGGAGGACATCATGTTCTCATCCAATGACACGCCGGCCGAGGATTTTGCCCTTGCGGCAAAGCTGGGCGCGATCATCAACCTGGATGACATCACCCATATTGATTTCCTTGAGAAGACGATCGGGTATATCCCGGAGACGATCAGCTGCCGCTACAATCCGGGCGGGCTGTTCAAGATCAGCAATGACATCATGGACAACCCGGGAGATGCAAAATACGGGATGACCACGGAGCAGATCCTGGAAGCATACAAGATCTTAAAGAGCAAGGGCGCGAAAGAGTTCGGGCTCCACGCATTCCTTGCCAGCAATACAGTGACCAATGACTACTACCCGATGCTCGCGAAGGTGCTCTTCGAGCAGGCGGTGCGCCTGTCAAAAGAGGCCGGAGTGCACATTAAGTTCATCAATCTTTCCGGCGGGATCGGGATCCCGTACCGGCCGGATCAGGAGCCGAACGATATCCGTGCCATCGGTGAGGGAGTCAGGAAAGTGTACGAGGAAGTGCTCGTCCCGGCGGGGATGGGCGACGTGGCGATCTACACGGAGCTGGGCAGATACATGATGGGGCCTTACGGCTGCCTTGTGACAAAAGCCATCCACGAGAAACATACCCACAAGGATTACATCGGCGTGGACGCCTGTGCGGTCAACCTGATGCGCCCGGCGATGTATGGGGCATATCACCACATCACAGTGCTCGGCAAAGAGAACGCTCCCTGCGACCACAAATATGATGTGACCGGATCCCTGTGTGAGAATAATGATAAGTTCGCCATTGACCGGATGCTCCCGGAAATCGAGATCGGCGATTACCTTGTGATCCATGACACAGGCGCGCACGGGTTTGCCATGGGTTACAATTATAACGGCAAGCTGAAATCAGCGGAGCTTCTCCTGAAAGAGGACGGCAGTGTGCAGCTGATCCGCCGTGCGGAGAAACCGTCGGATTATTTCGCTACATTCGACTGCTTTGAGATCGGGAAGAAGCTGCTTGGAAAGTAGAAAAATGTTGCAATGAGATATTACTGGTGATATAATAAAATCCGGCTTCCATAAGAAGCCGGACGTGCCGCTGTGGCGGAATTGGCAGACGCACTTGACTCAAAATCAAGCGGGAAACCGTGCCGGTTCGAGTCCGGCCAGCGGCATTTACAGGTTTGGCTCTCCAGCTTTTCGGCTGGGGAGCCTTTTTTCATATATGTATAACCGGCTTGGTTTATGTTTAAGGATCGTAATATCTGAATGGAGGGAAAGTACATGTTTCAGGGAAAACAGTTGTGGTCACAGGCGGGGCCCAGGGGATCGGAAAGTGTATTGCAGATGAATTCCGCAGGAACGGGGCGCGTGGGCAATCCAATGGGGATCGCCAACATGGTGCTGTACCTTTGCTCGGATAAGGCGGGATTCATTACCGGGGAGAATATCTGTATTGACGGCGGGATGACCCGGCAGATGATCTACCACGGGGATTTTGGATGGTCACTGGAAGGGTGAGACGGACAGAAGAAACCGGAGAATGGGGAATCTGGTAAATTTTGTATATAATGTATACATGTATACATGCGATGAGAACTTGTGCTTGCCATTTTTGACAGAAAATGTTATGGTTAAATCGTATCAGTATCTATATCCATAAATAATTAATAAGGTCAAGGAGGGAAGTAAACAGGTGATAAAAAGAAACGAATTACTGATATGCGCGCTCGCTATGTCCATGGTATTTACAATGATGCCGGGGATGACGAGTAAAGCAGCCGGGGCTGAGGGGGAGACAGAAGCCGCGGTATCAGACATTCAGGACGAGAACAGCCAGCGTCTTGAAGAGGTTACGGCAATGGATGAGGACGGAGCTATCCGTGAGATCGCTGATGTGGACGGTACAGTCGATGAGGCGGACGGGGCAGATGGGATCGCGTTGTTCGCAATGCGTTCTTCCAGTCCCCAGGTAGTGAATTTTAATACAAAAGGAAATGCTGTGACTAATTATACAGATGAGGACACCGGGAGCTCAGGGTACACAAACGGAGCTTATGGCGCGGATGCGGCATATCTGGGCATGACTTCTGATGGAAAGATCCGCTTCATGCTCTCCGGGGTGACCGGGACGGTCAGTGCATCTGATGTTCAGCTCGTAGATTACAGCTCTGTGGCAGATCATGTAAGTTACTATACAGTATCATCAGGAAAACTGATCCACTATATCTCTCAGGATCTGGAAAAAGCGCCCACATCTGCTGTGAACAACGGCACTGCGCCGTCTTATTTAAGTGAAGGCGTGAAATACTACAGTTACGACGGGCATTATTTTTATACAGATTACAGTGTAATGCTCACGGATTATCAGAGCGGGGCGGACGGAGCGTCAGCTGTGAATGCGGGCAGTCCGTTCAGCAATTATTTTCAGTTCCTGGATATGAATCTTTCCACAGGCTACAGCGGGGACGAGCTTGACAGCATCCTGAACGCAGCAATGGCAAATGCCGGCGTGGACCAGGCTGCTTCTAAGCTGACAGGAACAGGAAACAGTTTTGTGAAATACCAAAATACATATTCTGTAAATGCACTGCTGTCCCTCGGGATCGCGATCAATGAGAGCGCATGGGGAACGAGCAGCATCTGCCTGACAAAGAATAACATTTTCGGACTCAATGCAGTAGACAGTTCGCCGGATGATGCATATGCATTTCCGAGTATTGACGGCTGTATCCGTGAATTTATGGATTACCAGATGGCAAATGCTTATCTGAAGGACGGACAGTGGTCCAATCATGGGGAATATCTTGGCAATAAAGGCGGGGGGATCAATGTGAGCTATGCTTCTGATCCATACTGGGGAGAGAAGGCAGCAGCACATGCCTGGAACCTTGATACGCTCGGCGGCGGCAGAGATTATCTCAGCGGGACCGGCGGAGCAGAGGATCCGGTGACACCGCCGCCAACGACGGAGGAACCGACAACACCGCCTCCGACGACAGAGGAACCGACAACACCGCCGCCAACGACGGAGGAACCGACAACACCGCCTCCGACGACTACAGGGGAACCGACGACACTGCCGCCAACGACAGAAGAAACGACACCACTGCCGTCGACAGACGGGACGGTGACGGGATCGCCGTCGGATGAAACAGTGACAGTGACGGAACCGCCGGCAAATGAAACAGTGACGGCTGCGCCGCAGACTGGGTCGGAGCCCTCTGACGAAACAGCGGAAACGACAGCGGAACCAAAAGCGGAACCGGCAGGGGTACAGACACAGCCGGCTAACAGCGCCGTGACGATAACGCCGAAGGCGGAGACGCAGCCGACAGACACTGCGGTCAGATCTCCGAAGACCGGTGATGCGGCAGATGCAGCACTGTGGATCGCACTGGCCGGAGTGTCAGGCGTGCTGCTGATCACTGCGTTGTCAGTGAATACAGCGAAGAAAAGGATAAAATAAGCATATGGTGTATGCCATATGCGTGGAACTGATCAACATATTATGAATTTAGATACATGATATCAAGGCTGCTGCCCTGCGGATGGATAACCGCAGAGCAGCAGCCTTTTCAGTACAGAAAATATACAGAAAGACCCGATTGGGAAGTGTTTAAAGGAACATCCCGCAGAGATCGGAAAAACTGCGGATCCTCCTCTCTGCATCCGGCACATCGCCGAAGCCGTATTCCGCGAAGATGAACGGGATCCCAGCCTCCCGGCAGGCGTCGGCATCACCCTGGGTATCGCCCACATATACCGGGTCTTTGAGCCCGTTCCTATCCATCAGCATACGGAGAGTCTGGCCTTTGGGCACCTGAGTCTCCCCAAAGCAGAGGTGGTCCCTGATATAGGACTCAAGACCGCCGCTCCTGACCGTTACTTCGATATATCCGCACTGGCAGTTGCTCACGATAAAGAGCGGGTACTTTTCAGCAAGTTTTTTGATCGTCTCGATGACACCGTTATAAAAAATGCCCGGGTGATCTTCCAGATAAAGATTCTCCTGTTCCATGCAGATCGTGAGGAGACGTTCTTTCTCCTCTTCCGGCATGCCGGGGAAAAGGATATTCCCGATCTCGGTCATTGTCTTCCCGAAAAGGCCGCTTAAGGTCCCGGCATCGATCGTGAGATCCAGGGAAGAGTTCTCGCGGATCGCCTGATTCCAGGAAGCTGCCACGGGATCTGTGGAGTCCCACAGCGTGCCGTCTATATCAAAAATAATTCCGTCCATAGTCTGGTCACTCCTTTTACTGAATATAAGATTTCTGGATACAAGCCATGATGAGCAGATAAGAAGCAAGCTTTCTGCCGCATTATAATACCACAAAATCATCCTTTTAAAAAGAAGGTTTTTAGTGTATACTTTAGTAAGCTATGCGTTGTGCCGACGGCGGCGGGAATCCGGCTGGCCGACGGCTGCTATGGACGGAGGAAGATTTTGATGAGAGAAAAGATCGTACTGATAGACGGGCACAGTATCTTAAACCGTGCTTTTTACGGGGTCCCGGACCTGACGAACTCGGAAGGGCTGCACACGAACGCAGTCTACGGATTTTTGAATATCATGTTCAAGATCCTGGATGAAGAGAAGCCGGAGTACCTGACTGTCACATTTGACGTGCACGCGCCGACGTTCCGGCATGAGATGTATGCAGACTATAAAGGGACGAGAAAGCCTATGGCGGAAGAGCTGCGGCAGCAGGTGCCTGTGATCAAGGATGTGCTGCGGGCCATGGATATCGAGATCATCGAGCAGGCGGGCCTTGAGGCGGACGACCTGCTGGGGACGATCTCCTGCATGTGTGAAGCCAAAGGCATGGATGTGTCTATCATTTCAGGAGACAGGGATACACTGCAGCTTGCCACAGAGCATGTGAAGATCCGCATCCCAAAGACAAAGCAGGGAAAGACGGAAGTGGAAGATTACAATGCTGCGGATGTAAAGGAGAGGTACGGCGTCACTCCGAAAGAATTTATCGATGTGAAGGCGCTGATGGGCGATGCCTCCGACAATATCCCCGGTGTGCCTGGGGTGGGGGAGAAGACGGCGACAAAGATCATACAGGACTATCAGACTATTGAAAATGCATACGAGCATGCAGATGAGCTGAAGCCGCCCCGCGCCAGCAAAAATCTGAAAGAGTACTGGGAGCAGGCGAAGATGAGCAAGGTGCTGGCTACCATCAACACTCATGCGGATATTGAGTTTGATATTGAAAAGGCGCGCCACGGAAATCCATATACAAAGGAAGCGCATGAACTTTTCAAGCGCCTGCAGTTTAAGAACATGCTGAGCCGATTTGATGTCGAGGCGTCTGCAAATGAGATAGAAAAAGCGTTCCGCGAAGTGACAGATAAGGAAGAGATCCGGAAGATCTTTGCGGAAGCGGCAAAAGCCGGTCGGGCAGGCGCGGCTGTCTCAAAAGATCCCGGGAATGTGCTGCCCCTGTTTGCTCATCCGTCCGGTTTCGGAAGAATCGCCATTGCCTATGGGAAGGACAAGATCTGTTCGATCCCGTGCGGTATGGATACGGACATGGATTTTCTGTTTTCTGAGCTCTCTGAGCTTGCGGGAAAGGTGGAATGCTTTGCCATGTGCGGCCTGAAAGAGTACCTTTCCTATCTTCCGGGGGCAAAGAAGGAAAACAGCTTTGACGTGATCGTGGCAGCATATCTGCTGAATCCGCTGAAAAGTGACTATGATTATGAAGATGTGGCAAGAGAACAGTTAAATCTTCTGATCGATGAAAAGGCAGATGATGCGGCAAAGGCCTGCTATGAGGCATATACCGCTTATGCGGCAGCGCCCATCCTGGAGGAGAAGCTCAGGGAGCAGGAGATGGACCGGCTGTTCTTTGATATTGAGATGCCTCTGGTGTTTACTCTGTTTGATATGGAACAGGCAGGTGTTAAGGTAGAGGCGGAAGCGCTGAAGGTTTACGGCGATCAGCTGGGGAGCCGGATCGTGGAACTGGAAAAGGAAATCTATGGACTGGCGGGCGAAGAGTTTAATATCAATTCACCGAAGCAGCTCGGTGTGATCCTCTTTGAGAAGCTGGGCATGCCCCATGCGAAAAAGACGAAGACAGGATACTCTACGGCTGCGGATGTGCTGGACAAACTGGCGCCGGATCATCCGATCGTGGCGAAGATCCTGGAGTACCGCCAGCTTACAAAGCTGAAATCAACCTATGCGGACGGGCTGGCAGTATATATAGGAAAAGACGGGCGCATCCACGGGAAATTTAACCAGACGGTCACAGCGACCGGACGTCTGAGCAGTACGGAACCGAACCTGCAGAATATCCCGGTGCGCATGGAGCTGGGAAGGCTGATCCGCAAGGTCTTTGTGCCGAAAGAAGGATGTGTGTTTGTGGATGCGGACTACTCCCAGATCGAGCTGAGGATCCTGGCGCACTGCTCCGGCGATGAGCAGCTGATCCAGGCATACAGAGAGGCAAGGGATATCCACAGGATGACCGCGTCCCAGGTATTCCACACGCCTTTTGATGAGGTGACAGACCTTCAGCGGCGAAATGCCAAGGCGGTGAATTTCGGCATTGTGTACGGGATCAGCTCCTTCGGCCTGAGCCAGGACCTGAGCATAACCAGAAAAGAGGCTGCTCAGTATATCGAGCATTATTTTGAAACTTATCCGGGCATTAAGAAGTTTCTTGACGATTCGGTCGCGCATGCAAAGGAAAAAGGATACGCAGTGACTCTGTTCGGGAGAAGAAGACCGGTTCCGGAGCTGAAATCCAGCAATTTTATGCAGAGGAATTTCGGGGAGAGGGTAGCCATGAACGCGCCGATCCAGGGAACTGCGGCTGACATCATCAAGATCGCCATGATCGGCGTCAACGAGGAGCTGAAAAAACGGAATATGAAATCCCGCCTGATCCTTCAGGTGCATGATGAGCTTCTGATCGAGGCGGAAGGGTCGGAAGTGGACGAGGTGAAAGCAATCCTGAAGGACAAGATGGAGAACGCTGCGGATCTGTCTGTGCCCCTGATCGCAGACATGCATACAGGAAAGAACTGGTATGAGGCCAAATGACAGGGACGAGCAGTGAGGATATGGCAGGAGCAGTAAGGAGAGCAGAAAGGTGAAGGTTCTTGGTATTACCGGCGGGGTAGGCTCCGGCAAGAGCGAAGTGCTCCGCTGGCTGAAAGAGGCATATGGAGCTTATGTGTGCCAGATGGATGAGACGGCAAAAGAGCTCCAGAAGAAAGGGACTGACTGTTTCCGGCGGATCAGAGAACGTTTCGGCAGCCGCGTGGTCGGCAGGGACGGGGAACTGGACCGGGCGGAGCTTTCCCGGATCGTTTTTTCTGACGAGGAAGAACTTGAGGCGCTGAACGAGATCGTCCATCCGGCGGTGATGCGCCGGGTAAAAGAAGATATCGCGCAGAGAGCGGCGGAGGGCGTGAGCCTCTATGTGGTAGAAGCGGCGCTCCTCCCGGATGCGGGGAAGGAGCTGTGCGATGAACTGTGGTATATTTATACGGAAGAAAGTGTGCGCCGGGAGCGGCTGAAAGCTTCCCGGGGGTATACGGATGAAAGGATCACGCAGATGATCGCTTCACAGCCGGGGGAGGAGAGGTTCCGCTCGGTGTGCACTGCTGTCATAGACAACAGCGGGGATTTTGAAGATACAAAGAGACAAATAGGAGAGAGATTAGGATTATGAGAATGTGCAGCATTGCCAGCGGCAGCAGCGGCAACTGTATCTATGTGGGGAGCGATGATACGCACCTGCTCGTAGATACAGGGATCAGCAAAAAAAGAATAGAGGAAGGCCTGAAAAAGCTGGAGATCAAAGGGGAGGAATTAAGCGGGATCCTGATCACGCACGAACACTCGGACCATATCCAGGGGCTGGGCGTGTTCAGCAGGAAATATGAGATCCCGGTGTACGCCACTCCGGGCACGATCGAAGGGATATTAAGTTATTCGGGACTGGGGAAGATGCCGGAAGGACTCCTTCATCCGATACATACAGACGAGCCGTTTACTCTCGGAGATGTGACTATCGATCCGTTCGCCATTTCCCATGATGCAAATGAGCCGTCCGGATACCGCCTGGAATGTGGCGGAAAAGCGGTAGCAGTGGCAACGGACCTGGGTAAATATGACGGGTATACAGTGAGCCATCTGAAGGACCTGGACGCGGTGCTGCTGGAAGCGAACCACGATATCCATATGCTGGAAGTGGGCGGGTATCCCTACTATTTAAAACAGCGTATCCTGGGGGATAAGGGGCACCTGTCAAATGAATTGTCAGGGCGTCTGCTTTGTGATATACTACATGATAATCTGAAGCACATTGTCCTCGGACATTTAAGCAAAGAGAATAATTATGCGAAACTAGCATATGAAACGGTGAAGCTGGAGGTGACTCTCGGCGACAATGATTACCGCGGCGAGGACCTGGATATGTTCGTCGCCAGCAGAGATACCGTTTCCGATATCATCATGGTCTGATCAGGGAGGATAAGAAAAATGAAGAAATGTATAGTGACAGTACTCGGTAAGGATACAGTTGGGATCGTGGCAAAGGTGTGCACGTATCTTGCGGAAAATGAGATCAATATCCTGGATATCTCTCAGACGATCATCCAGGGATACTTCAATATGATGGTGATCACAGATGTGACAAATCTGAAAAAAGACTTTACGGTCCTGTGCGATGAGATGGCGAAGCTGGGAGAGGAGATCGGTGTGAATATCCGCTGCCAGAGAGAAGAGATCTTTGAAAAAATGCACAGATTATAAAAATCAGGCAGCAGGCACAGACTGGAATAGATGGAGATTGTGAGGATACAGATATGATCAATATGTACGAAGTGTCAGAGACAAATAAGATGATCGAGCATGAGAACCTGGATGTGAGGACGATCACACTGGGGATCAGTCTTCTCGACTGTATCGACTCTGACTTAAATGAACTGAACCGCAAGATTTATGAAAAGATCACGAAGACAGCAGAAAACCTGGTATCTGTGGGACAGGATATCGAGACGGAATTCGGGATCCCGATCGTGAACAAGAGGATCTCAGTCACTCCGATCGCCCTTGTAGGCGCGGCGGCGTGCAGGACGCCGGAAGATTTTGTGACAGTGGCGAAGACGCTGGACCGGGCAGCAGAGACTGTGGGCGTGAACTTTATCGGCGGTTATTCCGCGCTGGTGTCCAAGAGTATGACAAAGAGCGAGGAAAACCTGATCCGCTCGATCCCGCAGGCACTTGCGGAGACAGAGCGCATCTGCAGTTCTGTAAATGTGGGATCCACAAAGACCGGGATCAATATGGACGCTGTACGGCTCTGCGGGGAAATGGTAAAAGCTACTGCAGAGGCGACAAAAGAGAGGGATTCACTTGGATGCGCGAAGCTGGTGATCTTCTGCAATGCCCCGGATGACAATCCGTTCATGGCGGGCGCCTTCCTCGGCGTGACGGAGGGAGACGCGGTGATCAATGTAGGAGTCAGCGGTCCGGGAGTTGTAAAAAAAGCTCTGGAAAAGGTGCGCGGCAAAGGGTTTGAGGAACTGTGCGAGACCATCAAGAAGACTGCGTTCAAGGTGACCCGTGTGGGACAGCTCGTGGCAGGGGAGGCTTCCCAGCGCCTGGGGATCCCGTTCGGCATCGTGGACCTGTCCCTTGCGCCGACCCCGGCAGTGGGCGACAGCGTGGCGGAGATCCTGGAGGAGATCGGTCTGGAGAGAGTGGGCGCCCCGGGTACCACGGCAGCCCTTGCGATGTTAAACGACCAGGTAAAGAAAGGCGGCGTCATGGCTTCTTCTTACGTGGGCGGCTTAAGTGGCGCGTTTATCCCGGTCAGCGAGGACCAGGGCATGATCGATGCGGTGCACGCAGGCTCCCTGACACTGGAAAAGCTCGAGGCAATGACCTGCGTCTGCTCGGTGGGACTTGATATGATCGCGATCCCCGGAAAGACAAGCGCAGCTACGATCTCGGGGATCATTGCGGATGAGATGGCGATCGGAATGGTAAACCAGAAGACAACGGCAGTGCGCCTCATCCCGGTGATCGGAAAAGACGTGGGAGATATGGCGGAATTCGGCGGGCTTCTGGGCTACGCGCCGATCATGCCGGTCAATGAATTCGGCTGCGAGGCATTTATCAGCAGAAAGGGAAGGATCCCGGCGCCGATTCACAGCTTTAAGAACTAAAACAGACTTGCAATAAAACACAGAAAATCTGACACCGCCGCGGCAGGCGGCAGAAACGGAGAAGAAGATGACGAAGCCATCAAAAACAGCGATCGTTACAGACAGTAACAGCGGGATCACGCAGGACAGAGGCAGAGAGCTGGGGGTTTATGTTCTTCCCATGCCGTTCTTTATTGACGGGGAATTGTTTCTGGAAGATATTACACTGACTCAGGAGCAGTTTTATGAGAAGCTGGGGGCGGATTCGGATATTTCCACATCACAGCCTTCACCTGGCAGTGTGATGGAGCTCTGGGAAAACGTACTCAAAGAGTACGATGAGATCGTCTGCATCCCCATGTCCAGCGGACTTTCAAGCACGTGCTTTACAGCAATGTCCATTGCGGCAGAGTATAAAGGAAGGGTCCAGGTCGTGGACAATCAGAGGATCTCAGTTACACAGGAGCAGTCCGTATATGACGCGATGAAACTCAGGGACCAGGGAATGTCCGCGGCACAGATCAAAGAGATCCTGGAGCGGGAAAAACTCCAGGCGAGTATTTATATCACGGTCGATACGCTGAAATATCTGAAAAAAGGCGGGAGGGTCACACCGGCGGCAGCAGCGATAGGTACAGTGCTCAATTTAAAGCCCGTACTCCAGATCCAGGGAGAGAAGCTGGACGCCTTCGCCAAAGTAAGAGGCTGGAAGGCCGCGAAGAAGACCATGCTGAATGCCATTGAGAAGGATCTGAACGAACGCTTCGCGGATGTAAAGGACGATATGGTCCTGGGAATGGCATACACATGTACAAAAGAAGAGGCCGGCGAGTGGAAAAAGGAGATAGCGGAGCGCTTCCCGGGCTATGAGATCCTGGAAGGACCGCTGTCGCTGAGCGTGGCGTGCCATATCGGACCAGGGGCAATGGCAGTGACGTGTATGAAGGGGGTGTAAATCTGTATTTGTGGGGAGTCTCCCCCACAAATACAGATTTCATTAACCGATGCCCCCGAAAAATATCCCGAGTATATACACGAGCACTGCCACTCCGCAGAACACGTATTTTGTCATTGGCTCAAACCATTTCCCGAGAGTGCGGTTCCTGCCGAGCTGTACAGCGTTGCGGGCGAATGTGCTGCCGCATACCCAGAACATTGTGATCCCGGCGAGGAGTGCGCCGAGGGGGATCACATAGATGGAGATACTGTCCATCCAGGGACTTAAGAGTCTGCCTTCCACAAAGATGCCTGCGGCTGCAGTCACAGCGCCGACTGCAGCGATGGCGGCTTTTCTTGACCAGCCGAGCCGTTTCTGGAGCGCTTCCACAGGGCTTTCCAGAAGGTTGATCAGAGAGGTCACCCCGGCGAAGAATACAGCGAGGAAGAACAGGATGGCAAATACCTGTCCGAAAGGGATGCTCCGGATCACGGCGGGGATGGTGATGAAAAGCAGCCCGGGGCCGGAGTTCGGTTCCGCGCCGTAGGCGAAAACGGCGGGGATAATGACCAGACCAGCCAGGATCGCTGCCAGTGTGTCAAAGATTGCCACATATTTTGCACTGCTTACTACGTCAACATCAGATTTCAGGTAGCTTCCATATACAACAGTCCCGTTTCCGGCGATGGAAAGGGAGAAAAATGCCTGCCCCATAGCGTATACCCATGTTTTCGGATCAGCCATAGCGGTCCAGTCCGGCTTAAAGAGATAAGAATAGCCGGCAGCTGAACCGTCGAGGAAAGCGACCCGCACTGCGAGAAAGAGAAACAGGACAAAAAATGCAGGCATCATGACTTTGTTCATGTTTTCGATACCCCGGGAGATGCCGAAAGACATAAAGATCAGTACAAGGACCAGTCCGAGCAGATGCCACGGGATGCTCCCGAATTCCCGGGAAAGATCTGCGAACACTGCTGCGGGGTCTTCCGTATTTATGATGCTGCCGGTGATGGAGTCTGCGAGAAATTTCAGGATCCATCCGATGATCACACTGTAACCGATGGCAATCCCGAGAGATCCGATCACTGGGATCAGTCCGATGAAAGAACCAAGACGGGGATGCTTTTTCATTTCAAATGCTTTTTTGAAAGCGCCGAGAGGGCCGGACTGCATGGCGCGCCCGAAAGCCATTTCCCCGATGACGCCGGAAAAGCCGATCAGGATGACAAAGATGATATATGGGATAAGAAAAGCGGCGCCGCCGAATTCCCCTGCCCGGTACGGGAAGAGCCAGATATTTGCCATTCCCACGGAACTTCCGATACAGGAAATGATAAAGCCCCATTTGCTGTTAAATTTATCTTCTGATATTCTGCCTTTGGATTTCATGAAACATTTGCTTCCTTTCCTTATAATAGGCGCCGCCGGCTGCAAAGGCAGCGGAACGGGCCCGAAAACAGTCTTATTATAGCATGCCCCGGATGGCTGTGGAATAAGAAGAGTGGCAGAAATTCCGAAATGATTCAGAAAAGCCACTGAAATAGAGGCTCTGAAATAGACCAGAAAATATCGGGAAAATGTTGACAGGGAAGAGGAAATGTGGTAAATTAATCTCTGCGTGAAGCAAAAAACAAAGTAGAGTATCCACTCTCACCATAGCACGATCGGGTGACTATTGGTCTGATATTGATGTATCGGTTCTCTTTCAGATTAGGAGGGCGCGGTTTTATTGATTGTCGGGTGGATATGATATTCACTCGTTTTTTTGTGTTTCGCATAAGAAACCTGAAGGAATTCATTTGACGGAGGTATACGACAATTAGCGATTTAATGATTAACGAGCAGATCAGAGACAGGGAGATCCGTCTGATCGGCGCGGATGGGGAACAGTTAGGTATCATGTCAGCCCGCGAGGCTATGAAAATCGCTCAGGAGGCAGAGCTTGATCTGGTGAAGATCGCGCCCACGGCTAAACCGCCGGTCTGCAAGATCATCGATTACGGCAAGTATAAGTATGAGCAGACGAGAAAGGAAAAAGAGGCGAGAAAGAAACAGAAAACGGTCGAGATCAAAGAAGTGCGTCTTTCTCCGAACATCGACACCAATGACCTGAACACAAAGACAAACAATGCGAGGAAGTTTCTCTCTAAGGGAAACAAGGTGAAGGTGACGCTCCGTTTCCGCGGAAGAGAGATGGCTCATGTACAGCAGAGCAGGCATATCCTTGATGATTTCGCAGAATCTCTTGCGGACATCGCGGTGGTTGAGAAACCGGCGAAGATGGAAGGAAGAGCAATGAGCATGGTTTTAACTGAGAAACGTTAAAATAATATATGTCCGGGATGAAGATCCGGTAAGGCAGCACAATAAAGGAGGAAATTATCATGCCAAAGATCAAAACAAATAGAGCGGCAGCAAAGCGCTTCAAAAAAACAGGTACAGGAAAACTGAAAAGAAATAAAGCCTACAAGAGCCATATCTTAACAAAGAAGTCTACGAAGAGAAAAAGAAATCTCAGACAGTCAACGATCACTGACGCAACAAATGTAAAGAACATGAAGAAGGTATTACCGTATCTGTAAGATTCCCCGCCCGGCTTTACAGCTTTACGGCTGCCGCAGGCCGGACTGACGGACGATGGAAACAGCAGGTATCGTATTTTGATAGGAGGATTAAGAAATGGCAAGGATCAAAGGCGGAATGAACGCTAAGAAGAAACATAACAGAACATTAAAACTGGCAAAGGGATACAGAGGAGCGCGCTCCAAACAGTACAGAGTGGCAAAACAGTCTGTCATGAGAGCACTCACATCTGCTTACGCGGGAAGAAAGCAGCGCAAGCGTCAGATGAGACAGCTCTGGATCGCTCGTATCAACGCGGCGGCAAGGATGAACGGACTGTCATACAGCAAGTTTATGCACGGCCTGAAGCTGGCAAACGTTGATATGAACAGAAAGATGCTGGCTGAACTCGCAGTAAATGACAGAGAAGCATTCGCAACACTTGCAGCACTTGCAAAAGAGAAAGTTGCGTAGTAAAATAGAAACAGAAGCCCGGTCCCGGTTGGGATTCGGGCTTTTTCTATTCGCGGACATGGGGAGTGATGGCTATGAGAAATCATGAAGTAACGGAATTTCAGCCTCTTTTGGATGCTGAGGGGCGGATCAGGGAGCCCGGCTGGGCGAGGAAGCCGGTCTGGAAGTATGACCGCAGCATGATCAAAGCCGCGAAATTCCGCATCAAAGAATGGGATTACTATCTTGTTATGAATGAGGACTACGCAGCGGCGTTTACACTGTCTGACGACGGATATATCGGTCTTCAGTCGGTCTCTCTTCTGAATTTTAAAGAGAAGTGGGAACATACGGAGACGATCCTGAAGCCGTTTCCCATGGGGAAGATGAAGATGCCCGCGTCGTCATCAGAGGGAAATGTCATTTACCGTGACAAGCGCCTGCGGCTGGAATTCAGGACGGAGAGAGGCAAACGGATGATCTCCTGTGATTTTAAGGATTTTTACCAGGGAAAGCCGTTCTTCTGTGAGATCGCCCTGGAACAGCCCAGGATGGACAGCATTGTCATGGCGACGCCGTGGCAGGGCAGGAAAGCGTTTTATTATAATCAGAAGATCAATTGTATGCCCGCGGAGGGGTATATGTCATTCGGAGATGTGACTTACTGGTTCAGCCCAAAGACGGATTACGGCACACTTGACTGGGGACGTGGCGTATGGACTTACGACAATACATGGTACTGGGGCTCCGGGAACGGGACGGTGGGCGGGAAGCCGTTCGGGTTCAATATCGGATACGGGTTTGGCGACACTTCAGCTGCCACGGAGAATATCCTTTTTTATGACGGAAAAGGCCACAAGCTGGATGATGTGACCTTCCATATACCGGAAGGGGATTATATGAAACCGTGGACCTTCTCGTCCAGCGACGGGCGCTTTGAGATGGAATTCGAACCGGTTTTAGACCGGTCGGCAAGTCTGTCGGCATTTCTCGTATCATCCGACCAGCATCAGGTTTTCGGGCGGATGAGCGGCAGGGCGGTCCTGGATGACGGGAGGTTTATAGAGCTGAAAGATTTTATGTGTTTTGCGGAAAAAGTGCATAACAGATATTGATGAAAAAGGAGTCCGGAGTTCAGGACGAGTGATTTCAGATGCACGATTTCGGGGGTTGACATCTATGCTGTACCGTGGTAAAGTTTTTTTAAACCGTTGAGGAAGAGTAAGTAACTTCAGGATACTGCTTTACAGAGAGCCGCGGCTGGTGGGAAGCGGCATGCAAGTGGTGAGGCGAATGGGCTTCTGAGGGCGAGCTGAACGTGCGGCGCAAAAGTGCAGTGCAAGTAGGTGAGACGGAGACCATACTCCGTTAGGAAAAGGAGCATATGTCAGTATGCATGAGAGGATGTTTTTACATCAAGCCGGGTGGCACCGCAGGAGTTTGCATTATCAGCTCTTGTCCCTGCAATGTATGATTTGTATGGGATGAGGGCTTTTTTATTTGATCAGACAGGCTTGAATCCCGGAATGAGAAAGGAGAAGAAAAATGAGTGAGAAAAAGATTCCTTACAAAATCTATCTTGAAGAGAGCGAGATGCCGAAGACATGGTATAATGTCCGCGCGGATATGAAAAATAAGCCGGCGCCGCTCCTGGATCCGGCGACACACGAGCCTATGACAGCCGAAGAGCTTGGGGCTGTGTTCTGCGATGAGCTTGTAAAACAGGAACTGGACAATGACAACCGGTATATCGAGATCCCGGAGAAAATCAGGGATTTCTATAAAATGTACCGTCCGTCGCCGCTTGTCCGTGCGTACTGTCTTGAGGAGAAGCTCCAGACTCCGGCAAAGATCTACTATAAGTTTGAGGGAAATAATACGAGCGGAAGCCATAAACTGAATTCTGCGATCGCGCAGGCATTTTACGCAAAAGATCAGGGCCTGAAAGGTGTGACCACAGAGACAGGGGCAGGACAGTGGGGAACTGCGCTGTCGATGGCGTGCTCTTACCTTGACCTGGACTGCAAAGTGTATATGGTGAAATGCTCATATGAGCAGAAACCGTTCCGCCGCGAAGTGATGCGCACCTACGGCGCAAGCGTGACACCGTCCCCGTCGGAGACGACTGAGGTGGGCAGGAAGATCCTGGCTGAGCATCCGGGGACAACAGGAAGTCTCGGGTGCGCGATCTCGGAGGCAGTTGAGGTGGCGACCCACACAGAAGGATACAGATATGTACTCGGCAGCGTGCTGAACCAGGTACTCCTGCATCAGTCCATTATCGGCGTTGAGACAAAGATCGCAATGGATAAATACGGGATCAAACCGGATATCATCATCGGATGTGCCGGCGGAGGCTCAAACCTGGGCGGCCTGATCTCACCGTTCATGGGCGAGCAGCTCCGCGGAGAGGCGGATTATCAGTTCATCGCTGTAGAGCCGGCATCCTGCCCGAGCCTGACAAGAGGCGTGTACGCTTATGATTTCTGCGATACCGGAATGGTATGCCCGCTGGCGAAGATGTATACCCTGGGAAGCGGCTTCATCCCGTCTGCAAACCATGCGGGAGGTCTCCGCTACCATGGCATGAGCTCCGTCCTGTCACAGCTTTATCATGACGGATATATGGAAGCCCGTGCGGTCGAGCAGACATCTGTATTTGAGGCGGCAGAAAAGTTTGCGCGCGTGGAGGGTATCCTTCCGGCTCCGGAGAGCAGCCATGCGATCAAAGTAGCGATCGATGAGGCGATGAAGTGCAAGGAGACAGGAGAAGAGAAGACGATCCTCTTCGGCCTTACAGGCACCGGATATTTTGATATGTATGCATATGAGAAGTTCCATAATGGAGAGATGACAGACTACATCCCGACAGATGAAGATCTGAAAGCAGGATTCGACGGGATCCCGAGATTCCCGGGGAATATGGAATAAATGTGAAAAAAGTGTGAATGGGGTCAGACCCCTTTGAGGAGAATTTTCTGATAATTTTCCCCAAAGGGGTCTGACCCCATTTGCCAGAATCGTCTAAAATTTTTTCGAATTTTCGAACTTCTTTTTTTTGAAAAATAATTGTTGACTTTTTAACGATGAGATAGTATTATATCACTTGTGGTCAGCACCGAGCGGTAAAGACCACGGCCAATATGGAATGCGGAAGTGTCGGAACTGGCAGACGAGCAAGACTAAGGATCTTGTGACATTCGTGTCGTGTGGGTTCAAGTCCCATCTTCCGCATTGGATAAGATGAAAATCCCGGAAACATCAGGTGAGTGTTTCCGGGATTTTTTATACGTATTTTATGAGGAGCGACAGCGGAGCTGCCCTCACCGTTTGTCTGAGTTTTACAGTTTCTAATCTTCTAAGTCCTGTTGGATATCTTCCAACATTTGATCAAGTTTCTTCTGACGTTTTTCTTCGTCTTTGTTTTCTTTGAGTTCTTCAAGATCTCTTTTCAGTCTTCTAAGCCAGCCTTTCCACTGTTTATCTGTCATGCCCATTTCTGTAATCATGTCTTTTCCTCCTCTTCTATTGCTAAAATTTTTCTTCTTTGAATATCATTATCATAACATATGTCCGCTATATGGTCGAGATTTTGCTATCTCTTTTTCTACACAATTTACAATAAACTGAGTCATGCTCATGCCGCGCTTTTCTGCTTCGGCTTTGTATTTAGCCTTTAATCCGGATTTGACGCGGAGACGGATATCATCCGTCTTTTCAGTCATATATTTTATACTTGCCCGTTTTTGGGCTTCTGTGTAAGCCATTTTACTTACCACCGCCTTTCCATAAAAGAGAATAATATATATCTGATATGTCCACTATGTACATTTTGTACAAATATGTCCAGTATATTCTGTTATTCTTTTTCATCCGGTATGATCAGTTCAGACCGCCCGGTCAGCTCGTCCAGCGACACTCCGAAATAGTCTGCGATCTCGATGAGCGCAAGGACATCGGGCAGTGTGACTCCGCGCTCGTAAGCGGATAATGTCTGTCTTCCGATATTGAGCTTTGAGGCGAGCACCGCCTGCTTTATTTCCTGCTGTTTCCGCAGTCTTTTGATATTTTCACCGATCACATTTTTCATATGGCGCTTCCCGCCTGTCCGACACCAAGTCTATTTTACCATGCAATCTTCATGGATATTGCAGATATCCCTATTGTGAGTACCAGGATATGTAAAAATATAGTGCAGCAGTGATCCTGCAGCCCCAAAAGAGCCGGTCGGCCAATCGGAAGCCTGCTTTGGTGCAGAAAATGATATCCTAAATATGAGTGCTACAATATATTGCATTTGGATAGCACACCTGTTTGTTTAAGATACAATAAATATAATGTAAAATACTAAAGGGTGTGAGGTACTTTGGATAACCGCGTGAGGGAGCTGCGGTGCGAGAAAGGACTCAGACAGGAAGATCTTGCAGGGGCGATCAATGTTTCCCAGCAGACGATCAGCCGGATAGAAAACGGAATGAATTCGATCCCGGCGGATATCCTTATCCATCTGTCTAAATACTTTCGGGTATCAGCGGATTACATATTAAAACTGAGCGACGCTAGAGTGACGCAGGAATGCCGGGTCGAAGTGGAGCGGAAGATTGAAAAAGGCAAAGAATTTTTTCTCGCTTTTGAAAAACTGAGCAGGACCAACCAGGAACTGATCGGCTGTCTGATGAGACAGCTTGGGGAACAACAGAAATGAAATGGCGGAAGAACAGAATAAAGGTTGAAAAAAGAAAGGATCTTTCGGGGATTTTTTCTTTTTTTTATGCATTTTATGGTATAATTACAATAATTCAGACGGATAAGTCAATAATATCAGAATAAGAGAGACGGAGGAAAAGTTATGTTAGAAAAAGTTGATCTCACAAAAAAATTGTCAAAGGAAGAGTATAAGGAAAAAATGCCTCATCTGGAAGCCGAGCTTGGACGTCTCCAGAGAGAATGCAAAGCACTGGGGATCCCGATCATGATCGTTTTTGAAGGATTCGGCGCATCGGGAAAAGGGCTCCAGATCGGACGCCTGATTCAGAGCATGGATCCCAGGGGATTTGAGGTGCATCCGATCAAAAATGAGACGGAAGAGGAAAGGATGCATCCGTTCATGTGGCGTTTCTGGACAAAGACGCCTGCCAGAGGCAGGATTGCGATCTATGACGGGAGCTGGTACCGCAGAGTCCTTATCGACCGATTTGAAAAACGGACGAAAAACAAGGATCTGACCGCTGCCTTCCACTCCATCAACTCTTTCGAAGAACAGCTGGCCGAGGACGGGAACCTGATCATCAAGCTTCTGCTGGATATTGACAAAAAAGAACAGAAAAAACGTTTCGATAAACTGGAAAAGAATAAAGAGACCGCATGGCGGGTGACACAGGGGGATAAAGAAAGAAATCTCCATTATGATGAATACGCCGCGATGATGGAAGATATGCTCTTTAAGACAGATACAGATTACGCGCCGTGGACGATTATTGAATCTATGGACAAACGGTTTGCTACGCTTAAGATTTATACGACTGTGATCAAGGCAATGGCGGATCAGATCGAAAAAGTACAGAAGGAAAAAGCGGAGAAGGCGGCGAAGAAACTGGCGGAAGCAGAAGGGACAGAAGGCGGGAAAACAGATATCGTGGCTGAGATCGCGAAGAAAGCGGACGAAGAGATGAAGGATCTCCAGGTGTCGATCCTGTCAAAGACGGATCTGTCGCTTCACTATACGCGGGAAGAGTATAAAGAAAAGCTTGATAAACTCCAGAAAAAGATGGAAAAACTCCACGGGGAGCTGTACCGCAGGAGGATCCCTGTAGTGCTCGGCTTTGAAGGCTGGGATGCAGGCGGAAAAGGCGGAGCGATCAAGCGGCTCACAGAGCGGATGGATGCCCGCGGTTATGTGGTGAATCCGACGGCATCGCCCAATGACATCGAAAAAGCACATCATTACCTGTGGAGATTCTGGAGGGCAATGCCAAAAGACGGACATGTGGCAATCTTTGACCGTACATGGTACGGGCGTGTCATGGTGGAGAGGATCGAAGGCTTCTGTACGACAGAAGAATGGAAGCGCGCATATAAAGAGATCAATGACATGGAGAAGGATCTGTATGACGCGGGCGCGATCGTGATCAAATTCTGGATGCATATCGATAAGGACGAGCAGGAACGGCGCTTCAGGGAGCGACAGGAAAATCCGGAGAAACACTGGAAGATCACGGATGAGGACTGGAGAAACAGAGAAAAATGGGATCAGTATGAGGACGCGGTCAACGAAATGCTGATGCGCACGTCCACGGATTACGCGCCGTGGGTCGTTGTGGAAGGGAATGATAAGTACTATGCCAGAGTCAAAGTGCTCCGCACGGTAGTGGAGGCTATTGAGGCAAGGCTGAAAGAGGAAGAATAACATTATCAGAGTAAGGCGGCACGGCGTCCGCCGGGTATACCTGCAAAAGGGGAGGAGAAAATGATGACGATCAGAGAACAGCTTGAAGAACGTGAACTCGGATACTTAAGCCCGTATGCCACATTGAGCAGAGCATCAAAAGGCAGGATGCGTGATGAGCCCCAGTGCGATATCCGCCCGGTCTTCCAGAGAGACCGGGACCGGATCCTGCACTGCAAAGCATTCCGCAGGCTGAAACAGAAGACCCAGGTCTTTCTTCTCCCAAAAGGCGACCACTACCGGACACGGCTCACCCATACACTGGAAGTGTCCCAGAACGCGCGGACCATTGCAAAGGCGCTGCGCCTGAATGAGGATCTGGCGGAAGCGATCGCGCTGGGGCATGACCTGGGGCACACGCCGTTCGGCCATGCCGGGGAGCGCGCGCTGAACACGGTTTATCATTTCTCCCATCACAGACAGAGCCTGCGGGTCGTGGACTGTATTGAAAAAGAGGGCAGAGGGCTGAACCTGACCTGGGAAGTCAGGGACGGCATCCTGAACCATCAGACTGCCGGACATCCCCATACTCTGGAAGGCTGGGTAGTCCGCCTTTCAGACAAGCTCGCCTACATCTACCATGATATGGATGATGCGATCAGGGGCGGGATCCTCACGGAGGATGACATACCGGCGGATATCAGGGCAGTGCTGGGAAATTCCTGCAAGGAAAGGCTGAACCGGCTGATCCATGATGTGGTGACGAACAGCATGGACCGTCCGGAGATCAGGATGTCGCCTGATGTGGAAAAAGCGATGGCAGATCTCCGGGCGTTTATGTTTGAGCATGTCTACCTCAACCCGAAAGCAAAGGGAGAGGAAGACAAGGCGGTGCATATGATCGAACAGCTCTTTGACTATTATATGAGACATCCCAGCGCCCTGCCACAGCAGTTTAAAAATGCGCTGGAAAATTCAGATACGTGCAGAGAGCAGATCGTCTGTGATTACATAGCAGGGATGACGGACCCTTATGCGGTGAAGAAATTCCAGGATCTGTTTGTCCCGGAAGCGTGGAAAGTATGAGGCGGTGAAAAATTTAAAAAAATAAAGGAAAGAAAAAACTTTTGTCGAATATATATTATAGGGTATTCTTTATGGAGGGAAAGCATGTACTATCCAGATGAGCTGATCGAAGAGATAAGGACAAGAAATGATATAGTAGATGTGATATCCGGCTATGTCCGGCTGCAGAAAAAAGGCAGCTCTTATTTTGGGCTGTGCCCTTTCCACAATGAGAAATCGCCTTCTTTTTCCGTGAGCAGGCAGAAGCAGATGTACTACTGTTTCGGCTGCGGGGCGGGGGGCAATGTATATACCTTCCTTATGGAATATGAGAACTTTTCTTTTGTGGAGGCGGTGAAATACCTGGCGGACAGGGCGGGTATCGAGCTCCCGGAGGCAGAATACTCAAAAGAGGCAAAAGCAAAGGCAGACCTGAAGACATCGATCCTGGAGGTGAACAAGACTGCCGCGAAATATTTTTATGCCCAGCTCAAATCCGAGAGAGGGACCCAGGCGTATACATATCTGAAGGACAGGGGGCTGTCCGATGAGACGATCACAGCGTTCGGCCTGGGATATTCCAATAAATACAGCGATGACCTGTACAAGTACCTCAGAGGGAAGGGGTACAGCGAGGAACTGATCCGACAGGCGGGGCTGGTAAATACAGATGAGAAGCATGGAGTGTATGACAAGTTCTGGAACCGGGTCATCTTCCCGATCATGGATGTGAACAGCCGGGTCATCGGCTTCGGCGGGCGGGTTATGGGTGATGCAAAGCCCAAATATCTGAACTCCCCGGAGACTCCGGTCTTTGACAAGAGCCGGAACCTGTACGGGCTGAACCGGGCCAGGACATCGAGAAAGCCCTATTTCCTTCTCTGCGAAGGATATATGGATGTGATCTCCCTGCATCAGGCGGGATTTACAAATGCAGTGGCATCGCTTGGGACAGCGCTCACATCGGGACATGCCTCTCTGATCAAACGGTATGTCCATGAAGTGTACCTGACTTATGACAGTGATGACGCAGGAACGCGCGCTGCACTCCGCGCGGTGCCGATCCTCAGGGAAGCGGGGATTTCTGCGAAGGTGGTGCGGATGGATCCTTATAAAGACCCGGATGAATTCATCAAGAACCTGGGAGCGGAGGAATATGAAAAGCGGATCCAGAATGCACGGAACGGCTTTATGTTCAGCCTTGAGATGCTGGAAAGGGAATTTGACATGGCATCTCCGGAAGGAAAGACGGATTTCTTCCGGGAGACGGCAAGGCGATTGCTGAGTTTTGAGGATGAACTCGAGCGGAATAATTACATAGAGGCTGTATCCTCCGCCTATAAAGTCAGCAGGGAGAGCCTGGAAAAGCTGGTTGCAAAGACTGCGGTCAGCGCAGGGATGGCAAAGCCGGTCAGCCGGCCGAAGCGGGCGGATGGCGCTGAAAAACCAAAGGAGGACGGCATCCTGACATCTCAGAAAGCGCTCCTTACCTGGATGATCGAAAGCGAAAAGCTGTACAGGACGATCAGCAGCCTGATCAGCCCGGACGATTTTACCGAAGGCATATACCGCACAGTGGCGGAGCTTTTGTATGAACAGCATGAAAACGGCGGCCTGAACCCGGCGAAGATACTGGACCATTTCACGGCGGAAGAGGAACACAGGGAGGCTGCGTCCCTCTTTCACACGAAGATACGCCAGCTGAATTCAAAAGAAGAAGAGGAACAGGCGCTCAAAGAGATCATACTGAGAGTCAAAGCCCACGGCATCGACGCGAAGTCATCAGAGCTGGATCCCACAGATATGGCGGGATTACAGCGACTGATGGAAGAGAAGCGGAAGCTGGAGGACCTCAGGGCACTGCATATTTCTATTGATTAAGGATAAAATAAAACAAGATAGCCCGCGCTCCCGCGCCGGCGAAGGAAGGATGGACACATGGAAGAAAACACACAGAAATTTCTGGAAAGAATGAAGGAACTCGTAGCGCTCGGGAAAAAGAAAAAAAGCGTGCTGGAAGTTCAGGAGATCAATGATTTCTTTACAGATATAGAATTGAGCCCGGACCAGATGGAGAAGGTGTTCGACTATCTGGAGGCAAATAATATTGATGTGCTCCGGATCAGCGCGGATGTGGATGACACAGACGTGGATATCGACGACATGATATCTGACGAGGACGAGGTGGATATGGAGCATATCGACCTGTCTGTGCCGGAGGGTGTGAGTATCGAAGATCCGGTCCGCATGTATCTGAAAGAGATCGGAAAAGTCCCCCTTCTGAATGCGGAGAGGGAGATCGAGCTTGCAAAAAGAATGGAAGAAGGAGACGAGGAGGCGAAAAAAGAGCTCGCGGAGGCAAACCTTCGTCTTGTCGTCAGTATTGCAAAAAGGTATGTGGGAAGAGGCATGCTTTTCCTTGATCTGATCCAGGAGGGAAATCTGGGTCTGATCAAGGCGGTTGAGAAATTTGATTACCACAAGGGATATAAATTCAGTACGTATGCTACCTGGTGGATCCGCCAGGCGATCACAAGGGCCATCGCGGACCAGGCAAGGACGATCCGTATTCCGGTGCACATGGTAGAGACGATCAACAAGCTGATCCGTGTATCCCGCCAGCTCCTCCAGGAACTGGGGCGGGAGCCGCTCCCGGAAGAGATCGCAAAGGAACTGGACATGCCTGTGGAGCGTGTGCGTGAGATCCTTAAGATCTCCCAGGAACCGGTATCGCTGGAGACTCCGATCGGCGAGGAAGAAGACAGCCATCTGGGCGATTTCATCCAGGATGACAATGTGCCGGTGCCGGCAGAGGCGGCTGCCCAGACTCTCTTAAAGGAGCAGCTCGACGAGGTGCTCGATACTCTGACAGAGAGGGAGCAGAAAGTACTCAGGCTCCGTTTCGGCATGAATGACGGAAGAGCGCGCACACTGGAGGAAGTGGGCAAGGAGTTTGATGTTACCAGAGAGCGTATCCGCCAGATCGAGGCGAAGGCGCTTCGGAAACTCCGCCATCCGAGCAGGAGCAGAAAATTAAGAGACTACCTTGACTGACAGCCGGCGCGGACGGAGCGCGGGGATCCCGGGCTGTCACAGAGACATGGGGAAATGTATGGAATTATCAAAGAGACTTCAGGCGGTCGCAGGACTTGTGACCGCCGGGTCTGTACTGGCGGATATCGGTACGGACCATGCTTATATCCCGATCTGGCTTGTGGAGAACGGGCGGATCAGAGGAGCGGTGGCAATGGATGTGAACCGCGGCCCTTTGGAGAGGGCGGAAGAGAATATACGGGAACACGGACTGGAAGACCGGATCCTCACAAGGCTGTCGGACGGATTCGCGGCGCTGGAGCCAGGAGAAGCGGACTGTGCCGTGATCGCCGGCATGGGAGGCGGGCTGACAGTGCGCATCCTGAAGGAAGGGATGGGGCTTGTCAGGACGCTGAAAGAATGTATACTCCAGCCCCAGTCAGAGATTGAAAAAGTGAGAGCCTTTCTTTTAGAGGAAGGTTTTTTGTTTATCTCGGAAGATATGGTGGAAGAGGACGGCAAATATTATCCTATGATGAAGATCGCCTGTCCGGGGAGAAAAGAAAGCCTGATAACGGGTGAGGATCCCGCGGCGGAGGAGCGGCGTGAAAATGACTGGGATGAGACGGAGCTGTTATATGGGAGATATCTTCTGCGGGACAGGAATCCTGTGCTCAGGCAGTACCTGGAGCGCGAGATACATATAAAACAGCAGATCCTGAAGGGGATCGAGGGCCAGGATTCCCCGAGGATAGCTGCGAGGAAGCAGGAACTGGAAAAAGAGATCAGAAAAGCAGAGAAAGGGCTGGTGTATTATGCTGTGTAAAGAGATCATACAGGTGATAGAGGCTGCTTATCCGAGGGAGGCCGCGTTGGATTTTGATAATGTGGGCCTGCTCGCCGGAAGGACGGAAAAAGAAGTTAAGAGAGTATATATCGCGCTGGACGCGACGGACGCTGTCATCGACCGTGCGGTCGAGGCGGGGGCGGATATGCTTATCACGCACCATCCGCTGATCTTTTCCCCGCTGAAAAAAGTGACGGATGAAGATTTTGTAAGCAGGAGAGTCGTGAAGCTGATCCAAAATGATATTTCTTATTATGCGATGCACACGAATTACGATGTGCTCGGAATGGCGGAGCTTGCGGAAAAGATCCTGGGCATCCGCAATACCGAGGTGCTGGATATCACGATGGAAAAGGATGGGAAGCCGGAAGGGATCGGAAGGATCGGCGAGCTTGAAAAGCCCATGACACTGGAGGAATGCTGCGTCTATGTAAAGCATAAACTGAATCTGGGGAGCCTGAAAGTATTCGGGGATATGCAGGCGGAAGTCTCCAGGCTCGCCATCTCCCCCGGGTCCGGGAAGACTGCCATCGCAGCCGCGATCGCAAAAGGGGCGGATGTGCTCGTGACAGGGGATATCGGGCATCACGACGGGCTGGATGCCGTAGAACAGGGATTGTCTGTGATCGACGCCGGGCATTACGGGACGGAATATATTTTTATCGATGATATGAGGAGATTCCTGGAAGATAAGCTGCCTGTGCTCGATGTTATAACGACGCCTGTGATCCATCCGTTCCAGGTCATATAAGTGCCGCAGGCTGTACGAAGAATAAGGAGGAGCAGATTTGGAAAGTCGGAAATGTAGTGTCTGTATCAATGGAGAGACGAGAGAGTATGACGCGGGGACTTCTTATCAGGATATTGCCGAAGAGTTCCAGCCCCGGTATGAGCACCAGATCGTGCTCGCTTTCGTGGATGGGAACCATCTGAGGGAGCTGCGCAAAAGGGTGGAGAGGGACTGCGAGATCGCGTTTATCACAACAGGGGACCCGATCGGGCATGAGGCTTATAAAAGGAGTATGTGCTTTCTCCTGGTCAAGGCTGTCCATGATGTGGCGGGACATGACAGGATAGAGAGGGTGCGGATCCATTTTTCCGTGGATAAAGGGTATTACTGTACAGTGGAAGGCGGTGTCGAACTGACAGAAGGATTCCTGGAGAAGGTATCCGCCCGGATGAGGGAGCTCTCTGCTGAAAAGATCGCCATCGGAAAGCGGAGCGTCCATACTTACGATGCGGTGGAAATGTTCCACAGGCACGGCATGTATGACAAGGAACGGCTGTTTGAGTACAGGCGCGTGTCAAAGGTCAATATATACAGCATCAATGAATTTGAAGACTATTACTATGGCTATATGGTACCTGATGCGGGATGCCTGAAATATTTCTCCCTGCATCTGTATGATGAAGGCTTTGTGATCCAGATGCCAACCCGGGAAAAACCTGAGGAAGTGCCCAGGTTTCAGCCCAGCCCGAAGCTCTTCCAGGTGCTGAAGGAATCGGTGCTCTGGGGCGACTGTCAGGATATTGAGACTGTGGGCGCGTTGAATGATATGATCACAAAGAATGATATGCGGGAGGTAGTCCTGGTCCAGGAGGCCCATCAGGAACGGCAGATCGGAGAGATCGCCAAGAAGATCGCTGAGAAGGGAAATGTCAAGTTTGTCCTGATCGCAGGGCCTTCATCATCAGGGAAGACGACTTTTTCGCACCGTCTTTCCATACAGCTGCGCGTAAACGGGATGAAGCCCCATCCGATCGCAGTGGACAATTACTTTGTGGACAGGGAGCACACGCCGAAGGATAAGGACGGGAATTATAACTTTGAATGCCTGGAAGCCATTGATATCGCGAAATTCAATGAGGATATGAAGGCGCTGCTGGAGGGAAAAGAAGTCTATCTCCCTGTTTTTGATTTTAAGACAGGGAAGAGGAAGTATGAGAACCGGCCGAAGAAACTGGGACCCCAGGATATCCTCGTCATAGAGGGGATCCACTGCCTGAATCCGAAGCTGACAGAGCTGATGGATGATGAAAATAAATTTAAGATCTATATCAGCGCTCTGACCCAGCTTAATATCGATGAACACAATCGGATCCCGAGCACGGACGGGCGGCTGATCCGCAGGATCGTCCGGGATGCCCGCACGAGAGGCGCTTCTGCCACGAAGACGATCGCCATGTGGTCCTCTGTGAGGAGAGGGGAGGAGGAAAATATCTTTCCTTTCCAGGAGCAGGCGGATGTGATGTTCAATTCCTCTCTGCTCTATGAGCTCGCTGTGCTCAAGCAGTATGTCGAACCGCTGCTGTTCGGCGTGGACAAAGATTCGCAGGAATATCTGGAAGCAAAGAGGCTGCTGAAGTTTTTTGATTATTTTGTCGGGATCGGAAGCGAATATATTCCGACGAATTCCCTGCTGAGAGAATTTATCGGGGGAGGATGCTTCCATGTATGAAAAAAAAAGGGGCTGTCGGGAAATAGATAGTCCAAAACAGGGGCAGTTGTGACTCGCATG